>Ga0209172_10001882_pt1 | contig 40848 bp, 42 predicted proteins | sample LarsenN4metaG_FD_184113 | JGI IMG/M metagenome (GOLD analysis project Ga0209172, IMG submission 184113) | Hot spring sediment bacterial and archeal communities from British Columbia, Canada, to study Microbial Dark Matter (Phase II) - Larsen... ... | reverse complement strand
TGTTCTTGGACGAAGTCGGCGACATGAGCCTGCGAACTCAGTCGAAAGTCCTGCGGGTTCTCGAAGAGCAGCGGTTTGAACCGCTGGGCGCTACTACGCCGATCAACGTGGATGTGCGCGTCATCGCGGCAACGAACAAGAACCTGGGAGAACTCATTACTCGCGGCCGCTTCCGTGAAGACCTGTTCTACCGGCTCAACGTCATTCCCTTCGTGGTGCCGCCCTTACGCGAGCGCGTGGAAGACATCCCTCTGCTGACTGAATACTTCCTGGAGGAATTTGCCTCTGCCTATGGGCGTCGGAAGAAAACCATCGGCTTCGACGCACTGGCGATACTGGAGAAATACCCCTGGCCGGGCAATGTCCGCGAACTCAAGAATCTCGTCGAGCGTCTCGTTATCATGGCGCCCGGGGAAGCGATCGAGGCGCGTCACTTGCCGCCCGAGCTGTTTCGCGGGGGTGACCGGATTCCGTTCGACTCCGCTCTCGGCCAGGCCTCCACCTTGCAGCAAGCGCGTGCCAGTTACGAACGAGACTTCCTGCTCCGAAAGCTAGAAGAAAACCGTTGGAACGTCAGTCGAACAGCCCGGGCGGTTGGACTCGAGCGTTCCCACCTCTATCGCAAGATGCGAGCGCTGGGCATTGCTGCGCGCAGAGGCACCCGCTTGTGACAGCAACCCGTGTGCGTCGCCCTTCAGGAAGTTCTCCAATCAATCCAGCGACGCACGTCCGCCCTCTCCTGCCACATCTGGAAATGCTTGACGTAAAGCTCCAGGTACAGCTTGCGGCCGAGCACTAGCTCGATCTCCTCGCGTGCGAGCCGACCGATTCTCTTCAACTGCTGTCCTTGTGCGCCGATCAGAATGCCTTTCTGCCCTTCTCTCGCCACAACGATTGTGGCCTGAATGCGGACCAGACGATCCGATTCTTCGTATCCGTCCACTACGACAGCCGTCTCGTAGGGAACTTCCTGATGAGTTTCGTTGAAAATCTTTTCCCGGATGATTTCGGCTGCTAGGAATCGTTGCGGCTGATCGGTGAGATAGTCCGCAGAAAAATAGGGCGGCCCTTCGGGCAGGTGCCGGACGACGGCCTGTTCCAACCGATCCAGATTCTCTCCACGAAGTGCCGAGAGCGGAATGCACTCGGCGAACGCATACTCCATCCGGTACTCCTCGATCAGGGGTAAGAGCCGCTGTTTGGGGATCAAGTCGATCTTGTTCAGCACCAGAAGACTTTTCACATGCGACCGCCTCACTGTCTCTACCGCCAACCGGTCTTCTTCGCCCCGCACCTTGCTGGTGTCCACTACCAAGAGAATCAAATCAATCCCCTCAATCGCGGTGGCCACCACCGTCATCATCTCCCTGTTCAATGCGGTTCGAGGGCGGTGGACGCCCGGGGTATCGATGAGGACGAACTGTGCGGTTGGGCGCTCGACTACGCCTTGGATGCGGGTGCGCGTGGTCTGCGGTTTAGACGACACCGCTGCCAGTTTCGCTCCTGCCAGCGCGTTCAGCAACGTAGACTTGCCCGTATTCGGTTTCCCAACCAGAGCGACAAAGCCGGACTTGAAACCCTGAGTGGTTGACGACAAGAAGGGTTCGGACACGGGAGCTAGCGGGTCGCCGTTGCCTTTCGTCCACGGCCTTTCGGCCCTGTCACGCGAGGAAGCACGTTCACGCGAAGGCGCACGACGCGTCGCGGTGTCGCTTCCAATATCTCGAAGCGGAGGCCGTCGCGTTCGACGCTTTCGCCGGGCTTCGGCACGTACCCGAACCAGTTGTGCACGAGTCCGGCCACTGTGCTGCAGTCTTCTGCCTCCAACGGGCGATCCAAAACCTCTCGCAGCCGATCCAGAGCCGCACCTCCGCGCACCAAATACCCTGTCTCCGATTCCTTTACAATCTCGGCGCGGCGCACCTGATCCACGTCACTGATTTCACCCACGATCTCTTCGACCAGATCCTCCAGTGTCACCAGCCCCGCCACACTGCCGTACTCGTCCACCACCATCGCCATCTGCTGGTATTCGCGCTGCATTTCCCGCAGCAGCTCTACCAAGGGTTTGGTCTCGGGCACAAACAGGGCGGGGCGCATCAACTCGCGCACCGTCTTTTCCGTTTTACTGCTGTCGGATACGTCCAGCAGATCGCGCACAAAAGCAATGCCGAGAACATCATCTAGGTTCTGCCCGTAGACAGGGACCCGTGAAAACTTTCTCTCGCGGAGGAGCGCTTGCAGCTCCGCGAGACGCGCATCCGCCGAAATCGCCACAATCTCCGGGCGCGGCGTCATCACCTCTTTCACCGTCTTGTCCGCGAATTGCACTACTGAAGCAATTAGCCGCACATCTTCCTGGGCCAGGATGCCCCGCTCCTGGCCCACTTCGACCAGCTCCTCAATCGCCTCGGTTGGCGTCTCTTCCTGCGCAGGTTCTTCTTCGTCGGTCAGATGGAGCAACGAGATGCCAAAACCGTACACCACCAGCAGCGGCCACACCAGGTAACAGAACCCTCGCGCCAGACCGGAAAAATGCACGACCCAGTCCCCCGTCGTGCGCAGCAGCAGCAGGTACGGAACAAACTGGTACACAACCAGAATCTCCAACACGACAAAGAACGCGGTCTCGAAAACACCGGCAGCAGCACTTTCGGCAAACGCATAGGTGGCCGAGCCAATTGCCAGCGCCACCAGCACCAGCATGAGTTGGGCGAGCAGGCTGAAGCTCTGCGCCGCGCGCCGCGGCTCGATCCGGAATCGGGGAGCTAGGTGCTCGTGAAAGTGATCCAGGTGCTCGCGCCCGCGCCGCGTGGCTCCCCAACCCTTCTCCTGGAAAACGCGATGCAGATAGGAAAAAACGGCAAGCAAAACCGTGAGCACGGTGATGGAGAGCGCGTGCGCGATGACAGACCAGAGTTCAGACGACATCATTCCCATCCCAAGCGCTGGCGCAGCCGCCGCTCCCGGCGGACCATCTCACCCCGGTCGGTTTCGTGATCATAACCCAGCAGATGGAGCACCCCGTGCAGGATCAACCAGCTCAACTCCCGGTAGAGACCATGCGGCTCCCGACGCGCCTGCCGCGCCGCCCTCTCCGCCGAGATTACAATGTCTCCCCAGTAGCCATTGGTGGGCCTTTGCATTGGTTTCCGTGATGTGGGAAAGGATAGCACATCGGTCGAAGAATCGCGGTTTCGGTAGCGCCGGTTCAACGCGCGCATCCGCGCGTCGCTGGTCAGGACGACGCTGAAAGAATCCGGGGAAATCCCCACCACCTCCGCGATGGCTGTCGTCGCCTTCTCCAGCGTGTTCAAGGAAAGAGGGACAGAGCGCTGCCGGTTGAGAAGCATGGTGGAATCTGCTCTAGCGGTTGACCTGCTTGCTGTCGGCGGCCGCTTTCGCGCGGGGCGATTGATTGCCTTCGTAGTCTTCGTAGGCACGGATGATCTGTTGAACCAAGTTGTGCCGAACGACATCGCGCTCGTTGAAATAGACAAACGCAATCCCGGGAATCTGCCCCACCACTCCGGTCGCTTCCACCAGGCCCGAGCGGCGACCCGCCGGCAGGTCAATCTGTGTCACATCACCGGTGATGACGGCCTTAGAGTTAAACCCGAGGCGCGTCAGGAACATCTTCATCTGTTCGCTCGTGGTGTTCTGGGCTTCATCCAGAATCACAAAAGAATCGTTGAGTGTGCGGCCGCGCATGAACGCCAGCGGAGCCACTTCCACCGTCCCCTTCTCTAGGAAGCGCGCCAGCTTGTCGGCATCCAGCAAGTCGTAGAGGGCGTCGTAGAGCGGCCGCATGTACGGATCCACTTTCTCCTGCAACGTGCCCGGCAAGTATCCAAGTTTCTCTCCAGCTTCGACCGCGGGGCGAACCAGAATAATGCGGTTGACTTCCCGGGACAGCAACGCCGACACGGCCATCGCCACCGCCAGATAGGTCTTCCCCGTACCTCCCGGCCCGATGGCGAAGACCATATCGTACTTCTCGATGGCCTCCAAATAGGTGCGCTGGTTCGTGCTCTTCGGCGTGACGACTTTCTTGCCGAACAACCGCGGCCGCGGCCCCCGGAGCAACGCCCGGAGCGACGTCTGTGGATTCTGCTCGACCATTCGCAACAGCGATTTCACTTCACCCTCGCCCAGGGCGTGACCTTCCTGGGCCAGACCCCCGTACTCACGCAGGAACCGCTCCGCCCGCTCCACATCGCCCGGCTCTCCCTCGATCTCCAGATGAGAGTTGTCTTTGAGTTGGGTTCGGACACGCAGGGCTTGTTCGAACAACTTCAGGTTTTCGTCCAGGGTTCCGAACAGGGGATCCAGCAAGGCTTCGATTTTGACCGTGCGTCTCATCTAGTGCGAGGGAATCTGTGAATCTCCTCCGCGCCCAAAGACCTCAAACGCGAGCCTAACCCAGCACTTTTCCCAGGTCAAGACATCGGCCCCTCTCTGGTTTGTTGACAAGGTCTGCCCTCTCAGATTACCCTGAAATCTCGAGCTCAAGGAAAGAAGCAAGCCCAATGCCCACAGCCACAGCTCCTAAGCGCAAGAAGCGGAAGATATCTGTCCTCAAGCGGATTCGACAGGCCGAGCGCCGAACGGCCCTGAATCGGAGAAGCAAGAGCTGGCTGCGTCGAAGCATCAAGGAGTTCCGCCGTGCCCTGGCGGCGGGCAACCGCGATGAACTGCAGAAACTCCTGGGAGATACTCTTTCGATCATCGACCGCTCAGTCGGCAAGGGCATCATTCACAAGAACACCGCCAGCCGCTACAAAGCACGCCTGATGGCGCGCTACCATGACGTGCTTTCAGCCTCTGCTTCTGCCTGAGGTCTGTTGGGAGCCGGTTTGCCGAGCCGGCTCAGCCGGATAACCACTGTCTCCAACAGTGCCACCGGGTCAGGCGGCGATGATTTCAACGCCCGATCCGCCTCCGCGAGAACTCCTAGCGCTTCTGCCAGCTCTTTTTGCCTAAACCGCCGCGCCTGCCGCAGCAACGCTTCTGCCCGTTCTTGGCTCAGTTGCAGGCGACGTCGCGCCTCCCACACCGAGCTTTCCGGGGGCAGCTCCTGTGCCTGGAGCAATTGCCGGAACAGCCAGGCCAGCGCTCCCACCACGCCGATCGGATTCTCGCCTTCTGCCAGCAAGCGCCGTACGCGGCCCAATGCCTCCGCTTGCCTTCCGTCCGCCAGCAGTGCACCTACTTCGAACACGTTGAACTTGCGCGCCGGCTCGACCAACGCAGCAATCTCCTTCGTCCCTACGCTCCCGGCCGCCCCCACATAAGCCCGAAGCTTCTCCAGTTCGCGGCGCAACTGACTCAAGTCGCCTCCCAGAACAAACACCAGTTCTTCCGCGGCCGTGGGCTCCAACCGCATCCCCAGTTCCTCGGCGAACTGTCGAGCGACTGCCTCGGTTTCTCTGTCTTCTTCTGGAGACTCAACCTCAATCACGTGCGTCTTTTCCAGCAGCATACGTGCCAGCCTTGTTCGCCGATCCAGGGTGGACGCCTCAAAGATGAGAACACTCGTCACATTCGGATTGCCCAAGTAGTCTTCCAATGACTCGACGTCTGCTTCGCTTGTGCGCTCCACCTCATCAATCACAAAAACCTGCCGGGGCGACAGCATGGGCAGAGTTTGCGCCTGGCGCAGAATCTCCGCCAGCGATGTCTCTTTCAGTGAGAAGCGGAACACAGCAAGTCCGCGCGCCTCCGCCGGGACCGCCGCTTCCACAATATGGTTCCGACACAAATCCCGCAGATACGCGTCGCTTCCGAGCAGAAGATACGCCGGCGCCACGCGCTTTCGACGCAGTTGAGCTAAGAACACATCCGCGTCCAACTCAGTAACCCTCCAGAATCGTGCTCACCAGCGTGGCCGCAAAGTCTCGCGCCAGCCGCTCCAGCGCCGGTCCGCGCTCCTCGAAGAAACTTCTCAGGTCGGCGGTGATTTCGTACTGTTCCCGAAAAACAAAGTTCAGCTCCTGATACAACACCTGCTGGCTTCGGAGGTCTCGCAGCAGGACGCTCGCCCGCACGGTGATCAAGACATGGGTGGCACGTCCCGTGTCAGGGTCAAAAATCACCGGCGCGCTCTCCGCGGCCAGCACGATGCCAGTCAGCAGGGCATCCGCCCCCGTTGCCTCTCCCACAATCCGATACCGTGTGCGGGCTACGAAGTCTCGCACGACGGCCCCGGTCAACTTCTGCTCCAGCTGCATCCACGGCGTCCGGTTCTCGAACGCCGGGATGGCGATGACCTTCCACGCACGGGGAAGCGCATCTCCCTTCCCCGCGAGCCGGTAGCCACAGGCCGCAGCCGCCAGCAAGACTATTCCTGCGACCGGAAGAAGCAGCAGGGCTCGGCGGTCAGGCAACAATGTCTTCGGCCAGTGCCACAGCGTTCCGGACTGCCAGGCGGAGATTGTCCGCGACAGCCCAGAACCAGAAGGCACCAGGGTGAGTCCTGTCGGGCATGACCCGAGCCAGCAGGATGTCGTTTCGTCCCGCGGCATCACTTACCGCGGGGACTCCTTCCTGCTGACTTCGAACCTGCACCCAGGAACCGCTGAACATTTCTTCGATGGTTGCCGGCGCTGGCACCTGATCGAACTCCGCCCAGATCGACACCCCCACGCCATGAAACACGGGGGGTTGCAGGAGGCGGAGAGCCGTGCGAGCCGCGAGATCGGCCGAACAGCACCCGAGTTCACGGGCCACAATTGCCTCCACTTCGTGCAAGGGCGCCCGGCTACGCTCTCCATATTCGGCCAGCAGGTTGAACGCCACCTGCGAATCGTAAACCGCTCGTGGCGCTTCCTGGAACGACAGCAAGTTCACTGTCTGCCTCTGCAACTCCTCTATCCCCGCCGCACCCCGCTCGGACACAGGCTCAAAAACATGCGCCACCGCCCGGGTCAGCCCGAAACGCCGGTGGAAGGGCAGGAGAATCGCGAGAAGAATCAGGACACCCGGATGGGGCGACACCAGCCAGCGACGACTCGCGCTTCCCTTTTCCCGCGGCAGGAAGGCGACGCGTACGACCGCGCCCTCCACGTCCAAGAGCGCATGGCTCAGGTCTACAAGGACGCAGTCGGCCGCAGCAGCTTTCTGCCAGTGCTGCCGGGTGAAGTCCGGATTCGTCGAGGCAAAAAAAACCACCTGGCCCGGCTGAAACGTTTCCGTCTCGATCCCCTGCACGAAGGTGGGCTCGCCTGCGTATTCGGTCAACTGCCCCAGCGCTTCGTCGTCGTCCAACAGAGCCAAGTTCCCGGTGGCGAGCCGGCTCGTTGCGAGCAGTTCCTTCAGTTCTTTCCCTCGCAGCGAGGTTGCACCGACAATAGCAATGCGTGTGCTCTTCTGTTCCGTGTGCTTCGCCACGGCGGCTACCCAGCATGTTGCGGTACGTGCCGCCGAACCATCCCTGTCACCTTGCTGGTGATGCCCGACAGCGAGTAGGTGACAGCCAGCGCGAGCAGGACGTATTCCGAATACACCCAGATGGACCAGGCCAGGATTCCCAAACCCAGAAGTTGCGGCTTGCGCCGCAGTCCGATGTGCTTGAAGCTGTAATAGCGGATCGGGCTGACCATCAGGAAGGCCAAGACGGCCACGATGCCGAGCCAAAGCAAGGCCCAATACCAATTCGCAACCGGAACCTTGAAGGCGTGAACCGTCGCCGCAATCAGGCCGGCGGCAGCTGGGATCGGCATGCCCACGAAGTAGCGGTGCGCGTAAGGGTCGTGCGTCACACTATGGATGTTGAACCGCGCCAACCGCCATGCCCCGCAAATCAAGAACGCAAAGCTGACGATCCAGCCAATCTGCTGGATATGCTGCGCGAGCACGGAGCTGCCCACCGGCTGGTCCAGCGATTTCACTCCCCAGGCCAGCGTCAAGAAGGCCGGTGCCACCCCGAAGCTGATGACATCCGCCAGTGAATCCAGCTCCCGCCCGAAGGGGCTTGACGTGTTGCTCATCCGGGCCACGCGTCCGTCCAACGTGTCAAACAAGATGGCAAAGCCTATCGCCTTGGCGGCATTGTCGAGGTCGGTAACGGTTCCCTTCATCGTCGAAAGGATGGCGTAGTAGCCACAGAGAAGATTGGCAATGGTCAGGATGCTCGCCAGGGGCGCCAATCCTCGACGGGGTCTTGAGACTTCCGGTTTCTTCATTCCAGCACCGCCAGAATGCTCGAGCCGCCCCGCACGTGCTCGCCCGGACGTACCTGCACCCGGCAGCGCGGATCGAGCAGCACCTCCACCCGCGAGCCGAAGCGGATCATGCCCACTCGCTCGCCCCGCGCCAGCGAATCGCCAACCCTCTTCCAAAACTCAATTCGCCGCGCCAAGATCCCGGCGATCTGCTTGACGACCACGCGTGTCTGCTCCCCCTGAATGAGGACCACATTCTGCTCGTTTTCTTCTCCAGCGCGGTTTGTACTCGCCACATGGAATCTCCCCGGGCGATATTCCACCCGCCGAATCGTACCCCTGAGGGGCGAGCGGTTCACGTGCACATCGAAAACCGAGAGGAAGATGCTCACTCGCGTCCGTGGCTCCCCTTCCACCTCCGCCGGCTCCACCGCCAACACCCGGCCGTCCGCTGGCGATACGATCAAGCCCGGCCCAGCCGGAATCTTTCGCTCAGGATCCCGGAAGAAGAAGAGCACGAACCCCGCCATACCCAGACAGGCAGTTGCCAGCCCAGGCCATCCCGCCAGAAACAGCAGCGCTCCCACCACTCCGGGGGCGGCGGCAAACCAGATGCCTATTCGAACCATTTGCAGCTCTTCAAAAAAACGGTAACACAGCCCTCGGGAGGCATCAAGCTGCCGTCCGCGAGTCGAGTAGGCGCTGATAGACGACCGCATCTTCATCCGGATTCTGGTAGAAGCGTGGTCGCCGGTAGGCTTCCTGGAAGCCAAAACTGCGATAAAAGAAGCGCGCACGCTGATTCGACTCGCGCACTTCTAACCAAGCGCTGCGAGCGCCCCGGTGCACAGCCTCCTCGAGAGTCAAGCGAAGCAGCCCGGCCCCCATGCCACGCCCTCGCTGTTCGGGCGCCACGGCGGCATTCAGGATTTCAAGCTCGTCTGCAGCAAGTCGGCCCACCAGAAACCCCACCACTCTTCCCGCCTCCGCAACATACAGAAGGCCGCTCGATTCCGCCAGCAGGCTCTCGTAATCTGCCGGGCTCCACCCTGCGGCTCCCTCACTTGCTTCTTGTACTCGCAGAATTGCAGTGATGTCCTCCCTGCGGGCAGCCCGGATTCTTACTTCGGCTTCCACAGGAGTTCGGCATCGGAGCGCCGCACGTAGTTGGCATCCAGGTGAACAGCATCGCTGATCTCTCCCCGGGGCAGTTTCGCGCGCGCGCGCCGTCCGACAACTTCTGCTAGAACTGAGGGCACAGCCTCCCGGCAGATGCCCGCGAGCGGGCTCCCAGCCAACTCTGGCTCCAGCCGCACGAGGGTCGGGCTGATGAGGGTTGCCGCACGGGCATCCGCGGCGTCGCGGCAGACGGCGGCGAGAAACTCTTTCAAGCGGAGCACACGTTCCGGACCGCGAGCCACAATCTCGCTTCCCTTCTTTTCGTACAGGCCGCCAAAGACCTGCCCGCGATAGGCGTCCACTACCGGAACCAGCAGGCCATCCGCCCGGGCGTGTTGGCAAACGGCTTCCAATACGCTCACTGCCACCACCGGCTTGCCGTGCATCTCGGCAAGACTCTTCACCGCTGTCAGGCCAATGCGCAGCGCCGTGAACGCCCCCGGACCGTTGGCGACTGCATACACGTCAATATCTGACAGCCGGAGCTTCACCTGCTGCAGCGCACATTCAATCTCACGGAACAGTCGAACGGAATGCTGCTCATCTCCTCCCGGCGTGGTGACAAGCGCAGTCACACGGTCGTCGTCAAAAACCGCAACACTCGCTGCGCGTCCGCTGGTGTCCAGCGCCAAGAGCCACATTGCCTGTCACCTGCCATTATAGTCGAAGGCCCGGGGCCACTCCGATTTACAAACGCGCAAGGCTCTCCGATAATAGCCGGCGGAAGATGAACCAGCCTGCCTTGACGCCGCTGATGCGGCAATACCAGTCCATCAAGAAGCAATACCCGCATGCTTTGCTCTTCTTCCGGCTCGGAGACTTCTACGAACTTTTCTATGACGATGCCGTCACGGCTGCGCGCGAATTGCAAATCACTCTGACCGCGCGGCATCGGGAACGCGGCACGCCCGTTCCGATGTGCGGGGTTCCCTACCACGCAGCGGAAAGCTACATCGCGCGGCTGATTCGCAAAGGCTACAAGGTAGCCATCTGCGACCAAGTTGAAGACCCAAAGCTCGCCAAGAAACTCGTCCGGCGGGAAGTCGTGCGGGTGATTACCCCAGGCACAGCGATCGATGCCGCCGCCGTCGAAGCCAGGGAGAACAACTACCTCGCTGCGTGCCTGGCCAGCCCTCGCCAGGACGCCGTCGGTTTGGCCTACGCCGACCTCTCCACGGGGGAGTTCCGGGCAACAGAAATTGCTGCCCCCAATGCCCTGGAGCGACTCGCCGAAGAGTTGCAAACCCTCGCACCCCGCGAGGTGCTCCGCCCCCAGGCGGCGGACTTCACCACGCGCTGCCGGCAGAATGGATGGCAACTCAGCTTTGTCGAAACGCCGGTGGATGACTGGGTGTTTTCTCTTGACTACGGTACGCGCCTTCTGTGCGAGCAGTTCGGAGTGGTGGCGCTGGATGGCCTGGGCTTGGCCGACAAACAACTGGCGACGGCTGCGGCGGGAGCTATCCTTCACTACCTGCGCGACACTCAGCGCAGCTCGCTCGCGCACCTTGACCGCATCGCTTTCTACCAGCGGCAAGATACCCTGGTGCTCGACACGGTCTCGGTCTACAACTTAGAACTCGTCGAGCCTCTCTTCGGCAATGACCGCTCCAGCACCTTGCTCGCCACACTCGACGAAACCCGCACTGCGCTCGGTGCCCGGCTCCTCAAGAACTGGCTCCTGCGCCCTGCGGTTGAGCACGCGGAAATCGAAGCCCGCCTGGACGCAGTCGAGGAGCTCTTGCGGGAAACCGTTGCCCGCGAGGAGCTGCGCCAAGCGCTGACGCACATCTATGACCTGGAACGCCTCCTGAGCAAGTGCACGCTCGAGACCGCCACTCCGCGCGACCTCCTGGCTTTTCGGACGGGCCTTCGGCCACTGCCCACCTTGCGCCACTGGCTCGGCCAACTCTACGGCCCGCGATCTCGCCACCTCCATGAGCAACTGGATGAACTCGCTGACCTCCGTGACCTCATCGACCAAGCCGTCAGCGAGAACGCTCCTGCCAGCGCTGGTGAACCCGGCATCATCAAACCCGGCTACCACGCCGAACTAGATTCCCTCCGCACGGCGCAGAGCGAAGGCCGCCACTACATTGCTTCCCTGGAGGCTCGCGAGCGGACGCGCACCGAAATCGCCTCGCTCAAGGTTCGGTTCAACAACATCTTTGGCTACTACATCGAAGTCTCGAAGCCCAACCTGAGTCGTGTGCCTCCGGACTATGAACGGAAGCAGACGCTGGTGAACGCAGAACGATTTACAACGCCTGAGCTCAAGGGATATGAGCGGAAAGTGCTGGAGGCAGAAGAGAAAATCAGCAGCCTGGAGCGGCAGTTGTTCGTCGAACTCCGCCGCTCCGTGGCGGCGCAGGCCACCCGCATCCGCAAAACCGCTGCCGCCGTCGCCCAGGTTGACGTCCTCGCCAATTTTGCCCACCTGGCCGCGCACCGGCACTATGTCCGCCCCCGCTTCAGCGACGCCAGCGAGGTCGTCGTTGCCGCCGGTCGCCATCCCGTCGTCGAAAAACTCGAAGCTGAGCGCGGAGAACGTTTCGTTCCGAATGACCTTTACCTGAACGATTCGACAAATCTCATCCTGATCATCACCGGCCCCAACATGGGAGGCAAGTCCACCTACCTGCGCCAAGCAGCCTTGATTGTCCTCATGGGTCAGATGGGCTGCTTCGTTCCGGCCGAGCGTGCTCAGCTCCCCATCTTTGACCGCATCTACACACGCATCGGCGCCTCCGATAATCTCGCCCGCGGCCGCTCCACCTTCCTCGTTGAAATGACCGAGGTCGCTACCATCTTGAACACAGCCACTCCTCGCAGCCTAATCCTTCTGGACGAGGTGGGCCGTGGCACCGCCACCTTCGACGGCCTCGCCATCGCCTGGGCTGTGGTCGAATATCTCCATACCCATACCCGCGCTAGGACACTTTTCGCAACGCATTATCACGAACTGACTGAACTCGGAGAGTCACTTCCAGCCGTCAAGAACCTGCATGTCTCGGTCAAAGAATCAGGAACAGAGATTATTTTCCTGCGACGCGTAGAACCGGGGAGTGCGGACAAGAGCTACGGGATTGACGTGGCCAGGCTGGCTGGTTTACCTCCCAGTGTCATTCACCGTGCCCGGGAAATCCTGGTCCGGCACGAGCGCACCGAGCATGCCGTGAGTGAGCAGTTGACGCCCGTAGAGGTAACGGCGGAACAGCTTCCCATGTTTACCCCGCTCGACCAGAAAATCATCCGCGCACTCCGCGAAGCCGACCTGAACAAGCTTACGCCCCTGGAGGCACTCAACCTGCTCGCCGAACTCAAGAAGAAGCTCGAGTAAACCGTGCGCGTCGTGGGGATGCTGTCGGGAACCTCGGCGGACGCGATTGACGTCGCGCTCGTCGAGATTCATGGCCAGGGCAGCCGGTTGCGCCCTCGCCTGGAGAATTTCTGCATGATCCCTTTTCCTGCCGCAGTACGCCGCGAAATCCTGCGTGTCGCCAATGCCGACCAGCAATCCTCCCTGAGCGTAGCCGAGCTGAGCCAGTTGAATTTCCTGCTGGGAGAACTCTTTGGCCGCGCCGTCATCCAGGCTTGCCGGCGGTTTCGCGTCAGCCTCGACGCCGTGGGCCTGATTGGCTCACACGGGCAGACCGTCTATCACCAGGGAAAACCCAGCCGCTTCTGCGGCCGTTCGGTGGCTTCCACGCTGCAACTCGGGGAGCCGAGCCTCATCGCGGAACGCACGGGCATTCCCGTGGTCGCCGACTTCCGCCCGCGGGACATGGCCGCAGGAGGTCAGGGCGCCCCGCTTGTCCCCTACGTGGACTACCTGCTGTACCGGCATCCCCGGCACGGCCGCGTCGCCCTCAACCTCGGCGGCATTGCCAACGTGACCGTCATTCCCGCGGGCGCCAAGCCGGAAGAGGTGTACGCCTTCGACACGGGGCCGGGCAACATGATTATTGACGGCGCTATCCGCCGACTCACGCGAGAGCGCCACCGGTTCGACCGAAATGGAACTCTGGCAGCACGTGGCCAACCAGACGAAAGCTTGTTGGCGCGCTGCCTGCGCCATCCCTACTTCCGACGGCCGCCGCCGAAGAGCGCAGGGCGGGAGCAGTTTGGTGAATTGTTCCTCTCGGAATTCCTGCGCGCGGCTCGCCAGCGAAAGACCGCGGATGTAGTCCGCACCGCCACCGAACTGACAGTCCGAAGCATTGCCGGAGCCTTCGAGAGGTTTGTCCTGCCACGAGTGAGAATTGCGGAGGTGATTGTTTCCGGCGGAGGGCTGCGGAACTCGTTCCTGATGCAACGACTTCAAGAAAGCTTGCCCGGATTGCGCTTCCTGTCTGCGGACGCGTTCGCCATCCCTGCCAAGGCGAAAGAGGCTTTTGCCTTCGCCGTGCTCGCCTATCAGACTTGGCGGGAAATCCCGGCCACGTTGCCCCGCGCAACCGGCGCGCGACACCCAGTAGTACTAGGAAAGATTATCCCGGCCAGATAGGCTCAAACGGCCAAGGCTTCGCGAATCTGCTGCTCGCTAACGACGCCCTCGCGCAGGATCCGCCAGCCGTCGTCGCGGAGCTCGGCGATGGTAGATGCCATCCGGGCCTTGGTATCCCCTGCGTCAATGATGAGTGGTAGACGGTCACCCAACTGCTTCTGCACCTGCTCGCCGGAGGAGCATGCCGCAAAGCCTGAGAGGTTGGCGCTGGTTCCGGTAATGGGTGTTCCGACAGCGGAGATCACGGCGTGTGCGATTCGTGAGTCCGGCAAACGGAGGGCGATCCGACCGGTGTTGCCGGTGACTTTCAGAGGGACCTTGGCGGCCGCTTCCACCACCAGGGTCAACGCTCCGGGCCAGAACTTCTCCACCAGGCGATGAAAGGTCTCGGGCAGGAAAAGCGCCAGTTCCTGCGCCTGCTCGACCGAAGTGACCAGCACCGGTAGCGCACGCCGCTCGGGGCGTCCCTTGATGGAGTAGATTCGATCCACTGCGGCCAGATTGAATGGATCGGCCGCCAAGCCGTAGAAGGTGTCGGTGGGGATGGCGACGACTTCACCGCGTCGAATTAGCTGCGCGGCAAATTCGATGGCGCGGGCTTCGGGGCTTTCAGGAGAGACTCTGAAGAGTTCGGCCACAGACGACCTTGTGGGGGTCGGTATGAGTCCGTGGACCCATTGCGGCGACCGTAACACATTGCCCTCGCCCAGTCAAGCAAGGTGCTTGGCAGCCTCCGCGGGAGTCTGTTAGGCTCGCAAGGAGGCAGTGATGGCCCCGGTGGCACGCATTTCCAGTCCTCAGAACCCCTGGATCAAGCGCCTGCGGGCTGGCTTGCTTCGCGGCGAGCTGAGCGAAGCCGGTGAATGCGCCGTGGAAGGCTTCCATCTCGTCGAAGAAGCCCTCCGCAGTGGATTGGAAATCACCGCCGTCGTTCGCACGCCGGCGGCGGAAAAATATTGGCTGCGAATCGCCCCTCGGCTCAACGGGGTCACGCCTTGTTTCCTCACCACGGAACGCGTCTTCCGCAGCATTGCCCGGACGGAGACCAGCCAGGGGATTGCCGCCCTGGTGCGCTGGCCGCGCTGGCGCGGAGAACAAGTTCTTGGCGTACCCAGCCCCGTCCTGGCGGTCTTGGTCGGACTGCAGGATCCCGGCAACCTGGGGACCATCCTACGCACCCTTGAGGCCTTCGGGGCCACGGCCTGTCTGCTGGGGCCCGGGACTGTGAATCTGCTCAACGCCAAGGCCATCCGGGCCTCCGCCGGCTCGGTATTCCGTGTTCCCCACTTCCGCTGCCCAACAGAAAAAGACGCCCTGGCCCTGTGTCGGCGCCATGCACTGAGGACAATCGCGCTGGATCCGAAGGGGTCGAAATATCTCTCTGACCTCGACCTGAGCCAAGGCGTCGCGTTCTTTGTCGGGCGCGAGGGCAGTGGCCTCAGCCCAGCGGTGGTAGCGCGAGTGGATGAAGTGGTCCGGATTCCGATCTCTTCCTCGGTCGATTCGTTGAACGCCGCCGTGGCTGCCGCACTCGCCTTGTATGAAACGGCACGACAGCGCGAGTTCAGGTTCTGACGATGGGGCTCTTCCCGCCAGCCACACGAAGAACGCAAGGCCAGCCACCGGCACCGTTGGCTGACCGGATGCGACCGCGCACCCTGGATGAGTTCGTCGGGCAGGACCATCTGATAGCACCCGGGATGCCGCTCCGCGTGATGCTCGAACAGGATGAACTCACCTCCGTTGTCCTCTGGGGCCCGCCCGGCTCGGGCAAGACCACACTCGCCCGCATCATCGCTGGAATGACCGCCAGCGAATTCGTTCCCTTCAGCGCTGTGCTCTGGGGCATCAAGGAAATCAAACAGGTGATGCTGACAGCGGAGCGAGCCCGAAGCTACGGCCGACGTACGGTCCTCTTCATTGACGAAATCCACCGCTTCAACAAAGCACAGCAGGATGCTTTTCTCCCCCACGTTGAGAAAGGCAACATCATCCTGATTGGCGCCACTACGGAAAACCCCTCCTTCGAAGTCATCGCGCCGCTGCTTTCTCGGACGAAGGTCTATGTCCTCCACCCGCTGACGGCCGAGCAGCTCCTCACGCTTCTTCGGCGTGCCCTTGCCGACCGGGAGCGCGGGCTGGCCGCGCTGAACGTGACTATCCTTGAGGAATTGCTCCGGGAAATCGCCGTTCGGGCAAACGGAGATGCGCGCGTGGCCTACAACACCCTAGAGGCGGCTGCCCTCGGTACCCGTCCCCAGGACGGCAGGCGCATCCTCAGCCGCGAGGTTCTCGAACAGGTAATGCAACGCCGCGTGCTGCTCTATGACAAAGCCGGCGAGGAGCATTACAACCTGATTTCTGCGCTGCACAAATCCGTGCGGAACAGCGATCCCGACGCGGCCCTCTACTGGCTGGGACGAATGCTGGAGGCGGGGGAAGACCCGCTCTACATCGCGCGGCGACTCGTGCGCATGGCTTCCGAAGACATCGGGCTCGCCGACCCCCAGGCGCTCACGGTGGCGATGAATGCTATGCAAGCCGCCCATTTCGTTGGCATGCCCGAAGGCAACCTGGCGCTAGCCGAAGCCGCTGTCTACCTGGCGCTCGCGCCCAAATCGAATGCGCTCTACGAAGGCTACGGGAAGGTCACCGAAGACGTGCAACGCACGCTGGCCGAACCCGTCCCACTCCATCTGCGGAATCCAGTTACCCCGGTCATGCGTGAGGTTGGCTACGGCCGTGGCTACGAATACGCACACGACTATCCCGAGAAAATCTCCTCCATGCCCTGCCTGCCCGAAAGTCTTCGGAACCGGCGCTACTACCTTCCGACGGAAGAGGGTTTTGAGCAAAGGCTGCGTGAGCGACTTGCCGGACTCCTCAAGCTCTGGGGAAAGAAGTGATTCGCGCGGCCTGTGCCTCACTGCCTCCGGTAATCCTGATCACCTCGATTTCCTTTGCTCTGGCCCAATCACCCTTCAAGCCAGAACTTGTCCTGACGATTTCCGGTGAAGAAGCGGTACTGGCGGCCGCCTTCTCCTCCCAAGACCAGATTGCCTATGCCATCCAGAAGACGATCGAGCGCGGAGAGCTCTGGGCGCGCGGAGCGGAAGTGTACGTCGTCTCGCTGGACGGGAAGGAAAAGAAACGCATCCTGCGGGCCGATCGGTTTCGTGAATTGCGGACGGGCCGAATCCTCTCTTTCCAGATTGACCGCCTCGTGTTTTCCCCTGACGCTACCAAACTCGCCATCGAACTCACGCCCCGCCAGGGAGCGACTGCGGTGTTCTTCTACAAAAGCACGGGCGGCGAAATCAGCCTGCGGGGTCAGGGAAACTTCGCGGCGGGATATGGCGTGGCGTGGCTGGGCGACAATAACTCGGTCGGCATGCTGGAAGAAGCAGCTCCGCCCCGACTCTTACACCGCATCTTTGTTGTCCGGCTGGAGGCAGGACGTTTCGTTCCCCTGTTCCGCCCCCGGCTCTTTGCGGCCGTTGCCTGGCTCGCACAGGAGATGGAGGCAGTGCTGGTGGAACGGGATGAGAGTTTTTCCCAGCCACCCACCCTCGTACGCGGAAACCTGGTCTCTGGCAGTGTGACCCCGCTCGGGACCGAGCCGGACTATTTGGGCGGATTGCGCGCTACGGGGGACGAAGAGGGGTATTCCTATTTTGCCGGACAGAACAAGCTCGTCCGACGAAAGCTCAACGGGGAAGTCGCGGCCACGATGGCAATCCCCTTCAGCCACTATGAATGGCTGGGAACGAGCGGCGCCCTCGCCTATCTGGAGCCGGAAAAACCCGGAATGCAGACCGGCTGGCTCGCTCTGTGGGATCCGCAGCGGACGGAAGGAACGCGCCTGCTGCCGGATGAACGAATCAAGAATTTCTGGGTCGCCCCGGATGGAAAGCATGTGGCTGTGTTGACAGCCGAGGAGATTCCTGTCCTCAAGGTGTATCGGTTACCTGTGCAGTGACCAAGGTCAACGGGGCTGCCAGCGGGCGTGCTCCTTGAGCATGCAACGATCCATAACCACCAACAAACCGGCCTGACGAGCTCGCTCCGCAGCTCCTTCGTGCACCACCCCTTCCTGAAGCCAGATCGCTTTGGCCCCGACGCGAATGGCACTCTCGACTATTTCGGGAACATGCTCCGAGCGACGGAAGACATCCACGGCGTCAATCCTCACCGGAACGTCTTCTAGGCGGGCGTAGGCGCGCTCCCCTAACACTTCGCTCTCGTGTGGATTCACCGGGACGATGCGGTAGCCAACCGATTGCAGGTAGCGAGCCACGCCGAAGCTGGCGCGGTGGGGTTTTGAGGAGAGCCCCACTACGGCAATCGTCTTCGCCGATTTGAGAATCGCAGCGATCGTGTCGGTCATCAGGCAGGCTGGCGGGTAGCGAGAACTTTCTTCAGGGAGTCCAGGAAGCGCCGATTCTCCGTCTCAGTCCCCACGGTCACCCGCAGCGCGCGCGGCATCCCCATGAAGCCCAGAGGACGAACAATGACACCCATCTTCAGTAGAGCGTGAAAGTCCTGCTGGGCATCGTTCCCGGTTTCCAGGAACACAAAATTGGCGTAGGAGGGAACGTAGGCCAAGCCGAGGCGCGGCAGTTCCCGGGCCAGAAACTCCAGCCCGCGCCGATTCGACTCAACGGAGCGGCGAACATGTTCCTGATCCTCCAGCGCAGCCTCGGCGGCTACCTGGGCGAGCCGGGAAACGTTGAAAGGCGAGCGAAGCTTGTCGATCGCGGCAATCAGCTCGGGATGGCCCATCGCATATCCGATGCGCAATCCGGCAAGACCGTGAACCTTGGAAAACGTGCGCAGCACCAGCACAGTGCGTTGCTCGCGGACGTACTCCAAGCTGCGGCTGTAGTCCGGATGATCCACATAATCACAATAGGCTTCATCGAGCATCAGCACGGTACTTTCTGGCAGCCGCGCGAGCAATTGGTCAATCTCACTCGCCCTGACCAGCGTGCCAGTGGGGTTGTTGGGGTTGGCGATGTAGACGAGCCGCGTGCGCGGCGACAGGCGCTCCGCCAATGCCTCCAGGTCAAAGCGCCAGCCTTTCATCGGCACCTCGACTCGTGTTGCACCCGCCGTCCGCACCGAGAGCGGAAACATCACAAAGGAAAACTCCGAAGTCAGTCCCTCCACTCCCGGTCCCAACAAAAGACGTGTGACCAACTGGATCAGTTCGGTGCTGCCAGCGCCGAGCGTGATCTGTTCCATCGGAATTTGATGCCGCTCAGATAACTTGCGCCGCAGGTAGTAGCCGCCGGCGTCCGGATAGCGGTGCGACTCGCGGAGATAGCGTTGCATCGCCTCCACGGCTTTCGGAGAGGGTCCGAGAGGGTTTTCGTTTGAGGCGAGCTTGATTGCCTCCACTCCCAGCTCGCGTTCCACTTCCTCGATGGGTTTGCCCGGTATGTAGGGCTGGATTCCGGCAATGTAGGGAGGGATTAGGGCAGCCAGACTTTTCTTGGTGCTCATTCAATGCGCCTCAGCGCAGCGGCTTCGCCATCCCGTTCGATCGTCTCCACCGAGTAGATTCTGCCAGCAGGTCATTCCGCTCGGCCTGCGTCAAATGCCGATAGCCTCCCACGGGGAGCCCACCCAACTGCAGTGTCCCAATCCCCACCCGTCGGAGCTTCTCCACAGAGTGCCCCCTCCGCCCCAGCCAATCCCGCAACCAATCCTGCCGCGGAGCTGACAGCACGGCTTCATACCACGGATTGGCTCCTTCTTTCACCAACTTCCAGGAAAACGCTTTCTCTCCGCGTCGCGCAGCCACGCGAACGAGTTTCGCTTCTTCTTCCTTCGTGAGCCGACCCTTCACCTTCAACCAGAAAGTCTGTGGCAGGTGGGCGCGCAACACCATGTCAGCAAAGTCTCCGTCATTGGTCAGCAACAGAAGTCCCTGCACATCGTAGGGCAGGCGCCCTACAGGAAACACCCGTGCCTGGAGTGCGCGCATTAAGCTGCCCACCGTGCGCCGACCCTGGGGGTCGGCTGCCGTGGTGACGGTAGCCTGCGGCTTATGGAGCATGACGTAAACATAGGTGCGCGGGATCCGCACCAGTGTATCGTCGACGTAAATGCGATCACGGACAGGATCGGCGCGCATGCCCGGCGTTGTTACCACGCGCCCGTTCACCCGCACTCGCCCAGACAGGATGAAAGCTCCTGCCGTCCGGCGCGAAGCCAGACCTGCGCGGGCGATGAGTTTCTGCAGGCGTTCAGTTGCCACTGTTGCTCCCGGCGTCCGCCCGGGCAGGCTGCGGGCCAACTCCTCCGCCGGAGGATGTTTCCGCCGTTTCCCCCAGCGACGCCCGTGCCAACTCTTCGAACTCCTCCAGCGTCGGCAGTTCGCTCAAATCTTTCAGCCCGAAACGAAGCAGAAACTCTCTTGAAGTGCGATAAAGAATCGGGCGGCCAACGCACGACTTCCGCCCCGCGGTGACGATAAGCCCTTTGTCCAGCAATGTCTTGATGACGCTCACGGCGTTGACGCCCCGGACTTGCTGGATTTCGGGCAGCGTTACAGGCTGCTTGTAGGCAATGACCGCGAGGGTTTCGAGCGCCGGCAGCGTCAGGCGGAGCGGAGGTTTCTGTTTGCGCACGAAGCGGCGAACAGCGTCGTGGTGCTCGGTCCTGGTGTACATCCGGTACCCGCCTGCCACCTGCCGGATCTCGACGCCGCGGTCAGGCGCTTGCGACGCGACCACAAGCTCATTCAGCGCGGCGCGCAATTCCTCGCGCCCCACTCCATCGAACGTTGCCGCGAGTTGATCCAGCGTCACGGGTTCCTCCGAGACATAGATGATGGCTTCCAGAAGCGCTTTGAGCTCGTTCCGTTCCATCGCCCGGCTAGCTCACTGGTACTGCGTGTCCACGGCTTCGAGTTTGCCCGCCCGAGCAAAAACCAGATCAAAGAGCTTGTGTTTACGCAGCAGAATGGGACCGAAAGGTTCCTGCTGAACCGCGAGAACGGCCTCCAAGCGGATCAGCTCCAACAACGCCAAGAAGGCCACGATAAGGGCCCGGCGGGTGGAGTACCGCTCGATGACCCGCTCCAGCTCCACTGGGCCTTCGCTGGCTCGCAGGATTTCCTGCATTTCTGCCATCATCTGCCCGACGGTTAGCTCCTCTTTCGGAATCTCGAGCGGCGGAGGCGGCTGCGGCCGGTGCAAGGCTGCTTGAAACGCCTTGACAACGTCCCACAGCGTAACAACGAGTTCGCCTTCTTCGTGCTCAAAACCTTCCGGATTCGGCCGCGACCAGCTGGCCGCCTCCAGCATCTGTTTCTGCTGGAGCATCTCGGCCGCCTTCTTGAATCGCTCGTGCTCCAGGAGTCGCTGCACAAGGTCGCTGCGCGGGTCGAGCGGCTCATCGGCCGGAGCTGTGGGGTCGGGCGGGAGCAGCATCTTGGCCTTGATATAAATGAGAGTCGCCGCCATCAGAACGAAATCCGCGGCAATGTCCATATCGAATTCTTCCATCTTGTGCAGGTGATCGAGGTATTGCTGGGTGATCCGCGCGATGGGGATGTCAAAAATATCAATCTCCTGTTTGCGGATCAGGTCAAGCAAAAGGTCGAGCGGGCCTTCGTAGGTTTCGAGTTGGACGCTGTAGGGTGGCTCCACGGCTTAGGAGGTGGCCTTCGCTCCTTTGCGGTTCGGGATGAGCTTCATGGCAGTACGCACCTGCTCCATCGTTTCGCGCGCAACGCGCCGCGCGCGCTCGGATCCCGTCCAGAGAACATCCCAGACTTTCTTCGGCCGCGCGGCGTACTTCCGGCGGCGCTCCCGGATGGGATCGAGAAATGCAGTCAGGTGCCGGGCCATCAGGGCCTTGCAGTCCACACAGCCGATTCTAGCGGTGCGACATTCCAGGTCAACCTGGTCAACGACGGCCTGCGGAGAAAAGCGGCGGTGGTAGCCGAAGACAGGACAAATCTCCGGCCGCCCCGGGTCGGAGCGGCGCACGCGTTGCGGGTCAGTGAGCATGGTCGAAACCTTGCTCCGAATCGACTCGGAACTCTCACCAAGCTCGATGACGTTTCCAATGCTCTTGGACATCCTGCGGCCATCGAGGCCCGGAACGCGTGGAGTCGAGGTCAACAACGCCTCCGGTTCAGGGAAAACCGACCGACGCAAGGGAAGCAAATAGAAGCTGTTAAAGCGTCGGGCGATTTCGCGCGTCAGCTCAATGTGCGGAACCTGATCTCCGCCCACCGGTACATAGTGGGCCCTATAGATCAAGATGTCAGCCGCCTGCAAGACGGGATACCCAAGCAGACCGTAGTTGATTTTGGTCACCTCCGTCTCATCATCGGAGGCGATCAATCCCAGGTCACGCGCCTGCTCCTTGATGGTTGGATTGCGAATGAGCCAGGGCGTCGGGGTGATCATCGAAAACAACAAGTGCAGCTCGGCATGTTCCGGCACACGGGACTGAATGAAAAGAGTGGAGTGGTGCGGGTCAAGGCCCACGGCGAGCCAATCGGTCGCTACTTCCAGCGTGTTCCGCATGACGTCCGAGGTATCGGCGTAATCGGTCGTCAGCGCGTGCCAATCAGCGATGAAAAAGAAGCATTCGTACCGCTTCTGCAACTCGAGCCAGTTCTCGAGCGCACCGACAAAGTTTCCCAGGTGGAGCTTGCCGGTGGGGCGCATGCCGCTCAGAACCCGTTCACGGTGAACCCGCCGGGCGCTCGCAGGTTCGGAATTCCTGCTCCGCGCCCGCTGCTTCGTTGGCATTCTCTGGCGCCCCTCCTGCTGCCAGTGAGATTAGCCGCGGCTCATCTTAGCACACCCGCTCAGGGTCAGGCAGACGGCACCGCGCGGAATGACCCTGGTGCGCGAGGCAACGAAGGCACGGTGCTATAATGTTGTTTACATGCGTGCTTCACCGCATCATTCCACGAGGGCGCGATGAGCAGCTTCTGGCTTTGGGTAGCCCTCGCCTTCTACTCGCTGGGCCTTATCCATGCCATTGTCACGGTCGTCCGCCGCCAGTCCGCCATTTTCCGCATCTCCCTGGCAGCACTCGAGCTGGGGTTCCTGTTTCACTTCGTCTCCCTGGCGGAGTTGGGCCTGACAGAGAATCGTTTCCCGGTCGGCAACATCGCCGAAGCCAGTTCCTTCTTTGCCTTCCTGATTGCGTTGGGATTCCTGCTGGCCTACTGGCGCTACCAGGTAAGCTCCCTCAGCGTCTTTGCTTTTCCGCTTGTCTTCATCATGACCTTGGCCGCGGCCATGAGCCGCCCGGCCGGGCCCCCACTCACTCCTCTGCTACAACAGAGATGGGTGCCCTTGCACATCTCTCTATCACTTGGTGGCTATGCGGCGCTCATCCTCTCCTTTCTCGCCGGGGTGATGTACCTGATCCAGGAGCGCGAGTTGAAGCGCAAGCAGCCACGCGCCTTTTACTACCGCCTGCCGCCGTTGGACACGACCGACCGACTCGGGCTGCTGGCTCTGCTCGTCGGCTTTCCCCTGATCACGCTCGGCCTCATTTTGGGAATGATCAATGCTTCCAACTCGTGGGGGGACGGCTGGCTCGGGGACCCGAAAGTAATGCTGAGTTTTGCGTTGTGGGTGATTTACCTGCTGCTGGTGTATTCACGGGTTGGAGTAGGCTGGCGGGGGCGCAAGGCAGCCGTCTCCGCCATACTCGGCATGGTGGCAGTACTGCTGAGCTGGAGCGCCAATTACCTCAGCAGCCACCACGCCTTCTTTCCACGGTGAGGCTATGCCCCTGACCCTCCTCGGACTGAGCCACCAGACAGCCCCAGTCGAAGTCCGCGAGCGGCTGAACTTTTCCCCTGCGGAACTTCCCGGCGCACTCGAGAACCTGGTCGGCCAGCCCGGGATCCTGGAAGGGCTTATCTTCTCCACCTGCAATCGCGTCGAAGTTGTGGCCCGGGGCGACGAAGGCGCGGATCTGCCGCGCTTGCTCGCGGACTTCCTCGCCGCCCAGCGGCGGATGAACCGCTCGGATTTCGACCGCTTCCTCTACGTTCATCAAGGACGCGAGGCCGTCCGCCACCTGATGCGAGTCGCGGCGAGCCTGGACTCGATGGTGGTGGGTGAAGCGCAAATCCTCGGACAGGTCAAAGAAGCCTTTGCCACCGCGCGCACGGCCGGAGCCGCTGGCGGCGTGCTCGAATTCGTGCTGAACCGCGTGCTCGCGGTCGCCAAGAAAACCCGGACGGAAACCGGTATCGGCACGGCGGCGGTTTCAGTGAGCTCAGCGGCGGTGGAGTTGGGGCGCAAGATTTTCGGCTCGCTCGAGAACCGCACGGTCTTCCTGCTCGGTTCCGGGGAGATGAGCGAACTGACCGCGCGGCATCTGCGCGAAAACGGCGCGCAGGCAGTATTTATCGCGCATCGCTCCCACGAGCGCGCCCAGCAGCTCGCCCGCGTGCTTGCGGCCCGGCTCATCCGCTTCGACGAACTCCCCGAGCACATTGCCAGCGCCGACATCGTCATCGCCTCCACCACCGCTCCTCACTACATCCTCCACAAAGACCAGGTTGCCAACTTCCTCGCCCAACGCAAGAATCGTCCGATGTTTTTCATTGACATCAGCGTGCCGCGCAACCTCGACCCCGCCATCAACGACCTCGATAACGTTTTTCTCTATGACATTGATGACCTCCAACACGTCGTGGAAGCCAACCTCCGCGAGCGCCGGCGCGAAGCCCTCCGGGCCGAGGAGATCATTGAGCGCGAAACCGACATCCTGCTGAGTCGGTTGAAAATGCTGGAACTGGGCCCTACTATTGCAGCGCTCCAGGAAAAGCTCCACAGCATCCGGGCCAACGAGTGGGGAAAGACCCGCCGCCGACTTCGCGACCTCACCCCCGAGGAAGCCCAGGCCATCGAGGAGATGAGTCGTGCGACCGTCAACAAAATCCTCCACCTCCCCATCAGCCAGCTCAAAGAATTGGCCCGACAGCCCGATGGGCTGAAACTCATCGAATTCCTCCGCAGAACCTTTCAGCTCAAGGACTAGCAGCGTGCCGGAGAAGTTGCGCATCGGGACGCGAGGTAGCCCGCTGGCTCTCTGGCAAGCAAACCACGTACGACAACTCCTGGAGGGCGCGGGGATCGCCAGCGAACTGGAAGTTATCCGCACCTCGGGCGACAAGCTCACCAATGTTCCGCTCGCCGAAATGGGGGGGAAGGGCCTATTCACCAAGGAGATTGAAGAAGCCTTGCTCGCCCGCCGCATTGACCTCGCCGTTCACAGCTTGAAGGACTTGCCGACGCAATTGCCATCCGGACTGTTGCTCGGTGGGATCACGCGGCGCGAAGACCCTCGTGACGCGCTCGTCAGCCGTTCGAGGCAACCCCTTGCCGAGTTGCCCTCCGGGGTTGCGATTGGCACGAGCAGTCTCCGCCGTCAGGTGCAGTTGAAACGACTCCGAACTGACCTGGTGATCAAGCCACTGCGGGGCAATCTCGACACCCGCCTGCGCAAGCTCGACTCCGGCCAGTACGATGCCATCGTGGTCGCAGTCGCCGGCCTGAAGCGCCTGGGCGCCTTCGAGCGCGTGACGCAGGTTTTTGAACCGGAAGAAATGATTCCTGCCATCGGCCAGGGAGCCCTGGCTATCGAGCTGCGCGCCGACGACACGCGCATGCGCTCCCTGCTTTCGGTTGTTCACCACCGGGACACCGCCACCGCCACCACAGCCGAGCGCGCCTTCCTCCAGCGTTTGGGCGGGGGCTGCCAAGTTCCTATTGCCGCCCACGCGCGCCTCCGCGACGACGGCCTCTATCTCATCGGCTTGGTCGCAAACCCGGAGGCATCTGCGCTGGTCCGCGGCGCGCGTGCGGGGCCGGAGGAGGAGGCCGCGGCGCTCGGTACGGCTCTGGCAGAAGAACTTCTCGCACGGGGCGCTGCCGAGATCCTCGCCGCCTTCCAGCGCCAGGTAACCAACGTTCATCCGCCCGGCGCTGCCTGAGAGGAAGAAGCTCGTGGGGATCCAGCCGACTCGCTCCTCGGCCCAACCGCTGGCGGGGCGCAGAATCGTTATCACGCGTGCACGCGAGCAAGCCGCCAGCCTCCGCAGGGCGCTCGAGGCAAGGGGTGCCGGGGTCATCGAGCTCCCTACCATCGCCTTCACCCCGCCTCGGAGTTGGCGTCCACTCAACAATGCCATCCAACGCTTGGAGGACTACGCCTGGATTATCTTCACGAGCGCGAACGGCGTTGAAAGCTTCTTCCGGCGCCTGCGACAGGCGCAAAAAACAGCCCGCGCACTTCGACATTCCCGCGTGGCTGCCATCGGTCCGGCCACCGCCGCTGCGTTGCGGCGCCATGGAATCAAACCGGACGTTATGCCGGCCGACTTCCGGGCTGAAGGATTAGTCCGTGCCCTGGGGCGCGGGCAGTGGCGCGGCAAGCGGGTGCTTCTGGCACGTGCCGCCGCAGCCCGCGAACTCCTCCCGCAAGAACTGCGTCGCCGCGGAGCGAAGGTAGATGTGGTAGCTGTCTATCGAACGGTCGTACCACCGACGCGCAGAAGCAAAGCCCGTGCGCTGTTTACCCGGGAGCGTCCTGATCTGATCACCTTCACCAGCTCCTCTACAGCGCAGAATTTTGCCCGCCTGCTCGGGGAGCACCGGGCGCGGCGCGTGGTTCGCGGTGTCGCCATCGCCGTCATTGGCCCGGTCACAGCCGCGACTGTTCGAGAGCTGGGCTGGCGCGTGGCGGTGATCTCGAAACCCTACACCGTTCCCGCTCTGGTCGAGGCCATTGTGCGCTATTTCGCGGCACGCAGACGACCGTCCTCCGGGCGATAGGTCGCAGCCTGCCAGTAAGGCGCGCGCCGAACTTCCTTCAGCCAAAGCTCCCGGCCATCGGACGAGACCATCTTGAGGAGTGTGTGAGGTGCTTCTTCGGCGAACCAATAGGTCTGGGAAAGCTCACCCGCCTGCACACTGACTTTCCACGCAGGCACGCGCCCCCGCGCGGTTGTCAGCGTTTCTCGATCCGCCACTCGGATCGTCGCATCGACAAAGCGCGGGGCCGCGCCGAGCTTGTTTGAGATCAGGGAGGGCAACAACCGCGTGCGAACTTCGAGCCCAGGAGAAAACCGCAGGCCACGCAGGCTGACGAGAAGCTGATCCTCCAGCAAATCACCCGGACGAAGCTCGAGCGGACGCGTGCCATCCCCTTCTTCATCCCAATAGGAGTGGAACACGAATTCAGAAGGACGCGTCCAGCCCCTGATTTCCTTGAAAGTGTTCCCGCACCACTCCTGGCTGCTTTGCGTCAATTTCACCAGAGCGGTCGGGTCATCCCGCCGGACGAACACGCTGGTGAGGAATTGATAGGGGTAATTCTCTGTCCAATAGCTCTGAACAAAGTTGAGCTTGATGACCGGTAAGAGACTCCTTCCCTGGTAGGGCGGCTCGGCCTTCGCGTAAAAGGCGGGATTGAAATCCTCCTTCACGACAATAAGCACGGTTTCGAAGTCGCGCAGCTTGCCGTACTGCGGGCGGCGGGCGGTGTAGAGGGCAACTTCCGCCTGCCCGTCGTCCCAGAGCGGCGCCAGCGCCCAGCCGGCATTGAACGCACCCGCAGCGGGAGATATGGGTGGCTCCGGCCCCAGTGCAGAAGGTCTCTGGCAGCTACTCGCGAGCCACACAAGCGGTAACAAGAGGAGAGCCAGGTTGACGCGCGCCATCAGTTCACCTCGGAAAAGTCTGGTAGGATTGTAGCCCATTCCGCGCGCGAGGTGTCCGTGATGAGGAATCCTCTCCGGCTGTTCCCACTGGCTGTGTCCCTGCTCGTTCCCATCGGCGTGGCGGGCCAAGCGCCGATGCGTGATTCGGTACTGGAAGGCGTGCGAAGCTGGCGGATCGCGCATGCCCATCAGATCGTCCGAGACCTGGTGGATTTCCTTTCCCTCCCCAACGTGGCCACGAACCAGGACGACATCTGGCGGAATGCCGAGTGGATGAAGGAACAAATGGAGCGGCGAGGGATCCGCGTCGAGGTGGCACCCACGACGGGCAGCCCCGTGGTTTATGGTGAGCTACTTGTTCCCGGCGCGACTCGCACACTGCTTTTCTACTGCCACTATGATGGCCAGGCGGTGGATCCGAGCAAGTGGATCAACTCGGAACCCTTCCAACCCGTGCTGCGCCGGGGGATCGCCGGCGACTGGAGCACGATTCCCTTCCCTGCAGCCGACCAACCCTACGAGGACAATTGGCGCCTGTACGCCCGCTCGGCGTCGGACGACAAATCGCCCATCGTGGCGTTGCTGGCCGCCCTCGATGCCCTCCGCGCCCAGAAACTGCAACCGCGCGTGAATCTGAAATTTCTCTTTGACGGCGAAGAGGAGCAAGGCTCGCCGTATCTCGACGAATTCATCCAGGGCAACCAGGCGCGCCTGCAGGCTGACGTCGTCATCATCGCGGACGGACCCGTGCATCCCAGCGAGCGACCGACGGTATTCTTCGGCAATCGTGGCATTATGACGTTCGACATCACCGTTCATGGCCCGCGGGTGCCGCTTCATAGCGGCCACTACGGCAATTGGGCCCCCAACCCTGCCCTGCACCTGGCGCAATTGCTCGCCACGATGAAGGATTCAGCCGGACGCGTGCTCGTCGAAGACTTCTATGCTGACGTGGTGCCCCTGAGCGAAAGCGAGCGGCACGCGATTGCCGCCATCCCCAACCTTGACGCGCAGTTGATGGAGCGCCACGGCTTCGCCGAACCCGAAGGTACAGGCCAGCGGCTCGACGAACTCATCCAGTTGCCTTCCCTCAACATTCGCGGGCTCTCCAGCGCTTGGGTCGGTGAGGAGGCGCGCACGATCGTCCCCAGCACCGCGACCGCCGCGATTGACGTGCGCCTGGTAAAAGGCACCGACCACCAGCGGATGTTTGAGCGCATTGTGACGCACATTCGCCGGCAAGGCTACTACGTGACGGCGCAAGCACCGACGGACAAGGAACGCCGCAAGCATTCTCGCATTGCCCAAGTCGTCAAGCGCGAAGGCTACAACGCTGTCCGGACGCCGCTCGACTTGCCGATGGCGGAGGTCGTGGCCAGTGCGGTAGGGGGCGCCACGGGCCGGGAGGTAGTGAAGCTGCCCACACTGGGTGGCAGCGGGCCTTCGCACCTGTTCGAGCGGCTGGGACTCCCGGTTATCGGCGTGCCCATCGTCAACTTCGACAACAACCAGCACAGTCCCAACGAAAACCTGCGCGTGGGCCACTTCTGGCACGGGATCGAGATCTTCGCTGCGTTGTTTCTGGTGGAATGATGACGGTTAGAGGCGCAAGAGTTCGCGGAGGCGGCGGGTCTGAGCACGGCTGACGGGAATCTCGCTCGCTTTCTTGTCACCCATGCGGAGCTGGAAGCTCGACTTGAACCAGGGCACCACTTCCTTGATGTGATTGATGTTGATGAGATAGCTCCGATGCACGCGCCAGAAAATGTTCGGGTCGAGACGGCTCTGCAATTCCTCCAGTGTTCGGTAGTTGGATGTTCCTTCCAACTCGCGGGTGGCGAGCGTAATCAGCCCGTCTTCAATGGTGGCGTAGACGAGATCGTCAGCATCCAGCAGGAACAGCCGCTGCTGAGTACGCAAGAGCAGCTTCTCCGGTTCCGGGCGGCGTACGCGCAATTGCTCCAGCAGGGCTTCGATCCGATCGGCGGGGCTTGCCTGGGCCTCCAGGATCTTGCGTACACGGGCCACGGAGCGCGCGATACGCCCCTTGTCGAAAGGTTTCAAGACATAGTCAACCGCATTCACCTCAAACGCCTGCACGGCATAATGGTCGTAGGCTGTGGCAAACACGATGTGCGGCAGTCGGACCTTCTTGTCTATCAGTTTCTTGATGACCCCGAAACCATCCAGGCCGGGCATTTCCACATCCAGGAATACGACGTCAGGTGTGTGTTCCTTGATGAGGGCAAAGGCTTCCAAACCGTTCTTCGCCTGCCCAACGACGTTGATCTCCGGGAAACTCTTCAACAGAAATGCGAGTTCATCCCGCGCAGGCTTTTCGTCATCGACGATCAGGGTTGCTATCTGCACGCCAGAGCTTTCCGTTCGCAAAAGAGTGCTCTCCCCCGAGAGAGTTCCCTTCCGTTTTTTCAGTATAGAGAGCGCAGGAAAAAGGGTCAACCCACCCCGGCCTCTGAGCTCGGACTGCTCGCGGCAGCCGTACGGGTGAAGGCAGCGCGAACACTGGCCCGCGACAAATACCAGATGACCAGAGCGTAAACTCCCAGATTCACAATGTGCATGACTCGCAGCGGCTGCCGCAGCAGCCCGACCAGCGTGAACACGACCGCGACGTACGCCAGCACGAGAACCACCTTGCGCACCCAGTTCCGCAACGTCCACAATCCCCACCCCAACAGCGCATTACTGCCGGCGGGAATCGCACTGACGGCAACGAATACAACGCCCGGGCCATACTGACGCGTGATTTCCTCGACCATTTCGCGCACCATAGGATCTTCAGCCGGCAGCAAGCCGGAGCCCATTGCCAGCCTAAGGAAGCCGCCCACGAGAAACAGGAGTGCGACAGCAAAGTGCAGAACGGCCAGCAGCGTTACCCCCAGCGGCCGCGCCCCTTGATTCATGGGCAGCAAGTATAGCCTCTCGACTCAACGTGGTATAGTCGCCTCTGACGGCCGGATGCTGCCTTGCGGCTACAAGTCAAAAAAAGCGAACGCGTCTATCGCGGGAAGGTGTTCTCCGTGCGGCGCGATCTCGTGCGCGAGCCGCACGCTGCGGGTGGCAATCTTATCGAGGTGGTTCGCGAAGTCGTCGACCACACCGGCTCGGTCGTCCTCCTGCCGGTCTTGCCGGACGGCAGGATCTTGCTGGTGCGTCAGTACCGCTACGCGCTCCGCCGCTTCCTCTGGGAACTGCCGGCCGGGCGCATCGAGCCACGAGAGAATCCGCTGGCGGCAGCACGGCGCGAGTTGCGGGAGGAAACCGGCTACCAAGCGAGACGCTGGCGACGCCTGTTGAAGCTCTTCCCAACTCCTGGCTTTGTGAGTGAGGTGATGATTCTCTACGAAGCGCGCGGCCTGCACCGGGGAGAGGCTCGTCCGGAGCCAGACGAGGCCATTCACGTTCGCGCTTTCACGGTGAAGCACCTTCTCCAGAGGATCCGCCAGGGCAAGCTGCCGGATGCGAAGAGCGTCGCCGGGATCCTCTACTATGCTCGCTCTCGGGCCTGAATCCTCTTGACTTTGTCGGCGCCCCAGGCTTTACTCTGGCCAAAGTCTGAGCCAGGAGTCGCCTCATGACCATCTCCGACAAGACTGTGGTCACCGTAGCCTCCGGGATGATGCTGCTGTTCTTGACTGTAGCCTGGCTCGAGACCCAGTTCTTCCTCCTCCACTTCTTCGAGGCACTCATCTACCTCATCATCATCCTGCTGTTCTTCTATTTTGAGGATCGCTTCGGGTACGCCCTGGCGGTCTTTGTGCCTGCCCTCTGGATCCTGCTGCAGTTCTTCACCGGCCGGTTGCAGGCCGGCCTGCGCGAGCTGGTCCGCGTGGCTTCCTTCCGCGGAGTCGACAACGCGGTCAGTCTGGTGGCCGGGTTGATCCTGCTCACCGGCTTGCTCCTGATTTTTCTGGCCACCCATGCCTTGCGGCGCGAGGTCTCCGGGACGCCGTACCTGCGCTCGAGCCTTCTGGTGGGAGCCTGTGTTGCCGTCGGCTACTACGGGATCGTGGTGTACTGGTTTTCCAGCATGTTTCAGCCGATGCCGTAGGACGAAAATCCTCTTGACAGTCCGCGACTCATCCCTATAATCGGCGCGTGCTTGATCGGCCCTGCTTTTCGGGTGGGAGAAAGAAGGCCAGCCGACGCGCTGGCCCTTTTTTTGCCCATAGGAGAGCGTGCGACGTGGCAAGCGAAACTGATTGTTGCTCACAAGGAGGAACGTAAGTGAAAGTTCAGGGACGCGTAAAGTGGTTCAATAACACGAAGGGTTACGGGTTCATCGGTCGCGACAGCGGGTCAGACGTCTTTGTCCACTACACTGCCATCACGGGTGATGGCTTCCGCAGCTTGCAGGAAGGCGACCTGGTGGAGTTCGAAATCGTCCAGGGCCAGAAGGGTCCCCAGGCGTCGAACGTCGTCAAGGTCTCCTGAAAGAGGGACTTCCCACCACAACTTAGAAGCCCCGCGCTCGATACTGCGAGCTGTGCCGGGGCTTTCTGTCTTCCCCGGGGTATAATTTCTATCGTTCCGTCAGCTTGCCATGGAAAACCGGGAAATAGCCAAGATCCTGCAGGAGACGGCCAACCTGCTGGAGATTGACGGGGCCGACATTGGCCGCTACCGCAGTTACGAGAAGGCCGCCCAGCTGATCGAGAACCTCGCCGACCGCATCGAGGACCTTGCCAAGGCCGGCACGCTCACGGAACTCCCCGGCATCGGCGACCGCATGGCTGCCCACATCCAGGAAATCCTCCAGACCGGCAAGTACACCCTCCACCGGAAGCTGCTCAAGAAATACCCCCACACCATCCTGGAGGTGCTGAGCCTGCCGAGCCTGGGTCCGAAGAAAACGGGCCTGCTCTGGAAGAGGTTCAAGGCGGCGACAGTAGATGACATTGAGCGGCTCGCACGTGCCGCCAAGCTTCGTGACCTGCCAGGCTTCGGCGAAAAGAGCGAGCAAAACATCCTCAAGGGCATCGAAATGTACAAGCGCCAGGCCGGTCGCTTCCACATTGATGAGGCCGACCGGGAGGCCGAAGAATTAGCGGCCTACATCGAAGCACTCGGAAAGACCGTGCGGGGAGTAACACCAGCAGGCTCCCTGCGGCGGGGCAAGGAAACCATCGGCGACCTCGACCTGCTACTGATTTCAAAAGAAGTCGAAAAAGTCAGCGATTACATCCTGAAATACCCCCGCATCGAGCAGCAGCTCGCCCGCGGTGAAAACAAAGTCAGCTTCAAACTCGGCAACGCCATGCAGGTGGATGTGCGCATCCTCGAGGAACGCTCCTTTGGAGCCGCCCTCCAGTACTTCACTGGCTCCAAAGAACACAACATCGTTCTGCGCGGGCGCGCCAAGGAGCGCGGCTGGAAACTCTCCGAATACGCCCTGGAGACAATTAAAGGGAGTCGGTTCCTGGCTGGACGCACGGAAGCGGAAATCTACGAAAAGCTCGGCCTGACCTACATCGAGCCGGAACTGCGCGAGAACACCGGTGAGATTGAAGCGGCTGAGAAAGGTGAGCTACCGAGATTGGTCGAGCTACGTGACATCCGTGGTGACCTGCAGATGCACACGACCGCCAGCGACGGCAAGAATTCGATCGAAGAAATGGCGCGAGCGGCCAAGAAGCTCGGCTACGAATACATCGCCCTTACCGACCATTCGAAAGCCGTCACCGTAGCCAACGGGATGGATGAGAAGCGCACGATCGAGCAAATCGGGAAGATTCGCCAGGTCGAACAGCGAATGGATGGATTCTGGCTGCTGGCCGGAATCGAAGTGGACATCCTGAAGGACGGACGGCTCGACCTTGATGACGAAGTGCTCGCCCAACTGGACGTGGTAGTAGCTTCCGTCCACTCTTATATGAACCTCGAACCGGCCGCGATGACGGATCGTATCCTGCGGGCGTTTGAGAATCCGAACTTGATGATTCTCGCGCACCCCACGGGCCGGCTGCTGTTGCGTCGTGACCCGTTTCTCTTTGACATCGAGCGCGTCCTAGACGACGCCGCCCGGCGTGGAATCGCCGTCGAGTGCAATGCCTACCCCGACCGGCTGGACCTGAAAGACGTTCATCTGCGGATGGCCAAGGAGCGCGGCGTCAAGGTGGTGATCTCGACCGACTCCCATTCCACCACCCACTTGCCCTTCATGAAGTACGGCGTTCTCATCGCACGCCGCGCCTGGCTGGAAAAGAGGGATGTGCTGAACACGCTTCCGGCAGAGGAGCTGTTCAAGATGCTGCATCGCCGCCGAACTCCGGTCAAGGCTGCCCACCGACGCTGAGAAGCCGCACGGATGGTGACGAACGCACTTGCAAAAGGGCAGCGCTTTGCGGATGATGGAGAGCTTTTCAGCGCGTGGGAGGGAGCGCTGAGCCGCTGTGATTCGCCGTCCTGCAAGAATTGAAGCCGCCAAAGGCAAGCTGGGCGTACTGCTGCCCGGCATGGGTGCAGTCACCACCACGTTTATGGCGGGAGTTGAGCTCGTTCGCCGCGGCAAGGCTCTTCCCGTGGGCTCGCTGACCCAGATGGGCACGATCCGGCTGGGCAAGCGCACCGAATTCCGCACTCCTCCAATCCGGGAATTCGTGCCGCTGGCCGCGCTCGATGACCTCGTGTTCGGCGGCTGGGACATCTTCGCAGATAACGCCTATCAGGCGGCACAGAAGGCCGGCGTGCTTGAGGAGCGCCATCTGCAGCAGGTGAAGAGCTTGTTGAGCCGGATCAAGCCTATGCGCGCGGTCTTTGACGCGAACTACGTGCGGAAACTGCAGGGTAAACACATCAAGAAAGCGCGCACGAAATGGGAGCTGGCACAGGCGCTGAAGGACGATATTGCCGATTTCAAGGCGAAGTCAGGCGCCCGGCGGCTGGTGATGGTCTGGTGCGGCTCGACGGAAGTTCACCTGAAGCCGCAAAAAATCCACCAGAGTGTCGAAGCCTTTGAGCGAGCGCTCAAGCAGAACCACGAGGCGATTGCGCCTTCGATGATTTATGCGTATGCGGCCATCACCTCAGGCGTGCCGTTTGCGAACGGAGCCCCTAACCTGACTGTCGATATCCCCGCCATGGTGGAGCTGGCGGGCGAACATCGGGTTCCCCTCGCGGGCAAGGATTTCAAGACCGGTCAAACGCTAATGAAAACTATCATTGCGCCCGGGCTGAAGTCGCGCATGATTGGTCTTTCCGGATGGTTTTCCGCCAATATCCTGGGGAACCGCGACGGCGAGGTGCTCGACGATCCGCTCTCGTTCAAAACTAAAGAGGAATCCAAGCTGGGAGTGCTGGAATACATCCTCCAGCCGCAGCTCTACCCCGAACTCTACGGAAACTACCACCACAAGGTGCGCATCAACTACTACCCGCCGCGCGGCGACAACAAGGAGGGCTGGGACAACATTGACATTTTCGGGTGGCTCGGCTACCCGATGCAGATCAAGATCGACTTCCTCTGCCGCGATTCGATTCTGGCAGCGCCGCTCGTGCTCGACCTCGTGCTCTTTCTCGACCTGGCCCAACGTGCCGGCTTCCGTGGCATCCAGGAGTGGTTGTCGTTTTACTTTAAATCACCGATGTGCGCGCCCAATCTGTATCCCGAGCACGATCTTTTCATCCAGTTGACGAAGCTGAAAAACACTCTGCGCTGGCTCCGCGGCGAGGAACTCATCACCCACCTCGGCACCGAGTACTACGACTAGCGAAAGTCCGGGTTAGCTAGGGCGAAGTGGCCACGCGTGGCCGGACGGAATCGAGCAGAGCCTGGCGGGCACTCTCAGGAATGATCCTCCAGTTGTTGTCCACAATGGAATCCACGCGCCCCGCCTGCCGGACGTAATTGATCAGCAGGTCGCGGATTTGGCGGCGCTCGCGGCGGAGGATCTTTTCGCCGCGGAACATCTGATAGCCACCGCCGCCCGCGTAGCGGTAGCTGTTGACCGCGAGCCGCAGCTTCTGGTCCGGTGTGATGGGCCGTCCCTGAAACTCCAACCTAACGATGCGCTCGCCTACGGGTCGTGTCAGGTCAATCTGGTAGCTAACGCCGCCGGCAATGTCGAAGTTGTAGCCATAGATGCGGGGATTCGTGAGTGCCGCACCGTGTGGCGCGGGGTGTTGCTCGAAGAAAGCTGCCGATTGCTCCAACGCCCGGCGAAGAACGTCGCCGGTGGTCTCGATGGTGTAAAGCTGATTCTCGTACGGATAGAGCGCATAGAGGTGGCGGACGGTCAAGGGGCCGGAGGGAATCTCCACCCAAGCTGAGAACACAGAAGCCAGCGCGACCTCCGCACGCCCAAACTGGCGCATCGTGCGCTCAACAATCTCCGCCAGGAGATGATCCTCAAACCGCGCCGTGCGCGCCGACAGCGGGGCGGGCACCTGTGCGACGACGGTGTTCAGCCAGCGCTCGGTGGCCTCATGAGCCGGTCGCGCGAGCGCCCCGATCTCCGCGTCAGGTTCGACGCTGTCGTCAATCGGAATCACGCGGCTTTGCTTGTCCACGACACGCCAAGGCTCTTGCGGGGTGGAGCGCTCCAACGCGATTCTGAGTTCCGCCACCGATTGCCCCCAGTACTTCGCTTGGACAAGGCGGACGCCGTTTACGTCCAAGCCAGCCAGCTCCTGGTGGGAGTGGCCGAAGACGATGGCATCAATGCCGGGAACTTTTTCAGCCAGCTCCCAGACAGCATCCTCGCCCGGCAAGCCAGGGGTCGACTCACCGCTGGTAGGGTCGCGGCCCAAGCCGGAGTGGACAATGACCAGCACGACGTCGGCCCGCGCGCGGAGCTTGGGAACGTATTCGCGAGCGGTCTCCACCACATGTCGAAAGCGGTAGCCGCGGTAGTGTGCCGGCACCTCCCAACTAGGCACAACCGGCGTGACCATGCCGAGAATCGCGACGCGCACCCCGGCGACTTCACGGATCACGTAGGGTTCAAAACGGCGGCGCGAATCATAGTACGTGCTGGAAACGTTCGCCGCCAGCCACGGGAATTGGGCCTGCTCTTTCAGCCGCCACAAGGTTTCCAAGCCGAAGTTGAAATCGTGGTTACCGGCCGCCATGGCGTCGTAGCCGATGGCATTCATCGCCGCAAGTACGGGGTTGCGGTCGGAAGGACGTGTGCGGGCGGAGAGGTAGGCCAGCGGCGTGCCCTGAGTGGTATCACCGCAGTCCACGACCAAGGTATTCGGGTTTTCCGTGCGGGCACGCTTGACGATAGTGGCCACCTGAGCCAAGCCGCGAGGCATGTGCCGCCCTGTGAGGTAGTCATACGGGAGGATGTGGCCGTGGAGGTCGGTCGTCCCGAGGATGGTAAGGGTGAGAGTCTCGGCAGCTGCCGGCGTTCCCCACAGGGCAAGGAAAAGAATGATCGACTGCGTGGCCACACGAGCGATGCGGGACAGAGAGGACAATAGGGTTCCAGCTCGACTCAGGATTTCTTGAATCCCCGGGCAAGAACCGCGGCAGCCTGGACAAGCTCCTGCAAGTCCCTGGCTGTGAAGTCGGGACCTGCGGCTCCTGCCCCCTTCCCTTTGCGAGAAACCTGAATGACCCCGACGGCCTTTCCCTCCAGCAAGATGGGAACGCTCATGATCTTCTGAATCGGCACCGCACCTTTGTCGCCGAGGGAGACGGCTTCAAACACGGTCTGGTGGCGCGTGGTCGTGAAGCTGTTGATCATTTCCGGACGACGGTCGCGGACGGTGCGAACGGCGAGGGCGCTGGTGCTGCTCATTGGGATGTTGCCGACTTTGGCGAGTTTCTCGGGTACCAGGAAGTTGAGCTGCTTGCCCGACGGCGCGAGTTCTAGGATCGCCACTTCTCCCACCGTCACCTTGAACCCTTCTGCGATCTCGGCGGCAATCTGGGTGAAGTCAGAAGCCTCCAGTCCTTTCTTGCTTTTCAGAGCTTGCTCAACAAGCTGCGTCACACTGGCAGTGAGTCCCTCCGGCATACGTCCGCTCCTTGAACCTCCCCGCCCCGGCGTCAAGCTTACGCTGGATTCTCTCCGCGGGCAACCCTGCCTGCCGGGCCTAGCGACCTCCCAACAAGATGGCTTTCTTGATCTCACCGATGGCGCGCGTGATATCGATACCGCGGGGGCAAGCATCCACACAGTTGAAAATCGTGCGGCAGCGCCAAACACCATCGCGCACGCCCAACAGGGTCAACCGCTCGGCTGTGGCCAGGTCACGGCTGTCAAAGACAAAGCGGTGAGCATTCACGATGGCCGCGGGGCCGACGTAGTCCGGATTCGACCAGAAGGACGGGCACGCAGTGGTGCAGGCCGCACAGTGGATACACTTGGTGGTATCGTCGTAGCGGTGGCGCTCGGGGGGTGACTGTCGCCGCTCCGCCCTAGGTTCAGGGTCGCCAGCCATCAGGTAGGGGTGGAGGGAGCGGTACTTGGCAAAAAAGCCTTCCATGTCCACGACCAGATCTTTGATAACCGCAAAGCCCCGCAGCGGCTCGACGGTGACGTGCTCCCCTACGTCCTTCAGCAAGACCTTGCAGGCCAGGCGATTGCGGCCGTTAATCAACATCGCGTCCGAACCACAGATGCCGTGTTCACAGGAACGGCGCATAGCCAGGGTGCCATCCAGGTACCACTTGACGTGATTGAGGGCATCGAGCACCCGGTCGGTGGGTTCCATCTCAAGCTGGTACTCGTCCCAGTGCGGCTCGCGGTCGCGTTCCGGGTCGAAGCGTTTGATCTTCAGGCTGATGCGCATCGGGTAATTCCCTTGCATTCTTCTCGAATTCAACTTCAACTCAATACTTGCGCTCCTGCGGCTGGAAGCGGGTAAGGGTCACCGGCTTGTATTTCAGCTCAATCGCGCCAGTGACCGTGCGGCAGGCGAGCGAATGTTTCAACCAGTTGGCATCGTCACGCTTGGGAAAGTCTTCCCGAAAATGGGCGCCGCGACTCTCTGTGCGCACCAGACCGGCTGTGGCGGTGGCCTCTGCCACGTCCAGCAGGTAGCCGAGTTCGATAGCCTCGACCAAGTCGGTATTAAAGACGTGGCCACGATCCTGGATGCGGACCTCTTGGTAGCGCTGCTGCAGGTCACGCATCAGGTCGACCATCTGCGTAAGGCTTGATTCATCGCGGAAGACAGAGGCCTTGTCCATCATTTCGCGCCGGAGGTCGTCGCGCACGGCCGAGGCGGTCACGCCGCGTCCGTTTGGGGAAGCGCGCAGGCGGGAGAGCAGGAGTTGAGCGGCCTCAGCCGGCTTGGCGGGCAGACGCGGGAAGTCATTCTCGCGAACGTAGCGCTGCATGTCCTGCCCGGAGCGTCGTCCAAAGACCAGGATGTCAACCAGCGAGTTTGTGCCCAGGCGATTGGCTCCGTGAACGGAGACACAGGCACACTCCCCGGCTGCATAGAGGCCCGGAAGTGGAGTGTTCTTCTCATCTACCACGACACGGCCCCCGACATCGGTGGGGATGCCGCCCATGGCGTAGTGGGCCGTGGGCTGTACCGGGATGGGCTCGCGGATGGGGTCAATGCCAAGATAGGTGCGGACAAAATCGGTAATATCGGGCAACTTCGTCTCAATCACCTCGCGGCCCAAGTGGGTGAGGTCGAGATGGACGTACCATTTGCCGTTCACGCCGTGTCCCTGGCGCAGTTCGCGGTAGATGGCGCGGGAGATGATGTCGCGCGGCGCCAGGTCAAGGAGGGTAGGCGCATACTTTTGCATGAACCGCTCGCCTCGCCCGTTGAGCAACTTACCGCCTTCTCCACGGGCGCCCTCGGTGATGAGGATGCCAAGTTTGTAGATGCCGGTCGGGTGGAACTGAAAGAATTCCATGTCCTCCAGAGGAATGCCGCGCCGCAACGCCACCGCCATGGCGTCCCCCGTCAGGGCATGGGCATTGGACGTGGTCTGGTAGATGCGCCCGCAACCGCCGGTGGCGAGGAGTACGGCTTTGGCATGGAATACGTGGAGTTGCCCGTCGGCAATCGAGAGCGCCACAACGCCCGCTGCGCGTCCCTCCTCGATCAGCAAGTCCAAGAGAAAATACTCATTGAAAAACTGGACGTTGTTCTTGATGCACTGTTGGAAGAGGGTCTGGAGAATCATGTGGCCCGTGCGGTCGGCCGCATAGCAGGAGCGGCGAACAGGTCCTTGGCCGAACTCGCGGGTGTGGCCGCCGAATCGGCGCTGGTCAATCTTGCCGTCGGGGGTGCGACTGAAGGGCAGGCCCCAGTGCTCGAGGTCATAGACCACCTCGATGGCTTCACGGGTGAGGATTTCGACCGCATCCTGGTCGGCGAGGTAGTCACTGCCCTTGACGGTGTCAAACATGTGCCATTCCCAATGGTCTTCCTCGGTATTGCCCAGAGCAGCGCCGATGCCGCCCTGCGCGGTGCCGGTATGGGAGCGGGTGGGATAGAGTTTGCTGAGAACGGCCACGTCACGGCCCGCCAGATACACAGCCGCCATGAGGCCGGCGCCCCCGGCACCGACGATGACAATCTCATGCTGGTGATAGACGGGAGCCTGGGCCACAACTATCCCCCGGGATTGAAGGCCAGAATCACGTACGAGCCGACAGCAAAGAAGAAGAAAGTAAAGAAATAGAGCACTACCAAGGAGAGCACGCGCAGCCCGGAGGGGCGCAGGTAGTCGTCAATCAGCACGCGGAGCCCGTTCATTCCGTGCACCAGGGCAAGCATCAACAGGAACCAGTCGTACATCCGCCAGAGCGGGTTCCGGTAGCGGGTGGCGACAAAAGCGAAATCGATTTCATCCACGTTGTGCACAAGGTGCATGATGGCAAGATGCCCCAGGGCCAGCAGCAGGAGCAGGACTCCCGAGACACGCATAAACAGCCACAGGTAGAGCTCAAAGCCGCCGACAGGGCGCAGGCGACCTCCACTGGGGCTGGGCGTTTCCACGAGCAATCCTCAGAACAGGGGTCTCAACATCCAATATGCGCCCGGGAGAAACAGCAGGAAAAACAGCCCGAGAACGCCATAAAAGAGGCGCCGGTGATGGACGCCCCATTCAGGAAAAAAATCGACCAGCGTGATCCGGATGCCATTGAGGGCATGGTAGAGCACGGCGGCGGCCAGGCCGACCTCGCCGAGGCGGAAGAGGGGGTGACGGTAGAGCACGACGACGGCGTCATAGATGCGCGCACCGAAGACAATCAGCGCTGTGTCCAAGATGTGGAGCAAAAGGAAGAGGAGCACCGCCACGCCGGTAACACGGTGGAGGATCCAGGCCCAGTGTCCAGTGCCGC
>Ga0209172_10001880_pt1 | contig 40901 bp, 36 predicted proteins | sample LarsenN4metaG_FD_184113 | JGI IMG/M metagenome (GOLD analysis project Ga0209172, IMG submission 184113) | Hot spring sediment bacterial and archeal communities from British Columbia, Canada, to study Microbial Dark Matter (Phase II) - Larsen... ... | reverse complement strand
ACTCTCTGAGCTCCTTTGTCCGGAAGCGGTGCGGAGCCTGTCCTGAGCGACTTGTGGTGAGCGGCGCCGAACCAAGTCGAAGGGTTTATCCCGCTTGCCCTCAGGCAACCCGAAGGGCCTGCCCGCGTACCCTGCCTCTGGTTTCCCCAACCAGAGATCGCCACCGCTGTGCCAAGAACAAACGCTTTTGGCACCGCCCCCTTGCGCCTTCAGCCCCTAGCGCGATCCCGACGGCGCCTCCCGACTCTTCCGCGAATACTTCCACACCTTGCCCTGGCACCCCACGAGCAAAACCTCGCCTTCCCCCCCGGGCATAGCCCCCAGGGTCGCGCAGGCCTCCGGCAAAACTTCAAAATAGAGCAGGTTGCCCTCGGCGTCCCATACGTAGAGAGCTGCTCGCTTCTCGTTGCTGTAATCCACCAGCACCACGAGGTAAGAACTCCCGCCAGTCTCCCACGCCGCTGCATGCGTCTCGCCCAGAAACCAACAGTCCGGTGCCGTGAGCTTCGCCACCTTGCGCCCCTTAAGGTCCATCACAAACACCGCATCATCCGCCGCCGTCACCACGCGAACAGCTCCCTCCTTGCCTCTCCAGCGGACCAGGGCAAAGTCGGATAGGTGCGTGGCAGCGTCATCCCTGTGGAGTTCTTTCCCCATAGCGTCGCGAATCACCCAGCTACCCCTGTATTCCACGCTGCTGTGGAGGATCTCCCCCCGGCCGTCCCCGTCAATGTCAGCTATCTCCACGTGCCAAACGTTGCCGGCCGGTTGCCGCCAGCGCTGCTTCCCCGATGCATCCAGCAGGTGCAACCCCCCGTCCCCGTTGAACCCCACCACCACTTCTGCCATCCCGTCGCCGTCCACATCGCCCGCGGCGGCGTCATCCACTCCCGTCGGGCCGTCATACGTCCAGCGAATGCTCCCATCAGCGTTGAACACCACGACTGGCCTCGCCCAGGAGTTGTTCCGGTTCAAGAACTCCGGGACGCCGTCACCCTCCAAGTCAATCAGCGCCGGCTGGCTGCTCCATTCTCGGGCAAGACGCACCGTCCGCTTCGGCTGCAGTGTTCCGTCCAAGAACACCGCTCCGGACTCTCCCACCAGCGCCAGCTCCCGCCCGGGCTGCTGGTCCATTTCGCCGTAGCGGATGTCGCTTAGCGGCCCCAGGTCAGAATCCTCGTAGAAAACCGCTTTCTCTACGCTGCCCGCGTTCAGAACCACCCGCGCCACCTTCAACCCTTCCGGCATCGTGGTCCGCGGCCGCATGATTTCTGGTCGAAAGTAACGGTCTGCAACCACAGGCGCCCCGAGCAACAGACCCGTCAGCGCGAAGCCCGCTAGGGCTACCCGCGGCATCCGCCCCCGTTCGACCGCCGCTGCCTCATCGGCGCCTTCGACTTGCGGAATCCACGAGCGGACCTGCCGCAGAAACTCCTCCGGCTCACCGGGGCTCAACACATACGGCCGGTCGGCCTCAAGTAACACCACGTCTTCATTGTTAGTCGCATAGACCCGATAGAAACCCAGCCGCCGCGAATAGAAGTGGCCCACCGCCCCTAGCAACCCTGCAAACCCCCAGACGGGCCAGCCCCGCAAGAGTTTCTTCTCCCCGCGGCGCGCTCGCCGGATAGATTCCCGTGGGATCAGAAGCGGCCGCAGCGGCCGGTGAATCCGCACTCCCTCCGGCCCTACGCTGTACCGCCGCGGCGTAAAACGTGACAGCACCAGTAGCTCGGCGGCTGCTTCCACCAGCACCAACCCCCACACTCCTAAGAAGAGGCGCTGCAGGCGGGAAGGCTGACGGAGGATCCAAAGGCTGCCCGCGACGAGAATAGCTAGAACCACCCACAATCGCCGCCAATGCTTCCGGTCAGGCCGCGCCTGGAAGAAATACATCTGCGTCTCCCCTTCCTCCAACTCCTTCCATTTTGCCACTACCTCCCCGCGCCCCGCCACCGCCCCCCTTCGCTCTGGCGGATGTTTTCCCGTTGGAAAAAGGTCATGGTTTCGGTATCATGCTCTGGTTTGGGCAACCAGAGCTTCAAGAGCCTGATTTCAGGGCAGAATCAGCGGCCGACGTAGCGGCCGGTGGAGGGGACAGCCGGGCGAGGCCTAAAGCGAAGCCGGGATGGCCAGGCTCGACCCGCGACGCGCCCTCGCCCGCCCTTGCAATCTGGCCTTGAAACAAGCAGGCGAGTAGCGCAGAAATACGACCTTGAAATCCGAAATTCTCAGTACAAGGAGACCCCTGTGAGACGCCGCACCCCTCTCTTCGCGCTCGCACTCATCGCCGCACTTGGCTTTGCCCTCGCCGCCCAGGAGCCCAAGCCCGCCCCGGCGGGCAAGCCGCAACCGCAGCTGCCGATGGACCCGGCCGCAATGGAAGCCATGATGAAGTACGCCACCCCGGGCGAGCACCATAAACCCCTCGAGGCCATGATCGGCACCTGGAACACCCAGAGCACCTTCTGGCCCGCCCCGGGCGCGCCCCCGCTGGAGTCCACCGGCAAGGCCCGCCACAGCTCGATTCTCGGCGGCCGCTTCCTCCAGACCACCTATGAAGGCGACATGGCCGGCCAGCCCTTCACCGGCCAGGGCACCGTCGGCTACGACCAGTTCAAGAACAAGTACGTTGAAACCTGGATGGACAATTTCGGCACCATGACCCTCTACTCCACGGGCGAGTGCGACGGCCAGGGCGGCGTCCGCATCATGCGCGGCGACGTGGACGACCTGCTGGCCGGCAAGCCCTCCTGGTTCCGCTCGGTCTATCGCTTCGACGGGCCTGACCGCTACTCGCTCGAAATGTTCGGCCCCGGCCCCGACGGCAACGAGTTCCGCATGCTACAGATCGTCCACACCCGCGCCAGCGCCGCCCTCGCCCCGGCCGACCTCGCGCGCGCCCGCAAGCACCTCGAGCAGAGCCGCTCCTACCTCCAGGGCGCCATCGCCGGGCTTTCCAAGAAGCAGTGGAGCTTCAAGGCCGCCCCCGACCGCTGGTCGCCCGCCGAGATTGTCGAGCACCTCGCCCTCAGCGAGGACTTCCTGATGGGCATCATCCAGGAGCGCGTCATGACGACGCCCGCCACCCACGAGCCGCGCGACCTCCGGGCCATGGACGATAAAATCCTCGGCGTCATCGCCGACCGCACCTTCTCCGCCCAGGCGCCGGAGCCGGCCCGGCCCACCGGCCGCTTCCAGACGCCCCAGGCCGCCATCGAGCACTTCCTCGCCAGCCGCGCCAAGACCCTGGCCTTTCTCGCCAATACTCCCGACCTGCGCGCCCACCTGTCTGAGACGCCCATCGGCAAGACCGACGGCTTCCAGTGGCTGCTCTTCATCTCCGCCCACACCGAGCGCCACACCAAGCAGTTGCTCGAGGCCATGGCCGACCCGAAGTTCCCGGCCCGTTAGCCCCGCCAGTGGCGGGCCTAGCCCCCGCCCTGCCCTCCAATTTCGCTCGCCAGCCAGTTTGGAAGAGGTGCCTGTCCTGAGCGAAGTCGAAGGGCTCTGCACCCGCTCCCTTCCTCTCCCTGCCTACTACAGACAGGCTTGGAAGAGGCGCTTGCCCTGTTTATCCTGAGCGAAGCGAAGGAAGCGTAGTCGAAGGGTCAGCCGTGCCGAACCAGCGTAAAGAAAAGGCACGGGCTTCAGCCCCTGAGGACCTCTAGCGGTAGCGGCCTGCCCGCCCTGAGGCGAAGCCGAAGGGCCCGCCCTGCTGGCGGGCAACGAACCCCTTCTCCGGCTCGTCGTCCGGCTGGCGCGCCCCCTAGCCCGCTATCCTACTTCCGCTTTCCCCAACCAGAGCCACCGTGGCCTGAATCTTTTCGCTGCTGGCGTGTTCTGTGGCACACTTTTATACTCAGCTTGGCTCTCTGGCAGAACGTTATGAAATAATAGAGCCTACTAGATGCTGGCTACCCTAGGCTAATATCTTTGCGGGGGTTAGGATGATCAAGAACATCGAGGTTCGAAATTTCAAGTCCCTGAAGCACGTGCGAGTGGGCCTTGCGCTACGGAATGTGCTCGTCGGCCCCAATATGTCAGGGAAGAGCAACCTAATCGATGTTTTTCGTCTGCTGAATCGCATGCTGACACCCGCGCCCGGAACTTACGGGCTTCCGAACGCGCTCCAGAGTATGGGCGGATTTCTTGAGCTGATATGGAAGGGAGGGGATACGAATCTGATCTCGATTCGGCTAGAGGGAGACCTTCCCATTGACAGTGGCTTAGAGAACGCTGGGACCTGGGAGTACCAGATATCAGTTCTGGGCGATCAGCGGGGATGGGCAACTGTCCAAGACGAGGCTCTCCTCGTGTCCCGCCGGGGAGACGCACAGAGCCTAATTGGAAAAGATTCGACAGGCTATCGTGTCCTAAGGAACGCTGATGGGAAAGTGCGAACCCAGATGACGGACCCCAGCAGGTCGGCGTTGGAATACGAGATTCCCGATTGGGAGGGAAATGCAGTTCGGAACCTAATTGCGTCTTGGCGGTTCTACGGACTGATTCCTGGTCTGATGAAGCAAGCAAATCCCAGTGCGGCCGCCCGCTTTCTGACCGAGCATGGGGACAACCTTTCCTCATGGTTGATGACTATACAAACCACGCATCGGGAGTTGTTCGACAAGATTACCCGTGTAGCTTCAGACGTGTTTCCCGACCTCGAGAGTATTTTCACCATACCGACGCAGCAAGCAACAGTGTTTGTTGCCTCTAGGGAACGACACCTGAAACAGCCAATCGGTGTATGGCAGATGTCTGATGGCCAACTTGTTTTCGTTGCCCTTCTATCGCTGATATTCGGCCCCTCGGAGCACAGGGATGGCCTCTACTGCATTGAGGAGCCAGAGAATCACCTTCATCCCAGGCTATTGGAGACATTGGTGGAACTCTTGAAGCAACTCCAGGATGAACTGAGACCCGAAGAGCGAGGACAAATCATTATCTCCACGCATTCGCCTCATCTCGTGGACAAGTTTGATCTTGACGAAATCATAGTTGCAGAGAGGAGCGAGGGAGCCACGGTTCTTACCCGGCCGAGCAACAAAACCCACCTCCGAGAACTTCTAGAGCGGCAAGAAGTAGGCCTCGGCGAACTGTTCTACTCCGGAGCCCTCGGCAGTGTCTGATCCGAGCTATGGGCTCATAGTTGAAGGTGACTACGATAAACGGGTTTTTGAGGAGTTGGTCCGGAACCTATCTCGGCCGGATTCTGTGATTGTCGTTCGTCCCTGCGACGGCGTTGCTAACCTTAACCGACTGTTCCCAGCGTTTCTGCACGATTTGGAATATGTGCAGCAGGGGCGACCAGTAGATAAGGCACTAGTCATACGCGATTCGGGCGGAAAGGATGCAGTTGAGTTGGAAAGAGACTTGGAACGAAGAATCCGGAATCGTGAGTTTCGCTTCCCGCAGGGAGTCAAGTTTTGCATTGTTAACCGAGAAATGGAAACGTGGTTACTGGCTGATGCCGATGCCATAAGCGCCGTGGCCTTAGCGAGAGGTGGACGGGCCGTTCCTCGAGTTCAAGAAACCCCTGAGAGTATTGTGGACCCTAAGGATCGACTAAAGAGGCTCCTGAGGCAAGCGAGATTAGAATACACTGCTGAGGTCTGCGCTCAGATCGCTCAGCAGGGCCGAATTGAAACGTTGCGGTACCGATGCCCTTCCTTCCGTTCTTTTGAAGAAAGAGTCCTTGATTGTTGAGCCCAAGACTCGCTCAAGCGGCGAAGTTTTGTTCTTGGCCCTTCACGATCAACAGCTATTCTGGCACCTCTGGTTTGGGCAACCAGAGCTCTCTAACCCTGCTCGGGCAGGGCGAGAGGGTGAGGTAGCGGCCGGTGACGTACCTCACCAGCAGCCCGGCCAAGGGCCGCCGCGGCCCCTCTCGCTAGAACGTACCGCCGAAGGTCTGGTAGAGCAGGAGCCCGTTGAGCGCCAGGATGACCGCCGTGATCACGACGACCGCGGCCGTCGTGCGCGGCCGGTTCACCAGCTCCCCCATCAGCGCGGGGCGGGAGGTGAAGATGATTAGGGGAATCAGCGCGAAGGGCAGGCAGAAGCTCAGCGCCACCTGGCTCAAAATCAAAATTTTCAAAGGGTCGAGCCCCCAGGCAATCACCCACAACGCGGGCACCATGGTCAGCAAGCGGCGCAGAAAAATGCTGAAGCGGATGTTCAGAAACCCTTCGATGATCACCTGACCCGCCATTGTCCCCACCGTGGAAGAGGACAGTCCGGAACACAGCAGCGCCAGGGCAAAGGCGGCCGCCGCGCCCCCGCCCAGCAAAGGAATGAGCGTCTCGTGCGCCTGCTCGATGGAGTGGACGGCCACGCGGCGGTGGAAAAAGACCGCGGCCGCCATCACCACCATCGCCGAATTGATGAGCCAGGCCCCGTTCATCGCCAGCAGCACATCGGCCAGCTCCAGCCGGTGGTGGCGGCGATTGTGCTCGGCATCGTTCTCCACCCGGCGCGGCAGCACCAGCGCCGAGTGCAGATAGACCACGTGCGGCATCACCGTCGCCCCCAGCATCCCCACCGCCAGATAGATGCTGCTGGAATCCACCTGCGGCACCAGCACGTGCCGGGTCACCGCGCCCCATGCGGGCCGCGCCAGAAACACTTCCACCGCGTAGGCCACCCCGATAATTCCCACGAAACCCATGATGACGTGCTCCAGCCGGCGAAACCCCAAGCGCTCCACCGCCAGAATCGCAAACACCAGCACCCCGGTCAGCAGCGCCGCCGGCAGCAAGGGCAGCCCGAATAACAAGTAGAAACCCAGCGCCGCCCCCAGGAATTCGGCCAGGTCGGTGGCCAGGGCAGCGATCTCGGCCACTACCCACAGGAACAAGTTCAGCGGGCGGGAAAAATGGGCGCGGCAGTTCTGCGGCAGCGTGCGCCCGGTGGCGATCCCCAGCTTGGCCGACAGATACTGGATCAGGATCGCCATCAGGTTCGACCACAGCAGCACCCAGAGCAGGCGGTAGCCGAAGTCGGAGCCGGCGGCGATATTGGTGGCGAAGTTTCCCGGGTCGATGTAGGCGACGCTGGCGACAAAGGCGGGGCCGACGTAATACCAGACCTCGCGGCGGGGCCCGCCCCACAAGCGCTGCCGCCAGGAAGAAGACCCAGAGCGCGTTTTCGGTGCCTCGTTTCTCCTGCGCTGGAGTTAACGCTTCCGAAACTCGTCCCCGCGCGCCGTCTAGAGAGCGACGTAGAGACCGGTGACGTACATCAGCGCCAAGCCGGCCACGAACCCCGCCAGGCTCGACCCGCTCACCAGGCCCGCCGCACCCGCTTCGCGCCACTGGTAGCGCGTGATCTCAATCACCACCTGGAAGACGGCGCCCGCGCCAATCGCCAGAAACAGCACGGCCAGCGGCGCCGAGTAGGTGAACGCGCCCAGCAGCGTGCCGAAAATCGTCGGCCCGCCCGCCAGCAAGCCCAGCCAGACGAGGTGCCGCAGCCGGAAGCGTGTCCGCACCACCGGCGCGATAATCGCTACCCCTTCCGTCAGGTTGTGCACCGTGAAGCCCACGATCAGCAGGAAGCCCGTCGCCACCTCGCCCAGGGCGTAGGCCCCGCCAATCGCCAGCCCTTCGCCCAGGTTATGCACGCCGATGCTGAACGCAATCGCGTAGGCCAGCGCCAGTCCCCAGCTCGCTTCGGCCACGTTTTTTGCCCGGCGCTTGAGCGAGCCGGAAACTGCGTAGAGGCCGAGCAGGCTCACCGTCAGCCCGATGACGATCAGCGCCACGCCCTGAAACGGCTCGGCCACTTTCTCCGTGTTCTCAAACGCATCGTGGAGCGCGTCCGACCCGAGAAATACCAGCAAGCCCGCCGTCAGACTCAGCAGGAAGTTGTACCAGCGTGCCGGCAGCGCTCGCAGGAAGGGTAACCACAGGATGCCGAGAAAAACCGGAATCACGCCGACGTAGATCCCCAGCAACGCAAACGAGCCGATGGTGGCAGCGCTGGCCGCAGGGGTCTCAGCGGCCACTTCGACCTCGTGCTTGAAGAGCAGGCTGTTGGCGGTGATGAGCACAATCTCATAGGGCTCGCCCGGCAGCCACGGGTAGGGGATGCGAATGACGGCGCGGCCCAGCCGCGGAATGGTGGCGGAGGGCGAAACCGAAAACTCCCAGCTCGCCCGGCTCGTCCAGCCCACCTGCACCTGCTGGATCGTGACCGCCGCGGGGCCGGTGTTGATGACGTGGGCGCGAATCTCGCCCGGCTGGAAAACGACTCGCTCGAAATCCACACGCTCGATGGGTGCCGGGGCTGCCAGCTCCAATCCCGGCCCGCGGACAAAAAACAAATAGACGATTCCGGTGAGCAACAGCAGCGGCAAGAGGGCGCTCAGCCACACCAGCGGGCGGGGCGACAGGACGGCGGTGGTCATTGCAGACGATTAATGGCGCACATGGGCGCTCGTGGCCTTCTCTCCCACCCGGAACCACCCCATCAAGCCTTGCTCCATATGCTCGGTTACGTGGCACTGGAACATATAGGTGCCCGGGAAGTCGTACTGGAACTCCAGGATGGCGCGCTCGGCGATGCTGAGCGTCTTGACGTCGGTGTATTCGGCCGGCGTGAGCGACGTTCCGCTGGGATAGAGCTGGTACATGTTGCCGTGCAGGTGCGGCACCATCGCCTCCTCGAACATGTTCACCACGTACATCCGCACCGGCTCGCCCAGCCGCAGCTCGATGGGGTTGTCCGCGTACTGGAAGGCGCGGCCGTTCCAGCCGTAGAACTCCGCCTCGCCGTCCCGGTCAAGATCGAACGCGCTCATGATGAAGGCCAGCTCGCGCCGCGGCGGCCGGCCCTGCTTCGGGTCCACAATCATCATCCCGTAGAGGCCGTTGTGGAGGTGCTGCGAGGTCGGCATCGAGTGGCAGTGATAGGGGAAAACGCCGAAGGGCCGCGCCACAAACTCGTAGACGAAGCTTTCCCCCGGCGGCACCAGCTCGAACACGCCGTCCATCACCGCCGGGTGGATGCCGTGGAAGTGAATCGTGTGCGGCCACTTGCCCTTGTTCACCAGCGTCACCCGCACCAGCTCGCCCTCCGTCGCCCGCAACACCGGCCCCGGCACGCTCCGGTTGAACGCCCAGGCCGAAATCACCATCCCCGGCGCGACCTCGTGCGGGACATCTTCTTCGATGACGAGCTCGTATTCGCGCACGCCGTCGGGGGCGCGGCCCGGCGGTGGCGGCGTGGGGTTATGCACCTGACTGGCGTCGAAGCGGCCCTGGCCCGGCGCGGCGTACTGATAGAGCCCGCTGCCGAGCGTGGGCGGCAGGTGCCGCGCATGCCCGCGCGCCACCGCCTCGGCCGTCGAGGACGTCTCTGGCTCGGCCGGCGCTGAACGGCTCCCGACCACCAGCAGGTAGCCCGCCGCCCCCAGCAACAGCAGCACCGCTCCTACCCGCACGATTGCTTTCATTGGCTTACCCTTTCTCCCTCAGCCCCCGGATATTAACTATGGTTAATATCCGCTTACTGTAGCATTCCCCGCCCGCCCTGTCAACTACGCCCTTCAAAAAACCGCTTCGAACTGAACCTGCAGGATGAGCCCCCAGTCGGGGGCGTTGCGGGTGAGGCCCAGGGGAACCGAGAACCCGATCTCGGTGAGTGTCTTGCCCGCGGTCAGAAAGCCGTAGCGGATGCCCGGGGCGGCCAGCACCTCGGTGCGGCGCGTCCGGCCCCCAGCGTCAATCTCCTCGAAGCGGCCGCCGCCGAATTCAAGATAGAGATGAATGTCGTGGTGGCTGCCCGCCGACGTGTCCCGCTCGAGCGGCCGCAGCAGGAAGGCAACACCCCACTCGATGCCGGAAAGGTCAAAGCGCTGGGATGAGCCGGGGGCCAGGTCGGCTACATCGGGAGTGACACTGGCGTTCAGGGAAGCGCCCAAGAAGAAAGGACCGCCGAAGTCCCGCGCCAGTGCCAGGTCCCAGGCGTAGCTGGTTTTTCCCGTGCCCAGCCCCTGGCGCCGGCTGGCGCTGGGCAGGATGATCTGCGGCCCGGTGGTCAACGTAACCGGGAAGGACGGCTCGCGCAGCAGCCGGTAGCGAGCACCGAGCATGGTATCGTCCACGCCCTGCGCGGAAACGCTCGCCACGCCGCCCGTGCTTGCGCGCGGGCGCAGGTAGCCGAATTCCAGGTCAAACTCGAAGCGGTCGCTGAAGCCCCACTCGAAGCGGCCAGCACCGATGAAGTCGCGCGTCCTGACCGCACCGCTGCGGTCGCGAACGAACTGGTTCGCCCAGATGATCTGGAAGGAGTTGCGCAGCTGGGTGTAGGGACCCCCGGCGAGGAAGAAGAAGTCAGGCTCTTCCGGAGCGGGCGCCTCCGCCGGGCTCTGCGCTGCGAGCGGCGCCGCAACGGCTAGAACGACAGCCAGCCACTGCTGCCGTGACCTCACGCCTCCTCTGAGTTAACTGGCATTAAGGGAAGGGATGAATACCAGTTAACTCCGGAGGAGTCAAGCAGAGAAGCGGACTGGATTCAAATCAGCCTGCTCGCGCGACCGGGGTTGCTGACGCCGAGCACGATGGCCGCGCGCTGGCTGCCCCGCACCACGGTGCCGTAGGCGTAGTTGATGTTGATGCCGCGTTGCGCCAGCTTGGTGGTAACGCGCGCCAACGTCCCCGGCCGGTCGGCCAGATTCACGAGCACCACTTCCTCCGTGCGCGCGCGAATCTTCGCTTTCTGCAGAATCTGAACCGCCCGCGCCGGATTGTTGACCAGCATCCGAACCGTCGCCTGCGGGCCCGACGAATCCAGTCCCTGAATGTTGATGCGATTCCGCGCCAGCGTTTGCGCGATGCGTGCCAACGTCCCGGGCCGGTTGGCCGCGCGAATGACGAGTTGCTTGGTGGTGGGCATGGAAGACCTCCTTGCGGGTATCTCCCCGATGGGATGGTTGCTATCTTGCCAGAAGCCGGGGCGGCAGGGCAAGGGACTTGCGTTGGGCCGCGCTCTTGCGCTATAGGTAAAGTTTCGCCCCGGGACAGAAGCCGCGGCCGAGAGCTTGTCCTGAGGCGGTAGGCCGAAGGGCTCAGCCTATGCGGAAGGCCCTACAACTCGAAACCGAAACCCCGCAGCGGGAAGCGGCCTTTTTCTTCGGTCTCTTCATGCGCGGTCATTCGGCGGAGCAGTTGCGGCGCGACATTGACGTTTCCCACCAGGTCGTGCACCGCTGGGAGCGCCTCTGGAAGGCTGAGCCGCACGTCCAGCGGCGCCTGCATGAGATCTTGAGCTACCGCCGCCAGGTGCTGGCCATCTTCAATACCCTCATCAGCCTGGAAATCGCCTTCTCCCACCTGCGGCAATAATCAGTTTACAGTCGTCAGTCTTCGCTCTCAGCTATCAGCTTTGAGCGGTCAGGTCGCAGGCAAAGATCGAGTCAGGCATGGTTGCAGGGAGGACACAGCCAGTTTCGGTTTTCGAGTTTCCAGTTTCAGTCTGGGCTAGCTGGCAGCGGCGGGGACGACGGGGGTGCGCTTGTCAAGGGGCGCATAGTTCCGCTGGTCATGGCCCAGATAGAGCTGGCGCGGGCGCGCAATCTTCTGCTCTTTGTCTTCCAGCATCTCCTGCCATTGCGCGATCCAGCCCGGCATGCGCCCGATGGCGAACAGCACCGGATACATTTCTACCGGGAAGCCCATGGCCTGGTAGATGATGCCGCTGTAGAAGTCCACGTTGGGGTAGAGCTTGCGCTTGATGAAGTAGTCGTCCTGGAGCGCAATGCGCTCCAGTTCCAGCGCGATGTCAAGTAAGGGGTTCCGCCCCGTCACGCCGAACACCTGGTCGGCGGTCTGCTTGATGATGCGGGCGCGCGGGTCGTAGTTCTTATAGATGCGGTGGCCAAACCCCATCAGCAGCATCTCGCCCCGCTTCACGCGCTCGATGGTGGCCGGGACGTTTTTCACCGAGCCGATTTCCTCCAGCATCCGCAGCACGGCTTCATTGGCCCCGCCGTGGAGCGGCCCGTAGAGTGCAGCCGCGGCGGCCGCGGCCGAGCAATAGGGGTCGGCGTGCGAGCTGCCCACGCTGCGCATGGCATTCGCGCTGCAGTTCTGCTCATGGTCGCCGTGCAGGATAAACAGGATGTCGAGCGCGCGCTCCAGCACCGGGTCGGGCCGGTACTTCACCTCGCTCATCCGCCAGAGCATGTTGAGGAAGTTGCCGGCGTAGCTCAGGTCGTTGTCCGGATAGACGAGCGGCAGGCCGCGGCTGTGCCGGTAGCAGAAGGCCGCCAGCGTCGGCGTTTTGGCGATGAGGCGGTACACCTGCTTCTGGCGGATTCCCGGGTCGTGGATGTCTTTCGCCTCGGGATAAAAGGTCGAGAGCGCGCCCAGCAGGCTCACCAGCATCCCCATCGGATGGGCGTCGTAGCGGAAGCCTTCCAGCAGCTTGCGCACGTTTTCGTGCAGGAAGGTATGGTAGGTGATGTTGTGGACCCACTCGTCGAATTCGGTGCGGGTGGGCAGTTCGCCGTGAATCAGCAGATAGGCGGTTTCCAGGAAGGTGCTCTTTTCCGCCAGCTGCTCGATGGGATAGCCGCGGTAGCGGAGGATGCCCTTGTCGCCGTCAATGAAGGTGATGCGGCTGGTGCAGGAGGCGGTATTGGTGAAAGCGGGATCATAACCCATCAGCCCGAAGTCGTCCGGAGCGGTCTTGATCTGGCGCAGGTCCATTGCCCGGATGGTGCCGTGGGTCACGGGAATTTCGTAGGTCTTGCCGGTGCGATTGTCGGTGATGGTCAGGGTGTCTTTGGGCATCGGAATGACCTCGGCGCGGTTCCCGCTTCGCTGCGCTCCCCGAAAGCTATACTAGGCCGGGCGTCGCGCGGAGTCAACAGCAGTCTCGCCCTCGGGAACCTTTCGCGCCGGGCTTCGTAGAGGTGAGAGAGGGCCGAAATGACCAAGTTTCTGCTCTGGTTGATCCTGCTCGTGTTCTGCTGGCCGCTGGCCCTGCTCGCGCTGGTGCTCTACCCGATTGTCTGGCTGCTGCTGCTCCCCTTCCGCATCCTCGGGATTGCGGTGGAGGGCGTGCTGGAGTTGATAAAGGCCATCATCCTGCTCCCCGCGCGCCTCCTGCGCGGCCCTGCTTGAAAACACAGGCGGGACGCCTGTGCCACTGAAAACAGGGGAATTCTTTCACTGCACGCAGAATGACACCGGCAGCTCCCCGTCAGGGCACGACTCTTGCCCTGAGCAGAGCCGAAGGGTTAGTCGTGCCGCTTAGCCTCAGAAAAAGAAGTGGGCTTTAGCCTGCGAGGTTCCGTTTTTTCGCCGGGCACAGGCCACGGGTCGCCGGTTGCTTTTCAGTACTTGGGAACGGTGGGATCGACCTGCTCGGACCAGCCGAGGATGCCGCGCTTCAGGTTCCAGACTTTGCGGAAGCCGGCCTTGCGGAGGAACTCCACGGCCTGCGCCGAGCGTTGCCCGAGGCGGCAGTGGGCGACGATGGTGCGCGCAGAGTCCAGTTCGTGCACGCGCTTGGGTAGCTCGCCCAGCGGAATCAAGTAGCCGCCGATATGGCAAATCTGATATTCGTGCGGCTCGCGCACATCGAGGATGAAAACATCGTCGCCGCGGTCGAGCCAGGCTTTCAGCTCGCGCGGCTCGATTTCGGGCACCTGCGCGGTCACGGGCGCTTCCTCACCGCGCACGCCGCAGAATTCGTAGTAGTCAATCAGCTTGGTAATCGTCCGGTGCGAGCCACAGGCCGGGCAGTCGGGATTCTTGCGCAGCTTGAGTTCGCGGAATTTCGTCTTTAGCGCATCGAAGACGAGCAGCCGCCCTTTGAGCACTTCGCCTTTGCCGATGACGAGCTTGATGGTCTCCATCGCCTGGACGGAGCCGATGATGCCGGGCAGCACGCCCAGCACGCCCCCTTCGGCGCAACTCGGCACCAGCCCGGGCGGCGGCGGCTCGGGATAGAGGCAGCGATAGCAGGGGCCGTCGGGCAGGCCAAAGACAGTTACCTGCCCCTCGAAGCGAAAAATGCTGCCATAGACGTTCGGCTTGCCCAGCAAGACGCTGGCGTCGTTGACCAGGTAGCGGGTGGGGAAGTTGTCGGTGCCGTCCACGATGACGTCGTAGTCGCGCAGGATGTCGAGCGCGTTCTCGCTGGTTAGTTTCGCCTCGTGGGTGGCAATTTCGATGTCCGGGTTGAGCGCCTGCAGGCGCTCGCGTGCGGCTTCGATCTTCGGGCGGCCCACATCAGCGCTGCTGAAGGTCACCTGGCGCTGGAGGTTGGTGAAATCCACGACGTCAAAGTCCACCAGCCCCAGCCGCCCTACGCCTGCGGCGGCCAGATAGAGTCCCAGCGGCGCGCCCAGGCCGCCGGTGCCGATGAGCAGAACTTTCGCCGCTTTCAGCTTGAGCTGCCCCTCCATCCCCACCTCGGGCATGATGAGGTGGCGGCTGTAGCGCAGGATTTCCTGCTGCGTCAGCGCGAGTTGCTTGGCCGCTTCTATTTCGTGGTTCTTGACTGCGCTTCCCTTGCCCATCACTGACTCCTACGACTGATCCTTCGACTTCGCTCAGGACAAGAGTCGCGCCCTGAGGAGTTCGTGCCGCCGGCAATCGAGGGGATAATGCTGACCACGTCGGTTTCCTTGAGTGGTGTCTTTTCTTCCTCTAGGTAGCGGATGTCCTCGTCGTTGACGTAGACATTGACGAAGCTGCGCAGCTTGCCGTCGTCGGTGTAGAGGTGCCGGCGCAGGTCGGCGTGCCCCGTCACCAGCTTCGTCAGTAACTCGCCTACCGTGCGGGCGTCGAACTCGAGCGCCTCCTGCTTGCCCGTGTACTGCCGCAGCGGCGTCGGTATCAGTACCTTGATTGCCATTGCCTCTTTTCTCTCCCTGCCTATGACCTCAGGGGCTAAAGCCCCTAAAAACGACTGAACGAGTTTGGCAACCCTAAAGGGCTGTCCCGCCTAACTTCCTTTTGGCGGGTCAGGCCTTCAGGCCTGACATGCTTCCCACTCTCAAATCCGTTGGCTTCAGCCGCTGCGGTCATCCCCTGTCCTTATGAGATGCCGTCGGCGCCACCAGCGGCTCGGGTTCGAAGCGGCTGCGGTCGTCCGACAGCACCCAGCTGGTAGTTTCCTGCGGCTGTCCCTGCGCCACGCGAACAACAACGTAAGAATACCACGGCAGCGCGTGCTCGCGGTCGAACTCGGAGGGCCGCGCGGGATGGTCGGGATGGGAATGGTAGAAGCCGAGGATTTCCATCTTCCGCTCGCGCGCGGTTTTCTCGGCCAACCGATAATCCTCGGCGCTAATCAGGAAACGCGTGCGCGCGGCTTCGCCTTCCCGCCGGTTGTCGAGCGGCAGCAAATCGAGCACGCGCTTGCTTCCGTTCCCCTCCGCGCGGCCCAGCAGCGCCCCGCAGCACTCGTGCGGATAGGTTTGGGCCCCATGCCGCCGGATCGTGTCGAGGAGGGTGTCGCTAATGAGCAGTTTCATCAGAGCCATTCAGTTGTCAGTTGTCAGTTCTCAGTTGTTAGTTATCAGTCCTCAGTTGCTTGTCGCCGCCCGAGCCTGTCATTCTGAGGCCGGAGGCCGAAGAATCTCAGCCAAGCCACTCGCTCCCCTGAGATCCTTCCCCCGCCCTTTCCGCTCCAGGCAGGTTTTGACCCTAGTTGCCCGAGATAGCAAGCGGCGGAAAGGGCCGGGGTCAGGATGACAAGCAGGCCCGCTATACATCTTCGTCCCAAAAGCGTTCACTTAGATACTTGTCTCCGCTGTCGGGGAACATCATGACAATGACGGCAGAGGTGCCTTTCAACTGCCGCGCCACTTCCAGCGCGCCCCAGAGCGCCGCGCCCGATGATACTCCCACGAGCAAGCCTTCTTCGCGTGCCAGGCAGCGCACCAGCCGGTAGGCATCCTCGGTCGCCACGGGCAAGTCCTGGTCGGCCAGGGTCGAGTCGTAGATGCCCGGCACAATGGCGCTCGCCATGTGCTTCATCCCTTCCAGTCCGTGGAAGGGACTGTCGGGCTGGAGCGAGATGCACTGGATGGTCGGGTTCAATTCCTTCAGGCGGCGCGCGGTGCCGCAGAAGGTGCCGCTGGTGCCCAGTGTTGCGACAAAGTGGGTGATGCGCCCACCGGTCTGCTCCCAGATTTCCAGTGCGGTGCCGTTATAGTGCGCCTGCCAGTTGGCGGGGTTGTTGTACTGGTCGGGATAGAAGTAGCGGTCAGGCTCCAGGGCATAAAGCTCGCGCGCCTTGCGGATGGCGCCGTCGGAGCCTTGCGTGGGGTCGGTGAGGATCAAGTCCACGCCGTAGGCGCGCAGGATGCGCTTGCGCTCGATGCTGGCGTTGGCGGGGAGGCAAAGCCGGACTTTGTACCCGCGGGCGGCGGCAATCATGGCGTAGGCGATGCCGGTGTTGCCCGAGGTCGCGTCGAGGATGATTCTGTCGCGGGTAAGCTGGCCGCTGCGTTCGCCTTCGAGAATCATGTTCAGCGCCGGACGGTCTTTGACCGAGCCGCCGGGATTGAACCATTCGGCCTTGGCGTAGAACTCGACGCCCGAAAACTCGCGACCGATACGCTCCAGCCGCAGCAGCGGTGTGTTGCCGATGCGGGAGACGACGGGCACCGCCCCCGCCAGCTTTTCAACCTGCAAGTCCTTCACAAGACTGCCCTTGCCCTTGATTAGCGTAAGTCATTCTTACACAAGAAGCTGCCATTATACGACCAACTTAGTCGCATATCAAGAGACTTCTATCCAACAGGTAGAATCAAGCGGCAAGAAAATCAGGTCTTGCGGTTCACGGTTCGCGGTTCACGAACTCAGCAGGTGGCGGGCGATGACGAGGCGTTGAATCTCGCTCGTACCCTCGTACAACTCCGTGATGCGTTGGTCGCGGTACATGCGCTCGACGGGGTATTCGCGGCTGTAGCCGTAGCCGCCGTGAATCTGCACCGCCTTGTCGCAGGCGCGGTGCGCCATCTCGCTGGCGAAGAGCTTGGCGATGGAGGCTTCGAGGGTGTAGCGCGGCTCGGCGGTGGAGAAGCCCACCTGATCCTGGAGCCAGGCGGCGCGGCGCAGCAGAATGCGCGCGGCTTCGATCTCGGTGGCCATATCGGCGAGCATAAAACGGATGGCCTGAAAGTTGGCGATGGGCTGGCCGAAGGCGACGCGCTGCTGCGCGTACTTCGATGCTTCGTCGAACGCGCCCTGGGCGATGCCGGTGGCCTGCGCGGCGATGCCGACGCGCCCGTCGTCGAGGGTGCGCAGGGCGATGCGGAAGCCGATGCCCTCCCCGCCCAGCAGGTTCGCGGCCGGCACCTCGCAGTCCTCGAGCGCAATCTCGGCGGTGGCGGTGGCGTTGATGCCCATCTTCTTTTCTTCCCGCGCCACCTTCCAGCCAGGGAAACGCGACTCGATGATGAAGGCGCTGATGCCCTTGGAGCCTTTGGAGGGGTCGGTGACGGCATAGACGATGCCCGCGTCGGCGACCGCGCCATTCGTGACCCAGGCCTTCGTGCCGTTGAGGATGTAGGTGTCGCCCTTGCGCACGGCGGTGGTTTTCTGATTGGCGGCATCGGAGCCGGCCTGCGGCTCAGTCAGGCAGTAGCAGCCAATGCGCTCACCGCGCGCGTGCGGGACGACGTATTTCCTCTTCTGCTCTTCGTTGCCAAAGCGCAGGATGGGGTCGCAGAAGAGCGTGTTGCAGACCGAGAGGATGACGCCGGTGGAGGCGCAGACGCGGGAGATTTCCTCAATCACGATGGTGTAGCTGATGTGATCCATGCCCGCGCCGCCATATTTTTCCGGGACATAGACGCCGGTGAAGCCCAGCTCGGCGGCCTTGCGCACGGTCTCGCGGGGGAAGCGGCCGGTTTCGTCAATCTCGTGCGCCAGCGGCTTGACTTCCTTTTCGGCAAACTCCCGCGCCGTCTTCTGAATCAGCTTGTGCTCTTCGGTGAGTTCGAGATTCACGGTTTCTCCCCCGGCCGCCAGGATTCTATTCGGCCACAACCGGTGGGGCAAGGCCTGAAAACGAGAACCGGGAACCGGGGACCGAGAATCGGAACGAACTCCGAATCACGATTCGCGGTTCACGATTCACGAATCCTCGAAGTAGGGTTTGAGCTTCTGGTAGGTGGTGGTGAGTTCTTCGGGTTCGAGGCGGGTTTCGGCCACCGTGGTCATGAACGAGGTGTCGCCCGCCCAGCGCGGCAGCAGGTGCAGGTGGAGGTGGCCGAGCACGCCGGCGCCGGCGCAGCGGCCGAGATTCATGCCGAGGTTGTAACCTTCGGGCTTGTAGACCTCCGCCAGGGCTTTTTCGACGCGCTGGCACAGCGCCATCATCTCGCTCAGGACCTCCTGCCGCGCTCCGGCGAGATCCGGGATGTGCTCGTAGGGCGCAATCATGACGTGCCCGGTGGTGTAGGGGTAGCGGTTGAGGATGATGAAGTTGTGCTGGCCGCGGTAGAGGATGAGGGTCTCGCGGTCGTTGGCCGCCTTGAGCGCCTCGCAGAAGATGCAGGTGTCGTCCTGGGCGACCTGGCTGACGTAGCGGTAGCGCCAGGGAGACCAGAGGCGATCCATGACTAGCTGGAGCGCGCGGCGCTTTCGGCGGGGTTCAGCAGCTCTTTGAGGTCTTTGCTGGGCTTGAAGTAGGGGACGCGCTTGGCCTCGACGCTCACCTTGGCGCCGGTCTTGGGGTTGCGGCCGATGCGGGCGCGGCGCTGGCGCGTGCGGAAGCTGCCGAAGCCTCGGATCTCAACCTTGTCGCCGCGCTTGAGCGCACCGATGATGCATTCGAAAATCGTTTCGACCACAGCCTCGGAGTCCTTGCGGGTGCCCTCGACCACGCGCGTCACGTTCTCGACCAGGTCGGCCTTGGTCATGGCTGGCTCCTTTCTCCCCGCCCGTGCGGGCGGAGAGTCCCCCTGTTTGTCTCCCGACGCTCGTCCCGAATCTCGGGACTGCGGGAGAGTCCGAGTGATGGCGGGTCCCTGCGCCCTTTCCGCGGTTCCCTCCCTTGCCTCTCCCCGAACTTCCGGCCTGCCTGCTGCAGGCAGACACCCGACTCGAATCGAACCGCGTTGAAAGGTGGCGACTTAGCCTATATCAGGCCGGCGGCTGCCTGCAAGAGCTTTGATCGCGACAATCTGGCGCACTGGAAGCTCACGAGTCGGAATTGGAGGATGGCTTTCCCCCGACCTGCTGCGACCAGATTTCGCCCAGCGTGGCGGTGGCGCTGGGCTTGGAGGCGCGGTACTGCTCGAAGTCACGCCGGGCGCGCTCGGCCGCCATGGCCTTCAGGCTCAGGCCGATGCGGCGTTCCGCCAGACTGATCTTGATGACCTTGAACTCGTACTCCTTGCCGACCTCGACCGCCCCGCCCGTCTCCTCGCCCTCGGCGAGCTCGGAAACGTGGCAGAGGCCTTCGACGCCATCCTCCAGCTCCACGAACACACCGAAATTCGTCCGCCGGGACGCTCGCCCCCGCACCACCTGGCCCACCTTCACCCGCGTCACGTATCGCTCCCAGACGTCTGGCTGCAACTGCTTCAGGCCCAGGCTCAGGCGGCGATTCACCACGTCCACCTTCAGCACTTTGACTTCAATTTCCTGGCCCTTCTGCAGCACCTCTTCCGGCTTCTTCCCCTTCTTGCTCCAGGTCATGTCGGAAAGATGCAGCAGGCCCTCGATGCCCGGCTCAATCTCTATGAAGGCGCCGTAGTCGGTGAGATTCTTGACGCGGCCGCGGACGATGCTGCCTTCCGCATGACGCCCGGCGACTTCTTGGAAGGGGTCGGGCTCGGTCTGCCGCAGCCCAAGCGAGATGCGCTGCTCGGCGGGGTGGATTTCCAGCACCACCGCTTCCACCCGGTCGCCGAGTTTCAGTACCTGGTCGGGCCGCCGGACCTTCTGTGTCCAGGACATCTCGGTGATGTGGATCAATCCTTCCACGCCCGCCTCAAGCTCGACAAAAGCGCCGTAGTCCACCAGGCTGACCACGCGGCCACGAATGCGCGTGCCGACAGCGTATTTGACCGGCGCCTCCTTCCAGGGGTCGGGCTGAAGCTGCTTCAGGCCGAGCGAGATGCGCTTCTTTTCCTTGTCGAACTTGAGAACTTTCAGGGTCAACTCATCGCCCACGCGCACGACGTCGCCCGGATGCGAGACGCGTCGCCAGGACATATCGCTCACGTGCAGCAACCCGTCCAGGCCGCCCAAGTCAACGAAGGCGCCGTAGTCGGTGAGGTTCTTGACCGTGCCGCGGATGACCGCCCCGTCTTTGAGTTCGCCTTCGAGCAGCTTGCGGCGGCGCTCCTGCTCTTCTTCGAGCAGCAGGCGGCGGCTGAAGACGATGTTGCCGCGGCGCCGGTCGAGCCGGATGATGCGGCCCCAGAGTTCGCGTCCCTGGAAGCCTTCCCAGTGGCGCACGGGACGCACATCCACCTGCGAAGCCGGCAGGAAGGCGCGCACGGGCTGGCGCACCCTGCCCAACTGGGGGAATTCGAGTTCGACCAGCAAGCCGCCTTTGGTGCGCTCGGCGACGCGGGCGCGCACTTTGCGCTCTTCGCGATGGAGGCGGTCGAGTTCGTCCCACACCCGCCGCTGCTCGGCGCGCTGGGCCGAGGCCGGAAGATAGCCATCGCGCAGCTCGTTGCTTTCGAGCAGCACGTCAATGCGCTCGCCCGCCTGCACCTGCGCGGTGCCCTCCGCGTCGCTGACTTCGGCCAGCGGAACGAGCGCTTCGCTTTTCATCCCCAGATCAATCACCACGCCGTCGGCGGAAACGTTGACGACAACGCCTTCGCGGATTTCCCCTGCACTGGGACGTGCCTCCGGGCTGTATTGCTCGATGAGCTGCTCAAGCTCGGCAGCAAACTCGGTTTCTTCCACGGGGGTTTCCAGCTCGGGCTCGGCCGCCGCAGGAGGCGCGCCCGAATCGGGCCCGTCCGGACGTGTCTTCGGAGGTATCATGCCGGGATAATCAGGCCGCCTGGTGACGCGAGAAAACAAACCTCGTCGGGTGGGATGCGTAACTGTCGGCGGGAGTTGTCACGTCCGGACCAAGCGCGTTGCCGCTCCCCAGAGCAGCAAGCCCCTATCTCTGCGGGGCCGACGCACTATAGCGAAAGCCGCGTCAGGATGTCAACGCGCGCCCATTTCAGGTAAATAGGCTAAATCTGTGTTGCTGCCTTAAGACTCCACGGGCCGAAGCCCGTGGGCTGAACCGCTTTTTCGGGTATCTTGCTCGGTTCAGCCCAGCGGCTTCTGCCGCTGGGAGTCAAAGAGTTCAACCACAGGGAGGATCAGAAGCGGTAGTCGGCCTGTTTGACGCGGCGGCGGAAGTCGTCGGCCTGCACGGGCACCAGCCGGCACATTTCATAGAGGCGCGAGCGGATGCGGACGCCGATGCGGTCGGCGAGCGTATCGGGCGTGTCGGCGCGCACGCGGCCAGTCGGTGCCGGCGGGTAGGAGTCGAGGTAGTTGGTGGTGATGAGGTTGGCGCGGCGCTGGCTGTAGCGCTGGTTGATGACGTAGCCGACCGTGTCGAGCACCCAGGCGGAGGGCTTGATGGAGCCGAGGTCGTCCACCAGCAGGACGGGCGCGTGCAGGATGGGCTCGAGCAGTTGCATCTCGGTGGTTTGGGCGATGGGGTTGTAGCTCGCCTGGATTTGCTTGAGCAAATCCTGGTAGTCGCAGAAGAGGCATTCGAGGCCTTTCTCGAGCAGCCGGCGCAGCGTCGCCACCGCCAGATGCGTCTTGCCGGCACCGGCCGGCCCCATCAGCAGCAGGCCGCAATCCACGTTAACGGGGAACTCTTCGGCAAAGCGCTGGCAGACGAGCCGCGCCTGCTCCAGGCTCTGGTTGTAGGCGGGCTGCTCGCGGTAGAGGTTGGTAGCGAAATTGTCGAAGTCGCAGTGTTGATACTGCGGCGGGATACTGGCAGCCTGCAGCAGGTGAGTGCGTTGCACTTCAGCCACGCAGGAGCAGCGCACCACGCGCCGCTCGCCTGTCCCGCCGGAGGCGGGGCCGCCCTCTTCGACGGATTTCCAGCCGGTGCCATCGCAGAGGGGACACGTCTGGGTCGCCGTGCGCGGGTTCTTCTCGGGAGAAACCATCAGAGGCACCCAGAGGATAGTCGAAGCACGAATCAATGACAACCCGTTGCCTGCCGCAGGCAGGCTGCGCTCGGAATGACAGGAGCGCTTAGCGGGTGGCGGCGACCTTGGCTTCGGCGCGGACGCGGAAGCGCTTCTCCAGCTCCTTGAGCTTCTCCATCACGCCGGTGTACTCGAGCTCGTTCATCGGCAGCATGGTGGGCCCGACGAAGCCCTGACGGCGGAACTCGACCGACTTCTTGGCCACCTCGTCGCGAATCGTGTTCCAGAACGGGTGCGCAAAGGCGTCTACGGGCTCCGTCAGCTTGCCTTGCTGCACGCAGAAGCCGGCGCAACTGATCACGGGCGGGCCGTCGAAGTAGCTGATAGTGGAGTTCTGCTCGACCGGCATCAACGGCATATGATGCGAGCCGCGCATGCCGCCGGCGACGTAGGGCCCGATGGCGAAGGGCGCCAGCACTTCGCCGGTGGCGGGGAAGTTCATCTGCGTGCGGATGAGCATCACGGGGTCGTCCTTGCCGGTGTACTTGCCGGCGATGTTGTGCAGCCGCGAGGTGGCCACCGCCGCGGCCTGCTCGCCGGTGGCGCGCGACCAGATAGACTCCACCACGTAGCGTTGCGGGTCGCGCAGCAGCGCCGCCAGATCATAGATCTCTTCCGGGGCGTTCAATTCGATGATGCGGTCACCCTCGGTGTAGTTCACGTCCATGACCACGAACTTGAACCCCTTGGCCATCTTGGGGGAAAGGATGAGCCCGGGGGTGTTCATCACGTCGGCAAAGGCGAGATAGAGCGGCAGGTTGAAGGCGCCGGGGTCGGTCTTGTCGGCGGCGAAGAAGAGGAAGGGCTCGTTGGGGCGCTCCTCCATCTCCAGCTCCGCCACTTCCGGCCCCATGCCCTTGACGTTGCCGGAGAACGCATCCTTGAGCAGGTCCTGGCCCGCGCCGTAGAGGCCCTGCAGCTTGGCTTCCTCGGTTCCGGCCAGAAACGCATCCCAGGCCAGCTTGTGGACTTTTTCATCGCCCACGCCACGGGTATGGGTCATGAGGATGGCGACGTCGTCACCCGTGTGGCTGATGTAGTGGTCAATCAGCAGGCCCGCGCCCTTCTGCACGACGTGCTCGGTGACAGCTTCCACCAGGCGCTGCGAGGGCGCCATGTGCCCGCCGATCGAGCCGACATCGGCTTTGATGACGCTGATCGTAATCTTCATCGAAACCTCCGCGACATAAAGTTATGAAAACCGAATCACCGTGGGAAGAAGGGACGTGCGTCCCCGGACCCCAGCACTTGCTGGGGCAGTATACACGGCTGGCTTCACCCTGTCCACCCTTTGCCACCGAAACCAACGGGCATCAGGCGCGGGATTTCTCTTTCGCTTTCTCGCCTTCCGCAGGGGTCGAGCGGGGATCGACGCGGACCAGCGCGGTGCGGAAGCGGTCTTGCATGGCGCGGTCGCGCATGCGCTCCAGCTCCGCCTGCACGAACTCCACGAACTCCTCCAACTGTTCCTGCATCTGCCCCATCTTCTCCCGCATGTTCAGCACCACCTCGATGCCCGCCAGATTCACCCCCAGCTCGCGCGTCAGCGTCAGGATCACCTCCAGCCGCTCCAGGTCCTGCTCAGTGTAGAGGCGGGTGTTGCCCTCCGAGCGCGACGGCTTCAGCAGCCCTTCGCGTTCGTAGAGGCGCAGCGTCTGCGGGTGGAGCTGATACTTCTCGGCCACCGCGCTGATCATGTAGCCGACTTTGGCGCCTTTTTTTCTCCTCGGCATCGTCTGTGCGTCACCTCCCAGCGGCAGGGGCCGCTGGGTTGAACAGAGGAATCCCGAGCCGGTCAGCGGGTGGAGCGCGCGAAGATGTCGGCGCGAGGGTCGTCGCGCTCCAGGCGCGCAAAGTCGCGCAACAACTCCTTCTGCCGCTCGTCCATCACCTTCGGCAGCATGATGCGCACTTCCACAATGTGGTCGCCGCGCCGCCCCGTCCGCACCGATGGTGCACCCTTCTCCCGCAGCCGAAAGCGCTGGCCGCTCTGCGTGCCCGGCGGAATCTTCAGCACCGAGCGGCCGTCAAGGGTCGGAATCTCGATTTTCGCTCCCAGCGCCGCCTCGCTCACCGTGATCGGCACCACGGTTTGGATGTCGTCCCCGTGCCGCTCGAAATACTCGTGCGGACGCACGCGGGTGACGATGTAGAGGTCGCCCCGCGCCCCGCCCCGCAGGCCGGCATTGCCCTTCCCCGGCACACGCACGCGCCCGCCATCCGGGATGCCCGCCGGAATTCGCACCTCCAGCGTCTCCGTGCGCGGCAGGCGGCCTTCCCCGTTGCAGCGGCGGCAGATCGACCTCGTGCGGCCCTGTCCGTTGCAGCGCGTGCACGTCATCTGGAAGCGCATGCTGCCCGCCTGGCGCTCAACGCGTCCCGTGCCCCCGCAGGCCGAACAGGTCGCAGCCCCGCCCGCGCTCCCCGTGCCTCCGCAGGCCCCGCAGGCGTCCAGGTGCGTGACGCTGATCTTGCGTACCGTGCCGCGAATCGCCTCCCAGAAGTCAACTTCGACGTGGTACTCAAGGTCGCTGCCGCGCTCGGCCCCCGCAGCCGGCTCCGCCATCCCGCCGGAGGTGAAGCGCGAGAAAAAGTCGGTGAAGATGTCCCCGAAACTCCCGCCCCGGCCCAGGTCGGAGAAGTCGAAGCCCGTGAAGTTGAAGCCTTCGGCGCCGGGCGGGCGGCCGCCGGGCGGAATCTGATCGGAGTAGAAGCCGTACTGGTCGTAAATCTTCCGTTTCTTGACGTCGCTGAGAACGTCGTAGGCCTGTTGAATCTGCTTGAACCGCTCCTCGGCCGCCTTGTCGCCCGGGTTGACGTCGGGATGGTGCTTCCGCGCCAGCCGCCGATAGGCCTTGCGGATGTCCTCGGCGCTCGCCCCGCGCTTGACCCCCAGCGCCTCGTAGTAATCAGCTCTGGTCGCTGTCGGCATCGGGGTTAGTTGGTTTTCTTATCGTCCACGTCCACGTATTCGGCGTCAATGACTTCGCCTTCTTTGGTTTTGCCGTCCCCCTTGCCAGCTTTCGCTCCTGCACCAGCGCTTTCCTGCTGCCCGGCAGCGCTCGCTTCGCGCGCAGCACTCGCCTTCTGGTAGAGGGCTTCGGCCAGGCGATGGCTGGCCTGGGTGATGCGGTCGGCGGCGGCGTTGAGCCGGTCGAGCCCGCCTTCGCTGAGCGCCCGGCGGCCTTCCTCCAGCGCCGCCTCCACCACCTTGACGTCGTCCTCGCCTAGCTTCTCGCGATTCTCGCGGATGAGCTTTTCGTTGGCGTAGATGAGCGAGTCCAGCCGGTTGCGCGCCTCGGCCTCGGCCAGCCGGCGACGGTCTTCCTCGGCATGCGCCTCGGCGTCCTTCTGCATCCCCCCCACCTCCTCTTTCGACAGCCCGGAGGAGGCGGTGATGGTGATCTTCTGCTCGCGGTTGGTGGCCAGGTCCCGTGCCGAGACGTTCAGGATGCCGTTGGCGTCGATATCGAACGTAACCTCAATCTGCGGCACCCCTCGCGGCGCCGGCGGGATGCCCACCAGATGGAACTTGCCCAGCGTGCGGTTGTCGTGCGCCATCGGCCGCTCCCCCTGCAGCACGTGAATCTCCACCGAAGTCTGGCTGTCGCTGGCGGTGGAGAAGATTTCGCTCTTCCGGGTGGGAATGGTGGTGTTGCGGGTGATGAGCGCGGTCATGACGCCGCCCAGGGTCTCGATGCCGAGCGTGAGCGGGGTGACGTCGAGCAGGAGCACGTCCTTGACCTCGCCGCCCAGCACCCCGGCTTGCACGGCCGCGCCCACAGCGACGACTTCGTCGGGGTTGACGCCCCGGTGCGGCTCCTTGCCGAAGAGGTCGCGCACCACCTGCTGCACGCGCGGGATGCGCGTCGAGCCGCCCACCAGCACCACTTCCTGGATCTGGTCGGGCTTCAGCCCCGCATCCTCCAGCGCTTGCTTGCAGGGGCCGATGGTGCGCTGAATAATCGGCTCCATCAATTGCTCGAGTTTCGCCCGGGTCAGCTTCACCTGCAGGTGCTTGGGACCGCTCTGGTCGGCGGTGACGAAGGGCAGGTTGATCTCGGTCTCCGGCAGCTGCGAGAGGTCGCACTTGGCCTTCTCGGCGGCTTCCTTCAACCGTTGCAGGGCCATGCGGTCTTTGGAGAGGTCAATCCCCTGGTCTTTCTTGAACTCGGCCACAATGTGCCCAATGACAATGTGGTCAATGTCGTCGCCGCCCAGGTGGGTGTCGCCGTTGGTGGCCTTTACCTCCACCACCCCTTCGCCCACCTCGAGGATGGAGATGTCGAAGGTGCCGCCGCCAAAGTCATAGACGGCAATGACTTCGTCCTTCTTGCGGTCGAGACCGTAGGCCAGGGCCGCGGCGGTGGGCTCGTTGATGATGCGCACCACTTCCAGCCCCGCAATCTGCCCGGCGTCCTTGGTGGCCTGGCGCTGGCTGTCGTTGAAGTAAGCCGGCACGGTGATGACCGCTTTGGTGATCTTCTCGCCCAGGTAGGCTTCGGCTGCTTCCTTCAGCTTCTGCAAGATTATCGCGGAGATTTCAGGCGGGGAGTACTGCTTGCCCATGACCTCGACCCGGGCGTCGGCGTTCGAGGCGCGCACCACCTTGAAGGGCACCATCTTGATCTCGGTCTGCACCTCCTCGTGGCGGCGACCCATGAAACGCTTGATGGAATAGACGGTGTTTTCGGGATTGGTGACGGCCTGGCGCTTGGCCACCTGGCCCACCAGCCGCTCGCCGGACTTGGTGAACCCGACTACCGAGGGCGTCAGGCGGCTCCCTTCCTGATTGGCGATGACAATGGGCTCGCCGGCTTGCATAACGGCTACTACCGAGTTGGTGGTGCCGAGGTCGATACCGATGATTTTGCTCATCTCTCTCCTACTCCTTCTAATTTATGGAAAAGTAACGAGTTACTGAGAATTCCTCCCTGGCTGTCCTTAGCACGCCCGTATGATAGGATATGAGTCTAATGGTGTCAAGTACTCTGATGGCTTTACAAGACAAGCGAGCAGAGGCACAATGGCGGGACACAGCAGCGACCGCGGATGCTACACAACAGCCTGATGAAGCGAACTGAATTCCTCCCCGCCTATCTCGGCACCTATGAGTCGGGCGAGTTGGAGCGGCGGGTGGCGCGCGGGCTCGCGCTGCTGGCCGACTGCACGATCTGCCCGCGCGACTGCCACGTCAACCGCCTGGCCGACAAATTCGCCGTCTGCAAGACCGGCCGTTATGCCGTCGTCAGCAGCCACCACCCCCATTTCGGTGAAGAGGACTGTCTGCGCGGGAGTCGCGGCTCGGGGACGATTTTCTTTTCCTGGTGCAACCTGCGCTGCGTGTTCTGCCAGAACTATGACATCAGTTGGGAAGGGGCCGGGCGCGCGGTCAAGCCGGCGGAGCTGGCGCGGATGATGCTCGAGCTTCAGGCGCGGGGCTGCCACAACATTAATTTCGTAACGCCCGAGCACGTGGTGCCGCAGATTCTGGAGGCGCTGCCCATGGCCATCCGGGGCGGACTGCGCTTGCCGCTCGTCTACAACACCAGCGCCTATGACTCGCTCGACTCCATCGAGTTGATGGACGGGATCGTGGACATCTACATGCCCGACTTCAAATTCTGGGACCCGGAGATGGCCCGGCACTACTCGAAGGCTCCCAACTACCCCCAGGCCGCCCGCCGCGCCATCAAAGCCATGCACCAGCAGGTGGGCGACCTCGCCCTGGACGAACACGGACTCGCGCTGCGCGGCGTCCTCCTGCGCCATCTGGTGATGCCGGGCAACATCGCCGGCACGCGGGAAATCATGGAGTGGGTGGCGGAGGAACTGGGCCCGAACACCTACGTCAACGTGATGGCGCAGTATTATCCGGCCGGCAAAGTCTCCGCGCACGAGTACGCCGAAATCAACCGCCCCGTCACGTCGGAAGAATTCGGGCAAGCGCTCACCGCCGCCCGCGCCGCCGGCCTCTACCGGCTCGACCCGCGCTTCCCCGCCCGCCACGCCCTCCCGATCCTGGCCCAGTAAAACTCCACGGCTGCGGAAGGGAGGCGTGTACTGCACGCCACTAGCTGAGACATTCAGGGCCTCGGTTTTTAGGTCACTTGCAAACCCAGGGAAGAACTCCGCTCACTCCCTGTAGTGCCAGGCGCCCACCACCGCCGCCACGATCATAGCGGGCAGGGCTACGCCCAGAGGTACGGCGAGCCCGCCGAGTGAAATGGGAAGCAGGAGTAACAACGCCAATTCAACCTCAATTATGGCGACGGCGAGCCACCCGGCGAGCCCAGCCAGCGCCGCGGTCTTCGGCCCGGGGCCGTAGCGCGGGCGGATGGCCGCGTAAAGCCACATGATCCAGATGCCGGCTACAAAGTTCAAGGGGGTCGCCACCACCAACGGCTCAAAGCGCGGGTGAGCGGCCGCTCGAGCCGCATGCAGCGCCTGCACGTACTCGGTCTCGTGGAGAGCCAAGAGAAAGATAGGCGCCGTGAGAGCCATACAGACCCCGCCTGTCACGAGCCCGCACAGAACAACCCGTCCCCAGTTGAATTTTCCCATAACACCCTCCTGCGCCACATTTGGCGATCCTTTGAGAGACCAAGTGCCGTGCTAGCTTCAGATTCGGACACTGAGGGGTTCGGTTTTTAGATCATCCATCAGTGAGGCGGCCTTTGCAAGCAGAATGCCCGGGGCAGCGGTACTCAGACCAGACATCCATTCGTCCCCTTAGGACACGTTGTCGATGCAGACTATCCCGCTCGCACGGGACAGAGCAGGCTGCCCAATCACTACCAGGGTCTTCGCCAGACCAGACCTAGTTAGGAGCTCACCTGCTTCTGAGCCTCGCAGCCTCGTGCTCCGCCGAGGCCATCTTCGTCCGCTAAGACCTTTTCACCGCAGAGACACAGAGGACATAGAGAACAGGCGAGAGGTGGGTGGCAGGGATTTGGCACCGGTGTATACTGCGGGGCCTGGCAGGGAAATCATCGCCTGCGTATGCAGAAGGTTTTTTCTTACAGGCGGGGAGAATTGTGCTGCGAGGGGGTGCCGCTGGCGCGGATAGCGGCGCGGGTGGCGACGCCCACCTACGTTTACAGCCAGGCGGCGATTGCATCCGCCCTGGCGGCCTTCGAGCGCGCATTTGCGCGCGTGCCGCACACGCTCTGCTATTCGGTCAAGGCGAATTCGAACCTGGCGCTGCTGCGGCTGATGGCGCAGCAGGGCGCGGGCTTTGACATTGTTTCCGGCGGTGAACTCTACCGGGTCATGCGTAGCGCAGGGCCTGGCGCGGCCCGGCGCACGGTTTTTTCCGGGGTGGGCAAGACCGCCGAGGAAATAGATATGGCGCTGGCCGCAAACATCCTGTTTTTTCACGTGGAATCGGCCGATGAGCTGGAGCTGATAGCGCAGCGGGCGCGACACGGGCGGCGGAGGGCACGGGTGGCGGTACGGGTGAATCCCGACGTCGAGGCCGGCACGCATCCGCACATTGCCACCGGACAGACGGAGCACAAGTTCGGGGTGTCTGCGAGGGAGGCGCGGCGGCTGGCTCGGCGAGCGGCGGCGGATGCGTGGCTCGAGTTTGTGGGCATCGGGTGTCACATCGGCTCGCAGATCACCCGGCTCGCGCCCTTTCGGCGGGCGTTGGCGCGCTTGCGCGATACGGCCGAGGGACTGAAGCAAGCCGGATTGCACGTGCGGTATCTCGACATTGGAGGCGGTGTCGGAATTCGCTACCAGCAGGAGGAGGTTTTTCGCCTGGCCGACTACGCGCGGACGATACAGGCGGCGACGCGCGGGCTCGGCTGCCACCTGGTGCTGGAGCCGGGGCGGGCAGTGGTGGGGCCGGCGGGCGTGTTGCTCAGCCGTGTACTCGTGCGCAAGCGCGGGGCAGAGAAAAATTTCCTGGTACTGGACGCGGGGATGAACGATTTGTTGCGGCCGGCGCTCTACGGGGCGCGGCATCGGATTCTGCCGGTGCGCGAAGCGAACCCGGGGCCGACGATGCCGGTGGATGTGGTGGGGCCAATTTGCGAGACGAGCGATACCTTTGCGCGAGGGGTGCGGCTGCCGCGGCTGGCGGTGGGTGAGCTGGTGGCGATTTGCGATGTGGGGGCGTACGGTTTCGCGCAGGCCTCCAACTACAATTCGCGGCGGCGGCCGGCGGAGGTGCTGGTCAGCGGCCGGCGCTTCCGGGTCATCCGCGAGCGGGAGAAGTGGGACGACTTGATACGAAGAGAAAAATGAAAATGGGAGATTGAGGTCTGAAAACAGGGGCGGCAGTGGGCATCGCGAAACGAGCCGTCAGGAACACAGGCGGGACGCCCGCCTTCGGACGGGCAAGCCTGTGCCACCGCTGAGAGAGGGCGGGGCGGACAGGTTTGTCCCGGGCGTGTCCATAGTTGGGAGGATGGCGTCCCTGCGGTAGGCCCCCGTTGGTCCTCAGGTGCGGGCGAAGTGCTCCCAGCCGCGCGGCACCAAGGGTTTCTTCCTTCCCTCGGCATCCTCCAGCAGCAGCGTGCGGCCGCGCTCGATTCTCCCGATGCGCTGCAGGCCCACGCCGGCCAGCCGCGCTGGCAGCCGCCGTGCCGCCGCCTCCGGCAGAGTGAACAGCAGCTCGTAGTCTTCGCCGCCATGCAAGGCCAACTCCAGCGGCACCACGCGCAGCCGCTCGGCCACCCGCGGCGGAATCTGCGGCAGGGGAATCCGCGCTGCTGCCAGGCGCGCGCCCACGCGACTCGCTCGGCAGAGATGAAAGAGATCGGTGGAGAGACCGTCACTGACGTCAATGAGCGCGCTCACCGGGAATCGTCGCAGGGCGCGGCCGAGCGCCACGCGCGGCTCAGGATAGAAGTGCGCGCGCACCGCGCGCCGCAACACCGCCTCGTCCCCACCCAGGTGCGTGCGCAGGACGGCGAGCCCCAAGCGCGCCAGCCCCAGCTCACCGCTCACAAAGAGGGCGTCGCCCGCACGCGCCCCGGCGCGCAGGAAGGCCTTGCCCTTTTCCACTGTCCCCAACACCTGCACATCGGCGATGACGCGCCCGGCGCGCGAGAGGTCGCCGCCCGCCAGCCGCACGCGGTGACGCCGCGCCAGCGCAAGCGCTCCGTCAAAGAACTGCTTCACCCAGCGGCTCGCCAGTTCCGGCGGCACCGCCAGCGCCACCAGCGCATAGCGCGGCACCCCGCCCATGGCCGCGATGTCGCTCAGCGAGCGCGCCAGCGCCTTGTGCCCGACCGCCCGCGGCGGCTGCATCTGGCGGAGAAAATGCACGTCCTCGATCATCAGGTCGGTCGTCACCACCCAGTCCGTGCGGCCCTCACCCGCCAGCACCGCCGCATCGTCGCCGATCCCTACCCGCACGCCGCCGCCCCGGCCGGCACGCCGCCGCAGGTAGTCAATAATTTCCCACTCGCTCTCCACTGCCCTCTCCGGCGCGCGATTCTACTGCCTGTGTGTCGCCGGCGGTGATTTTTCTTGACAGCTTTTCGGCATCTGCGGTAAAAGGTTGGGTACTTTTCTGTTCGACGCCTTGCAAGTCTGAAGGAGAAGGCTACCGTTGGCACCGGCTGCGGGCAGACAGGGCAGCCGGGCCCCCAAGGAATTCAGGAAGCGGTGCCCAAGCGCTTCTACACCGTTCTGATCTCCCACGACCCCTACGGGCGGGTGCGCAAGCTGAACCTGCCCGGCTACGTGGTGTCGCTGATTCTGCTGGCGGCCCTGGTGGGCGCGTCGGTGATCATTGCCGGCGTGGCCTCCTATGCGCGCATGCTGGTGCGCGTCTCCCAGGTCGACCAACTCGAAGCCGACCGCCAGCACCTGAACCGGCAGAACGAAGACCTGCGCACCGCCGTCACCCAGACCCAGCGCTGGCTTTCCAGCCTCGAGTCACTCGCCAACGAAGTCGCCCTCACCTACGGCTTGCTCAAGCTCCGCCAGACCCCCTTCGGCACCATCGATTCCGTCTCCGCGCCGCCTGCACCGGTCTACGAATTCCGCGATTCCCTCGCCCGCTTCCAATTCCTCCGTCGCCATTCCACCGCCATCACTCTCTACGCCCGCGGCGTACGCCCGCTCCCCGGCCAGTCCTTCACCGACCTCACCTATACACCCTCGCTCTGGCCCGTCCGCGGACGCTTGACCTCGAGCTACGGCCAGCGGCTCGACCCCTTCAACGGCGAGGGTAGCGTGCACGCCGGCGTGGACATCTCCTGCGAGTTCGGGCATCCCGTACGCGCCGCCGCCGATGGCTTCGTCGTCGCCGTGGGTCAACGCACCGGCTACGGCCTCACCGTGGTCGTCGACCACGGCTGGGGCATCACCACCTGGTACGCTCACCTCTCCGGCCACCGCATCTATCGCGGCCAGGCTCTCCGCCGCGGTGACGTCATCGGCTATGTCGGCGACTCCGGCCGCTCCACCGGCCCTCACCTCCACTACGAAGTCCGCCGCCACGACACGCCTCTCAACCCCTGGCGCTTCCTCGGCGGCTAGCCCCGTTCCACCTTGTTTCGCGCTCGGGGGGCGAGACGCCTTGTCATTCCGAGCGAAGCGAGGAATCTGCTTTTCGTTTTTCTGTCTAGTCGGGAATAGTTGGAACGGCACTAGCCTCCCCTGCCACTCGTGGCGGGGCTTGGCCATCCAGCCGGCGGCCATTTCAGTTGGTGCTATCACGGCGGTGGAAGCCGTACTCATCGCGAATCACCCCGACACTGGGTGGCACAGGCGTCTCGCCTGTGGCCCGGCTGAGACAGCTTGCCAAGAGGCGCAGAGCTAGCCCCACTCGCGACGGGGCACCCACAACCTGAGTAGCGGCGACCCGCACGGGTCGTCGGTTTTTGCTCTGCGACTTCGTGCCGCAGGCAGCTCCTCTGCGGTGAATCCAAATCCTCATTCCGGCCACCCACAAAGCACTACGTACAAGGCACAGGGTACAAGGCGCTAGTCACTAGGCACTAGTCACCAGTCACCAGTCACCAGTTACCACTTCCACCCGCCCCAGTCTAGCACGGTAAGGATGGTACGGACGGTACGGACGGTACGGTTTTTGCGGTTTCGCTTGCACTGAGCGAAGCGAAGTGTCCCATTTCGGGAATCCTGTCCCTTTCCCCACCCCTCTCAAATCTCCATTCTCCCAACCCTCAGGCCGTGCCCTACTGCTGGGCAGGTTTTACCTTGCAGGGCGAAGGTGCCTCTACCGTTCCTCTTGCCCAATGACCTATACAGTCTGTATAAATCGGATCTGAGCTGAGTCCCGACGGCGCGGAAATCCTTTCCGGACTCAAGTTATGTGATTATCTCCTGATATCGGCGGAGCGTTATATCCAGACAAGAACCGCCTCTGTCTAAAGGTTTAGGCAGACTGTATAATTGCTGTTGGGCGTCACACACACATAGGAGGTATGAAATGAAAGTTGCGAAGGCCGGTGCTGGAAAGGCCAAACCCAAATCCACCCCAGCCGCCACGGGTGCGGCCGCCGTCCGGGCCTACATCGATGGCCTTCCCGGGTGGAAGAAGGCCCTGGCCAAGCGCATCGACGCCATCATCGCGCGCGAAGTCCCTGACGTGCGGCGCGCCATCAAGTGGAACATGCCGTTCTACGGCATCGAGGGGCAGGGCTGGTTCCTCAGGTTCGCGGCGTACTCCAAGCACGTGAACCTGAGGTTCTTCCGGGGCACGTCGCTCAAGCCGGTGCCTCCCGTTGGGGAGCTAAAACGCCGCGGCCTCCACCTGAGGGAGGAGGACGAACTGGACGAGAAGCAACTTGCGTCATGGGTGCGCCAAGTCGCGGCCCTACCGGGTTTTCTTGCTCGCCAAGGGCATTGAAGAGGCGGAGCTGAAGCCGGAAGATCTGTAGCAGATGCCGCCCAACTATCGCTTCCAGCCGACGCCCCAGCCTCCCGTTCGCTCGGCTGGGGTTCCCTCGTTCGCTGCGCTCACTCGGCGCGGCTGAAGCTGGCGTTATGCGCATGGGGGTTGTCGTGACAACATGCAGATGCGGATCCAAAGCCCGAAGGAATTTGAGAAGGAAATGCATGAGCTTGTTTCGCAACTGAAGACAAGCCATACAGATTTCTTTCATCAGAGTGCCCGCAGGATTCCGGCCCGCTTTGCCATCAACGCCACTTTCCAGCGTTGCCAGACAAGCGACTGAAGAAATCTAGGCGTGCGGTTGACCCGCCCGGCGGCCGCGCCCCCGCCCCAAGGAAACAGCCCCACGGGCTAGGGGGAATATTTTCCTCTGCGAGTAAAAATTACCGCTTGCCAACGCCCTCCCCCACCTGCCGCGCGCACGCCAACTCTATGCAGCCGCGAGGTGTTAGCATGGAGACCCAGGGTGCAACTGCGCTGGCAAACAAAATGCTTCTTCTAAGGCAAGCCGCGTCGGGCAACAAGACATGAGCGAAGGAGGGCAAGCAGCCATGGCAAACGCAGCAGCCACTGGTGCGATGCGAGAACGAGGAGGGATGGTGCCCCGCCTGCACCCCCTCATCATTCTTTCTCTCCTTGCAGCCCTCACCCCGAGCGCCTTGGCCCAGTTCGCTCCGATTCCTGCCGCCGAGCACCGCCTGCAGGTAGCCGTCAACGTGGTCAACGTCCACGTCACTGCCCGCAATCGGGCCGGCGCTCTCCTCGACGACTTGCAGAAGAGAGATTTCGAGGTCTTCGAAGACGGGAAGAAGCAAGACCTGCGCTATTTCTCGCGCTACAACGACGTCTCCCTGTCGGTGGTGTTGCTCATCGATGCCAGCACCAGCCAGACCCGTGTCCTGGCTCGCGAACAGGCCATTGCCGCCCAGTTTCTCGAGCAGGTCTTGCGCCCGGGGGATCACGCCGCCATTGTCAGCTTTGACAGCAATGCCTATGTGGTTCAGGATTTCACCTCCGATCCCCTCCGGCTGCGTCACGCCATCGCCCGCATCGCACCCTTCGCCCCCGGCCTCCAGCCTGTCCTCCCCCCTGCCGACGTGGCTTCCGGGACGCGCCTGTGCGCAGCCGTCAACTGGGTCGCCGGCCTTCCCGCCGCACAATGGCTTGACCGCAGGGTCGTCATCCTCATCAGCGACGGCGTGGACCCGGAAATCCGCGCCTGCACCAAGCCTACCCTCGCCGCCGCTCTCGGCAACGATCTCATGATTTATTCGATCCGGACGCTCGACGGGAGCGTCTATGGGCATCCGGGTGTGGCTGCACAGGGCGAACAAGCCCTGTCCCGCCTGGCCCGCGCGACCGGGGGTCTGCTCTTGTGGGGGAATGATCCCCGCAAGCTCAGCGCGGCCTTCACCCACATCGCCGCTGAACTCCGCGGCCAATACAGCCTGGGCTATACGCCGCAGAAACTCGTGCGCGACGGCCGCTTCCATCGAATCAAGATCGTGGTGAATCGGAAGGCAACCCAGGTGCGTGCCCGGCGCGGATACGTCCCCTCCACCCTGTGAAGGAATGCGCGCGTCCGGTTGACTGGACTGGCCGCCGCGCCGCCAGCGCCAGCTTGCCCTGCCGCTAGACCAGTTCTTCCACCAGCGAGTGAAACAGCGCCGGATCCACGGCCAACGGGTGGTGAACCAAGGGACCGCGCCGGAAGGCGGGCTCGCTGTCCTCATAGGTGGGCTGCTCGTCCTGGAAGAAAAGCCCGATCGGTATGCGGTCGCCCCATTCGAAGGACTTCTCCAGCGCTCCCCGTACGTCGGCAAGGTTGTAGTCCGATTGGTCTTCCAGCTTATAGACGCGCTTCTTGAACCAGGGGTAGGTATTCAGGTGGTTGTAGGTGACGCAGGGACTGAAAACGTCGATCAGGGCAAAGCCCTTGTGTCGCATCCCGCCCGCAATCAGATCGGCCATATGAGTGGGCTCGGCGGAGAACCCGCGCGCCACGTAGGTCGCGCCGGCGACCAGCGCCAGCGCGATGGGATTGATGGGCAGCTCCACGTTCCCGCGGGGGGTTGACTTGGTGCGCATCTCTTTCATCGTGGTCGGCGAGGCCTGACCGGTGGTGAGGCCGTAGACCTGGTTGTTCATCACCACATAGGTGAGATCGAGGTTGCGCCGCATGGCATGGATGAAGTGACCGATCCCGATGCCGTAGCCATCCCCGTCCCCGCCCGTGATCACCACCGTCAGGGCCGTGTTGGCCAGCTTGATTCCGCTGGCCACGGCCACGGCTCGTCCGTGCAGCGAGTGTACCCCGTAGGCATGAATGAAGCCCGGCAGGTTCGAGGAGCAACCGATGCCGGAGACAAGCACCATCTCCTCGGGGGCGACCCCCACCTTGCCCGCGGCCATCTTGACCGCCTTCAGGACGCCAAAGTCACCGCAGCCCGGACACCAGTCGGGCTCCACCGGCCCGGCATAGGTTTCGATCGGCAACTCAACTATAGTGGCCATACTGCCTCTCTTTACGTCACCGGTTGCCACGCATACGTGGCACCGGTCTCGACTCCCACCTGCAATTCCCCCTGCTTCCGGCCGGAATCGCGGTGCACAATCTCGATTCGCCAAACCGATCCCTCACTCCCGTTGGCCTTTTCGATCTGTCCCGGGCGCAGCTCTTCGTTGAGGTGCGTGCGGATGTAGTGGTAGGCGATTTCGCGCGCTTCGGCGGGCGTGACATCGAGCGTGCGCGGTTGTCCCTCCAGGATCGCCCGCACTTGCTCGCTGATCTGGCGCGGCTCAAAGGGCTCCCCGTCATATTTCAGGATCCGATCGTGCACGCTGTGGCCGGTTTCGGCCCGCAGGTGGCGGGCGAACTGCCCGCTGGCATTGGCCTCAATGCAAACGGTGCGCTTCGAGCGTTCCAGCAGCGCGCTGGCTTCGCGGCTGTGGAGAGGGAGGATGTACTTGAAGTGAAGCTGGTTGGCCCGAACGCCGGCCGCGGCCAGTTGGTGCACCGCTTCCTGAATCACGCCGCGGGTCGAGCCCCAGCCGATCAAGGTAACGTCGGCGTCAGCGGGACCCTCCAGGCGCGGCGGCGGCAAATCGCGCAGAGCCAGCGTGAGCTTCTTCATCCGCTTTTCAGCGATCTTGCGGCGCACCGCCGCGTTGGTAAAGACATCGCTGATCAGGATTCCTTCCTCGTCATGTTCGTCGCTGGCCGCGACGTGCACGGTGTGGGGGGTGCCCGGCAGGGCGCGTGGGGAAATGCCCGAGGCGGTGAAGGCAAAACGCTTGTACGCACCCTCCTGGCCATTCCACTCGGTCACCAGCTCACCCCGCTCGATCGGGACAGCGGCTCGGAGGGAGTCGGGCTCGAGCGTCTCGGGGTGCTCGGAGAGCAAGAGGTCAGAGATGAGAATGACGGGCAATTGGTACTTTTCGGCCAGGTTGAAGGCTTCGACGACACTCTCAAAGCAATCTCGCGTGTCTCCCGGGGCGATGATGATGCGGGGGAAGTCGCCCTGCGAGGCGCCCAGCACCTGGTTGAGGTCGCCCTGCTCGGTCTTGGTCGGAATGCCCGTCGAGGGGCCGCCGCGCTGAACTTCGATAATCACCACCGGAGCTTCCATCATCCCGGCCTGACCAATGGCCTCCGTCATCAGCGCAAAGCCGCCCCCCGACGTGCCGCACAGCGCGCGCACACCGGCGAAGCCCGCTCCGATCGCCATGTTCACCACCGCCAGCTCATCTTCGCACTGCTTGACCACGATGCCGCAGCGCTCCGCATGCGCCGCCATCCAGTGCAGGATGGAGGAAGCCGGCGTCATCGGATAGGCGGAATAGAACTTGCATCCCGCCGCCACCGCGCCCAGGCAAAAGGCTTCATTGCCGGTGATAAACGGCCGGCGTTTGGGGGAGAAGTTCCACTGGCACCCCAGAGCTGCGAACCGGCCGCGCGCGTACTCGTACCCCGCGCGGGCCAGCCCCAAGTTCTGCTCGATGACTTCCTTCCCCTTGTGAGCGAACGTGTCGGCCAGAACGCCGGCCGTGACCTCGAAGTCAAGACCCAACAGAAACAACAACGCTCCCAGCGCCACGGTGTTCTGCATCACCGGCTGGATGCGCCCGAACGGCTGGGTCAGCTCGCCCACGGGCAGCGGGCCAACCTGCACGTTGTCCCGCAGAGCAACATTGCAGCGCAGCTTGTCGCCGTTGAAGAGAACAACTCCACCCGGTTCTACCTCGGGGGCGTGGCGTTCGATGGAGTCCTGATTCAAGGCGATGAGGGCGTGCAGGTGATCCCCATGCGAGGCCACCTTCTCCTGGCCCAACCGCACACGTAACCAGATGTGGCCGCCGCGGATGACCGACTGGTAGCTGTTGTAGGCATAGACAGAGAGCCCCAGACGTGCCGCTGTCTTGGCCAGTGCGTCGCCCGTCTTGTCCAACCCATCACCGGCGGCGCCGGCAATCCCGATCGTTACATCCCTCATGAAGAAGCTCCTGACCGGCTGTGGCTGCGACTACCAGGTCAGCTTCCTGCATCCTTCAGACAAATCGGAGGGGGAAAGCATGGGTGGGTGCGTGCTCACTTCGACCCATCGCCCCCCTGCACTTCCGATCAGCCCTGAGCCAACTGCGATTAGACAACGACCAGCGGTGGCTGTCAAGCAAGCACCCGCCCTCAACCCGGGCGAGGTCTATTTTCGGGCGAACTCGGCGATGAGCTGATCCAGTCGTTGACGCTGCGCGGCGGCGACGCTCGTGAACTCGATCCCCACTCCGTCGGCGTCGCAGAAGCGCACGATGCCATCCGCTTCGAAGGGAGGGGGTGCAGCGATCTTGATGTGAACGGCGCTGTTCAGCGGGAGTTCTTGCGCCTCCACAAACAAGCCACCAGCGCTCAGGTTGCCCGTCGCCTGCTCGAGCCGAATCGTCCTCCCGCCCACGAGAAGTTCGAGGGGGCAGCAGAACACCGTTCGGGGAGAACCGCGCAGCAGATTCGGTCCTTCCACGATTGCCTCCACTCAGCGCTCGAGGATTCCCTTCAGCCCCTCGAGCTTCCCGCCCCAGTACTGCTTCATCCGCTCTGCCGCCCGGGCATCGGCCAGCTTGCTGTGCTGCACCACCACCTGGCTCTTCCCCGGCCCCTTGGGATAGAAAAGCACTTCCAGGCTGGTCTTCCCATCGGCCCAGGTGATGCGCAGCGATTTGTTGCGCGTGGCCTTCCGTATGGTGATGGGTTCCTTCAGCCAGCGCGCCCGCGTCCGCGCGTCCTGCCAGGCACCGAACAGCCGCCCCAGCGGTGCCGCCAGTACCTTGCTTTTGCTGATGGAGTAACCCTCCGACCGCTGGTACTTCTCCCGCAGACCCCGCGCTTGCTCGTAGCCCACCGCCACCATCTCGCTCCACCACCCTGGACACCCCAGCTTGGTGTAGAGGTGGTCGGCAATCGCGGTGTGGTTCATCTTGGCGGCGCCCGCGCGGTCGAGCATCGCAAACCATTCGCTCCAGTTCTTCCCCGTCTTTGCCTTCAACGCTTCATCCCCAATTCGTACTCCCGGGGGTGCCTCACCTGCTTTCTTCATCGGATTCGCTCCGCTTCTGCCCAGCCGACACCAATGTTGCTTCGCCCTGAGTTGCGTGCTGCCTATTTTCTATTTTCTGTCTTCTGTTTTCCAGCCTCGGGCGGCGAGCCAGTCGCCTTCACCGTCAGCAGGCCCGCCAGTGCCTCCCGGGAAATCGTTGCTCGCACGGCCAGCGAATTCCCCCGCTGCTCCAGGGAGGTTGCGCCCAAGATTTCGCCCAGCGCTTTGCTCACCGGGTCGTCTTTCAGGCTCAGCAGGGCGCGCCCGGCCAGCGCGTAGGTTTCAAGCACCACTCTGAGCTTCCCGGCTTGTCCCGGGTCACGGGTTTCTCCCTCCGCGATGAGTTCAATCCCCCCGGCGGTTGCCCGCGCACCCGCCGCCACCCACTGCAACTGCGCCGCAATCTCGGGCTGGGCGTTGAGGCCAGGCGGCCAGCGCGCCACGTCTTCGCTCATGGCCCAGGCGTTCAGCCCGGCGGCAAACCGCTCCAGCCGCACCCGCCGGCTCTCCTCGCTCACCACCGACGGTGCGGCTTTCCGCACGCAGGCCAGGACTTTTTCCAGACCCGAAACGCTTTCCGCCAGCGCCACGCGCTGGCGGTCGAGGAAAACAAGGGCAACTCCGGGCCTGTTTTCGCCGCTTGCCGAAACAATGGCCGTCGTCCCACCCACAGAAACCTTATGTCCCCCTTGCCGCAGAGCATAGCTTTCGATTCTCTGCCCATCAAACCGGCCTACCGCTACTGCCACCCACTCCCCGCGGCTCGCTCCCGGCAACACTCCCAGCCACAAGCGGTCGAGATCCCGCGCATAGTCAAACTGCGTCGCCTCCACAAACTCCCGGTAGTCCGCTTCCTCCTCCGCGGGAGCCACCCGATTCATCAACTCAACCAGCCAATTCTGCTGGCGTACTTCCTCCACATGCACGCTGGCTACTGCCACCGCCTCGGCTGGCAACCACTCCAGCCCCGGCTCGTCGGCCGAGCCGGCCGCCGGCGGCGTGCCCCGGCCCGGCCGGAGCCAGAGCGCAAGCCCCACCAGACTCAGGGCAACCAAGAAAATCAGCAGCCAAACGCTTCGGGGAGACATCTCAGACCTGGGAGTATAGGCTAGGCGGCCGCCGGGTCAAAAAACTGTGTGGGCCGGAAAAACCCCTTGCAATTCTACCTCCCAAATACTATATTTTATGGTTTGTCGGCTGGCGTAGCTCAGCGGTAGAGCATCTGATTTGTAATCAGAGGGTCGGGGGTTCGAATCCCTTCGCC
>Ga0209172_10001878_pt1 | contig 40940 bp, 31 predicted proteins | sample LarsenN4metaG_FD_184113 | JGI IMG/M metagenome (GOLD analysis project Ga0209172, IMG submission 184113) | Hot spring sediment bacterial and archeal communities from British Columbia, Canada, to study Microbial Dark Matter (Phase II) - Larsen... ... | reverse complement strand
CGCGGTCAGAGACCGCTCCTACAACCGGCGCGGGGCCGCTGCCGTCGTTCCTCTGTGCCTCCATGCCTTCGTACCTTTGCGCGTCGCGGTCAGAGACCGCTCCTACAACCGGCGTGGGGCCGCTGCCGTCGTTCCTCCGTGCCTCCATGCCATCGTACCTTTGCGCGTCGCGGTCGGAGACCGCTCCTACAAACGGCGCGGGGCCGTTGCCGTCGTTCCTCCCTGCCTCCATGCCTTCGTACCTTTGCGCGTCGCGGTCGGAGACCGCTCCTACACGCTCCTCGGAATGACGGCCGGGACGGAGCCCGGCCGCTACCAGATCCACGTTGAGCTTCCGGCACGCGTCGATCACCGCGTGGCAGGTCAGCACCGTGCCGCGGCTGCCGGTGGTCTGGCCGCTGTCGAGCGGATCGGCGGTGTCGCACTGGGCACGGAACAGCTCCGCCGGCAGGCCCGTCTCCTCGACCGCGGCCTGGATTGCGACCGTGAACAGCCCCTGGCCCATTTCGGTGTGCCCGGTGCGCAGCGTGATCGTGCCGTCCGCCTCGACCGTCAGGCTGGCGCGGCCGATCTCCGGCAGGCCGTTGCCGATGCCGACGTTCTTGATGCCGCAGGCGATGCCGGCGTACTTGGCGCCGCGGTATACGTCGCGGACGGCCAGCAGCGTGCGCTCCAGGCCGATGGGCTTGGTCAGGCGCTGGCCGGTGCAGAAGCGGTCGCCCTGGCGGAGGATATTCCGCCAGCGGATTTCCCAGCCGTCGAGGCCGAGCTTCTCGGCCAAGATGTCCAGCGCACCTTCGACCGCGAACGCGGCCTGGTTGACGCCGAAGCCGCGCATGGCCCCATTCGGCGGATTGTTGGTGTAGACCGCCAGTGACTCGATGTCGATGTGGTCGCAGCGGTATGGGCCGATGGCGTGGCCGGCCGCCCGCTCCAGCACCTTCGCCCCAACCGACGCATACGCGCCCTTGTCACCGACCATCCGCGCCCGGATGGCCGTCAGCCGGCCGTCGGCGTCGCAGCCGACCCTCAGCGTGATCCGCACCGGGTGCCGCTTGGGGTGCAGGCGCATGCTCTGCTCGCGCGTCAGCACGCACTTGACCGGCTTGCCGACCAGCATCGCACACAACGCCGTCTGCGCCTGGATCGACAAATCCTCCTTGCCGCCGAACGCGCCACCGTTGCTGACCAACTCCAGATGCAGCCGCTGCTCCGGCCAGCCGAGGACTCTGGCGATCTGCCGGCGATCGTCGAAGATGCCCTGGCCTTGGGTGAGAACCCGCAGGGACTTTGGAGCGGCGAATGGAACCGATGAGCCGCGGGCGTCCGAACCCCGAACACCGTCGATCCCTTGATCCCTCGATCCCTTGATCCCTTGATCCCTTAGCCCCTCTGCCCCTTCCGGGATCGCGATACACGCCTCCGGTTCCAGGAACATGTGCTCGACGCACTGTGTCTGCCAGGTGTGCTCGATCACGTGTGTCGAGCGGGCGAAGGCCGTCTGCGGGTCACCGCGGACCAGCGCGGAGCGCGACAGCAGGTTGCCGTCGGGGTGAACCTTCGGCGCGTCCGGCCGCAGGGCTTCGTCGGGCGACGTGACCGGCCTGCGGACCTCGTAGTCAATCTGGATCGCGTCGGCGGCGGCGCGCGCCGTCTGCATCTCCTCCGCGACCACGAACGCCAGCACGTCGCCGACGTAACGCGTCTCCTCGCCCTCGGCGATGAAGACCGGCCAGTCGGGCGTGATCAGGCCGACGTGGCGGTCGCCGGGCACGTCCTTCGCGGTCACGACGCACAGCACGCCGGGCATCGCCAGCGCGGGGGCCGGGTCGATGCGCTTCAGCAGCGCCCGCGGGTGGTCGCTGAGGCGCGGGGCGGCGAAGAGCATGCCGGGCAGCTTGATGTCATCGATGAAGCGGCGCGAGCCGAGCGTGGCTTCGCGGCCGCTGTAGCGCGGCAGGCGCTCGCCGACGCGGCCGGTGCAGCGCTCGTCGGGCAGCGGCTCGCCGCGCCGCACGCGGGCCAGCAGTTCGATCGCGTCGATGATCTTGGTGTAGCCGGTGCAGCGACACAGGTGCGCCCGCAGCTCGTGGGCGATCTGCTCGCCGCTGGGGCAGACGTTCTGCTGACACATCGCGTGAGCGCGGATGGCGATGCCCGGAATGCAGAAGCCGCACTGCACGCCGCCGGCGCGTACGAAGCATTCGGCGATCTGCGCGCGGGCCGACTCGGGCAGGCCTTCGAGCGTCGTGACACTGCGGCCCGCGACGGCGGCGGCCTTCATGGTACAGCTCAACCGCGGCTTGCCGTCGATCAGCACCGTGCAGCAGCCGCACTGGCCCATCGGCTGGCAGCCGTTCTTGGGCGAGATGAGGTCCAGCTCGTCACGCAGCAGGTCGAGCAGCGTCTGATCGGCCCGCGCGTGGACGGTGACAGCCCGGCCGTTCAGTGTGAACGTGACAGCAGCGCGCCGCAGGTAGGCGACTTCAGCGGACATGACGCGCGCATTCTATCCCGATTGGAACGCGGCTCCAACGTTGTGTGGCGCGGTCAGTAACCGGCGAGTTCTGCGTGACCTGTAGTGCTACGCTGCGGGGCTGGCCAAGCGCGAAAGCGCGCGGTTGGCGATATGCCCGATCAGAACCACAACCACGATCGCCGCCGCAATGCTGGCGACCGTCAGCCACAGCGGCCGCGATTGGTCGGCGACGTCTTCCAGCGTTGAGCCGATGTAGACCGCGGCCGCCGTCCGCGGCGCCATGCCCAGCAGCGTGCCGGGCAGGTACTGTCGCAGCGGCACCTTGGCCGCCGCCAGCGCCAGGTTCATGATCGCGAACGGCGAGTTGGGCGGCAGGCGGACGAGCGTGACGATGGCGAGCGTTTTGAGGAATCCACCGCCCAGCAGCGCGTCGTACACGGCCCGCGATCGGGCGTGCTGGTCGATCAGCGCCTTGGCCCGCTCGCCGGACGCCCGCCGCGCGACCGCGTAGCCGAGCAGCGCGCCGCCGAGGAAGCCCGACAGCGCCGCCGGGAACCCAACCTCGAAACGGAAGGCGAAACCGCCCAGGACGGCCTGGGCGTAGGTGGGCAGCAGCGCCAGCCCGGCCAGCAGCGCGAAGCCCGTCACGTACACCAGCGGCCCGGCCGCCCCGTGCGAGGCCAGCCAGTCGGCGATGTCGCGGATGAAGTACAGCAGCGCGAACCCGCCCAGCGCCGGCAGCGTGGCCGCGATTACCGCCAGCGGCCCTACGGCGCCCAGCCGACGCACCGTCTGGAGCATGCCGCGCGCCGCAGCACGCGCAGGCTTGGCGCGTACGGGGGCGGCGGCGATGGGGGGCGGTGCAGGTGCTTCCGGCGGCATGCCCTATGATAGCCCGGCGCCCTGTTCAGAAGTTGTTTCATGGACAATGGGGGACCGGCCTCCGGCCGGTTTTAGCGCCGAGCAAGCCTTCGGAAAAGACCGGCAGAGGCCGGTCCCCCAAGTTGCGAAACCGGGGTTCGACCGTCGACGGAATGAGAACGAAGCCTCAACCCGCACGGCAGGCACAACCGGCCGACATGCAGTCGCCGTGGGTCTGGGCACGCTCCGTCCGCTCGCACCCCTTCCTCTACCGCAAGATGGTCCGCGAGCTCGATCCTGCGGCGCGGCCCGGCGACGTGGTCCAGGTTTACGACCGCGAAGGCCGGCTCTTTGCCCGCGGCCTGTTCAACCCGCGCTCGCAGATCGTCGTCCGGCTGCTCGCCGACGTCGACACACCCATCGACGACGCCTTCTGGCGCGCCCGGCTTCAGCAGGCGCTGGAGCTGCGGCGGCGGTTGCAACTGGACGAGGTCACGGACGCGTACCGGCTGGTGCACGCCGAGGGCGACGGCCTGAGCGGCCTGGTGGTCGAGCGTTTCGCCGACACGCTTGTATTTGAAGTGTTCGCGCTGGGGATGTGGCAGCGCCGCGAGCAGATCGCGGCCGTCCTGCGCGAACTCCTGCCGGCGCCGACCGCGCTCGACCGGCCGCAGCAAGCCGCCGCGGCATGGCGAACGGTGGTGCTGGCGGACGCGCGGGCGGCCGAGCTGGAGGGCTTCCGACCGCCGCCGCCAACGCCCGAAACGCCGGCGCGGCTGACGGTGCGCGAGCACGGCGTCCGCTATCGCGTGGACTTCGCGGCTGGGCACAAGACCGGGTTCTTCTGCGACCAGCGCGACAACCGCCGGCGATTTGCGGAGTTGTGCCGGGACGCGTGTGTGCTGGATGCGTTCTGCTACAGCGGGGGCTTCGGGCTGTGCGCGAAGCTGGCGGGCGGGGCGCGGGAGGTGACCAGCGTCGACCTGGACGAGAAGGCGCTGGCGCTGGCCCGCGAGAACGCCAACCTGAACCAGGCCCGCATCGCGCACGTGCAGGCCGACGCATTCAGCTACCTGCGGCAGATGATCGCCAACGGGCGGCAGTACGACGCGGTCGTGCTCGATCCGCCCAAGTTCGCGCTCACGCGGCGCGACCTGGAGGATGCCCGGGCCAAGTATCACGACCTGAACAAGCTCGGCGTGCAGGTGGTGCGGCCGGGTGGCGTGCTGCTGAGCTGCAGTTGCAGCGGGCTGGTGTCGGCGGAGAGCTTCCTGGAGACCGTGCACGTGGCGGCGCGGCGTGTGGGGCGACGGCTGCAACTCCTGGCCCAGACCGGCGCGGCGGCGGACCACCCGGTGCTGCTGGATTGCCCGGAGACGGCCTACTTGAAGGCGCTGTGGCTGCGCGTCCTGTGAGCGGCGGCTCGGCTGGGAACCTGCGAATGCCGTGCGCAGCGACCGGCCCGCCCGCGACAGCGGCAGCTTCATGGGGGGCACGTCGGCCACAGGGGACCGCCACAGGGGGGCCGACGCTACTGCTGCCCCGCCCGCTCGCGCCGACGCCGTCGGCGATACAATCCGGCCTGCGGCGGCGGCAGCCGTCGCCCCGCCGGAGACGACGCGTCTGTGGCTCCTGTTCGGTGAGCGGCTATGAAAACGCGACAGGATGTTGTGCTCGGGCTGGTGGTGATGGGGTTTCTGGGTCTGCTTGTGGGAACGATCCTGTTCATCTATCCGCGGCTGGGCGGCGAGATGCGGACGGTGGAGATTCAGTTCGACCACGAGCAGGGGGTCGCGCCGCTCAAGCCGGGCAGTCCCGTGCTGCTGGGCGGCATGCAGGTCGGGAAAGTCGAGTCCGTCACGCGCACGACCGTCCCGGACGAGGTGCGCAAGGGCGCGACGCGGCTGGTGGTCGTCGTTTACGCAGAGGTCGAGGCCGGGCTGGTGCTGCACGACGACTGCCAGATCACGACCGATCAGCCGCCCGTCGGCGGGGGCGGCGTGGTGGCGATCTTGAGCGTCGGCTCGCCGGAGCGGCCGACGGTGCAGCGCGGCCCGATCCGCGGGCTGCCGGCGCAGAGTCTGCAGTACGCCATCGGCGGCCTTTCGCGCAGCCTGCTGGGTCCGGGCGGGCTGATCGAGAAGCTCGACCAGGCGGTCGACGCGCGGGTCGACGGCTCGTTGATGAACCGGTTGGTGGCGAGCCTGGCGGACATCAACGCCATCACCGCGCAGCTCCGCGACCAGCTCGACCCGCATGAGCAGAAGACGCTGATGAGCAAGATCCACGCCGTCGTCGACGACCTGGCCGGCACGACCGCCGCCCTGCGCGAGCAGACCTCGGATCAGGACGCCGCCGCGCTGCTGGCCAAGGTGCACGCGGCGCTGGACGAGCTGCAAGCCGGCCTGCACGAGGCGAACGAGCTGCTGCGCGAGAACCGCCCCGCGCTGCGCAGCACGCTCGACAGCGTCGAGCACGCCGCCCGCACGGTCGACGAGCAGATCGTCACGCCGCTGGCCGCGGAGCTGAAGCGCGACGATCCGGCGGCGCTGCTGGGCAAGCTGCACGCCAGCATGGACGAGCTGAGGCGCTCGGCGGAGAACGTGTTCACGATCACCGACAGCGGTCGCCAGTTGATGGTGTTGAACCGTCCGGCCTTGCAGCGCGTGATCGAGAACCTCAAGGAGACCAGCGACCAGATGCGGGTCGGGGTGCAGGAAATCCTGCTGGCGCCGTGGCGGCTGTTCGCCCCGCCGGTGGCCGACCAGAAGCGCCTGGAAGTGTTCGAGGCGGCGCGGCGGTTCGCGGAAGCGGCGACGTACCTGGACGATGCGGCGGCGCGGCTGGGGGCGGTGGCGGCGGCCGGCCCGGAGGGCCGCGCGATTCTCGAATCGCAGGAGGAGGTGCGCGCGTTGCAGCAGACGCTGCGCAGCGCGTTCGAGCGTTTCGAGAAGGCGGAGGCCTACTTCTTCGAAAGGCTCAAATGAGGCCTGGATGCCGGCGGCGCGCGAAGACTTATACGACATCGTAGTGGTCGGCGGGGGTCCGGCGGGTGGGGCGGCGGCGTTGCGCGCCGGCCAGCAGAAGGCCCGCGTGCTGCTGCTGGAGCAGGAGAAGAAGCCGCGCCCGCGCGCGTGCGCGGGCTGGATCGGCCCGGCCGGCATGCAGCTCTGCAAACTGTGCGGGCTGGACGCCAAACGGCTCGGGGCAGCGCCCTTCGAGGGGTTGCGGCTCTGGTCGTGGGACCTGCGGCGGAACACGGAGGTACGTGACGCAGGGTTGCGCGGCTGGTTGATCGGGCGGCCGGCGTTCGATCAGGCGCTTCTGGAGCGCGCCGCCACTGCGGGCGTCGATATCCGCTTCGGCGCCCCGGTGCATGGGCTGGAGCTGGGCGAGCAGCACGCGATCTTGCAGTTCGGCCGCGGCGGCCGGGCGGCCGGCAAAGTTGTCCTCATCGCCGATGGGCTGCAATCGCCCACGGCGCGCCTGGCCCGGATGAGCAGCGCCTGGCAGGAGCCGAACCTGCCAAGCTGCATGTACGCCGAGGGGCCGGTTGGCAAGGGACCGCCCGGGCTGCACGTGGCCATCGGCGCCAGCCGCGCGGGGCAGATCGCGACGATCGTGCGCCTGCCGAACCGTGTACGGCTCTACCTGGCGACGCGCGACCACGCCGCGCCGGTCGAGCAACAGTTCCAGATGTTCCGCGAAGCAGCTTGCGCCGCCGGCCTGCTGCCCAACGCCAAGCTCGCTTCGCCGCTGCGCTGCCGATCCCCCGCGGGCGCAGCGCTCGACCTCGACACGCACGTCGGCAAGCGCTGCCTGCTGGTCGGCGACGCGGGCGGGTTCGTGGCCGCGTTCAGTCACGAGGGGTTATACCCGGCCATGAAGTCCGGCTGGCTGGCGGCCGAGACCGCCGTGCGGGCGTTGCAGGCCCCGCTGTTGCAGGACGCGCTGGCGACGTTCGGGGGTGCGTGGCGGGGTGAGCTGGCCGACTACCTGCGCATGCCAAACACGGACCTGGCGCTGCTGACGCCGCTGCTGTTCAACAATGCACGGATGGCGCGGCGCGTGGCGCGGGCGTTTCTGTTGGGGCGGGCGTTCTAATACAATACTCCACATGGCTTGCATGTGGGATGATCCGGAGGTCGTGGCGGCGACGTGAGCGCTCGGCTCGATAATCTCTCGCTTCTGCTGTATCCCGACCCGCGCCTGCGACGGCGTTGTGAAGCGGTGCAACAGTTCGACGCGCACCTGGCGGCGCTGGCGGCGCGGATGATCGAGCTGATGCGCGCGCACAACGGCGTCGGCCTGGCGGCGGCGCAGGTGGGCGTGCCGTTGCGCCTGTTCGTGATGAACCTGAGCGGTGAGCCGCAGGACGACCGCGTGCTGGTCAACCCGCTCATCCGCGACCGGCAGGGCTCGGTCGAGGCGGAGGAGGGGTGCCTGTCGCTCCCGGAAGTGACGGTGCAGGTGCGACGCGCGGCCCGCTGCCGCATCACGGCGCACGACCTGCACGGTCAGCCCTTCGAGCTGGAAGGCGACGGCTTGCCCTGCCGCGTCTGGCAGCACGAGGTGGACCACCTCAACGGCATCCTCATTCTGGACCACGCCAGCCCGAGCGAGAAGCTGGCGCTCAAACGACGGCTGCGGGAGCTGGAGCTGGGCTATCGGGGCGCACCGCGCAAGGCGCGGTCGGCGCTGTAAGCTATGCGGCGGCGCCGGCCGGCGGCGACCGGCGCCGAGTCGGTGCGAGAGGACAGCCTGAGAGACCCGGGGGAGGAATGGGGAGGGGGCGGGCAACGGAACGGGCGGCGAAAGCTGAGGCGGTACATGCGGATCGTGTTTGTCGGGACAGGCGCGTTCGGTGTTCCCGCCCTGCGGGCGTTGCTGCAGGCCGGCCATGAGATCGTGTGCGCGGCGGGCCAGCCGAACCGACCCTCCGGGCGGGGCCTGACGATCAAGAAGACGCCCGCCCAGGCCGCCGCCGACGAGCTGCGTCTGCACTTCCTCCAGGTCGACGACATCAACAAGCCGGACGTGGTCAAGGCTTTCGAGGGCGCGGAACTCGGCGTGGTGGCGGCGTTCGGGCAGAAGATCGGCGGCAAGCTGCTGGGTTCGCTGCCGCGCGGTTTCATCAACATCCACGGTTCGTTATTGCCCAAGTACCGCGGGGCCGCCCCGCACCAGTGGGCCATCCTCAACGGGGACGAGGTCACCGGCGTGACGGTCTTTCAGCTTGACGAGGGCCTGGACACCGGCCCGATCTGGCGGAAGCGCGAGACGCCCATCGGCGAAACCGAGACGGCCGAGGAGCTGCACGACCGCCTGGCCCAGCTCGGCGCGAAACTGGTCGTCGAGACGCTGGCGCTGATCGAGTGCGGCGACGTGAAGCCGGTGCCGCAGGACGAGTCGCAGGCGACCAAAGCCCCCAAGCTGACGCGGGCCGACAGCCGGATCGAATGGTCGCAGCCGGCGTTCAACGTGGCGCGGCGGATCAACGGTCTGTGGCCGTGGCCGGCGGCAACCTGCCTGCTGACGCAACCGGACGGGAAGCGCGAGCGCGTGCAGCTTGTGCGCGCGAAGGTCGCGGACGTCGACAGCCCGCCGACCGCCGCGCAACCGCCGGGCTCGTGCTGCGAGGACGGCACGGTGCAGGCGGGCGCCGGGCGCGTGCAGCTTCTGGAGGTGCAGCCGGCGGGTCGGCAGCGGATGAGCTTCGAGGCGTTCAGCCGCGGCCGCGCGGTCCGTCCGTCAGCCTCCTGGCAGCCCATCGAATCGTGAGCCGGCCGGCCCCAGCTTTCAACCTCAGCGGCCGCGAGGCTGCCGCCGCGGCTTTGCAACGCGCCCTACACCGTGGCGAGTTTGCCAGCGAGCACCTACGGCGACTGCGCGAAGAAGGCCGCCTGGAGCAGCGCGAGGCCGCGTTGGCAGTGCAGATTGCGCTGTGCGCCCTGCGACACGCGCTGACGATCGACCACATCCTGTCACGCGTCGCCGCATACGACCGCCGGCGCGTGCCCCTGCGGCTGCGGGTCCTGCTCTACACCGCCGCCTGCCAGATCATCTGGATGAACCGTATCCCGGAGTTTGCCGCCGTCGACGAGGCCGTTGAGCTGGCCCGCCGCAGGGTCGGAAGAGCCGCGTCCACGATGGTGAATGCCGTGTTGCGAAGCCTGACGGGCGCCATGGCGCAGCAGCGGACAGCGTGGCAGCGACTGAATGCGCGGCAGGTGCGCGTGAGCTGGGGGCAGGCGTGCGCGTTCGGCGTGGACGTGCTGCCCGCGGCCCAGACGCGGGCTGATCGCCTGGCGCACCTCGCCGTCGCGACCGGGCTGCGACGCAGCCACTTCCGTCGCTGGGTGCAGCGGTACGGCGAGCAGGCGGCTGAGGCGGCGGCCTGGGCGTCGCAGGCCGTACCGCCCATCGTCGTGCACCGCAATCCGCTGCGCGTGGAGCCGGATTCCTTCGCCGCCGGCGTTCAGGAGGCGTTCGGCGAGATGGCCGTGTGTACGGCGGACGTGGCGTTTCTACCCGGCGGCGCGAACGTCGCGGCACTGCCGCTGCTGCGCCAGGGCGGAGCGTTCGTGCAGGATGTAACCGCGCATCGGGCGGCGCTCGCCGTCGGCGCCCAGCCCGGAGAGCGGATTCTGGATCTGTGCGCGGCCCCGGGCGGCAAGGCCGTCGCGCTGGCCCTCCAGATGCAGGATCGCGGGCAGGTCATTGCCTGCGACACGGTACGCGAGCGGCTGGCGCGGGTCGCAGAAAACGCGGCCCGCATGGGCCTCTCATGCATCCACACGCGCCACCTGCCGCAGGACGCGGAAGCCAGGCCGCCGGCCGACCTGCATGACGCTTGCGACGCCGCCCTGGTTGATGTGCCCTGCGCGAACACCGGTGTGCTGGCGCGGCGGCCGGAGGCACGCTTCGGGCTGACGCCGGTAAAGCTGCGGTCGCTCGCACGGCTGCAAGGGCGACTCTTGCGCCGCGCCGCCGCGTGCGTGCGTCCGGGCGGCCGACTGGTCTACAGCACGTGCAGCCTGGAGCCGGAGGAGAACGAGCAGATCGTGGCCGCCTTCGTCCGCCAGCCGGAGCCGCCCCAGTCACGGGGCGGTCGGACCTGGCAGACCGTCTCGCAGGAGACCGCGCTGCCGGCCTGGGGCGCGCGCCTCGCGGATTGGCGCGACGGCGGCTATACGGCCGTGCTGCGACGCGCCCCAATGTGAGCCGCGACTGCGGACGAGCCCGCGGTTGGCAAACCAGGCCGCAGGCCGAAGCCAGTGACCGCGACTGCCGCGGTCACCGCGCGCGATTACTTGATCCCCAGCAGCTCCACGTCGAACACCAGGATCGAGTCCGGCGGGATCTTCGGCGGCGAGCCGCGATTGGCGTAGCCCAGCTTGGGCGGGATGATCAGCTTGCGCTTCTCGCCGACCTTCATCGAAGCCACACCCTCGAGCCAGCCCTTGATGACGCCGCCGGTCAGGCTGAACGTGAACGGCTCCTTGCGGTCTACGGAGCTGTCAAACTTGTTGCCGTAGACCAGCCAGCCGGTGTAGTGCACCTCGACCTCGTCGGTCGGCTGGGGCGTCGGCCCGTCGCCGGCCTTGAGCGTGACGTAGCGCAGGCCGGAGGGCGCCTTCTGGACCGTGTTGCCGGATTCCTGTTCGGCCTTGCGGATGATCTCTGCGGCCAGCTCCTCCTGGTAGGCCAGCGGGTCGGCGTCATAGGCGACGATTCGCTTCTTGGACGCTTCGACACGCTCTGCCAGTCTCCCACGGTCCAAGTCGCCGACCAGCTCGACCTTGCTGATGACGATTGGTTCCTCCGGCGTGACGGCGCCCTCCTGGGTGCTGTACTTGGGGTGGGCGATGACTTTCGTGTTGCGGATCCTGTCGACTACGTCGATGCCCTCGACGACTTTGCCGAACGCACAGTATGCGCCCCCATCGGCTTGCGGCAGGTCCAGCCGAGCGTTGTCCACGACGTTGATGAAGAACTGCGACGTGGCCGAGTTCACGGCCTGGCGCCGCTCCATCTCCGCTGCGCCAGGTCGCGCCCCCTTGCGCGCCATCGCGATCGCGCCGCGGACGTTCTTCAGGCCGGTGCGCCACTCGTTGAGGATCGGTTCGCGCAGGCCGGCTTTCTTCTCATCCATCTCGCTCGTAAAGCCGCCGCCCTGGATCATGAAGTCGCTCTTGACGCGGTGGAAGACGGTGCCGTCGTAGAAGCCGTCCTGGGCGTAGCGCAGGAAGTTGTCCACGGTGATGGGGGTCTTCTCGGCGTCGAGCTCCAGGACGATGTCGCCCAGCGAGGTCGTCATCTTCACGCGCGGATGCAAGCCGTCACCGCCTTTCGTTTCCTGGGGGTTCGCCGCCAGCACCAGCGCCGGCATCGCCGACAGTCCGACCAGCACGAGCACAGACTTCATGACATTCCTTTCACTGTTGGTTGCACCGGGGCGGTAATCCCGCCGCCGACATTTCGCCGAGCGCGGCAGGATACCGGCGACGGCGCGGGCGGGCAAATGCGGCGGCGCTCAGCCCGCCTGCCGAGCGCGATCAGAACGCGAAGCGCAAGCGAGAGCGGCAGCGATGCGGGCACCGGTGCAGAGATCGTCTCGCTATAGTATCCGATGGTGGGGCCGCGGAACCGGCCCGCTGCGGATTCAACGTCTCGCACGGAGACTCGCGTGTCCAAACCCATCGCCGCCAGGCGCAGCACGTCGCGCCGCGACCGCGCCGCGGCCGCGCAGCGCGTCGCCGGCCTGGCCAAAGGCGTCGTCGCGCTCCTGAGCCAGCGCCAGGACCCGTTCGTCGACATCCCCTCGCGGACGCTCTCCAACGTACGCTTCAACGAAAAACGCGGCATCATCGAGTTGCTCGACGGCCGGCAGCGACGGTTCTTCTTCAGCCTGCTCGGCCGGCGGGGCGGCGAAGGCAGCCAGGCCAGGAAGTTCATGCAGACCCTGCGGGTGGCCGAGGTGTGCAAGGCGCTGATCGACACGGACAACTCGACCAGCCTGCGCGACCTGTTCTACATGCTCAAACGCCCGGTGCGCGGAAGCAAGGAACTCATCTTCTTCGACCAGGATGAGTCCGACCCGATCATCGAGGACATCGAGGTCACCGTGAACGCCCTGCGCGAGGAGCTGGGCGTCCACGCCAAGTCCGCCGGCGCGATGGTCGCGCCCATGACCATCGTCGACAACGGCGACACGATCAACCTGGCGTCGATGGGCTCCGGCGGCTGGAGTGTGCCCAGCATCGTCGAGCCCGACGTGATCCGCTTCGTCAAGCACACGGCCAGGTTCGTGCTGCTGGTCGAGAAGGACGCCATGTGGCAGCGCTTCAACAAGGACCGCTTCTGGGACAAGCACGAGTGCGTGCTGATCCACGGCGGCGGCCAGCCGCCGCGCGGCGTGCGACGGCTGATCTACCGCATGCACCACGAGCTGAAGCTGCCGGTGTACGTGCTGGTGGACAACGATCCGTGGGGGTACTACATCTACAGCGTGGTCAAGCAAGGCTCGATCAACCTGGCGTACGAGAGCCAGCGCATGGCGGTGCCGGCGGCGCGCTTCATCGGGCTGAGCAGCTTCGACGCCGACCGCTTCGAGATCCCGGCGCACGTGCCGATGCCGCTGACGGACGAAGACCGCCGGCGAGCGAAGGAGATTCGCGAGTACCCGTGGTTCCAGAGCAAGGCCTGGCAGCGCGAGATCAAGCACATGGAGTCGCTGGGGGTGAAGCTGGAGCTGGAGGCGCTGTCGAGCAAGGGGCTGAGCTTCAGCACGGAGGAGTACCTGCCGCGGAAGCTGAAAGAGCGGGACTGGCTGGATTAGGGGCTGCTTCAGACTATTTGGGAGCGGCCTCTGGCCGGTGCGCGGCGAGCTGAAGGAGCTGATCGGCCACGCCGCGACCCACGCCGGCTGCATGCCGGACAACGAGGCGTGGCTGCGGCTGGGGCGGCGGCGCAGGCGGAGCTGGAGCAGGTCATTTCAGCCCCGCAGGAGCAGGGCTGAGCAACCGGCAGGCCGGGTTCCGAGGCGATAAAACGCGCCGCGGCGGGGCTCGATTGGTCCGCGACTGAGGTTTCGCATGCCCCGGGGTTTGGGGTAAAATGTCTGGGGCCACTCCTGCGGACCGACGTCCGCCGAGGCGAACCGATGGGGTTTCTCAAGACCAACGCCGCCAAGATCGGGCTGGCGGTCGTGCTGCTGGCGGCGGCAGTTGCCGCGTTCCTGATTGTGAACCGGAAGCCGAGCCCGGTCAGCGGAGACCTCACGTTCGTCTGCGTGGCGACGGGCAAGGTCTACCAGATCGGGCGCAGTAAGAAGGCGTTGATCGTGCCCCTGGAGAACCCGGATACGCACGAGCTGACGCTCTTGCCGTGTGCCAAGGACGCGGGCGGGTACTACATCAGCGGACGCTATCGAGGTATGCTGAAAGAATTCGGCGACAAGAACCGCTATGTCGATACGGAGACGTTGCGCCTCCGCAGCGGTCCCGGCTAGGTTCTGGGAGGTCTCATCATGCATCCTTTCCGGATTCGACCCGCCTTCACGCTGATCGAGCTGCTGGTCGTCGTCGCCATCATCGCGCTGTTGCTGGCGATCCTGCTGCCCAGCCTGGAACGCGCGCGGGAGCAGGCGCGAATGGCCAAGTGCGGCGTGCAGCTCCGCAGCCTGGGCATGGGACTGCAATCGTACTCCGCCGAAGAGAATGGCTGGATGCCCGGGGTCAACACCTCCGGCGTAACGCTTCAGTTGGTCTTGGCGCAGAACCAGGGCGCCGCGCTGACGAACCCGCGAATGCCGGTGCAGACGTTTGACTGGATCACGCCTGCGTTGAGCCAGGAAACCGACCTGGGCCGCAACCGCGCCGAGCGGTTCCAGGCAGTGATCAATTCCTACCAGTGTCCGACGAACGGCGCCCTGACGGTGGATGCGCTGTATCCGCCGGGGCTGGGTGGAGTGCCGGATGCGGCCGATTTCCGCCAACTGCTCGAAGGCTGGTCGCCGCTCAGCTACCTGATGCCCATCCATTTCCAGTACTGGGGGCAGTCGGACCGCGGTTTCGTGATCGCTTCAGCCACCAGCGGAGGCGGGCGGCCGACCAATATCGAGGCCCAGGTGGCTCCCTCGAACTGGGAGGCGTATGCGATCCGCTATCGCTCGAAGCTGGACAACGTCGGCCGCGCGGCCGAGAAGATCGCCGCCGCCGACGGCACACGGTACCTTGACGTGACTGACATTCTCGATCACGACGTGCGCCCCGTGCCCACATCGGGCGGTCAGCAGTTCTTCGGCTCGTTCTGCAGCAGCGGCGCCTGGTGGGGCGGGTCAACCGAGTACGGGGTGAGGTCGGGGAGTCGCAACTGGGACGGGGATACCGTGAACACGGGCAGCAACCCGCCCGCCCAGGGCCGTAACTTGATCCTGTCCTATCGTCATCTGGCCCCGTCGAGTTCGCTGCCGACCACCGCCCAGGACAACCAGGGCTCGATCAATGCGGCCTTCTTCGATGGGCACGTGACGCGCATGAACGATCGCGCTTCGCGCGAGGTCCGGTACTGGTACCCCAGCGGCTCAATCGTCAACGAACCCGCCGAGGGGATGACGCGCGTCCCGGACAACTTCGAAATCCCGTAGAGGAGGATTCCGAGGACCCCAAGGTGCCGACGTTCCTCTACGGCGCCGGCTCAGCGGCGATTGCCGCGCCGCAGCTAGCCCGGGAAATCCAGCGCGATGCCGATCTTGTAGCCGCCGACCGTTTCGGTGCAGTGCACCACGTGGCCCAGCACGATCAGCTCCAGCCCGTCCAGGCCGAAGAACATCATCCGCAGGGCCAGCTCCGTCTCGTTGGGGATCGCCTTGTGCGTACGGATCATCATCCCGTCCGCCGACACCTCCAGCAGGCTGGCCGGCAGCACCACCGGCCCGTGCCCGTCGGGAGGGCTGAACAGGACGTTGACCTGGGTGGCGTCGACCGCGTAGCGCTGATTCCTGCGCCTCCAACTCGGCTCGGCCTCCGGCGAGCGGACGGCCTCCACCAACTTGAGCCACTTCTCACGCGTTGCCGGGCTCAGATCGGCGGGCGGATTCGACGACATTCTCGGACCCCAGGGGCTAGAGGCCTACCCGCACTATTGGTCGGCTCTCGGCGGGGGGCTTTTGAATGAATCGCGCGCCAGCGCCACCGCGCCGATCGGTGTGTGCCTGGTTGTGGCGGGAGCGACCCGGTCGGGCAGGCGGGCCGCCGCCGCGCGGCGGTGGGCGTCAAGGGACGCTTTCAGCGCGAAAACAGGCCGGTCGCACGGTCAACCGCCGCCGCGACGCGCCCGGGGTCGATGCCCCAGGCTTGCGGATCGCCGGCCGGGTCGCCCGCGATCACCTGCGCTCGCGGGCCAAACGGCCGCCAGAGGGTCGGCGAGGTCGGACCGAAGATCGTTACGGTCGGCGTCCCCAACAGCGCCGCCAGGTGGGCCGGGCCGCTGTCATTGCTTAAGAACACCTCCGCCCCCGCGAGGAGCTCGACCAGCGCATTCGGCGACGGCGACTCGATGAGCGGGAAGTGGTCGCGCACGTGCCGCAGCTCACCTGCCGACCACCGCTCCAGCTCCACCGGGCCGACCAGAAAGCATACGTCGCGGCCGTGCCGCCGGACCGCGCCAGCGACGTCCAGAAAGTTCGCCAGCGGCCAGCACTTGGCCCGCCCGCCGCTGCCGGGGTGAATGAGCAGGCCCGGCGACGCCCGCCCGAGCCGCGCCCGACCGCGGGCGCGCAGATCGTCGGGCACAAACAGCGACGCGTGCTCCACCCGGCGCCGGACGCACGCGGTCAGGAGCGCTCCCGAGGCTTGCAGGTCGCGCCGCCATTGCTCCGTGATGTGCGTCGTGGTCTGCGGCCTCCGCCGCGGGTCGAAGCTCAGCAGTTCGCGCGGGGCCAACTGAAGAAGTCGTGGGTGCAGCGGCGCGTCCGCGCCGCCCAGCGCGTTGACCACGCGTTTGCCGGCGAGCAGCGCGCGCATTCGCTGTGGCGGCGGGTCGTCGCCTTCTGAGTAGAGCCAGTGAAGGCCCAGACCCTCTGGCGACATGCGGAAAACCCTCGGCCGGCAGTCGGACAGGTCGCCCGGATCGGTGCGCGAGATGAGGTGAATCGTGCTGCCGCGCTGGAGGCGGGGCAGGCGCAGGGCAAGCTGCAGCGTCAGGGCCAGATCGCCGAGCGCTCCCGCGTGCAGGATGAGCAGGTCCACGAGTGTGCGATCTTCAGGCGGCATTTTGGTTGCACCTGTCGGTGCGGAGGAGGCGCCGCCTCCGACCGCGGAACGGCCGTGCTCACCGGGGCGGATGGCCGCGATGGCCCTGGCGGGGTCGACCAGTTTCGAGCCGCAGAGTTTGCGCCAGTCGTGGCTCATGGCGCGACCCGCTACCCGCGCGGCGGGTACAGGTCAAGCGGGACGGGGGGCGTCGCCGCCGCTACAATCTCGCCCCGCAAGGCTGGTTCCAAGCGTGCCGGCTCGGACTAATGACGCGCCGCTGGAGGAATGGCGGACCGAGGCGTAGCGGCCGCGCCCCGTGGCGGCGGTAGAGTTTTTGGCGGCCTGCGTCGGCCACAGGGGGCCGAGGCTACGGGTCGTCTTCGCGACCGGTTACCTGCACCGCGTTCGCTTGTATCGGGGACATGAGGGCGCAAGCGTGCCGCATGAACTCGCAGTCGAGCCGATCATCGGGCTGGAGGTGCACGTCCAGCTTGCGACGCGCACCAAGCTGTGGTGCGGCTGCCCGCTGGAGTTCGGCGCCCCCCCGAACAGCCGCGTGTGCCCGGTGTGCCTGGGCCTGCCGGGCGCGTTGCCGGTCCTCAACCGCCAAGCGGTCGAGTTCGCGATCCTGACCGGATTGGCGCTGAATTGCCGCGTCTCGGACTTCACCAAGTGGGACCGCAAGAGCTACTTCTACCCCGACTTGCCCAAGAACTACCAGATCTCACAGTACGACCTGCCGCTGTGCGCCGACGGCCACTTCGAGTTCCCCTTTGACCAGCGCTACGGCAAGGTGCGCATCCGCCGGGCGCACCTGGAGGAGGACGCCGGCAAGAACCTGCACGACATCGCCGACTGCACCTGCGTCGACCTGAACCGGGCCGGCACGCCGCTGCTGGAGATCGTCACCGAGCCGGACCTGCGCTCGGCCGAAGAAGCGCGCGAGTTCGCCGTCCAGCTCCAGCGGCTGGTGCGCTACCTGGGCGTCAGCGAAGCCAACATGCAGAAGGGGCAGATGCGCTTCGAGCCGAACATCAACCTGCGCATCACCCGCGACGGGCAGGAGCTCCACACGCCGATCGTCGAAGTCAAGAATCTCAATTCCTTCCGTTCGCTGCATTTGGCGATCGCGTTCGAGGTCGGGCGGCAGCTTGAGGAGTGGCGGCAGACGGGCCGGATCGCCCAGCCCGGCAACAAGACCAACCGCGGCTGGGACGACGTACGCGAGGTGACCACCCCGCAGCGCGAAAAGGAGGAGGCGCACGACTACCGCTACTTCCCGGACCCGGATCTGGTCCCGTACCGGCCCGACCCGGCCCGCGTGCGCGAGCTGCGCGAGCACATGCCCGAACTGCCCATCGCGCGCACCGAGCGATTCATCAGCGAGTACAAGTTGCCGCCCCGCGACGCACCCGCCCTGGTGGACTGCCGCTCCTCGGCCGACCTGCTCGACCGGGCGGCCGAGCTGGGCGGCGACAAGCTGACGCTCGGCAAGCAGTTCCTCAGCTTCTGGGCCAAGCACGCCAACGAGCGGCAGACCACCATCGCCGGCCTGGGACTGCCCGCCCATCGCCTGACCGCGCTGGCCAACCTGGTGCACGCGGGCCGCGTCAACGCGACCGCGGCGGCACAGATCGCGGACGCGGTGGTCCGCAAGGCCGATGAGCTGATCGCACAGCGGACCGATGCACGCCGCCCGGAGCCGTGGGAATGCCGCAAGCCGTTTGCGCCGGTCGATTCGCCGGAAATGGACCCGGCCCTGCTGGCGGAACGTCTGGGGCTGTTGCAGAGCCGGGACGAGGGGCAGATGGCGGCGTGGGTGGCGCAGGCGCTGGCGGCGAACCCCAAGGCGGTGCAGGACGCGCTGGGCAACCCCAAGAAGCTGGCTGCGGCGCGCGGCTTCCTGACCGGCCAGGTGATGAAGCTGTCAGGCGGCAAGGCGGACCCGAAGGTGGTGGGGGGGCTGATCGAGCAGAAGCTGGCGGAAGTTGACCGCCGAGGCACAGAGGCATAGCCGGCCCTGCCGCAACCCCAATGCGCCGCGGCGCTGAGGAGGCAGAGAACGCAGAGCGCAACCAAGGCTCGCAGCAGCCATTACAGTAGCGTGAGCAGGGAATCTTCGCGTGCAGGAAAGAAATGAACGGTTTGCAGTACAGAGGTAGTCTTTGGTGGAGACCCGCGCCCGCGCCGCCAGGGCTGTCCTGACGACGGGTTCTCGGCGCGCGCTTCACTCTCGCTTCTCTCTGTGCCTCTGTGCCTCTGTGGTCGTTTTCCACGACCCCGAGCCATGCAGTACACCAACGAGCTCGGCCGCAAGGCGATCCACCTCGGCTCGTCGATCTTTCCGCTGGTGTATCTGTTTCTCAGCCGCGACGTGATGCTGGGCATCCTGGGCGGGCTGGTGCTGCTGGCGCTCGCGCTGGAGTCGTTGCGGCATTCGCTGTCTACGGCGCGGGCGTTCTTTCAGCGCTGGCTGGGCCATCTCTTCCGCGATTTCGAGCACAGCACGCTGGTCGGCGCGACCTATGTCGCGCTGGGCTGCTTTCTTTCGGTGCTGCTCTTCCCGCGCCTGACGGCCGTCACCGTCATGCTGTTTCTGTCCGTCTCGGACGCGCTCGCCTCGCTGGTCGGCATGAAGTTCGGCCGGGCGCGCTTCCTGGACAAGAGCCTGGCCGGCAGCGCGGCGTTCTTCGCCTCCGCGCTGGTGCTCGCGCTGCTTGTGCTGCGCCATGCGCCCCTGGCGGCGGCCGTCGGCGCCGCGGTCGCGACAATTGTCGAAGCCCTGCCGCTGCGCATCGGCCGCTTCAAGCTGGACGACAACCTGGTCATCCCGCTGGCGAGCGGATTGGCGATCTCGGCCGTGCAGGCCAGCCCGCTCCTGTCGGCTTGAGGGCGCGCACCGCAGCGACTCAGGCCACCAGCAGCGTTCGCGTGGCGGGCGATCGTTTGTCGGAGCGCGAGCGTGCCCCCGAGTCGGGTTCACTTGACCGGCTCGAGCACCCAGCAGTCCAGGTCGGTCTTGCGGCTGCAGCGGACGGTGAGGGTGTTCTCCCCGGCGGCCAGCGTGACCCGGCCGACCTCGTAGATGCCGCCCGGGCGGCGGTCGAACTTGATCGTGCCGATGGACTTGCCCTGCGCGTCGCTCACTTCGACGGTCTCGAACGACTGCCGCGCCGTGTACACCCGCAGCTTCAGCAGGTACGCGCCCGCCTGCGGCGCCGGCAGCTTGATCTGCACCGGCTCGGTCGCGGTGATCGCCGCCACGGCCCCGCCCGACATCGGCTCCTCCGGGCTGTGCCGCTGCTCCACCACCCGGCCCCAGTCGCTGCCGACCAGGTGGCCCTCGATCTCCACCGCGCCCGGAATCCGCAGCCCCGGCACCGCCAGCCGCTCCAGCGTCAGCGGCTGGAAACTATCCGCCGCCCCCGGCTCGCCGTACCAGTACGCCACGGTGCTGTAGTACACGTCGTGGGCGTTGTCGGGCTGCCAGTTCTCCAGCGCGAAGCGGATGCCCTTCTGGAAGTTGACGCAGTCGGCGATGTGCCAGCGGTACATGGCGCTCTTGCCGAACGGCGCCGTCAGCGTCACGCCGTGCAGCCCGAACGCGAAGGTTTTGAAATCGTCGTCACGGGCGGGGTCCGCCGCGCGCCAGCCGAAGTAGTCGCCCGTGCCGGTCCCGAGTATCGAGGGAAACTGGTCGTCGTCGATCCAGATCTTGTGGTCGCCCGCGCCCCACCACTGCTTGCGCGGGCAGTCCACCTGCAGCGCGCACCCCACCAGCCGCCCGCGGCCCGACGCCTCCAGCACGGTGTAGTCGAACACCTGGCAGGGGTCCTCCACGTGGTAGCGGGCCTTGAAGCGCAGGCTGTTGTCCGGCGGGGGCGCGCGGTCCACCCGCAGGAGCAGCATCAACCCGATGGGCGTCTTCAGCTCGACGTTGTGGTTCTCAATCTCGATCCGCGCCGAGCGGAACGGCATCGGGAAATAGCAGTACATGAACCAGCTTTCCTGCACGTTGACCCGTGGCAGGTCGGTCCACAGGTCGGTGCCCAGCGGCGTGCTGCGGTAGGCAATCCGCCGGAAGCCCGTGCCGAAGAACTCCGCCAGCGGGCACTCCACCGCCGGTCGCTCAAGGCCATCCCAGTAAATCCGCAGCGTGCACTTGTGCAACGCGTAGAGCTGCCGCGGCTCGTTGCGGTCCGTCAACGAGACGTACAGCGCCCGGATCGTGCCCGGCTTGTCGATCGTCCACTCCAGCTTCTCGCCCGGCTTGAGGTCCTGCTGGATCGTCTGTGGCGAAACCCGCCGGCCGCCGAACAGCCGGGCCTCGCTCAGCCCGCGCGTCAAGGCGTTGACCACTTCCGTGAGGGCGGCCGCCGCGGCCGGGTCGAGGCGGGTCTGGAACCGCTCGACCTGCGTGCCGGGCGGGAACGTCACGCAGTCGATCTGGTACGTCCCGCTGAACTCGCGGCAGAGCACCTGGCACGACTGGCCGAAGCCGATCGGGAAGTACAGGTTCTTGCCGGCCCCGGGCGCCGTCTCGTAGCTCAGCGGCGCGCCGAACGGCTCCTGCTGGCCGTTGAAGAGGTTGTCCAGGGCCGTGGCGATGACCGGCTGGCCATCGAGCACGATCCGCACTTGCCCCGCCGGCTTGTCCACCCACAGGTGCACGATCGCACCCGGGCCGACCTGCTCGAGCAGCACGTCCCAGCCGTCCGGCGTTCTGCGCACGAACTGGTTGCGGTCGTCGTTGGCGTCCCAGTGCACATAGCGGCCGTCCTGCACGTCGCGCTGCCGGCGGTCGAAGCTGGAGAAGGTCAGCAGCCGTTCTCCGGGCGGCGGCGGCGTGGTCAGGCGGTCGAGGTCGATGATGCGCTTCAGGAGATCGGCCTGGGTGAGCTTGTCGGCGGCGAGTGCGGCCGCGACCAGTTCAAAGTGCAAAATGCAAAGTGAAAAAAGCAGCAGGCCACAGCGTCGAACACACGGGTCCCTTTTGAACTTCTCACTCTGCATTTTGAACTTTCGCGCACGTCACACATTGAACTTGATCAGCAGGACATCCCCGTCCTGTACCACGTAGTGCTTCGGCTCGTGCCGCAGCTTGCCGGCGGCCTTGGCCTCGCGCAGGCCGCCGGCCGCCCGCAGGTCGTCCCAGGCGATGGTCTCGGCCTTGATGAACCCGCGGGCCAGGTCGCTGTGGATTTTGCCTGCGGCCTCGATGGCCGTCGTGCCCTTCGGCACCGCCCACGAGCGGACCTCCTGCTCGCTGCCGGTCAGAAACGTAATCAGGCCCAGCGCGTCGAAGCAGGCGCGGATGATCCGATCCCGGGCCAGCGCCAGAATCCCGTAGCCCTGCATGAACTCCGGCCGGTCCGCCGGCTCCATCTGGATGATCTCCGCCTCCAGCGCCGCACACAGCGTGATCATCGCCGCCGCCTGCGCGTCCTGGAACGGCGGCGGGGCGCCGATGCGGTCCTCGCCGACGTTAAGGGCGATGATGAGCGGCTTCTGCGTCAGAAAGCCGAAGCTGCGCAGCAGCTTCTCCTCCTCGCCGGGCGGCACGACGGCGCTCAGCGGCCGCTCGCTGCGCAGCGCTTCGCGGCAGCGCTGCAACACGGCCAGCTCGTGCTTCTGCTGGTCGTGCTCCTTGCTGGGCTTGGTCAGCGCCTTCTGCAGCTTCTCGACACGGTTGTCGCAGCTCACCAGGTCGGCCAGCAGCAGCTCGTCGCGCAGCTCGCGGAAATCCGCCTCCGGGTCCAGCCGCCCGCGATGCGGCGCCACCGCCTCCGACGCGAACGCCCGCAGCACCACCAGCAGCGCGTCGCACTGCCGCAGCGTCGGCAGGTGCCGCGCCAAGCCGGCGTCCTCAACCCCCTCGGCGCTGCCCGGCAGGTCGATGAAGTCACACGTCGCCTCGGTGCGCTTCTTGGGCCGGTAGATCTGTTCCAGCAGGTCGAGTCGCGGCTCCGGCACCTTCACCGCCGCCAGGTTCTCCCCGGCCGGGTTCAGGTGGCTGCGCGGCACAGCCGATATCGCGGTGAACAGCGCGCTTTTGCCGGAGTACGGGAAGCCGACGATCGCGACGCGCATCCGTATCCCCCGCGCGAGCGCGGACTCTCTCGTCCGCGGGGTTATACTACTGCGACGCGCGGCGGCGGGGTAGTATGGCTGTTGCCGGGCGCCGCCGGCAACGGCATGAGGACCAAGAGGATGCGCTATCCGGCAAGCCTGCTGTTGAGCGCGGCGCTGGCCTGGGCCGGCGGCTGCGGGGCGGATGAGTTGCCGGACATGCTCCCAGCCACGATCCAGTCGGTCAACCGCATCCGCGACGATGACAGCCTCAGCCCGCAGGAAATGCGCGACCAGCTCGAAGCCCTGGGTATCGACCCCGTGGTCGTCAACGGCCTGCTGCGCGCCGAGCGCACGCAGAACCAGTTCGGCGGCGACCTGCGCTCGGCGTTCGAGAAAGTTTCCGCAGGCCGCTTCACCGAGCTGACCCCGGACGAGGTGCAGGTGTACGGCGACGCGACCGGCGTGACCAGCTACACCGATACGGAGGCGCAGTTGATCGTGGACTTCTTCGGCGAAAACGACATCAACACCGCCGACGGGCTGAAGGGGTTCCTCGACGATCCGGCCAACGCCCTGCCGCCCGGAATCGACGAAACGAACCTCCGCGGCGTGTTCGTCGACTTCGACCCCGTCGACGTGATCGACGACATCGAGTGAGGGTGGCACGGGCGTCCCGCCCGTGAACCGCCCGGATGCCGACGGTTTGGCGGGCGAGACACGCGTACCAGGCCTCATGACGCAGGGTCCGCACAAAGGAGTGCACATGCGAACGCGGAGGTTTCTGCCGACATTGCTGGGCGCAGCGCTGCTGCTGTCGCTGACGGGCTGCCCGTTCTTCGTGGGCACGCCGCTGTTCAACTGGGCGGTCAAGGCCCTGCAAGGCCGTCTGACCGACACGACCGCCGACGAGTGGCTGGCAGTTGCGGGCGTGATCAACGAAGTCGCGCCGCAAGTCCAGCTCTCGCTGAGCGAGGCGCAGGCCCAGGCCATCGTCGACTTCCTGCAGGCCAACGATCTCAACCGCGTCCGCGAGGTCGTTGACCTCGTGCGCCGCGCGCGGCAGGACCCCTCGGTCATCGACGAGCTGGAGATCCCCGACAGCGTGATCGAGGTCTTCGGCAACGACCAGGTGGACCTGGACGAGCTGGCCAGTGATGTCGCCGCCGAAGGCCCGCTGGCGAGCTGAATCGGCCGGAAACCAGGTTGGCACGGTGTGGCGCAGCCAGGCCGTGGTGAGACCTCATAACCCGCACGGCTCCGCTTCGCCAGACCGTGCTATCCGTGCTCCCCTCATGCGACACGCCACGCAGCGGATGTCAAGGCCATTTCGCGAGGTCGACGCCAAGAACCTCGGCTTGCCCGCCGGGGTGCTTATCCCCTCTAATACAATGTAGCGGGCAGCGGTGGGGAAGGTCCGATGTTGCGGGCGCCACTGCGCTGTGGGAGGTGCAGCGTGTCCCGTGCGGGCGTCGCGGCTGAAGCCGCGGCACACGCGGAGGTGGGTGCGTTCAACAGCCGGCAAGGGCGTCGATGTTCAGCGGCATCATCCAGCGCATGGGTTCGGTCCGGGCCATCCGCCCGCCCGCGGCGAAGCCCAGCGCCGCCACGCTCGCGGCCGCCCTCGACCTTGAGGCCCCCGACCTGCTCCGCGACGTATCTGTCGGCACCAGCATCGCGGTCAACGGCGTCTGCCTGACGCTCACCGCGCTGCACGAGGGCGTCGCGTCGTTCGACATCATCCCCGAGACCTGGCGGCGCACGAATCTGAGCGACCTGCAACCCGGCGACCTCGTCAACCTCGAGACCTCGCTCCGCGCCGGCCAGCCCATCGACGGCCATTTCGTCCAGGGCCACGTCGACGGCTGCGGGCTGATCGAGCGGATCGAACGGGGCGGCGGCGAATACAAGCTCTGGATCCGTGTCGACGCTGACCTGACGCCGTACCTGGTCCGCAAAGGCTCGATCGCGGTGGACGGCGTCAGCCTGACGATGGTCGATCTCGGCCAAACATGCTTCTCGGTCGCGTTGATCCCGACCACGCTCGAACGCACCAACCTGGGCCGGCGACAGGCTGGGCAGCGCGTCAACCTCGAGACGGACATCCTGGCGCGGATCGTGGTCAGCCGCCTGGACGCGCTGTGCGACGCGGGGCGGTTGTCGCCCCCGCCGGCCGGCCGCGGCGTCACCTGGGACCAGCTTCGCGAGTGCGGGTTTGTGACATGATTGCGGGCCGCTCCAACGGGCAGAACGGCAAGCCGCTCATCGGCATCACGATGGGCGACCCGCTCGGCATCGGCCCGGAGGTGATCATCAAGGCCCTGGCCGACCCCGAGCTGCGCAGCCGCGCCCGCTACGTCATCTTCGGCCTGCACGACGTGCTGGAGCTCGCCGCCGATCAGGCCGAAATCAGCCCCTTCTGGTGGCGCGAACCGTACGACGGCCAGCCGCGCATCTTCAGCGGCGTGCTGGTGGCGGACTTCGACGATCTGCCCGCGGCGCGCATCAACGGCCGCCGCGAGCCGGACGAGCTGGCCGGCCGGGCCTCGCTGCGGTTCGTCGAGGAGGGCGCCAAGCACCTGCGCTCGGCCTTGCTCGACGCGCTGGTCACCGGCCCGATCTGCAAGGAGAGCTGGCGGCTGGCCAACTGTCGCCATAACGGCCACACCGACCTGCTGGCCCGCAGCTTCGAGCTGCCGCACCGCCTGGTGATGATGTTCGCCGCCGGCCGCCTGCGGGTCGCGCTGGCCAGCGACCACATCCCGCTGTTCGAGCTGCGCCACCGCTTCACCATCGGCCTGGTGCACCGCCCGATCGACCTGCTCGACCGCGCCCTGCGCGAGTGGTTTGGCATCCCGCGGCCGCACATCGGCGTGCTGGGGCTGAACCCGCATGCCGGCGAGGGGGGCCTGCTGGGCGATGAAGAGCAGCGCATCATCGAGCCGGCTCTGACCATGGCCCGCAGCGCCGACATCCACGTCAGCGGCCCGCTGCCGCCGGACACCGCCTTCACACCTGAAGTGCTGCAGCGCTACGACGGACTGGTGGCGATGTACCACGACCAGGGGCTGATCCCGGTGAAGATGGCGGCCTTCCACTCCGCCGTGCACCTCACCCTCGGCCTGCCCGCCATCCGCACCAGCCCGGACCACGGCACGGCCTTCGACATCGCCGGCCGCAACCGCGCCCACCCCGGCAGCATGCACGCGGCGATCGCGCTGGCGGTGCACTTGGCCGAGCGGCGGCGCGAGAATGCCTTTGCAGAGATCCAACGGCGCAGAGACGAGGCCCAGGCGGAAGCGCAGCGGCGCCGCGCCAGCGCAGGGGCGGACTAGAAGCAGGGGGACCCTCTGGCGGCCTCGCTGGCGGCGATCGTGGAGCTTTGCAGTCGGGAGCCGTGCAGTCGCTTAGCGCGAACGGGGTCGGGTTCGCGGTCGGCGTGCCGGAGCGAGGCGCGTGACGTGGACGAGATCGCAAATCACGACGTCCTGTGCCAGCGGCGAGCGACCATTGCCGGCGATGCCGACGTAGAGGGCACGGGGTGTAACGATGATCTGGTCCGGGTGTCGGACTTGGCAGCTGGCCCCGTCTGACAGGCAGACGACGAACGGCTCGAAAGGCGCCCGGCGCAGCAGCTTAACCACCTCTGCAACCCGCATGCCGGGATTCTACGTGCGCCCTGGCGCGGGTCAATGCGAACCGAATCCGCGCGGCCGAACTCCGTGGTGCGACGTACGGCGGCGGCGGACTCGTTGGCGCATCCCAGCGCCAAGGCAGGTCGCTGCAACGCCGATGGCGACACCGACTTGGCCGACCGGGCGACGCTGCTGGCGAACTTCGGCGTCACGTGCGAGTAGGCACGCCGGGTCCGACGCGATGCACGCCAGTGAAGCCCGGCGCCCTCAAACCGCGCCAGGCTTCGGCGCCGCCTCGCTTTCCGCCGATAACTCGACGGGACCGCGCCGTGGCGCATAGAATGCCTTTCGACGCCCGGCATCTGACGTAGAATCCATCGAGAGCCCATGGTCCAGAAGATCGAGAAAGACCACCAGCGCTTCCGCCAGATCGTCAAGGGCCGTATCCGCGACGACTTGCGCAAGTTCCTCACCCGTGGCGAGCTGATCGGCAAGGAGGGCAAGCACCTGATCAGCATCCCCGTCCGCGGCATCGACCTGCCGCACTTCCGCTACGGGGACAACAACGACTCCGGCGTCGGCCAGGGCGACGGCCAGGCCGGCCAGCAGGTCGGCGACGGCCAGGGCATCGGCCCCGGCGGCACCGAGCCGGGCCAGCACATCCTCGAGGTCGACGTCAGCCTCGATGAGCTGGCCGACATCCTCGGCGAAGAGCTGCGCCTGCCGCGCATCCAGCCCAAGGGCCGCCACAACATCACCACCGTCAAGGAGCGCTACAGCAGCGTGCGCCAGACCGGGCCGGAGTCCCTGCGGCACTTCAAGCGCACCTTCCGCCGGGCCCTGCGGCGGATGATCATGACCGGCGCCTACGACCCGGAGAAGCCGTCGATCGTGTTCGAACGCCGCGACCGCGTGTACCGGAGCTGGAAGCCGGTCCGCAAGCCGCAGTCGAATGCCGTCATCGTCTACATGATGGACGTCTCCGGCTCGATGGGCCACGAGCAGAAGGAGCTGGTGCGGCTGGAGGCGTTCTGGATCGACGCCTGGCTGCGGCGGAACTACGAGGGCATCGACAGCCGCTACGTCGTGCACGACGTGCACGCCAAGGAAGTGGACCGCGAGACCTTCTTCCACCTGCGCGAGGACGGGGGCACGAAGATCAGCAGCGCGTTCAAGTGCTGCCGCGAGCTGCTGGACAAGCATTACCGCGCCGACGAGTGGAACATCTACCTGTTCCACTTCTCCGACGGCGACAACTCGAGCGAGAGCGACAGCCGCGAGTGCTGCAAGCTGCTGCGCGAGCACCTGCTGCCGCGCTCCAACCAGTTCGGCTACTGCCAGGTGGCCAGCGCCTACGGCAGCGGGAACTTCATCAACGTGCTGCGCGAGCAGCTCGGCGACGCCGAGAACGTCGTCAGCACGCGCGTGAACACCAAGGACGACATCTACGACAGCATCAAGGCCTTCTTCGCCAAAGGCCGCTAGCGCCCCCACCGACAAGTCGCCGAGCGGAGCGCCGCGACCCGCCTGACGCTCGCTCACGCCCGGGCGCCCTGGCCACGTTGCCCGGCCCCGAGGCGCTGGGCCACCAGCTCCAGCACGTGCCACGGCGCGAGCCCGGTGTGGTGCGCGATCTGCTCGCGGCAGGAGAAGCCGCTGACGGCGATGGCCGCGTCGCCGCGGTTGCGGACGGCGGGGAACAGGCGCTGCTCGCCGATGGCGCGGGCCACGTCGTGGTGCGCGCGCTCGTGGCCAAAGGAGCCGGCCATGCCGCAGCAGCCGCTGTTGATCTCCGTCGCGTTCCATCCGGGGACAGAATTCAACAGCGACAGGACGTCCGCGGTTCCAACCAGCGCTTTCAAGTGGCAGTGGCCGTGATAGAGGATTCGCTTCGGCCCGGCGGCACTCGTCGACGTTGCAGGCGCGGAGGATTCAGTGCGGGTAGAGCGGGCAGCGCCCACCCCTCCGGGCTGCGGCGGTGCGAAAGCGATCGCCTGCGGCTCGTCTCGCAGCAGGCGGGCCAAGAGCGATTCGATTATCATCGTCCGCCCGGCCAGCTTGCGCGCGGCGAGGGTTCGCACGAGCTGTGGATACTCGTCGATCAGCGTCAGCAGGCAGCTCGGCTCGCTGCCCACCACCCACGCGCCCTGCTCGACCAGATCGGCCAGGCGCTCGACGTTGCGGCGGGCCAGCTCGGCCGCTTCTGCCAGGAAGCCCTTGCTGATCAACGGTCGGCCGCAGCATTCCAGCTCCGGCACCAGCACTTCGAAACGAGCCGCCTCCAGCAGCCGTACCGCCGCGATCCCGACCTGCGGCCAGTAGCAATCGGTCCAGGTGTCGACGAAGTACACGACGCGCCCGCGATGGCCGGGCGCCGCCGGCGTGCGGCTGGCGAACCAGCGGCGGAACGTGGGCGTGGCGAAGCGCGGCGGCGGGACGCGGCGGTCCAGGCCATAGCGCCATTCGAGAATGCGCCGCGCAAGCGGGTTCTGCGACAGGACGTTGGCGATGCGCGGGAATCGCGAGCCGAGTCGGGCGTGCCTGGCCGCGGTCGCGAAGAACCGGGGCGAGCGCGATACCCCGCGCGTGGCGTTGCGGTGGGCCAGCCATTCGCACTTGAGCCGCGCCATATCGACGCCGGTGGGGCACTCAGTCCTGCACGCCTTGCACAGCAGACACAGCTCCATGACCTCGTCGAGGGCCGGGTCGTCCAGGCCATCGAGCAGGTCCCCGTCGGAGAGTGCGATCCGCAGCGCGTTGGCCCGCGCTCGCGTGGTGTGCTTCTCGTCGAGCGTGGCCATGTACGACGGGCACATCGTGCCGACCAGCTTCTGACGACACTGGCCGACGCCGCTGCACATGCCGGCCAGTCCGGCCATGCCGCCGTGACGCGCGAAGTCCAGATGCGTCTGCACGGACAACGTCCGTGCGCTGCGTGGCCTGGGCGTCTCGCCCGTCTCCCCGGACGACGGACGGGCGGGACGCCCGTACCAGCCTGGTTGTGGCTCGGGGTGCGGCGGCGTTGCGAGCGCGTGGCGCAGGTTCTCGTCCATCGGCAGCGGGTCGACGATCTTGCCGGGGTTGAACAGGCCGTGCGGGTCGAAGGCTTGCTTGACCTCCCGGAAAGCCCGCACGATCGTCGGCCCGTACATCGTCTCCAGCCACTCGCTGCGGACCAGCCCGTCGCCGTGCTCGCCGGTCATCGCTCCGCCGTACTTGAGCACGAGCTGCGTGGTTCGCTGCGCGATGCGGCGCAGGCGCTGCACGTCGGCCGGATCCTTGAGGTTGAGCACCGGGCGGACGTGGATCACGCCCACGCTGGCGTGGGCGTAGTGACCGACCTCCGTGACGCCTTCCTCGGCCAGCGTCGCGTCCAGCTCGGCGATGTAGTCGCGCAGCCGCGACGGATCGACGGCGGCGTCCTCGATGAATTCGTACGGCTGGCGGTCGCCCGGTCGCGACATCAGCAGGCCGAAGCCGCGGTTGCGCAAATCCCAGACCGCCTGCTGCACGTTGGCGTCGCACACGACGCGGCGCGCATAGCCCGCCGATGCGGCCGCCAGGTCCGTCTCCAGCGCCTGCATGCGGCGGCGCAGCTCGTCCGCGTCGTCGTCGTACAGCTCGCAGATGAGCACGGCCGCCGGCAGCCCCGACAGAAACTGGCCGCGCGCGGACTCGGGGACCTGTGGTGCGCCGGCGGCCAAGATGAGTTTGTCCACCAGCTCGACCGCGGCCGGGCGGTGCTGCAGCATGAGCGGCGTGGCAGCGAGCGCGTCGAGCACAGCGTCGAAGTGCGCGACGATCAGCGCCTTGCAGCGCGACGGCGGCGTGAGCCGCAGCGTCGCGCCGACCACGAGGCACAGCGTGCCCTCGCTGCCACACACGATCGTGGCCGGATTCACCGGCTCGGAGGTGCACAGGCGGTCGAGCGCGTAGCCGCCGTTGCGGCGCATGACGCGCGGATAACGGGCGAAGACTTCGTCGCGATACTGCGCGCGGATGCGGTCGAGCTCGTGTTCTATGCGCGCAGCGATGGCGCTGCGGGCGGGCGAAGCTCCTGCTGAGCCTGGTTTGGCGGGCGGCGGCTCGGCAGGAGCCTCGCCCTCCCGATTCGCGCGCCACGGTTCGGCAGGAGCCGCGCCCCCCCGCACAGAACGACCGCCCTGCGGACGCGCTGGCTCGGCCGGCAGGTCGGCATAGGGGTGGTGCGGCCAGGTGACCACGCTGCCGTCGGACAGCACGACCGTCAGCTCCACCACATAATCGACGGTTCGCCCGTAGCACACCGAGTGCGCCCCGCACGAGTTGTTGGCAATCATGCCGCCGATCGTTGCGCGGCTGGCGGTGGCCACATCCGGCGGGAAGTGCAGACCGCACGGCGACAGGGCCGCGTTCAAATCGTCCAGCACGACGCCCGGCTCAACCTGCACCGTGCGGCTCTGCGGGTCAATCGCCGAGATGCGGTTCAGGTACTTCGAGAAGTCGATCTGCACGCCCCGGCCGACCGCGCCGCCGGCGATGCCTGTGCCCGCCCCGCGCGGCACGATCGACAGGCCGCGCTCGCGGCACAGGTTCACGGTCGCGACCACGTCGTCGATGCAGCGCGGGAGCACGACGCCCAGCGGGAAGATCTGATACAGGCTGGCGTCGGTGGCGTAGATCGCGCGCGTCAGCCGGTCGAAACGCACCTCGCCGCGGATCGCGCCGCGCAGCTCGGCCTCCAGCGCGGCCGCGACCGCCGGGTCGGCGGCAGCGGGATGGCCGGTCGCGGCGTTCATCATGGGGCTTCGCGCGTCTCGGACGCTTCCTGGGCAATGCTAGCCAGGATGGGCCGCTCGATCGACCCGCCGGCCGGCTCGACGGCGATCGAGCCGGTGGCCAGCGGCGTCGGGTGCGGCTGCTCGAGCGTGACGCGCGCCAGCAGCACGACGGTCAGCGCGCGGCCCAGCGTCGACGTCGCGAACAACACCATGTACCCAGCGTGTGACTCGTGCAGCCAGTGCAGCAGGCCGCCCCCCAGCAGCGCCCCGGCGACCTGCGCGACGGCATTGAGCAGGTTGTAGGTCGTGAGCACGCTGGTGCGCTCCTCTTCTGGGATGGTCTCGAAGAACAGCAGCAGCGCCGCCAGCTCGTGCGCGCCCCAAGCCAGACCCGCCAGCACCTGCAGAAACGCCAGGTACGCGGGCGAGTCCCCCAGCGTCCACAGCCACGGCAGCGGGATCACCGCCAGCCCGCCGAGCCACAGCAGCCGCCGCGCGCCAAAGTGGGCCGCAATGCGCCCCGCCAGCGGTGCGCTCGCCACTTTCACCACGTACGACACCGCCGTCAGCAGCATGTACTGCGCGTATGACTGGTGGAGCTGCTTGAGCATGTACGGTGTGAAGTACGGGGCGGCGACGTAGGTCGCGAGCTGGATCGCCAGCAGGTAGGCCAGCAGCCGTCCATCCGCCCGGTGCCGCGTCCGCTGCATCAGTTCGCCCGGCGGGACGTGGCGATGGTTGTCGAGATCTTGCCGCGGCTCGCTTTGCATCGCCAGGAAGCGGGCCGACAGCAGCCGGAACACCGCCGCCGCCGCAAAGATCGCGCCGAACGTTGCCAGCTCGTGGCGGCCGTGGGCCGTGGCGTGCAGGGCCAGCCCGCCGGCCACGAGTCCAACCAGGACGCAGCCGTGGGTGAAACGGCTGCGGCGGGCGAAAAAGGTGGCCCGCCGGCGGGCGGGAATCAGGCGGTTCATCCAGGTGTTCCAGGCCGGTCCGGTGCCCATGCCGGCGGCCCAGTAGAGGGTCGCCGCGGAATAGACGACTGCGGCGGCGGTCCAGGCGGACGATTGCACGGCGGGCAGCCAGCCGAGAGCGGTCAGCAGCAGCGGTACGAAGCTGAGCGCCTGCGTTGCGGCGCACAGCACCACCCAGCGGCGCAGCGAGCCGAGGCGCTGCACCGCGTATGGCGAGATGAGCTGGATCACCGCGCCCAGCACGACCGGCACGGCCGCGACCAGCCCGGCGGCGACCTGACCTAGCCCGACTGCGATGGCGAACGCGGGCAGGTAGGTCTCGCCCAGCCCGACCATCAGGCTGTAGGAGGCGCCGTCGGCGACGCTGGCGCGCAAGTCGCGCCGCAGGCGCGGATCGATCGCTTGCGTCATGCCACGCATGATAGCGCGGCGAACGCCGCGCGGTATGTGGTCTGCGGGTAGCGTCCCACTCGTGCAATCGCTGGCTGCTTGCTGGCGATGGCGCGGCCCGGAACGGAGCCGGGCCGGTTACGCCCCGGTCGCGGCCCGGAACGGAGCCGGGGCGGTTACGGCCCGGTCTGGCCGCCCGTGACTGGGGCGGGTCGGTTCAACCGCCCCATGACTGGGGCGGCTCGGATTCGGCGGGTACGGCGCCCTCATCGCTTCGCCTCCTCGACGCTATGGATTTCACGAGTGGGACGCCTCCGGCCACGCGGCCTTGTCACGGGTATACCCGCCCCAGCGTGCGGGCGAACGGGATCGTCTCGCGCACGTGCTTGAGGCCGCACAGCCAGGCCAGCGTCCGCTCCACCCCCAGGCCGAAGCCGCCGTGCGGGACCGTGCCGTAGCGCCGCAGGTCCAGGTACCACTCGTAGGCGGCCTGCGGCAGGCTTTCCTCGCCGATGCGCTCCAGCAGCGCGTCCAGGTCGTCCTCGCGCTGCGAGCCGCCGATGATCTCCCCGTAGCCCTCCGGCGCCAGCAGGTCGACGTTGTTGACGACGCGCGGGTCGGCGGCGTTGCGCTTCATGTAGAAGGCCTTGACCTGGCGCGGGTAGTGCGTGACGAAGACGGGGCGGTCGTGCAGGCGGGCGATGATGGTCTCGTCGGAGCCGCCCAGGTCGCGGCCCCACTGGAAGTTGGCGGCCAGCTCCATGTGCCGCGGAATGTTGCGGACCTCCTCCTCGCGCTCGGCCAGCTCCTCGCGGGCCTGGGCGATCTCCTGCACCAGCTTCTCGGCCTTCCACTTCTTGGTGCCGGAGGCGGTGCGCTCGCGCTCCTTCTCCGCGATCTGCGTCTTGAGCTCCTCGATCTGCGCCCGGGCGCGCTCCAGGTCCCCCTCGAGCATCTTCCGCACGTGGTCGCTGCGCAGGATTTCGGCCGCCTCGCTGTACGTGATGCGGTAGAACGGCTGGTCCAACCGGCTCAGCACCGTCAGGTCGCGCCCCAGGAGCTGGAGCTCGGCCGGATGCGCGGCGATTACGCGCTGCACGATCTCGCGCACGAACTCCTCCGCCAGCGCGATCACATCGTCCAGCTCGGCGAACGCGATCTCCGGCTCGACCATCCAGAACTCGGTCAGGTGGCGGCGCGTCTTGCTCTTCTCGGCCCGGAAGGTCGGCCCGAAGCAGTACACCTTGCGGTGCGCCATGCAGGCCGCCTCGACGTAGAGCTGCCCGGTCTGCGCCAGGTACATCGGCTCGCCGAAGTAATCCACCGTGAACAGCGTCTGCGCCTCCTCGCCCGCGGCGGGCGTGAGAATCGGCGTGTCGATCAGCACGAAGCCGCGCGCATTGAAGAACTGGCGGATGGCGTCCACCAGCGTCGAGCGCACGCGCAGGATGGCCCACTGGCGCTTGGAGCGCAGCCACAGGTGCCGGTGCTGGAACAGGAAGTCGACGCCGTGCTCCTTGAGCGTGATCGGGTAGCCCTGGCAGGCGTGCAGGACGCGGACGGCAGTCGCGGCCAGCTCGTGACCGCCCTCGGCCCGCGGCTCGGGCCGCACCACGCCGTCCACCTCCAGCGAGGACTCCTGCCCGAGGTGCTCGGCGGCCTCGAACATCGCGGCGTTCGCGGCGGTGCGTTCGAGCACGCACTGGCAGATGCCGGTGCCGTCGCGCAGCAAGAGGAACAGCAGCTTGCCGGACGAGCGCCGGTTGTAGAGCCATCCGGCCAGCGTTACCGTCTGGCCGACATGTTGAGAAAGCCGGTCGATCGTGGTGCGCATCGCCATTGCCGGCGGTCCTTTCTGTGCGTCGAAGCGGACAGTCTACGTGCCGCGGCGGCGGGCGTCAGCGGAACGCCGCTGGACCGGCACGCAGCCGGGAAGCGGACATCGCCGTCGAGTGTCGGGCCTGCGGTCTGCCTTTCTGCATTCATTCTGAATTCTGCATTGCTCGCCGGCTGCCAGCGGCCCGCGCCCCACGTGCGACTGGCGCTGGCCGGGGCGCAGATTCCGGTCGAGCTGGTGGAATCCTGGCTATTCGACGACCCGCAGGGCCGCTTCCAGGTCGAGCGCGTCCCGCCCGTGTATCTCTCGATGCATGGCTTCGCGGCCCTGGCCCAAGGCGCGTGCGAGCTGGCCTGCACCGACCGGCGCATCGAGCCGCGCGAGCTGGCCGAGTTCGGCGCGCGGCCCGTCGCGGGCCGCCGCGTCGCCTTCTACGGGTACGCCCTCTACGTGCATCCGGACAACCCGCTCGACAGCCTCTACGCCGGCCACCTCAAGCTGTTGTTGCAGAAGAAGATCAGCGACTGGAAGGAGCTGGGCGGCCGCGCGGGCCCCATCCGTCTGCTCGGGCCGCGAAAGGCGACGCGCGGCGGCGAAATCCTGATGCGGCAGGCGAACATCTGGTTTGCAGACCCGACCTGGGAGGTGCGCGCGTCCGACGTCGAGATCATCGACGCGGTTGCGGCTGACCCGAGCGCCCTGGGGTTCGCCGCCGTCGGCTTCGACCAGGGCGTGCGCTACCTGGGGCTGCGGATGGACCGCAACGACCCGCCTGCGTTCCCGTCGGTCGAGGAGATCGAATCCGAGCGCTACGGGCTGGCGAAGGTGATCTACGTCTACTACACCGCCCCGCCCGGGCCCAACGTGCGGGCCGCCCTGGACTACCTGTTCAGCGACGGCGGCCGGCGGGCGATCGAGTCCACGCACGTGTGGCCGATCGCAGCGGAGCGCTCCGTGTGCCACCGCGCTGTGACCAGTGGCCTCGCGACGGGGGCCAAACCACTGCTCGCAGAGCAATGGCACACACGCCGACGTGGGATCGGAGAGGCTTCCGACTTCAACGTCCGCCACGGGTGGTGGACGCTACCCGTCCCGGCGATTGCCCATGGCGCGCCGCGCTCGGACGCCGCACCATGACGCAGCCGCTGCGCATCCGCCAGGTGCAGGTCTACCCGCTGGCGATCCCGATGCGCTTCCGCTTCGAGCACGCCGCCGCCGCCCGCACCACCGCCGACCCGGTGATTGTCCGCCTGGTAGCCGAGGTCCCCTATGCCGGGCACGCCGGCTGCGGCGAGACGCTGGCCCGTCGCTACGTCACCGGCGAGACACAGGACAGTGTGGTGGAGGATGTGTGCCACGTGCTCACCCCGCGGCTGCTCGACTTTCGGCCGGGCTCGTTCGCGGAGGCGCTGGAGTTCATCGATGCGCTGCCCACGCTCTACGACCGCCGGCGGATTCACGCGGCCCGCGCCGCGGTCGAGCTGGCCCTGCTCGACCTGGCCTGCCGGGTGTTCGAGCGACGGATGGCGGAGGCCGCGGCGTGGCTGGACCTGCCGGGCTTCGGACCGCCCGGCTGCCGGGGTACCGCCCGCTACTCAGGCATTGTCGTCGGCCGCGCCCCGCGCCGTCTGGCCGCGTTCCTGCGCCTGCAGCGCTGCTACGGTCTGCGGGACTTCAAGCTCAAGGTGGCGGTCGACGGCTGGGAGCAGCGGCTGGAGGCGGCCTGCCGCGTGCTGCGGCCCGCCATCGACGCCGGCCGGGCCACGCTCCGCGTCGATGCCAACGGCGGCTGGTCATACGAGCAGGCCGTCGCCGCCCTGCCGCTGCTGGAGCGCTGTGGCGTGAGCGCGATCGAGCAGCCGCTGCCGCGCAGCGACGATGAGAAGCTGCCGCTGCTGCGCGAGCAGACGCGCTGCGACCTGATCGCGGACGAGTCGCTGCTGACGATCGCGGACGCCGAGCGGCTGGCCGTGACGCGCGCTACGCAGGTGCTGGACATTCGCCTGGCCAAGAACGGTGGTCTGCTGCCGGCCCTGCGGATCGCCAGCCTGGCGCTGGCAGCCGGCCTGGACGTCGAGTTGGGCTGCATGGTGGGTGAGACGAGCCTGCTGGCGTCGGCGGGCGTGGCATTTCTGGAGGCCTGCCCGCAAGTGCGCTTCGTCGAAGGCGCGTACGCCCGCTGGCTGCTGCGCGGCGACGTCGGCTGCCCGCCGATTCGCTTCCATCGCGGCGGACGCATGCGCGCGCTGCCCGGATTCGGGCTGGGCGTCGACGTAGACCCGGCGGCACTGGAACAGTTCCGCGTGACGCCGCCGGCGATTGTGAATCTGTAGGGGACGGCGCCTGAACAGCACACGCCGCCCGTGCTCGGTTATCATGCCACTGGTGTTGCCCGCGGGCCGGAGTATTCCATGCCGGACGAGGGGATCATTGCGATCCAGGCGCACGACGAGGTCGTGCTGGCGGTGGTTCTCAAGTCCGCTCTGGATGAGAAGGCGGCCAAGCAGTTGGAGCTCGAGGTCTCCGCGGCCGCGGCCGCCCGGCCGGGGCTGCCCGTCGTGCTGGACCTGGCCAAGGTCCGCTTCGTTCCCAGCGTGGCGCTGGGGGCGCTGGTGACCCTGCGAAAGGGACTGCACTTTGAGGGCCGGGCGCTCGCCTTGCTCAACGTCGCCCGCCAGGTGCGGCAGGTCCTGTCCGTCGCCCGGCTGGATCAGCTCGTCGCGGTTTACGACACGCTCGACGAAGCCCTGGCACACCTCCGCCGCAAGACCTGAGAGCTGGCCCGACGGCCAGCCGCGTCTAAGGGGCGTCGCTTCCGTGGGCCGTCCCAGCCGCCGGCGACCCGTCGCTGGTCAGGCCGATGTGCTCGAGGAACGCATCCATCTTGGGTTCGCGGCCGAGGTAGTCGCGGAGCATGTCCATCTCGTCCATGGAGCCGCCGCGGGACAGGATCTTCTGGCGGTAGTACAACCCGGCCTCGGGGTTGAGCAGGCCGCGCTGGCGGAAGCGGTGGAACATGTCCTCAGCGAAGACGCGCGACCAGGCGTAGCCGTAGTAGCCAGCCTGGTAGCCGACCAGGTGGCCGAAGGCGGCCTGGAAGTAGGACTCGGGCACGGGCTCGTACAGCTCGACCTCGCCGAACAGGTCCAGGCCCACCTTGGTCGTGTCCACGACGCCGCCCGGCGCGGTGTGGTACGCCAGGTCGGCCAGCCCGTAGTAGAACTGGTGCTCCCAGTACAGGCCGCTGCCCAGGTTGCGGGCGCGGATCATCCCGGCCACGAGCTCGTCGGGGATCGGCCGGCCGGTCTGGTAATGCCGCGCGAAGGTCTTGAGCACGCCGGCATCCCAGACCCAGTTCTCGAACATCTGCGAAGGGGCCTCGACGAAGTCGCGGGCCACGTTGGCGATCAGGTAGTAGCGCGTCCCGGTCAGAATCGAGTGCAGGCAGTGGCCGAACTCGTGGAAAAACGTCTTGACCTCGTCGTGCCGCATCAACGACGGCTTGTCCGCCGTCGGCCGGGTGAAGTTGCATACCAGCGCCGCCAGCGGCCGCGTCCGCGTGCCGTCCGGCCAGACCTTGTGCTCGTACAGCCCCCACTGGGCGGCGTGGGTGTACTTGCCGTCGCGCGGGTGAAGATCGATGTAGAACGCGCCCAGAAGCTGCCCGCTGGCCTTGTCGTACACCTCGAACAGCCGCACTTCCTCGTGCCACAGCGGCCGGCCCTTCGCGCCCGCCTGGGCGGTCACGTCCCGGTACTCCAGCCCGTACAGCGTCTGCGTGATCGTGAACAGCCCGTCGATCACGCGCTCCAGCGGGAAGTACTCGCGCACCTTCTCCGCGTCCACCTCGTAACGCGTCTTCATCAGGCGCTTCTGGATGAACATCTGGTCCCACGGACACAGCTTTGTCTGCGGGTCGCCCGTCAGCTCGCGCTTCTCCGCCAGAAACTCGGCGTAGTCCTTCTGCGCCTTCGTCCGCACCAGCGGCCGCAGCTCGTCGTAGAACTTCCGCACGCGATCGGCGTTGCGGGCCATGCGCACCTCGATCTCGTAGTCGGCCGGGTGCGCGTAGCCCAGGATCTGCGCCGCCTCTGCCCGCAGCTTGAGGATCTGCTCCAGCAGCCGCACGTTCTGCTTGCCGCCGCGACGTTTGAACGCCAGCCAGACCTTCTTGCGCGTGGTCTCGTTGGTGCAGTAGTCCAGCAGCGGCTCGAAGGTCGGGTTGTCCATGCCGACCAGATACAGCTCGCCGCTGCGCTTGAGGTCCGGGTTCGCAAAGAAGTCCTCCGGCAGACCCGAGAGCTCCGCGCGCGTCAGCGGCACGCGCGTCTCGTCCTCGCGGATGTTCTTCTCGAACTCGATCCCCAGCTTGTTGATCTGCATCTGGATTCGCTTGAGCTCCTCGCGCTGCTCGGGTGGCAGGGCCATGCCGCCGCGGCGAAAGTCGCGCAGCGTGTCGTCGACCAGCTTTTTCTGGTCGGGCTCGAGCTGCGGGTTCGTGTCGGCGAATTCCCTGAGGGCCTGGAACAGGTCTTCGCGCTTGTACACGCCGATGAGCCAGTTGGCCACGTCCTCTTCCGCCCGCTGGCCCCTTTCGCGCTCCGCCGCATCCGTCGAAACGTATGCCATGAACTGCGTCATGGCCGTGTCGTGCTGCAGATGGGCGACCAGGTCGTCCAGCGCCCCAAACGTGCTGTCGAAGGTGCGCTGCTGAGCCGGCACGGCGGCCACGGCTTGCACGGCCGCCTCGGCTTGGCGCAGGTGCTCGGCGACGGGCGAGTCGTCGGGAATCTGCGCCCAAGCCGGCGACAGGGCCAAACTGAGTGCGCTTGCGACAAGCACTCCCGACCGCACAGGAGAACGATCCGAAAGCGACATTTCCACTCCTTCGTTGAGACCGCCCGTACAGGCTGCGTGCGGCGGTAAAGCGTGCCGCCCCGGAGGTCAGCCGCCCGCCACGATACCCGACCGACCCAGGGGCGCGCTGACGTTCATGCATCTTCATGTCCAAGCCGAAGACGCGGACATGTCCGCCGAGTGCGAAGGCATGGCCGCGCCAGCGCTTGGGCCTGGCGCCCCGCTCGGAATGACGCCCGGCGCGCGGGCCCCGCCTCAGTCCCCGCCGCCCAGTTCCTCGTTGAACACCAGCAGCGTGATCGTGCTCTCACGCTGCTCATGCTGGGCCACGACTGCCAGGAAGCGCTGAATCCGCGCGCTGAGGTCCGCGGCCAGCAGGCGGTCGGCGGCGTCAATCTCGGCCAGCTCGGCGCGGATTCGGTCCGCCATCCGCAACAGCTCGGTGTGCTCGTGCCGCAGCCGCTCGACCTGCTTCGAGAGCGTCGGCCGCAGATCGAGCAGGTTCTGGAAGAAGCGGCCCTTCTCCTGGGCCGCGAAGTTCTGCTCCAGGTGCGCGCGCAGGCGCTCGAACGCGGCCCGCAGCCCGCGCAGCCAGTCAGGCGCGCCGGCCTCCGGCATCAGGGCGATGTGCTCGCGCAGCACCTTGCCCAGCGCGGTCAGCGCCTGGTGCTCCCTGCGGAGCCACTCAGCTACATCCCCCCGATTGACCCCTTCGCCAGCCATCGCATCCCCGAGCAATTGCCCGCCTGACCCCGCGTACTATACCCCCGCCTGCCCCTGCCCGCGACGGGAGCGGAGCCACCCCCTTTAAGGGGGGCCACCGGCAGCTTGCTGCCAGTGCTTCACGGCGTGCCGCGTTACGGTTCTCAACCCATGACATTCCCTGCCCCGGTCCACGCCGCCTCGATCGCCGTCAACGCCTCGCGGCAGCCGCTGCGCAGGCACACGTCGGCCAGGTGCGACAGCGGCGTGGCCTGCGGGTTGATCTCGATGACGGCCGCCTTGGCCGACTTGGCCGCGTCCGCCAGCGACGCCGCCGGCTGCACCACGCCGCTGGTGCCGATCACGACGAACGCCTCGCAGTGTGCCGCGGCGTCGAACGCGCGCTCGATGGCCCCGGGCGGGAGCATCTCCCCGAACCACACGACGCCGGGCCGCAGGCGTGCGTTACATTTCGGGCAGCGCGGGTCCGGGCCGAGGTCGTCCAGCCCACGGTGTTCGTGAGCGCAAGCGGTGCAGCGGGCGACGTCCAGTCGCCCATGCAGCTCGATGACGTTCTGTGAGCCGGCGCGGCGATGCAGGCCATCGACGTTCTGCGTCACCAGCGTGAGATCCCGGACGCGCTGCTCCCACGCCGCCAGCACACGGTGCCCCTCGTGCGGCTCGACCCGCGCAAGCTGCTGCCGCCGCTCGCGGTACCAGGCCCACACCTTCTTCGGATCGCGGGCGAAGGCCTCCGGGGTGGCGAGCTCCTCGGGCCTGAACTTCGACCAGATGCCGGTCTGCGGATCGCGGAAAGTCGATAGCCCCGACTCGGCCGACATGCCGGCGCCGGTCGAGACGCACACGGACGCCGCGCGGCACAACACATCCGCGCTTCGTTGAACAGCCTGCACATCGTGGGTCAAGCGAACTCGGTCTCCAGAAACGCGCGGACTCGCTGCGGCAGATGATAGCGGCACGGGCCTGGGAAACCGGCACCGGGCTTGACAGGTGAACCACTGGGTTTATTATTAAATCACATGACCGGTTTGTAAATCAGTGTCGCATGTGGAGGCAGACGCTTATGCGAGAATATCGTAAAGCATTTACACTTACT
>Ga0209172_10001875_pt1 | contig 40968 bp, 42 predicted proteins | sample LarsenN4metaG_FD_184113 | JGI IMG/M metagenome (GOLD analysis project Ga0209172, IMG submission 184113) | Hot spring sediment bacterial and archeal communities from British Columbia, Canada, to study Microbial Dark Matter (Phase II) - Larsen... ... | reverse complement strand
ACGACCCGCCTCATCGGCCAGAGGGATCCCATCCAGGTGGATCTCGAGGAGGTATTCGCCGCAGCCTCGAAGGCGGGGACCGCCATCGAGGTGAACGCCTATCCGAACCGGATGGACGTCACGGGGAGCCAAGCGCGGGCAGCGAAGCTCGCGGGCTGCCGCATCGCCGTGGACACGGACAGCCATGCGAGCGAGGAGCTCGCTGCGATGCGGTTCGGGGTTGGCACCGCGCGGCGGGCGTGGCTCACGCCGGAGGACGTCGCCAACGCGTGGCCTTTCGAGCGGGTGAGGTCGTTCTTCCGGTAGGCCGAGAGGCCTCGAGGATCTCCGCGGCCCGCTGCACGACATCCCGGTCGTTCTTCCAATGCAGGATCCGAAGGGCCTGGGGCCTCGAGAACCAGCGGGCCTCGTCGAAGCCCGCTTCCAACTGGAGCCGACCGCGCACCGGCTCCGCCAGGAAGTACGCGACGCTCTTGTCGTAGTTCAGCTCCTTCGGCGGCCAATAGTACTGGTAGTGGATCGTCAACAGCGGGCGCAGGAGCTTCACACGGAGACCGGTCTCCTCCTCGATCTCCCGGATAGCGGTCGCCTCGAGACTCTCCCCCGCCTCGACGGTCCCCTTCGGGAGGCACCAGATGTCCTCATCGGCCCGCTTGATCAGGAGGAAGCGACCCTCCGGATCGACAACGACGGCGCCACTGGAGACCGTCGTCTGGAACGGTCGGTCCGCTCGCGGCGGCGCGCTCCGGACACGGGCCTTCTTGGGACGGAGCATGCGGGCGACCCGTCTCAGATCGTTCCGGAACTCGCGCTCGAGCTTCCGATTGTAGAGGACCGCGGCAGGATGGTACGTCGCGACGAGGGGGCGGCCCTCGAGGCTCTGGACTTTCGGCCGAGCCTCCTTCAGGTCGACCGCCGAGCCGAGGAGGCTCCTCAGGCCGGTGGCCCCGAGGGTCACCACGATCTGGGGTCGGACCGCCTCAATCTGCGCAAGGAGGTACGGTCGACATGCGTCAACCTCGTCCGACTTCGGTGCGCGGTTCTCCGGCGGGCGGCACTTCACCACGTTCGTGATGAAGACCTCATCGCGCGCCAAGCGGGCTGCTTTCAGGGCCGCCTCGAGGATCCGACCTGCCTGCCCGACGAACGGTCGGCCCTGCGCGTCCTCCTCGCGGCCCGGCGCCTCGCCGATGAGCAGGACGCTCGCGTCGAGCGGACCCTCGCCGGGGACCGCGTTCGCGCGGCCCTGGTGCAGTGCGCACTGAGTGCACACGCGAATCCGGTCCGCGAGGGATCCGAGGGTCGCTCGACGCCCCTCCTCGTCCGACGTCCTCATGGGCCCCCTTACCGCGCGGGTCCACTTAGCCCTTCGCGACTCGCTCGCCCTTTATCTCGCTTCGACGAATCGTGAGCGCCTTAATCTTCGGGCTGAGCCTCCTGATCTTTCGCTCGTACTTCGCGCGGATCCTCTCGTACTTCCGTTTCGCCTTCACGGGGTCCACCGTGTCGAGGCGAGACGCCTCCAGCGCCCGGCGAATCGTCGCATGGTGAGAAGCCTCGATCCTCCGGAGTCGACGCAGCTTGCTATCGATCTTGTGAAGGTCTGCGATCGACCGCACCCCCGCGCGCGGCGGTCGCTCTTCACACGGACGCGCCTGGCCTCCGCCGCGCGATTACGATGTCGAGCACGCCATTGGTGAACGTGTACTTCAGCGTATCGCGGTCCGCGTCCGTGGGCAGTTCCACGGAGGAGTAGTAGCGGCGGTCGCTCTCTGACTGGATCACGAGAGTGCCTCCGTCGACCCGCACGCGCACCTGGTCGGAAGGGACGCCCGGCAGCTCCGCGGTCACGAAGATCGCGGACTCCGTGAGGATCACGTCCGCGAGAGGATCTCGGGTCACGATCTCTTGGCCCTCGATCGCCGGCCGAGGCGCCTCCGACCGAGATTCCCGACTCCGGGTCGTGAACCCGTAGATGAAGGGTTCGCGGAACACGCCCAGCTTGCCTTCGAAGGCATCCTTCAGCATCCGCTGGATTGCCTTGCGCATCTCCTCGAAATCGTCCTCGACGCTCATGGAGACGATCCCACTCCTGCCACCGCGGACCGCTTCCGCGGACGTCGCGTCGCCGGAAGACGCATCCGATGCAATTGATGGAACGCCGGCATCTTATAGTTTTCGAGAAGACGCGCGGACGTGAAGTAGGGCGCACAAGCGGCACGCCAATATCGCGCGCCCGGCCCTCCTCGGCCTTCCAATCGCATCCTCGGACGCGGGAACGGAACGACAGCATATGAATTTTGTTGGGCGGAAAAATTCCTATCCGCTTGAGCCCGTTCCAGATGCTTGCGGAGCCGCGGCGCCCGACGGCGCGGGCGCGGCGGAGGCCTTCGCGACGGCTTTGTCGCCCGCCGTGCGCTCCGTGACCTTCGGCCCAACGACGCGCGCGACGAGCATGCGGTACCGAGGGATCCCAACGAACTCGATCCGACCGTCGACGAGGACGGCAGGGCCGAATTTGAGCTTGTGCTCGGCGAGAACCGGCCCGCTCTCGTCCGGGCCGAGGATCTCGATCTTCAGTTCCGGATGGTCCGCGCGGAGCCGCTCGACCATCTCCTGCACGCGCGCCATCTGGTAGCCTTGCGTCGAAGAGAGGAAAACGACCTCGGTCATCTGCGGGCCCGCGCTCGGAAACGACCAGACGGCATAAACTTTGCGCGCAGGCCGAAGGGAAGGAACATCCGATTGCAGTGCGTTCCGAGACGCAATGCGGGTCCTCGTGGCCTCCGAGGCGGACGAGGCGAGCGTGAACCAACGGGACGCCCTCCTCCGCCTCACATCCTGGAACGCCAATCACCCGTTCCACGGAGGCCCCGCTTGGACGCGGGGCGACACGCACCTCGTGACGATCCGGGAGCATCACCTGTATCGTGACCGCCTCGACCGAGACCTCCGCGACCACTTCGGGACCGCCCCCGAGCTGGTCGTGTACCTCTCGAAGCATCGATCCGAGAGTCGGACGCCAAGCCTCACGGTGCACCCGATTGGGAATCCCGCGGGCGCGGACTTTGGCGGCCGGGCGGGCATCCTGGTCCCGGCGGCACCGAGATGGATGACCGCCGCGCTGCGGAACCTCCGGCGGGAGGCGACGGGCCTCGCATACGCGGTGACGTACGAGGCGACCCACCACGGGCCGTTCCTCGAGACTCCGACCTTCTACATCGAGCAGGGGAGTACGGAGAAGGAGTGGGCCGACCGCGCCGCGTCGGACGCGATCGCGCGGGCCCTGATCGACCTCGAGCCCCTCGAGGCGCCGGTGGCGATCGGCGTCGGCGGCGGCCACTACGTACCGCGCCACTCGGATCTCGCCCTCGGGAAGCGGATTGCCTTCGGGCACCTCCTTCCTGCGTACGTCCTCCCGAACCTTGCCGATGATGTGCTCGCGCAGGCGATCGCGAGGACGCCGGGCGCGAAGCTCGCCTACATCCATCGGAAGAGTCTCACCAAACCCGAGGCCCGCCAGTGGGAGGAACGCCTCACGGACCTCGGGCTGCGCGTCGTTCGAGAGGCAGACCTGGAGCCGGACCCCGCGGCCAAAACTTCATAATGGACTCACAGATACCACGGATATCGGGAGGGGCCCCATGCTCAAGGAATGTCGTTCACACGGTTACTTCCGCGCGGAGTACTGTCCCGTCTGCGGCGAAGACTCGAAGTTCCTCCTGAGCGACCAGGAGGTCGAGGTGCTCGGTCGCACGATGGCCGGCGTCCTGCGACACTTCCCCCAGCGGTACGGCCTCGAGATGGACGAGCACGGATGGGTCGATCTGCGGGATTTCATCACCGCGGTCCAGATCCGCAACAAGCGCTTCCGTTTCCTTCGACCGCATCATGTCGTGGGCCTGGTAGAGACCGATCCGAAAGGGCGATACCAATTCCTCGACGGGAAGCTTCGAGCAACGTACGGGCACAGCCTCGACGTGGACCTCGATCTCCCGACGGAGGGCATACCGGACGTGCTCTTCTATCCCACGACGGAGGAGGAGTTCCATCTCGTCGTTGAGGCGGGTCTGCGTCCCTCGGATCGCAAGATGGTCCACCTCAGCGCGACGTACGAGGCGGCGATGGAGGCGGGCCGAGTCCGCAGCCAGGCCCCCGTGATCCTCGAGGTCGATGCGAAAGGGGCGCGCGAGGCCGGCGTCGTCATCCAGAAGGCGGGCAAGACCGTCTACACCGCGAAGGAGGTGCCCGGCGATTTCCTGCATCGCTCGCAGCGCGTCGAGGAGGAACTCCCGCCTTCGGAGAGCGCGACGGGCTCGCCTCCATGATTCTCGCGGAGCCCCGAGACAAAGGAACCCCAATACATTTATCAAGACCGTGATGCTATCGCCGCCTCCGGTGATGTGAGGCCATGCCGACTGCGTTCGATTTGATCGGCCATAACGCCGCCCTACAGGAACACTGGATCCGGCGCCTGTTCGCGTACGTGATTGATTCAATCTTAGTCCTCGTCGTCGTGGTCCTCCTGAACGTTCCCTTCCTCGTGTTCAACTGGGGTTGGCTCCTCTGGCCGTTCCTCTGGGGCCTGGTCATGTGGTTGTATGCCGGCTTCCTGGAAGGCAGCACCGGTACCACGATCGGGAAGAAGCTGCTCGCCCTCCGCGTGGTGGCCATCGATGCCCAGATGGACATCTCGAAGGGCTTCGTCCGGAACGTCTCGAAGATCCATTGGGTCGTCCTGCTCCTCGACCTCCTCCTCGGGGCGGCGACCCAGGGCGACCCGCGTCAGCGCTACGTCGATCGAATCACGCGGACGACGGTCACCCGGGTGGATCAGATGGCCTACATGGAGGAGCAGTTCCGGATGATGCAGCACGTGCCTCACCCCGCGGCGCCCCCTTCGGGCGCGTACGCGCCGCAAGCCGCGGCCCCGCCGGGGCAGCCTCCCGCCGGCCCTCAGCCGCCGGCGCAGCAGCCGTCCGCGGGCGGCTGGCCTGCGCAGCCTGGAGTATGGCCCGGCTACACGCCTCCCCCGAGCCAGTGGCCGCAGCACCAGTGGGACGAGGAAGGCCGGCTCAAGCCGCAGATGCGCTTCTGCACGAACTGCGGCGGGCAGCTCGTGGCGCGGGGCGACGGGAAGCTAACGTGCGTCCGCTGCGGCGCCACATACTGATCACGCGTGCCCATTGCGGAACCATACCACGTTGAACAATACCATCGCGAAGTAGCTCGCGACGAGGATCGCCCCCGCGCGCGAGGTGATCTTCCAGCCTCCTAGCATGACGCTCAGCAGGAGGAACGAGGTGAGGACCATCGCCCCGAGGACCGGCGCGAGGAGCTCGACGGAGTACGTCGTCGGCTCGAGCAAGGCGATCGCACCGAGGGTGAGGAGGGTCGTGACGACCGAGGCGCCGATCCCCTCGCCGAGGACGAGATCCGAAAACCCGCGGCGCGTCGCATGGTATGCGGCGGCGATGTCCGGGAGGGAAGTGCCAACCGCGACGACGGTGATCCCGAGGATCCACGGGCTCACGCCGGCGTCCTCGGAGAGGCCCACGGCCCCGCGGACGAGGAACTGGGCCCCCAGGATGGCCCACAGGATCCCGAAGATGAGCCATCGCAGGCCTGCGCGGACCTCGATCTTCCGGCCGATGATCCAGCCGGTGAGCTCGAGCTCGATCCGAAGATCCTCGATGCGACGCTCGATCTCCTCCGGCGACGTGGACTTCTGCGAGACCGCTAGGTTGAGCGTATAGGGGACGAAGAGGGCCATCAGCGCGACGCCCTCGAAGGCGGTCAGGTCGCCGTCCAGGAGGAGCGCAGCGGCGACCACGCTGACGATGGCCAAGAAGACGGCGTCGCGCAGGACCACTTCGCGGCTCGCGAGGATCGGACGCGCCAAGGCGCTCAGTCCAATCACGAAGGCGATCGTCACGACGTTCGAGGCGAGTGCATTCCCGAGAGCGATCGACGAATTGCCGACCTCGATCGCCACGCCGCTCACGAGGAGTTCCGGCACGGCACACAAGGTCGAGACGAGGAGGGCGCCGACGACGAAACGGCTCCGGCCAATCCTTCCCGCGACGCGGGCGGCGTTGTCCGTGAGGAGCTTCGCTCCTTGATTGAGGACCAGGAACCCGATGGCAATGAATCCAATCCAGATGGCGGAAGAAGCCTCGAGCATCCTGCGGCCGATCCCTTCTGACGCACCCCAGGATGGGATCGGACGATATGAAACATTGGGGGCTGCGCCGGTCGCTTTGACAATCGGCGCGGCCACGAGCGCCCGGTTCCATGGTCGAGGGCCGCCAAGGCGCTGCCGGTCGCGACCGTCCCGCATTGTTCGGTCAGGCCTTCGCCGATTCCTTCACGATTCGCTCCAGGCTCCGCGAAACGTCAGGATCCAGGGGGACGGGTGGGTGGTGCTGAAGGATCCACTCCACCTTCTCACGGGCCATCGCCATGGGATCTTTGGCCCCCTTCTGGACCCACACGTCGAACGGATCACTATCCCATACCATCGAGACGAAGTTGTCCCGGATGTTCCTCAGCGTGTGCGGCTGCGCCAAGTAGTTGCCGCCAATGCCGACCTTCTTGATGAGATCCAGGGCGATGGTATCGGAATTCACCTCGAACCCCCTGCAAATCTTGAGGACCATTCCCGCAATCTCGTGGTCCAAGAGAAGCTGCTCGTACGAGAGGAGGGTCGATCCGTCCGGCACACCCAGGCCATTCACGACCTCCCCTCCGAACGTCGCGCACACCATCGCGATTAGGGCATTCTCGAGGGAGGCCTGGATTCCCGGGATCTTCGCGCTCGAGCCAAATCCGCCGACGGAGATTGGCAGCCGGCAATACTTCGCCATCTCGATTGAACCCGCCGCAAGGAGGGTGCTCTCCGGGGACCCGCCCATGTAGGAACCCGTCCTCGGATCCATCCCGCTCAGGACGGACCCATAGATCGCGGGCGTCCCGGGTTCGTGCGCCTCGAGCATGCATGCGACCGCAAGGGTTTCCGCATGGCTCACGACGAGGTCTCCGGCGAGGGACGCGGGGCCCGTGACGCCGGCTTGAGCCATGCTCGTGATGTGAACCGGCACGTGGTTCTCCGCCCAGACCAGGGCCGCATCCGCAGCGTTCCCGTCGACGATCAGAGGGGACACCGTGCACAGCATCGCGGACACGTAGTGTCGTTTTCGGAGTTCGTCGAGGGAGCCCAGGACTTCCGCAGCCATGGCGACCTGGACCCTCGCTTCCTGCGGTTTCGTCGTCGACTCCGAGAGAAGGTGCTTCTGCGTGTTCTCCATGGCGACCATCATCCCCGCGGCCACGTGGACGGACTCGGGCACGTCGTGGGCCACGACCATGGGCTCGTAGATGCTCACGTACGGGAGCCAATCGCCGAGGATGGCGGTCTTCCGGATGTCCTCGAGCAGGGAGGCGCGGCGCGTGCCCGTCGATGCGTCCCACACCGCGATGCCGCAACCGTCCGTGGTGTAGTAGCTGTGGGAGCCGTCCATCGGGAGATCGAATTCCGTGGCGCGGCCGGCCAGCGTGATGCTCCGCGGTGCCATGCGGAGGAATTCCTCGACGATGTCCCGCGGAAAGCGCACATCGTGTGTCTTGTCGTCGACGACCGCGCCGGCGGAGCGAAGATCGTCCCTCGCGGCGGCGCTGTGAAAACGGACCCCGGTCGTCTCCAAGACCTCTAGGGCTCCCTCGTGAATCGTCCGGCGCTCCTCGTCCGATAGGAGGTCGAAGGCTTTTCGAATCCGGAAGCGTTCCGCGAACTCCGCCACGGCGGTTCCCTCCTCCGATTCACGGAATGCCATCCGCAGATATCAAGGAGGATGGCGGAGGCGTGCGGGCCTCACGTCACGAGCTCGGCGAGCCGTCCGCTCTCGATGCCGCGTCGGATTTCGACCGCGATTCGACGGCCCGTACTCATGGGCCGCCGCCAAAGACTGTTCCCGTAGGGATGGCCCACGCTCGCATGGACGTTCGTGCCACCGCCGATGCGCGGGGCGACGTCGTAGATCCAGAACCGAAGGTCCTTGTCCACGGCGGTCTGAAGCGTGAAGGGTCCGATGATGCCGGGCGCGTAGTAGCGCTGCGTGGCCTTCACATACTTCTCTGCGAGGCCGAACACGTCGCGCAAGCTCGATTCCCTCAGGGTCGCGGAATTGTGGCCAATGACGATGTACTCCGGCAACTGCTGCGACTCCGCGAGGGTGAGCTGCTGGGACGCGGGCAGCCGAACATGCCCATCGAGGGAGGTCTCGAACCTCCAGTCCACTCCGAGCAGCTCGATCCTCTCCCCGGCCATCTCGATCGGCGAGTAGAAGAAATCGAAGTTGAAGATGGGTCCGATGATGTACCGTTCGATCCGGGCCATCGCCAGGTCCTGCTTCGAGATCACGCCTCGCCTGATGAGGGCCTGGGATTTCTCCCTGTATTCTCGGTACGTTGCCGCGGTGAAGAAGCCTCGCTCCAGCTTCTTGACCTTGTGATGGAGCTTCACGATCGCGAGGCCGTCGATGTCCTTCGGATCCTCGATCCTCTCCGGGGCAGGGAGCTTCGCCTTTTCGAGGAGCCAATAGTAGCTCCGCTCCTCCTCCCGCTCTTCCGTGCGGAGGAGGTTCCGGCTTCCGAAGAGCGGCACGCGGAACGAATCTTCAATCGCGTCGAGGTCGCAATAGGATGTGAAGGATCGATTCGGGACGAGAATCGCGTTCTGCTCCCGCAATCGCGACTGCATCCGGGGAGAGAGGACCTCGGCAAACCTGGGCAGGACGATGGACTCGTCGACCATACCCCGTTCCAACCGACCGTCCTCCCCGCGGACAGCGCGGAAGTATCGGGAATACGGGCCCTCGCGCCCCTTCTCGCACACGGCGATGGTGCGGAAGCCTTCCTCCGCAGCTCCGTCGAAGACATCGAGCGCGGAATGCGATGCGATCGCGGCAATCCGGATGGACGCAGGATCATACCCCTCGAGAATCTGCACCACCGCGTCGCGCTCGATCATCGTCCACCCCCTTGGGCCGCGGATGGGGCACGCGGCCTTAATCCTTCGCACGCGAACGTCTTTATCGCGGAATCGGTTTCGCGACGCGGTATGGAGGCGCGGGCACTCAAGTGGTGGGGATGGGGCTTCGAAGACAAGACGGTGCCCTTGGAATCGCGCCCGGTCCTCTGGGCCTACCTGCAGGGACGACTGAAGGTCGACCTCTCCTTGCTGCGCCGGGTCGTCGGCCTAGACGACATTCGACTCCCGCCGAGCCTGTTGTCCCCCGACGAGATCGCCGAGCTTCGAGAGATCGTCGGCGAGGAGAATCTCTCCCTCACGACAAGAGACCGCGTCACGCACGCGACGGGCCGCGGGTACAAGGACCTCATGCGGCTGCGAGAAGGCCGGATCGATCGGGCGCCCGACGTCGTCCTGTTCCCCGAAGACGAGGACTCGGTGCGGCGGATCTTGGAGCTCGCCCGAAGGCGACGCTACGCGATCGTCCCGTTCGGGGGCGGCACGAGCGTCGTCGGGGGCGTCGAACCTCCCCGCGGCGAGGCGTTCGCCGCGACAATCACGCTCGACCTGCGCAGGATGCGTCGCGTGCACGAGATCGATGCGCACTCCGGCCTCGCAACGGCGGACGCAGGCATCCGCGGGCCGCTCCTCGAGGAGGCCCTGAACGCACGGGGCTTCACTCTCGGCCACTTCCCGCAGTCCTGGGAGTTCTCCACCCTCGGCGGTTGGATCGCGACCCGCGCCGCCGGCGGGCTCTCGAACCGATACGGGAGGATCGAGGATCTCCTCGTCGGCGTGCGACTCGTCGCCCCCGCGCGGACGATCGATCTTCCGCCCCTTCCGAGCGAGGCCCACGGGCCCGATCTCAAGGAGATCGTCCTAGGCTCCGAGGGGACGCTCGGCGTCATCGTGCGAGCGACGGTCCGAATCCATTCGATCCCGCCGGCGCGTCGCTTCGCCTCCCGGCTGTTCCGCACGTTCGGAGAGGGCCTCGAGGCGCTCCGGCGGATGGCGCAGGCCGCGTGCCTCCCGGACATGACGTACCTGAGCGATGAAGAGGAAACGAGGTTCTCCGCCGCGAGCGCGGGCGTCGGGCCCGGCGGATCCCCGAGCGTCGGGACCGACGTGGGATTGAGGGCGATCGGGGTGCGCGGATACTCGCTGGCGCAAGGCAGCCTCCTCCTCATGGCCTTCGAGGGTGACGGAGCCCGCGTGGCGCATCGGGCGAGGCGGGCCCTCCGTCTCGCCCGGCCCGCGTCGAGCCTCGGATCCCGTCCCGCGGCGCTCTGGTTCCAGGAGCGTTTCGAACTTCCCTACCTTCGCGACTCCCTTCTGGACCACGGCATTCTGATCGACACGGTGGAGACCGCGGCACCGTGGTCCAAGCTCGTCGGGGTATACGAAGCGGGCCGGGACGCGATCCTGAAGGCCTTGTGGACCGGTGGCGAGTCCGGCCTGGTCCTCTGCCACGTCTCGCACGTCTATCCGGACGGCGCGTCGCTGTACTTCACGTTCCTCGGCCGGCAGCGGATCGGCGAAGAAGTCGAGCAGTGGGAGGCGATCAAGGCCGCGGTCACGACCGCCTTCATCGATTCCGGCGGCGCCCTCAGCCACCACCACGGCATCGGCGCGGAGCATGCGCGGTTCCTCGGACGGGTGATCGGGGAGGACGGCCTCGTGGTGCTCCGGGCCCTTCAGCGCGAGCTCGATCCGGAGGGGATCATGAACCCGGGGAAGCTAACCGTGGGATTCCGGTGACCGCGGACCTGTCGGCCCGCGGCCGCAAGACAAACCTCGCACGGATGCGATCGGAGTCGTTCGATCTGCTCGTCGTCGGCGGCGGGATCGTCGGAGCGGGCATTGCGCGGGATGCCGCGATGCGCGGGCTGACGACCGCCCTCCTAGAGCGCGAAGACTTCGCCAGCGGGACCAGCGGGAAGACGTCGCGACTCGTCCATGGCGGCCTCCGCTATCTGCGGAATCTCAAGATCGGCCTCGTCCGGCAGGCAGTCCGCGAGAGAGACGTCCTCCTGCGGCAGGCGCCGAACCTCGTGCGTCCCCTCGCCTTCGCGCTCCCCGTGTACCGAGGCCGGGGCCTGAGAAGGACGACGATCCGGCTCGGGCTGTTCGTCTACGACTCCCTCTCACGAGCGAAGATCCTGCCCCGCCGCCGGTGGCTTTCGAGCGAGGCGCTCCGGTTCATCGAACCGGAGCTGACGGAGCGAGGCTTGCTCGGAGGCGGGCTCTACTACGACGCCGTCGCGAACGACGGCCGTCTCGTCCTGGCGGTGGTCCGGGCCGCCGCGGACGCGGGGGCCGTCATCGCGAACCACGCAGAGGTCGCAGAGCTTCTCCGGCCCCAAGGCCGCGTGGTCGGCGCGAGGGTCCTGGATCGCATCTCCAACGAGTCGTTCGACGTCCGCGCGTCGGTGGTGGTAAATGCGACGGGCGTGTGGCTGGATCGCCTCCGAGACCGTCCCGCCGGCCCGCGGACCCTTCGGCCGACGAAGGGCATTCACATCTTCCTCCCGAGGGCCCGTGTCGGCAACCGGGCCGCCGTTGCGCTGAACACGACGCGCGACGATCGCACGATCTTTGTGCTGCCCTGGGGCGCACTCACCCTGGTCGGGACGACGGACACCTACTATCCCGGCGACCCGGATCGGGTCGTCCCCGAGGCGGAGGACGTCGCGTACCTCCTCGAAGGGGTGAACGAGGCGTTCCCCATGGCCCGCGTGGGCTTCGGGGACGTCGTGAGCGCATACGCGGGCCTGAGACCGCTCGTCGGCGGGCGTTCCTCCACGAAGGAGTCGGACATCTCCCGCGAGCACGAGATCTTCGAGGACCCGGACGGCCTCATCTCCATCGCAGGCGGGAAGCTGACGACGCATCGGGCGATGGCCGAGGACGTGGTCGACCGCGCCTGCCGACGGCTTCGCCGTGCCTTGGCCTGTCGAACGGAGGCGACGCCGCTCGGGTCCGCGTCGGATGCGGAAGCCTCCTTCCGCGCACTCGGATTCGACGAAGGGACGGCGGCGCACCTCTCCGCCCGCCACTCGCCCGAGGCGATACGGCCTTTCCTCGATTCGCCGCGCGGCCGCGAGCGGATCCTGCATGCGCTGCCCCATCTGTGGGCCGAGGTGGACATCGCCGTGGAGGGCGAGATGGCGCTCACCCTGGCCGACGTGATGGTCCGGCGGCTCGGCCTCTTCTACGAGTCCGCAGACCAAGGACTGTCCGTAGCGGTCGAAGTGGCGGATCGCATCGCCGCGCGACTGGGCTGGGAACCGTATCGCGTGGAGCGAGAATTGCGCGAGTATGGAGCGCTCGTCGCGGACCATCGACGCTTCCTGGAGGGACATGGCCGCTGACATCGTCTTCATCGTGAACCCGATTGCGGGCAACCGTCGGACCGGCCGGCGATGGAGGTCGTACGAGAGGAGGTTCCGCGACTTGCTGGGTCGACCCTTCGATGTCCGCCGCACGGCCCGTCGCTGGCATGCCGCCGAACTCGCGAAGCAGGCGATCGTCGATGGCGCGCGCACGCTCGTCGCCGTCGGCGGGGACGGGACCCTCAACGAGATCGTGAACGGCTACCTGGACGGGACCGGTCGTCCGTGGAACGAGGAAGCGTGCATCGCAGTGCTCTCCCTCGGGACGGGCTCCGATTTCATCAGAACCCTTGGCGTGACCCGGGAGGTCGGGGACATCGCGGGCCGAATCCAGGCAGGTCGCACGCGCTGGATCGATGCCGGCCTTTGCGAGTTCGTCGATGCCGGTGCGCCGCGGAGCCGCTATTTCATCAACGTCGGAGAGTTCGGGTCCGGCGGGGCCATCGTGGATCGGGTGAATCGCACCACGAAGCTCCTGGGTGGCAGGATGAGCTTCCTCATCGGGATCCTGAGGACCCTCCCGAGGTATGTCAACACGCGCGTGGCCTACATGGCCGACGGCGGCCCGCGGCGCGAACAAATCGTGAACGACGTCATCGTCGCGAACGGGCGGTTCTTCGGCGGCGGACTGATGCCTGCGCCCCACGCGGACCTCGAGGACGGGCTGTTCGACGTCACGATCCTGGGCGACCTAGACTTCAAGACGATGCGGAAGAATCTCGGCCTCCTCCGCGAGGGGCGGCACCTCGGGTTCCCCGGGATCACGCACTTCCGATGCCGCGAACTCCGCATCCAGGCGGGCGAGGAGATGATCGACCTCGATGGCGAATACGTTGGCCGCCATCCGACGCGGTTCGAGATCCTCCCGAAGGCCGTGCGCATCGTCGCCTGATGGAAAGGGGATAGCCCCGGGCAGATTCGAACTGCCGTCGCGAGGTCTCCCCTCGGCCTCGACGGCCGATCCAGAGCCTCGAATCACTGGCCCGCGACCGATCGGATCGGGCGCGTTTGGCCGCTAGACCACGGGGCTACGCGCGCGATTCAAGGGGAACGTCGTATTTTGAGTTTTCTCACTCACTCGCTTCACGGAGCCGCTCCACGACCCAGTCCTTCGGCAGGACCGCGAGGAAGGGCGCGGCCCGGGGGCCCCGTTCCTGTCCCAGCAGGGCGAGGTACAGGTCGCGGAAGAACCGCGACGTGTCGACGGGAAGCGTCCCACCCTTGGTCAGGGAAACCATGGACTCCTTGATCGACTCCTCGGTCCAGGGGATCCCGGCGGCGCGGCCGGCGTAGGTCCGCAAGGCCTGGCGGTCCTCGGGGCCCAACTGAGACGTGACCGCAGGAGTGAGGGCCTCCAGGAGGACCACGCGATTCTCCGGCGTATACTTCGCGACCCAGGTCCCCGCCTGCGCCAGCCGACGCGCGATGCGGTCCCGCTCGAACTCGCCGAGGTCGCCTCGCAGCATCCCCGTGTCCCGAAGCCGGCGGAGGCACCACTCGAGCCGCCCCTCGTCGGGACTGATCTGCGCCAGGAAGGCGGCGTGGCGGTACGACAGCGCGTACGGTCTCTCGTCCGGAGGTTTCGAGAGCTGCGCCAGCTCGTACGAGCGGGCCTGGTTCACCTCGTCGCCCTCTAGGTCCTCCTCGTAGTACAGCGCCTCCGCCGTGTCGTACGTCTCATGGTAGGAGTCCACCCGGGACAGGTCGAGCACGACCCTGCGCGCGATTGGGGTGACGGCGTACACGTAGCGCAGGATCTCGGGATCACCGACTTCCACCCATTGCGCGGGCGAGAAGCCGAGGAAATCGGACGAGCCCATGTCGCCGAGGTCCTTGCCACGATCCGCGATCCCGACCCATTCGTACGGGATCCCGAGCGGCGCGCGGTAGTGAAGGATCGTCTCGCAGATCTCCTTGCAGGAGTCCCGCGAGCCGCCGGGGGTCGCGTGGTCCTTCCCGAAGGGCTCAATGTCCACCCGGTAGGTCCTCCACAGGGCCGGCCACTCGAGCCGCCAGTTCAGTTTGCCCTTCTCGATGGACGACGTGCCCTTCGACCCGCACCTCGTGCATTCGTACACCGCCTTCATGCCCTCCAGCGCGAGGGTCTTCGCGCCGATCGTGTGGCACCCTTCGCAGAAGGCCTCGAAGGGCAACCAACCCGGCGGGTACGGCCGTCGGGCACGGTATTTGTTCACGACCGCGCGGACCTCCTCCGCACGGGACACGAGGTCGCGGACCGTCGCCTGCATCTCCGGATTTCGGTACGCCTCCGTGGTCGTGACGATTCGCACGTTCGGAGCGAACCGATCGAGGACGCCGCCGAAGTCGACCCAGTAGTGGTCGACCCACGACCCGTGACAACGGAACGGATCGGGCACGTCGATGAGCCGCCGGCCGACGTACCGGTTGCCCTCCTCGCCGGGGAACTGGGAAAGCTGGCCCTCCTTCGCCTTCCATTCGTCCTGCGTGTACAGGACGAGGCTCTGCATCACCTTCCTGCCTTCCTCCCGCAGGCTTCGGGTGAGGAACTGGGAGAGGGTGATTTCCCCGCGCAATCGGCCGACGTGCTGGAGGCCGCTTACGCTGAGGCCCGCATTCACCACGAGATCCTGCTTCGACCCGACGAACGCTTTCGCGTCCTCCAGGAGATCATCGTACCAGTGCGTCAGGCGGATCGACCGGAGCCTATGGATGAGGCCCGAGGCCTAAAGGTTTGCGGGGAAGGTTCCCCCGGACGGCGGTCGCATGGGCAAGAGGCAGGCCGCTCCTGAAATCATCGCGAGCACGCTGGGAAGCGGTTGGATCCGACCGGAATGGGAGTCCATCCCAAGTGCATGTCGCTCCACAGCCGATCGATGCGCCCTACGACTGCGACGGCGGCCGCGCCGATCCCTGTGAGGAATCCACGGGCGACCCCAATCTTCGGGGATGCCGCGGACCGCAGCGCCACGTACGGGAACGCGGGCCGCAACGGCAACGGCGCGTAGCCGTGGAACGAAACCGCCGCAAAGGCCATGCCAGCTAGATAGCGCGCCGCGAGGTCGCGGAGACGCCTCCGCCGGGTTGGGTTTGGAGTCCGTTCGGCCTAGCCCTAATCATGCGATGGCACGCGCGCGGATCAGTGCGCGGAGCGGCACCCCCGCGAGGTCGTCGTGGGGCGTCTTGTTCACCGTCGTGACGACGAGGACGGGAGTAGCCCCGGCATCCTGGAGGTCGTTGATCGCGGCCTTCACGGTCTCGCCCGTCGAAATCACGTCATCGACGATGACGACTTTCTTCCCCTGCGGGTTCGCGTAGTTGGAGGAGAACGCACCTCCCTTCCGGTGCCTCTCCTGGCTCGGCCGGTAGATGATGAGTTCCTTGCCCATGTCCTCGCTGATGAGGGTCGCGAAGGGGATGCCGTTGATCGCGATGCCCAGGATCGAATCGGGCTCTAGGTTCCGCTTCTCCACCTCCTCGAGGACGATATCCGTCATCGCGGCGGCCACGAACCCAATGCGGTTCCCGAAAACGCCAACGGACCGCCAGCCAATCTTGACGTCCTTGGGCGGTTCTCCGCCCTTCACGCCCCGCGTGAGGAGCCAAGTGACCGTCTCTGCGGACAGGTGAAGCTCGTCGCCAATTTCCTTCTCGGACAGGCCCTTTTCCTTGTACTCGAGGGCCTTCTTGACGAGCGCATCGATGCTCTTCATGGTCGTCTCCGGCGCGCGCGATGCGGGGGCGTTCATATTAAGGTATCGCAACGGCCCGAGTTTTCCAGGCCGATCGATGCCGGGGCCGGAGCCGCCGTCAGCGTCTCGGCCGATCCGTTCCGAGGGCGGTCGAGTACGAGCCAAATGCTTAAACCCTCCCGGGGACCCTGAGGGTGGGGTATGGCCCGCGACGACACGCCGGTCCTCGTCATCGTGCTAGTCGCAGCGATTTCGATCGTAGGGATCGCCCTCGCCGCGTCGAGCTTCGCGACGCAGCGGGATTTCCACCACATGATGGGCGGCGGAGGCATGATGGACGACGAGAATGTGACGGCATCGGCCTCGACGCCGGGTGGTTTCGAGTGGGCCGTGCTCATCGTTTCCGCCATCCTGCTCGTCATCTCTGCGGCCCTCCTCCTCCGCGGCCGAGCCGCGCAGCGCGTTTCGCCCGCCGCAGGACCTCCGATTTGGTCCACTCCGCCCGCCCCGGTGGTCGATCGGCCCGCCCCCGCAGGCTCCGCTCCGGTGCAAGCAGTCCCCGAGCCCACCCTCGTCAAGCTCCTCGACGAGGACGAGCGGCGGATGTACCTCGAAATCCGAGACCGGGGAGGGCAGGTGCTCCAGCGAGATCTCGTCGCGCTCGGCACGTTCTCGAAGGCCAAGGTCACCCGGGTCCTCGACAAGCTCGAGACGAAAGGGCTCGTGGTCCGCGAGAGGCATGGGATGACGAACCGGGTCCGGCTCGTCCGTGGGGCTGCAAAGTGACAACTTCTCTCACGGGAATTTCGCTTCCGTGAAACGCGTTTCACCGCATTTCACGATGCCCTGAAGGGCCGTTTCAGCCCAAGGAGATGTCAAGAGGTGAAACATGCAGACCGGTGTCCTCGTGGCCCTCACGGCCCTGTCCCTCGTCGGCGTGGGCGCGGTCGGCGCGTCCGGCATGATCGCGCCCGCGAACATGTCGCAGGGCGGCATGCAGGGCGGCTATGGCGGAGGCATGATGGGAGGCGGTTCCGGCATGGGCGGCGGAATGATGGGCGATGGCGGCTGCGGCTGCCAGAACTATCAGTACTGCCAGCAGCACATGTACGAGCACAACTACACCTGGGACCACCAGTATGGGATGATGCCGTAGCCCGTTTGGCGGGGCCAAATGCCCCGCCCCTTTTCCCCTTATAGTCCGCGCTTCTGGAGCTTCCGCAGCGCACGGATCTTGTGGTCGAAGAGATCCAACATGTACTTCATCGGGATCGACCCCGCGTAGAGGTACGTGTCGTGGAAGAGCTTGTCCGAGTATGCCCTTCCGAGCCCCTTCTTCACGTGCTTCCGGAGCTCCGAGATGAGGTGCTTCCCGATGAGGTAGGAGAGCGGATACGCAGGCGTGTAGGTGTATCGCTTGACTTCCGCAATCGCTCCGGCCCGCTCCATGCCCGCCTCCCGCACGAGGAAATCGACGGCTTCGTCGAACGCCATCCGGCCCATGTGTAGGTCCACATCGATCAGGATGCGGCAGGCCCGCCAGATCTCGTCGAGCATCTGGTGGAACCTCGTCGCGGGGTCCGCACTGAAACCGGCCTCCTTCATCATGTCCTCGCAGTAGTGGGCCCAGCCCTCGACCGACTCGACCGCCGAGGCGAGAGCCCGGGCGTACGAGGGGTTGAGGTTCGCACAGCTGAGTTGCAGGTGGTGCCCGGGGTAGCCCTCATGCACCGCCGTGTTCCGCACCCCGCCGTACGAGTGCTCGCGGAGCATCTCCGGCTTGTCCTCGATGGGGGTGACCATGTACAGCCCCTCCTGCCTTGGGTCGAAGCGAGCCGGCGGGCTGTAGGCGGCGAAGGGGGTCACATGTCGTAGGAAGGACGGGGTCTCGATGACCCGAAGCACCTCATTGGTCGGGATCGTCGCTAGGTTGTGCTCAAGGATGAAACGCCGACTGTCCTCCATCACCTTCGCCGTGTACGCGAGGGCGTCCTCGAAGCGTGCGGGATGGTCTCCCTTCACGATCTCCTTCGCCTCCTCCACCGTGGCCCCGGCCTTGATCTCGCCCGCGAGCCGAGCCAGCTCTCGCTTCGAGTGCCGGAGGTACTTCTTGCCGATCGCGTAGATCTCGTCGACCGTCAGGCCGAGCTCCCGGAGCCGGACCAGCTTTCGGAACTTTGCGGCCCCGATTCCCAAGCGCTCCTCCGCCTTCGGCAGCAACTCGCGCTCGATCCAGCGCGCCTGCTCGGCGAAAGCCTCGTTCGCCCGTGCGGCGGCCTCCGCGAGGCGAGCCGCATCGGCTCCGGGGAGGGCCTCCTTCCCCGCGGCCTCGATCATCCGCAGGAACCCCGGTGTTCGCTGTGCAGACTCGAGCCCGATCTCCGTCCAGATCTTCACGGGGGCGCGGATCCGAGTCTTCATCTCCTCGAGGAAGCTTGGCGTACGCTCGAGCCGCCCTGTGATGCTCTCGAGCCGCTTGGGGAGCGACGCGAACTCGCGCATGAGGAGGAGGAAGAGCCCCTCTCCGACGGAATCCGATCCGCTCGGCATCGATTCCCAGATGCGCAGTTCATCGAGTTCGTAGATCCAAAGGCGAAGACTGTTCCGGAGGACGCCGTAGTCGACGCGCTTCCCTGGGGACAGGCTCTTCCGGTCGATCTCCGCGAGGCGCTCGAGGGCCTCCTTCGATTTCGCGATTTCCTGCAACCCCGCGTCGTGCGTCCCCCTTGGGAGGAGATGGTCGTACGTGTGGATGCCCACACTCGTCGCGAAGATGGGATTCCATTCCACATACCAGTCGAAGAATTCCTTGGAGAGGGCATCGAGGCGGGCGTCCGTCATGGCCTCGGGCATCCGCTCCTCGGCTAAATCCCTGTCGTCAGATCGGGACGCGCCGACCGCTCTTGTCTCGCCGGAACTTGCCAAAATCCTCGGAGACAGCGAGGACTTCGCCGGAGAACACGGGACCGTCCACGCACACCAGCTTGCCGTCGAACGCGCACGCGTCGCAGATCCCGATCCCGCACTTCATGTAGCGTTCGACCGACGCCTGCGTCGGGATCCCGCGCTTCGAGGCCGCGTCGAGGACGAGCTTCATCATCCGTTCGGGTCCGCAGGCGACGACCTGGTCGTACCGGTGCCTCTCGAGGAGCTTCTCCGCGAGCACGGGGACGAATCCATGGAAGCCGCGGGAACCGTCGTCCGTCGATATATGCGTCTCCCCGGCGGCGGCCGCGCGGTCCGCGAAGAGGAGTTCCTCCGCGGTCTTCGCCCCCAGGGCGGTCGTCACGTGTGCGCCTTGCTGCGCGAAGGCCTCGATCGCGGCGATCAGAGAGGCCATCCCGGTGCCGCCGGCGACCGCGAGGACCCGCTCTCCTTCGAGGCGGAAGGTATTTCCATAAGGGCCGCGGACGCCGATGCGGTCTCCGGGCTTGAATGCGGCGAAGGCTTTCGTCGCGTCCCCGTACGCGTGGACGGTGATCCCTTTCACCGGGCCGAGGTAGGACAAGGCCATCGGAAGCTCGTCATGGCGGGGAATCCAGACCATGATGAACTGGCCCGGCTCGCCGCCGAAGTCGGCCCTGAAGCGGTACGAGGTCGTGTGATGGGACTCGCGGACGACATCGAGGAGGGGCACGATCTGTGCCTTAATCATGGGCCACCCCGACCGCTTCCCCGACGGACCGGAAGCCGAGTTCGTCCAGGATGAAGGACATCTCCTTCACGACGCGCTCGAAGACACCGAGGCCGCCGGTCGCGATGGCCGTGCCAATCTGGACCGCGCTCGCGCCGGCCATGACGTATTCGAGGGCATCCCGGCCCGTTCCGATCCCGCCGACGCCGATGACCGGCACGTCGACCTTCTCGTAGATGTCGTACACCGCGCGCACGCCGATCGGTCGAATCGCGGGGCCGCTCAATCCGCCGTACTTGTTCGCGAGGATCGGCATCTTCAGCTCGGGCGCGATCGCCATCGCCTTGACCGTGTTGATTGCGACGATTCCGTCGGCGCCGCCCTTCTCTGCGGCAACCGCGAAGGAGGCGATGTCCGAGACGTTCGGGGAAAGCTTCGGGAACACGGGGATGTCCACGGCATCCTTCACCATGCGCGTGAACTCCTCGACCGCGTCTTCGCTCTGCGCGATCTCCGTGCCGAGGCCCTTCGCGTGCGGGCAGGAGAGGTTCATCTCGATGGCGGCGACGCCGTATTCGGCCATCCGCGCGGCGACCTTGGCGTACTCCGCCGCGTCCTTCCCGTAGACGGAGCCGATGACCACGGCCTTCGCTCTCAAGGCTTGGCGGACCTCCCGCTCGAACTCGACGATGCCCGGGTTCGGGAGGCCGACCGCGTTGAGCATGCCCACGTCGAGCTCGACGATCGTCGGGTTCGCGTAGCCCTCGCGGGGCTCCGGCCCGATACTCTTCGTGACCACCGCGCCCGCGCCTGCCTGGAAGACGCGGACGAGCGAGCCTCCCGTCTCATCGAGGATCCCCGACGCGAGCATCGTGGGGTTGCGGAGAGGGACGCCCGCGACCTCTGTCTCGAGGGAGACCATCCGCGCGCGGCATGCGGCCCTCGACCTAAAGGGTTTGCTTTGCGCCCGCCTCGATGCGCCGACCCGCCAGGAACCTTTATGCAGGCGCCCCTTCATCGGACAGGGGATGCGCGTCGGGGACCTCGGTCTGGATCCGAGGATCGTCGATATTCTGAAGGCACAGGGAATCGAAGAGCTGTACCCGCCTCAGGAGGACTCGATCGGCCCGGCCCTCCTCGGCGAGAATCTCGTCCTCGCGATCCCCACCGCGAGCGGGAAATCCCTTGTGGCCTACCTCGCGATTCTCGCATCCGTCCTCCGGGGCGGCAAGGCACTTTACATCGTCCCGTTACGAGCCCTCGCGGCCGAGAAGTACGACGACCTGAAGGCCTTCGAGCCTCTCGGGGTAAAGGTCGGCATCAGCGTCGGCGACTACGATTCTCCGGACCCGACGCTGGAACGTTTCGACGTGCTCGTGGCCACGTCGGAGCGGGCAGACTCCCTCCTGCGGCACCGAACGAGCTGGCTCCAGCGTCTCACGGTGGTCGTGGCGGACGAGGTCCACCTCATCAACGATCCGGATCGTGGACCCACCCTGGAGGTCACCCTTGCGAAGCTCCGACAGGTCAACCCACGCGCGCAGGTGCTCGCCCTCAGTGCGACGATTAAGAACTCCGACGAACTCGCACGGTGGCTCGAAGCAGAGCATGTGAGGAGCGACTGGAGACCCGTTCCTCTGAAGGAGGGAGTCTACTACGACGGCGCGGTTCATTTTGTCGACGGAGCCGTCCAGCCCGTGCGGATCGATGAGGACGATCTCTCCGGCCTCGTCACGGACATCATGGCATCAGGAGGCCAGGCACTCATCTTCGTGAGCACGCGTCGGTCGACGGAAGCCCTCGCGAAAGCACTCTCGCGCGACGTGAGAGAGAAGCTCAACGAGAAAGAGATCGAATACCTCTCGAAGGTCGCGGAGGCGCTCATTCGTGGCCAGGAAGAAGCGACCTCCATGGCCGCGCGGCTCGGCAAGTGTGTGGAGGGCGGTGTCGCATTCCACAACGCCGGTCTGACGATTGAACAGCGCGCCCTGGTTGAGAAGGAGTTCCGGAAGGGACGGATCCGCTGCATCGTCGCAACACCGACACTCGCGATGGGCGTGAATACCCCCGCGCGTCGGGTGGTAATCCGTGACCTGAACCGGTTCGATGTCAACTATGGTCTCTCGCCAATCCCTGTCCTGGAAGTCAAGCAGATGTGCGGCCGTGCAGGCCGACCACGGTACGATCCGTACGGCGAGGCGATCCTCTTCGCCAAGGACGAGGACGACATCGACGAGCTGTTCCAGGAGTACTTCCTCAGTCCGCCGGAGGCAATCGAATCGAAACTGGGCTCAGAGCCTGCCTTGCGGATGCACGTCCTCGCGAGCGTCGCGACGGGCCATGTCGGCAGCGAGGAGGAGCTGTTCGCGTTCTTCAACCGCACCTTCCTTGCGTTCAGCGGCGACATCTATGCGATTCGTGGCAAAGTCCTCGAAGTCCTTGAGTTCCTCCGCAAGGAGGACTTCATCACCCGCAACGACGGCTTTCTCAAGGCGACGTTCTTTGGCAAGCGGACGAGCGATCTGTACATCGACCCGCTCAGCGCCGTGCGAATGCGCGATGCCCTTGAGGATCCCAAGGACTCGACGTTCTACCACCTCTGGTCCATCTGCTCGACGCCCGACATGCCGAAGCTCTATCTGCGGCGCGGCGATTACGCCTGGGTCGAGCAGAAGATCGAGCAGGAAGATCTCGCGTCTCCCGTCGAGGACTACGACTTCTTCCTCGCGGAAGTGAAGACCGCAACGCTCCTCCACGACTGGATCCTGGAGCGGACGGAGGAGGAGGTCACGAAGAAGTTTGGGATCGGGCCGGGGGACATCCGCCGGATGACGGACCAAGCGGAGTGGCTCCTCTACTCCATGGCGGAGTTGGGCAAGATCTTCAACAAGAAGAAGGTCCGCGATCTCACGCGGCTTACGATTCGCATCCGGTACGGCGTCAAAGAGGAACTGCTCGAGCTCGTGTCCCTTCGCGGGATCGGGCGGGTTCGCGCGCGAGCTCTCCATCGGCGAGGCCTGCGAACCCTGCGCGATTTGCAGAAGGTCGACCCGAACGAGCTGGCCCGGATCCCTTCGATCGGTCCGGCGATCGCGAAGCGAATCAAGGAACAGGTCGGGCAGGAAGTTGACGTCCGAGCGATCGAAGGCCAAGCCGCCCTGGGGGACTTCACCTGAGCCACGAGGTCGCAGGAGCCCGCGGGCGGGTCGGCGATCCGGAGAGGACGCTCGAAAAGGCGGGACGATGGGCCTCGGCGCACGGCGTGGAAGTCCTGCTCGCGGACTCGAGGACCGTGTTCGGTCGAGACCACCTAGAATCTGCGATCATGCACGCACAACGGGCGAAGGACACCGGGCGAATGACGGCGAAGTCCGTCGCCATGGAGACGATTGTGTACCTATCGGGGAAGCATCAGGTCGCGGATGCGATCCGGGCCGCGGGCCTCCGTCCCGAGACGGAGGCCATGGCGGTCGTCGTCTTCGGCGATGCGTCCGCCCAGGATCTCCTTCGGGAACTCGGATGGAGGCGCGACGATGATGTCCTCTCGCCGGAGGGGAAAGCCCTCGCGACCTTGGGGATCACCCAGACCGAGGCGCGGACGGTTCCGGCGGACCGGCAGCACGATCTGAGCCTTGAGAAGACGGCCCTTCTGGATGTGCTCCTGTAACAGACGTCAGTTGTTCACCGAAGCGGTAGGAAGAGGATGACGGCAGCGAAGGCCACTGTGTCGATGACCGCGGCGAGCAGGACCAGGTACCGGACACCCCGGCCCAGGTCGCGAAGGGACACGTCTTTGTCAACCCTCCACTAACGCAACCCCGTGCGGGTAACAGGAAGCGTGTCCCGGCCCTCCGCGGTTCGTGTCCTACCTATCGAGGAGGGACCGAAGCAGGCCAAGGAGCAGGGACCCCACGACCACCAGGAGGATCGCTACGGCGAGCCCCAGCTCGACGAAGTCCTCGCGTCGTCTGCGGAGAAGATCCTGCGACGCGCTCACGGAAGCGGACGCTCTCGGATGGCTTGCGAAGGGGATCATGAGCTCCGTTCGCCACGGACCCCCAACACGATAAAGGCTCCTCAGGAAGGCCCGTGATTGCGGCGGCCAGGATTTGAACCTGGGAACCCCTTCGGGACGAGACCCTAAATCTCGCGCCGTTTCCGTGCTTGGCTACCGCCGCGATCTCCGACAGCAACAGGGATGTAGAAAAGCTTCCTGTTCGAGCATCGATTCTCATGCGGACCGCGCTGCCCAGAATGCGACGTGAAGATGGAGACCATGAGGAAGGCCCCCAGGGGCGCCGGGCAACCCCGTCTCGCCGCCGAGGATAAGGAAAAGGTAGATGCCCCGAGGCCCCATCCGGCTCCCCGTGGGCTTCGAGCGCCTGCCCTTCGATGCGGAGACACACCTCGCGGACGTGAGGCTCTTCCAGCAGGAGGCCTTCGGGGCGGTCTACCTCATCGATGATGAGCGCAAGGCGATCGTCGAGACGGCCACCTCGTGGGAAGTCGACCGGATTCTCGAGGCGGTCCACGGGTTCGGCCTCCGGCCGGCGGACATCGACGCCCTCATCGTATCCCACGTCCACTTGGATCATGCCGGCGGCGCGGGATTCCTCCTGGAGTCGATGCCCCGCGCGAAGGTCTACGTGCACGAGCGAGGGCACAAGCACCTCGTCGATCCGACGAGGCTCGTGGCCAGCGCGCAGGCGGCCCTCGGCCCCGTGGAGGCGAAGGAGTTCGGCACGATGCGGCCGATCCGCGCGGACCGGCTCGTCGCCGTGAAGGACAACGACACGCTGGACCTTGGGAAGCACGAGCTCCGGTTCCTCGATTCCCCCGGGCATGCGCCCCACGAGCTGACGGTCCTCGACACGCGGAACGGATGCGTGTACGCGGGCGACGCGGTGGGCCTCTACTTCCCGGGCGACGAGATCCTGATGCCCATCGCTCCGGCCCCCGCGTTCGATCTGGAGAAGAACCTCCAGACGTTCGCGAGGTTGCTCGCCCTCCAGCCGCGCGCCCTGCTCTTCAGCCACTACGGCCCCCACGCGCGGCCCAAGGAGGCGATCGAGGCCCAGATGGCCGCGTACCCCGCATGGGCGAAGGTCGTCCGGGAGCGGCTCGCGAGCGAGGGCGAGGACCGCGTCCTCCGCGAGCTGTACGAGATGTCGTGCCGCGCCGCCCGGCGGTATCCGAGGGAGTTCCTCGAGCGACGCATCCGCGTGAGCATCACCGGCCTAGCAAACTACCACGAGAGGATGGAACATGCTGCCCCCCAGCGTTGAGGAGATCATCGAGACCATCGACTCGGACCACACGAGCGGCGCCGCGCGGATCGCGGGCATGGGGCTGAAGGCCATCGAGCATCTCGTCAAGGACTCTCCTTCGCCGCTGCCGGCGGATCGCCTCCGGGAGGCGGCCCGCCGGATCCCCGAGGCCCAGAGGACGAACGCGGCCCTGTACAACGTGACGCAGCTCTTCGCCCGCCTCGTCTCGGAGGGCCACGACCCCTGGGCGGTCCTGCAGCAGCTCCGGACGGAACTCGAGTCCGCGCGGGAAAGCGTCGCACGGAACTTCCTGAAGATCGCGCCGGACCGCGCGCGGGTCGTCACGCTCACGTTCAGCGCGAACGTCCTCACGTGCCTGCAGCGGGCACACGAGCAGGGGCGGATCGAGCACGTGACCGTGATGGAGTCCCGGCCCCTCTTCGAGGGGCGATTCCTCCTGATCGCGCTCTCGGAGGCGGGAGTGCCGGCGACGCTCGTCCCGGACGCGATGGGTCCCGGGCTCATGGCCGAGGCAACGTGCGCGCTCGTCGGCGCGGACACGGTCCTCCGGGACGGCGCCTTCGTGAACAAGACAGGGACGTACGCCCTGGGCCTCGCGGCGTCCGACCACCGAAAGCCACTCTACGTCGCCTGCGAGACCTTGAAGTTCGACGCTCGCTACGACTCCGGTTCGTGGCCCGGAGCACCGGAGATGAACCCCCGCGAGATCTGGGAGAACCCGCCGGAGCGGATCGCGATGCGGAACCGGTACTTCGAGGTCATCCCCGCGCGGCTCGTGACGATGGTCACCACGGAGCGGGGCTCGTACGCGCCGGACACGATCCGCACGATGCTCGCGCCAGCGAAAGGACAAGAATGAGGCATCGGATTAGTAACAAGATTCATATGGACGGGCGTATAACGACGTTATAGATAACATGGGCCGGCAGGAACTGCACATCGTGCTCGTCTCGAACGAACCCGCCCGCGCGTACCCCGCGATCCAGCTCGCCCTCGGCGCGGCGGCGATGGGGAACAAGGCGAAGGTCTACGCGACGACGGGCGGCCTCGAGGTCCTCCGGAAGGGCGCGGCGGACCAGATCCATCTTCCCGGATATCCGCCCCTCGGCCAGATCCTCCGGGACGCGATCAAGCTCGGCGTGGAGGTATGCGCGTGCGCGCCGAGCACGGACATCCTCAAAGCTCAGGGCATCACGAAGGACACGGTCGAGGAGGGCGTGAAGCTGGAGGACATGATCGGCTTCCTGCAAGGCGCCCTGCCCGCGGCGAAGGACGGCGGGGTCATCACCTTCATCTGAGCGGGGGATCCGATGCGCGCGGCAACGATGGACGAGAGAACGTCGGAGAAGCCGAAGGCGCAGGGGGTCCTCGACACGAGCGGCCTCCTCTGCCCCTATCCCTACATCCGCGCGAAGGAGGCTTTGGAGACCCTCCCGCGAGGGACGGCCCTCGAAATCCTCACGGACAGCGAGCCCACCGCAGTCTCGTCGATTCCGATCCTCTGCGAGCAGAACGGCTATGCGTACACGAGCGTCCAGGAAGGCGAACGCTGGCGGCTCGTCGTGAGGAAACCCTGACGGTGCCTGCCGGATCCCCCTCGGGCCGGCTCGAATCCCGGCGCGAACGCAAAGGTTCTATGCCCAAGCGCGGGTCATGAGAACGATGGCGGACTCCGAGGCGCCGGTCCACGACCCGATCGAAGAGGGCCTCCGCCTGTTCAACGAGGGGTACTTCTTCGAGGCCCACGAGGTCCTCGAGGACGTCTGGCATCGGGAGCGCGGCGAGCCTCGGCTGTTCCTCCAGGGGCTGATCCAGGTCTGCGCGGGGTTCCACCACTACCAGTCTGGGAATCTCCGCGGAGCGATGGCGCTCCTCGCCCGCGGGATCGAGAAGATTCGCCGCTATCCGGAACGATACCTGGGGTTCGACACGCGCCGCCTCGTTTCGGACCTCGAGGACGCCCGACGGAGGATCGAACGCGTCCAGGGGACGCCGGGTGCGGCGACCCTCGAATTCCCGCTGCTCCGCCGGATGGCAGGCCCCTGACCTCGAAAATGCGGATCGGTCCGGGAACGCCACGTGCGCGGGCGTCGAGGGCGGGCCGGGGGCGGCCGCGTTGTCGTTGTTACCACCGGACGGTGGTAACGCGCGCGATGTCTCCGTCGGCGGTCGGCGGGTAGCGACGCCGGAGGGACGAGGCCCGCCTAGAGGAACTCTCTCAGCAATTCGTCTGGATCGGGAATTCCCAGGGGCTGCTTCACGAGCGGGCCCTTGCGGAGAGCGGGCTCCAGTTCCTCGTACGTTGGCACGTCCTTGTTCTCGTAGAAGAGTCCGATCGGGATTCGCTCGCGCTGGATCATTGGCCATTCGATCGCCTTCGCGAAGGCGGCCCGGACGTCGCGCGGGTCGTGGCCCTCCTTCTCCAGGTAGTAGACGCGTTCCCGGAAGAAATCGTACGTGTTGACTTTGTTGTACGTCACGCAGGGAGAGAGGCAGTCCACGAGGCTGAACCCCTTGTGTTCGATCGCTCTCTGCACGAGCTCCGCCATGTGTTTCACGTCCCCGGAGAACGTCCGGGCGACGAACGTCGCACCGGAGGAAATCGCGAGGGAAATCGGGTCGATCGGGTTCTCGATCACGCCGACCGTCGGGGTGGATTTCGTCTTCATCCCTTTCTCCGACGTCGGAGAGGCCTGGCCCGTCGTGAGGCCGTAGATCTGATTGTTCATCACGATGTACGTCACGTCCAAGTTCCGGCGCATCGCGTGCAGCGTGTGGCCGAGGCCGATGCCATAGCCGTCTCCATCGCCCCCGGTGATGATCACATGCAGGTCCGGATTCGCGAGCTTCGCGCCGCTCGCGACAGGGACCGCGCGGCCGTGGATCGAGTGGAACCCGTACGTCGATAGGAAGTGCGGCAGGTTGCTCGAGCAGCCGATGCCGGAGACGATGAGGACGTTCCAGGGCTCGAGCTGAAGCGCGTGGATCGCCTTCTGCAGGGCGTTGAGGACCGCGTAGTCTCCGCATCCTGGGCACCAGGTGGGCTTGATCTCGGACTTGTACGTGTGGAGTTCGAACTCGGTCCTCACGAGACCACCTCCAGGATCTTGTTCGCGATGTCCCGCGGGCTGAAGGGCTCGCCGTCGTACTTCCCGTAGAAGTGGTCCGGCTTGATGCCGGTCTCCGCCCGCAGGAGTCGCGCGAACTGCCCCGTGTAGTTCCCTTCGACCGCCAGGGTGCACTTCGCCCCTTTGAGCGCGGCCGCCGTCTCTTCGACGTGGAACGGGAACAGCGTCGGGTACTCGAGGTGGTTCGCCTTGATGCCCTCTCGCTCCTCGACGCGGAGGATCGCCTCCCGCGCGGGGCCGTGCGTAGATCCCCAGCTGATCAGGGTGAGATCGGCATTTGAGGGTCCCCAGAGCTCCGGCGGCGGCGTGTCCTTCCGCAGGCCCTCGAGCTTCCGCATCCGCTTCTCCATCATCCGCCGGCGCTCCTCGACGAACTCCGGAAGGCCCGCGAGGACGTCGGAGATCAGCTCGCCGGATTCCATGTGCTCGTCCGACCCCGCGATGAACTGGTAACCCTTCGTACCCGGGAAGGCCCGCGGGCTCACGCCCGATTCCGTGTGACGGTACCTCTTGAATTCGGACATCGCCCCGCCGTCCGAGGCGGTCATGCCGCGCACGATCGGGACGGTGAAGTCGAGGCCGTCCACCGTACGATGGCCCTCGCCCAGGTACAGGTCGGAGATGACGATGATCGGCGTCTGATAGATCTCCGCGAGGTTGAAAGCCTTCGCGGTCAGGACGAACGCCTCCTCCGGGGTGCGCGGCGCGAGGATCGCACGAGGCCAGTCGCCTTGGCCCGCGCCGAGCGCGAGGTTGAGGTCGCCTTGCTCCGTCTTCGTCGGCAGGCCCGTCGACGGACCGGCACGCTGCACGAGGACCGCGACGACGGGCGTCTCCGTCATCCCGCCCTGGCCGAGCGCTTCAACCATGAGGCTGAAGCCGCCGCCGGAAGTGGCCGTCATCGACCGCACGCCGGCGAAACCGGCGCCGATCGCCATGTTGATCGCGGCGAGTTCGTCCTCCACCTGCTTCACGACGACATCGTACTTCGCCGCGTGGGCGGCCATCCAGTGCATGATCGACGACGCGGGCGTCATCGGGTATTGGGCGAGGAACTTGCAGCCGGCCGCGAGGGCGCCGAGGCAGACCGCCTCGTTCCCCGTGATGATCGGCTTCGGCACGTTCGGATAGGCCAGGCCGAGGGCCAGAGGGCCGCCGAGCGATGCGACCGCGTCCGCGCCGTCCTTCGCCGCGCGGATGTTCTGCTCCACGATCTCGGGCTTCTTGTCCCCCCAGATGTCCCGGAAGGCCGTCTCGACGTGGCGGAAGTCGAGCTCGAGCAGGCGCACGACGGCCCCGAGCGCGACCGTGTTCCGCATCAGCGCATTCGGAGAGATTGCCTGGGCCATCTTGCGGAGTGGGATCCCCAGCGGCCGCACATTCGACCGGAGTCTCTTCGGATCGAGTTTGATCGAGTCCGAATCATAGAGGATCGCGCCGTCCGTGGCCACGTCGCCTTGGTGGACATCCATCGTCGCCTGGTTCAGGCACACGAGGATGTCCGGGTCCTCGCCGTGAGAGAGGAGGCGCTCCATGCCCGCGCGCACCTGGGTCCACACATGGCCGCCGCGGATTACGCTCTGATACGAGGAATACGTCCAGACGTGGAGACCGCTCCTAGAGCAAATCTTGGCGAAGCTCTCCGCCGTGGAGGAGACTCCGTCCCCGGCGGCCCCGCCGATTCGGAATACGAAATCTCGCTTGGACATGGGAAGACCCACCCGGTGGGCCCAGGCGCGCTGCCCCTCAAGTATCCATTGAACGACAGCCCTGACTAAAATACTTTGGCACCCATATTTTCCATGGATGCGAGCCGCGAAGCGGCGCTCGCGCCCGCCGCGCAGGAAACCCTTTTCCGCAGAGTAGACCTTGCCCGGTCGCCGTGATCCGATGAAGGCGGTCCCCGATCTCCCGCGACACCCGAAGCCTTTGGGTCCCTACTCCCACTGCGTCGTCGCGAACGGGCTCGTGTTCATCTCCGCGCAGACCCCGCTCGCGCCCGGAGCCAGCCCGGGGGAGTGGGCCGCTACGGACATCGCTGGCCAGACGCGACAGTGCCTGAGGAACATCGAGTCGATTCTCGCGGAGCTCGGCCTGGGGATGGACTCTGTGGTGAAGACGACCGTGTTCCTCGCGGACCCCAACGACTTCCGATCCATGAACGAGGCGTATCGGGAGTTCTTCCCCAAGGAGCCCCCCGCCCGTTCCCCCGCAAAGCTTGGGATCGACTCCCCCGGGCTCCGGGTGGCGATCGAGGCCACGGCGGTGTACGAGCCGCGCGGCGAAGCGTGAGCCCGCGTTGTTACCACCAGAGGGTGGTAACAGGGGCGGATGGGAAGCACGCGCTACGCCCACCCCGACTACATCTTGCGTACCTGCCATCGCCAAGACGAAGCCCACGACGGCCGTTACCACCGAACGGTGGTAACGCGCAAATCGGATGCGGCCTTGTGGTTCGACTCATCCGCCGACGACGTTACCTGTACTTCTGGACCTATCGTCCGGGACCTCGGGGCTCGCGTCGCGTCTGGACCTACGTGGGGGCGCTGGGCCGCGTGGACACGAGGAGGAAGGCCGTGGAACTCCTCCTTGCATCCCACCGGGAGGCGCAGCAGGAACTGGACCGCCGAATCGCTCGGCTCGTACGCCGCTCCGGGATTGCCTAGCTACAAGGACATCCGGGCGAGCGTCTTCGTCGCCTTCACGCCCTCGATGCCCCGGACCTGCGACACGACGATTGAGCCGATCTCGTCAAAGGACTCTGCCTCGACCTTTGCGATGAGATCGTACTCGCCGAACAGCGGGTAGAGCTCCACAATCTGCTTGATCTTCATGAGCCTCGCGTAGACCTCCTTCTCCCGCGTGGGCTCGATGTCGATCAGGACGAATCCGATCGCCGTCGTCGCACCCGGTCCGCGGTACATCCGTACCCTAGATAAGCGTATCGAAGCAAGTGCCGGGCCGAGCACACTGCACAACGCGAGAGGTCGAATCGCAAATCGGATTCTCACGGGTCAAGCTAGAAATACTCACTACGGCCATCATAACCAGTACGCGTCGCAAACCCGAGGAAATGGACGACGAGAGACCCCTTTTCCCTGTGGAGACCCTTCGCCACTGGTATGTTACCCCGTTCGGCGGCACGTCGCCGGAACTCGGGCTCTTCCAAATCGGCATCAACCGCGAGGCCCTCGAGACGAACACGTCCCTCGACCCGACGGTGGACCGCGTGCGCGTCTCGATCGCGGGCCGCCCACACCGCCGGCCCCTCCTGATGGACCGCTTCTTCGAGATCGTGCCTCTGGACGAGCAGCATCCCGATGCCTTCCGCCGATCCCCACGCGGAGAGGCCGTCCTGCCGGAAGGCGATGACGTCGTGCGGAAATACGAGCCGCCGCGGCCGGGAGACGACATCGTCATCAACAACGTGGCGTCGCAGCGCCTCGTCCCCCTCGCTTCCTCCGAGGAATTCGAGAAGGTCCTCCGGGAGCTGTTCCGGAAGGGACACGGTCGGCCGCGCGAGAATGCCTGAGCGGGCCGCCGCCCGCGAATGGTTTTTATCGCACGCCCACCTAGGACGCTTCGATGCGGATCGGCGTTATCGGCGTCCAGGGCGACGTGAGCGAGCATGTGGACGCGGTCGTCCGCGCGATCCGCGAGTCCGGCCACCAGGGCGAGGCGTTCGCGGTCCGACGGCGGGAGGACCTCGATCGGGTGGACGCCTTGACGATCCCGGGCGGCGAGAGCACGACGATTTCCAAGCTCCTCCTCAAGCTCGGGATGTTCGATGAGATCGTCCGCCGTGCGACGGAGGAGGCGATGCCGATCATGGGGACCTGTGCCGGCTGCATCCTCCTCGCGAAGGATGCCGGGCACCAAGCCGCAAGGACCCGCACGCGGCTCCTGGGTCTGATGGACATGGCCGTGGATCGCAACGCCTTCGGGCGGCAGAAGGAGTCCTTCGAGGCGGACCTCGTCGTCACGGGTCTCGACTCTCCCTTCCACGGCGTGTTCATCCGCGCCCCCGCGATCCTCCGAACCTGGGGCCGCTGCGAACCCCTGGCCCGCTACGGCGACAAGGTCGTCCTCGCCCGGGAACGGAGTCTGATCGCCTCCGCGTTCCACCCCGAGCTCGGAGGGGACCTGCGAATCCACAAGTGGTTCCTCGACCTCGTCTAGAGCAGCGCAAGGACGAGGGCCGCAGCGGTGATCGCTCCCGTGAGGGTCACGTAGAGGGCGGGCCGGAGGATCGCCATCGTCGAGTTGATCGACGTCGTCAGGCGAGACGCGGCCTGTGGGCCAAAGATGCGAAAGTCGGGAACGTCCTCGACGAAGACCGCCACGTCGACGTCCTCCAAGTTCGCCACCGCCTCGCGCACCGCCCCCTCGGCCTGCGCGAGGATTGCGGCGTGGTCGAAGACCGCGCCGACCGCATTGAACCCGGTCATCGTGAGGTTCACGGAGTGGTTGTCCGTCGTCAGGATCTCGGACTCCTGGACGAGGCGCGCGATCCGCGCGCGGATCCGGTCGCGGAGCCCGGGCACCATGTTGTTGCCGTCGAACAGGACGTATGCGGCCCGCTGGCCCGAAGCCTCGACGACGAGGGCCTCGATCCCACGGGCGCCGAACCCCTGGTCCGGGGCGGAGATTCCCGCTCGGCGAGCGTATCCGGCGCGCAGGCGGCCTTTCGGGGCCTTCAGGGCGGCCTCCGCGACGATCCTCGCGCCCTCGATCATCTCATGGCTGTCCTGGGACCCGAAGTGCGTCAATCCGATCCCGGGCTCGAGGCAGTTGTGCGCGTCGACGAAGATCGCGTCGGCCGCGCCGACCAGCTTCGCCTCCTGGACCGCCGCGTGGCCCGTCGCCGCGTCGATGTCGTCCGTGGGATTCGGGGCGAAGGTGCCGACGATCAGGACCGAGTCGCCAAACGCCTGCCCGAGAATCGAGGCTCGGCCTCGCTGCGCGCGGACCGCAGGCCCGGCCTCGGCGACGTAGGCGGCGGTGGACACCTTCCGCCGCAAGGCCTCCGTGATCTTCCGAATCTCCGGCGTCGTCGCGGGATTCTCGTCGTGGGTCGTGGGGCTGTGTGCCACGAGGACGTTCGGCGTGAGGTCCGCGAGGTCCCGCGCGACTTTCGTCGGGAGGTCGGATCCGCCGACGTAGCCCATCGGCCCCGGGTGCACGGCCGGCGCGATGAATAGCGCCTTCAGCCCGCGGGCGGCGCGGAAGACCACGCCCGCGACCCGGATTCGCGCGGGCACGCTGATCGAACCGAAGAAGGACTCGAGCTCCGAAACGCCTGCGTCCTCGACCTCCGTGTAGTGGTCCAGGGTGTGGCGGAGGAGCCGGAGGCCATCGTAGCCAAACGCGCGCAGGAGGGGCCGCCTGGCGATCTCCGTGTACCCGGCGGCGGACAGGAGGCACACGCCGAAGGCGAGCAGGGATTGCACGACCTCCCAGGGGGACATGCGCGTGACGAGCACGAGCGCGAGGAGCCCGAGGAGCGGCTGGAGGCTCGACGCGGGCAGAGACCTCAGGTGTTTGGAGTTCGAGGTGCTCACGAGGATCACGTGACGGACCCACAACATTGCTCCGTACCCGAGGACCGCGAGCGGCACGCTCGGAATCGCCACGACGACCTGCGTCGCGATCGCGTAGATTGTGAAAACGATGTCGCCGAGCAGTTGGAGCACTCCGAGGACGATCAGGCCGACGAAGACGAGGAGGGTGGAGCGACGCAGGTACAAGCGACCGCCGAGACCCTCCGCGAGGGGCGTCGTCAGCAGGGCCGCGAGATAGGCGGGCACGGCGACCGCGACGGTCCCTCGTAGGACGGCGAAGGCATCGAGGCTCGGGTACTGCAGGAGAAAGGCCTCCATGAGACTGAAGGCGAGGATCGGGAGGATCATGCGCCTCGGCGGTGGGGAGACGAATAGACGTCGAGCCAAGCGCGTCGTTTCGGCCTGGCTCTGCGCCGCCGTCTTCGGCCGCAGGACGTGCATCAGCCAGCCTTCACCGCCTCGATGATCCCTCGAAGGACGTCGCCGTCCCGAGCGACCTCAACGATCGTCCCCGTGACGACGATGTCCGCGCCGGCCCGTGCGACCGTCCGCGCGGCCTCGGGCGAGCGGATGCCGCCGCCGACGACGACCGGGATTCCGATCGCCGCGCGCACGGCCTTCACGATCTTCGCGGGCACGGGCTCCGGCGCGCCGCTGCCGGCTTCCAGGTACACGAGCTTCATGCCGAACATCTCCGCCGCGACGGCGTACTGCACGGCGACGACGGGGTTCGACCGCGGGAGGAGATCCGCCCGCCCGACCTCGCCCGCGCGCATCCCCGGCTCGACGACGAGGTAGGCCATCGGGATCGCCTCGAGGCCCCAGGCCTTCACGATCGGCGCGGCGATCTTCTGCTCGCCGACGATGAATCGAGGCTCCCGGCTGTTCAGGAGGCTCATGAAGTAGAGGGCGTCCGCGTGCGGGGACAGATTCGATGCGTTCGCAGGGAACAGGATCACAGGGAGCTTCGCCCCCTCCTTGGCGGCGAGGACCGTCCGGTCCAGGCGGTCCTGTGTGACCCCCGTCGAGCCGCCGATCATGATCGCGTCCGTCCCCGCGGATGCCGCGTCCGCGGCGAGCTTCCTCGCCTCCTCGGGTGACTGCTTGTCCGGGTCGAGGAGGGTCATGTGCAGCCGGCCGTGGGACCGCCGTTCGAGCAGGTAGTCGTACACTTTCACGGGAGGATCCCTCCCACGAGGAACGCGGCGAGCGCGACCACCATCGCGTACTTCGCGAACCGTTGGGAGCGCGCGGGGTTCGACGTCGAGTGCAGGGCAGCGTAGATAAAGATTCCGTCCGCAAGGAGGACGACGCCCAGATACGGGAACCCTAGGGCGCGGATCCACCAGGGGACGATGCTCAGGCCGACGGCGGCGACGAAGGCCGTGCTGGCGACCAGGCCTGCGGGCCTTGAGCCGACCCGCTGCGGCAGGGTCCGCCGGTCGACGTCGCCCGCCATGTCCTCGATGTCCTTCACGATCTCCCGTCCGAAGGTCGCGAGGAACGCCAACAGGGTGAGGAAACCGGTCCGCACCATGGGCACGACGTCCTCTCGGAACACCGCGAAGCCGGCGAAGAGGAAAAGAGACCCCACGAGGTACGCGATCAAGAGGTTCCCGGGAACGCCCCGGGCCTTCACGAGGTACTCATACGCGAACATGAGGAACCCGTTGACCACGACGACGAGCCCGCACAGGGGGCTCGCGGCAATCCCCAGGATCCCCGCGGCGACGAACATGGTCCCTTCGAGGAGCTTCGCGGAGGCGAGGCTCACCCGGCCCGAGGGCAGCGGCCGATCGGGATGATTGATCCGATCCGTCTCTCGGTCCTTGATGTCGTTCAGCGCATTCCCCGCCGCGGTGAACGCCGCCGCGGCGAGGGCCGCGAAGCCCAGGGAGACGGAGTGCGCGCCCCATGCGTCGGGGCCCACTGCCACGATCCCGCCGATGACCACGCCGAGGGCGGACATCGCGCAGTTCAGCGGCCTCGCGAGCCGGAGCAGACCACCCATTCGGCGGGCCGTAGGCCCGAGCCGATAATAATGCTTCCCGAGACGTCCTGCCGAGTGTCGCAGGACGCTCGAGCGGACGACGGCCTCCAAGAACCGCGCCGGGACGATTCGGCCGCCATCGAGCGCGCTCGGTTATCATGCCTGATTATCACCGGCGAACATCCACAACGCTTATCGTGCGCTCCTCCTATCTATTCCTGACCCACCGGCCTGCGAGCGCGCGAGGCCCATAGGCATGGGTGCGCCATCGGGTGTACAATGGAGACGGTCACGTCGAAGGGAACCGCGCGGGGGATCTTGAAGTCCTTCCGAGCGCGGCACGCGGAGGAAGCGATCGAGCACTCGGAAGGCCTCGTCTCCGTGCTCCGGCTCACGCAGGCGGACCTCAAGCCCGCGGAGGACGCGCTCCGGATCGCGAAGGAACTGTTCGCAGCCCATCACTTCTCGAAGGCCCTGAACGCGGCGCGAAAGGCCGAGGCGATCGCGATCACCTTGGACGAACGGTACAGCGGTTTCCAGAAGGCGGTGAAGGCCCTTCAAGACACAATCGAGCGCCTGCAAAAGGTCGGCCTGCCGACGGAGGACCTCCAGGCCGTGATCGGCCAGGGGGAGGAGAAGGTCGCCTCGGGAATCTGGGAGAACGGCTCCTTCATTCCTAACTACCTCGAGGGGCGCGTGCTCGTCGAGCGCGCGGACCAGGAGGGGCGCGAACGTCTGTCGAAGGCTGAGTCCGCGTCGAACCAGATCTTTCTCGCGGAACTCGCGATGGAGGCCCTCGTGGAAGTCCAGGGTCCCGCGGACCCGAAGGCTTTCGGGGAGGGCGTGGCCCTCGGGCTCGAACAGGCCCTCGAGCAGGCGACGCGCGAACTCGCGCTGGGCAACGTGGACGCGGCCGCGCGGACCGCGAAGGACCTCGAGGAGCGCGCGATGCAGCTCCGGAGGGACTACGTCGACGCGACGCGGACCGCCACCGCCACGGAGGCGCGCCTCGCGGACCTGCGGGCCGAAGGGATCGCGACGGACCGCATCGAGAGCCAGCTCGAGATCGCGAAGGACGTGCTCGCGAAAGGCTTGATCGATCCCGGCGCCTCGATGGTCCGGCGACTCTCTAAGGAGGCGGAGGACCTGGGCCAGACCTACCGGAAGGCGGTCACGGGCCTCGCCGACGCGGAGGTCCTCTACGCGCAGCTCCAGAAGGAGGGGTTCCATTCCTACCAGGCGGACGCCTCGATCCGGGACGCGCGGCGCTCGATCCGCGAGGGGAACTACGCCCGCGCGATGGAGCACATGGAGAAGGCACACGCGGCCTTCGTCCGACGCCGGAACGTGCGGGAATCCCTGGCCAAAGCGATCGAGGAGACCCGCACGCGGGTCGCGGTCCTCAAGGACAGCGGCCTGCCCTTCCTCCAGGACGTGCAGGAGCTTCTCCGCCGAGCGGAGCGGGAGTTCCGGGACGGGAACTACTCCGGCTCGAGCGAGGACCTGCGGATCGCGACCCTCTTGCTCGGCCATCAGGGCCGGAACGGCGGAACGTCCTGAGGCGACGCGCTTAAGCCGCGACGCCCGCTTCCCGGCGCGCCCATGCCGGAGCAGTACTTCGCGAGGAGGCCTTCCTCCCGGCGTCGCCCGGAAGCGATCTCCGTCGTCCTCCGGGGCCAGGCGCTGACCTTCCTGACGGACGCCGGCGTATTCTCGCGCAAGGAGGTGGACCGCGGGAGCGAACTCCTGCTGAAGGCCCTCGAGGTCGGACCGTGCGAGCTCGTCCTGGACTTGGGCTGCGGATACGGCGTGCTCGGGATCGTGTCGGCCCGGCTCTCGGAGGGAGGCCGCGTGATCCTGACCGACGTGAACGAGCGGGCGGCCGCCCTCGCCCGTCGGAACCTCGAGGCGAACCGCATCGGGAACGCGGAGGTCCGCATCGGGGACCTGTACAATCCCGTCGCCGGACTGTCCTTCGACCACATCGTCTGCAACCCGCCGATTCGGGCCGGGCGTGCGGTCGTCGACCGAATCCTCCGGGAGGCGCCCGCGCATCTCCACGAAGGCGGTCGCCTTTGGCTCGTGGTCCGCACGAAGCAGGGAGCGGATGCGATTCGAGCGAGGATGCGGGCGGTCTTCGGAAACGCCGAGGTCGTCAAGCGGGGGAGTGGCTACAAGGTCCTCCGCGCCACGAAGGAGCTCGGCAAGGAAGCGGACCGTGGCTGAATCCGGTTCGACCCTCCGGATTCGCGAGGCGCAGCCCGAGGACGCGGGGCGCCTCGTGCCCATGTTCCGGACCCTCTACGACCGGTGGTTCGGGGAGGCCCTCGCGGCAGACGTCGTCGCAAGGCGGAAGGCGCACGTCCGTCCCTGGTATCGGGGACTGGGAGGCGTCGAGAGGGCGCACCGCGAGTCCTTCGGTTTCGTTCGGCGCGCGGCGACGCTCTTCGCGGTGAGCCGCCTCGTCGATCCGGACACGCTCGCCGAGGGCGATGTGGGCACGATGGTCGCGATTGACGCGGGCCGTGCGCCAGACGATCCAGCGGCCTCGCTCGATTCCAAACGCAGGGCCTTCGACCCCATGAATGATGCTCGAGGAGGTCGGCAAGTGCGCTCGGCTCGACCACTCGGAGTGGATGCTCCGAATCCTTAAATACGTCCTGCCGTTTGGACGACCGTCCCAGCCGGGGATTGTTGAATGCCTGAGGAGAAGCCCGCTCCCGGACCGGAGGTTCCGGCCGCCGCGCCGGCAAAGCCGGACAAACCGAAGAAAGAGGAGAAGGCGGAGGAGCCGAAGGCCCCGAGGGCGCCGAAGAAGCTCGAGGGCGTCAAGGAGGACTTCCGGTACATCGTGCGGATGGCGAACACGGATCTCGACGGCACGCGGTCCGTCGCGTACTCCCTCACCGCCCTGCACGGCGTCGGCATCCGCGTCGCCGAGGCGGTCGCAGACCTCGCAGGGGTCTCGCGCACGGAGCGCCTCGGCAACCTCTCCGAGGCGCAGACGGACAAGATCGAGGAGATCCTCGGGAACCTCGGCGAGATCAGCCCGCACTGGATGGTGAACCGCCCGAAGGATTGGGAATCCGGCGTGGACCTGCACGTCTTCGGCGCGGACGTCGACGTCCGCCGTCGGGACGACATCAACCGCATGAAGATGATCCGGTGTTACAAGGGCGTGCGCCACGACATGGGCCAGAAGGTCCGCGGCCAACGCACGCGCAGCAACGGTCGCACGGGCCTCACGGTCGGCGTGATCAAGAAGACCGCGATTGCCGCCGCAAAAGCGAAGGAAGCGGAAAGCGGCAAGAAGGAAGAGAAGAAGGAGTGAAGGCTTGGGCGACCCGAAGTTCTCCCGCGCACGGTACGAGCGCCCCTCCCATCCCTGGGAAGGCGAACGGATCAAGGCGGAGAACGAGCTCCTCAAGAAATACGGTCTCAAGAACAAGAAGGAGCTGTGGCGGTCGCAGTACACCCTGCGGCGATTTCGGCAGCGCGCCCGGGAGCTCCAGGCGCGGGTCCGCACGGGCGACCGGCAGGCGGAGAAGGAGCGCGAGCAGCTCCTCCGCCGGCTCGGCCGCCTCGGCCTGCTCCCCCTCGAGGGGACGAGCCTGGATGACGTCCTGGCTCTCGACGTCGAGGCACTCCTGTCCCGACGCCTCCAGACGCTCACGTTCCTCAAGGGGCTCGCCTTCACCCCGCGCCAGGCGCGCCAGTTCATCGTCCACGGGCACGTGTCCGTGAGCGGACGTCGCGTGACGATCCCGGGGTACGTCGTGAGCCGCACGGAGGAGAACGCGATCGTATACGATGAGCGGTCGCCCATCGCGAACGAGCTGCATCCGGCGCGGCCGGGATCGCAGATGCCCGCCCCGCCCGCAGAGGGCGAGGAGGTGCCGGAAGGCGGCGAGGAGCCGCCGACCGGCGAGGGCGGCGGGGAGGGGGCCTGACCATGCCGAAGTGGGGCATCGCGCACGTCTACGCGTCGTACAACAACATCATCATCACGCTTACGGACGTGACCGGCTCGGAGACGATCACGAAGGCCTCGGGCGGCATGGTCGTCAAGGCGGCGAAGGACGAGGCCTCGCCGTACGCGGCGATGAAGGCCGCCGAGAAGGTCGCCGACGCCGCGAAGGAGAAGGGGATCGACTCGATTCACGTCCGGGTCCGCGCCCCCGGAGGGAACAAGTCCCAGTCCCCGGGACCGGGGGCGCAGGCGGCGATCCGCGCGCTCTCCCGCGCCGGGCTCCGGATCGGGCGAATCGAAGAGGTCACCCCGGTGCCCCACGACGGCACGAAGCCGAAAGGAGGCCGGCGCGGCCGGAGGGTCTAGATGAAGCTCAAGATCCTCGAGCACCGCGAGGACTACCTGAAGTTGCTCGTCGAGGACACGGAGCCCTCGTATGCGAATGCGCTCCGGCGCGTGCTCCTCGCCGATGTCCCGAAGATGGCGATCGAGGACGTCGAGTTCCACCTCGGACCCATCCGCGCGGAGGACGGCAAGGAGTACGAGAGCGTGAGCCCCCTCTTCGATGAGATCATCGCACACCGGCTCGGCCTCATCCCGATCCCGACGGACCTATCCCTGTACAATCTGCGGGAGTCGTGCCCAACTTGCCACGGCGAGGGCTGTCCGAGCTGCACGATCATCTACTCGCTGAACAAGCGGGGCCCCGGCACGGTGACGTCGGGCGACCTCGAGCCGATCGGTGATGCGAAGCTCCGACCGAAGGATCCGAACATCCCGATCGTGAAGCTCGGGGACGGACAGGCGATGCTGATCTACGCGACCGCGGTCCTCGGCACGGGGAAGGAGCATGCGAAGTGGCAGTCGACGCATGGCGTCGGGTACGCCTACTATCCGACCTTGAAGGCCGGGAACAAGGGCTTGGATCCGCTGGACCCCGCCGTCCCGTTCTGCGCGAGCCACATGACGACGACGTCGACCGAGGAGCTGGTCGTCGACCTCGCCCCAGACTGCAAGGCATGCCGGAAGTTCATCGAGACCTACAAGGTCGACAGCGTGAAAATCGGGAACGACCCGAGCCGCATCCTCCTGTCCTTCGAGACGGACGGATCCCTCCCTGCGAAGGACGTCATCCTCGCGGCCATGGACATCCTCTCGAAGCGCTTCTCGGAACTCGCGGGACAGGCGGACGCCCTCGCGTGATTTCTTGGGCGAAGTTTTATCTAGATTACTATTACTGTAGTATCCGATGGAACTCGGTGAGCTGGAACTGGCGGTCCTCCGCGCGATCCGACGCCTGGGCGAA
>Ga0209172_10001872_pt1 | contig 41051 bp, 35 predicted proteins | sample LarsenN4metaG_FD_184113 | JGI IMG/M metagenome (GOLD analysis project Ga0209172, IMG submission 184113) | Hot spring sediment bacterial and archeal communities from British Columbia, Canada, to study Microbial Dark Matter (Phase II) - Larsen... ... | reverse complement strand
GGCGGCGACGCGGGCGGCCGCCTCGTGGCCGCCGGCCCCCCTGAAGCTGTCGCCCGCATCCCCAGCTCGCATACCGGCAAACTGTTAGCTAAAATCCTCCGCAATGGCCATGCCCGGTAGTGGAGCAGTTCGGTAGGCTCCGACCTTGCAATCAACAGTGGGCCAACCTGGCCTTCCTCTTGTCATTCCGAGCCCAGCGAGGAATCCGCTGTTTGGACAAGCAAACGCTTCATAATCTGCATCTGTGGTTCCGCTTTTCTAGCCTCGCGTGGTAGGCTTCACCGGTCGCAGGTCGCTGGCCACTGGTTGCTTCTATGAGCAAGCACTACAACTTGGAGCCGCTGGATGTCGGCGGGATCAAGACGGAGGCGCTGGGGAAGCGGCCGTCGAAGGTCACGGTGCGGGACTTTGCGCGGCCCTATAAGCGCGGTTCGAAGTTCGCCGACTACCTCAAGACGCTGCCCGTCATCTTGGCGGCGCACGACTTCCGTCGCCTGGTCGAAACCCTCCTGGCGGCGCGGAGCAAGAAGAAGCCCATCCTCTGGGGCCTGGGCGGGCATGTCATCAAGGTCGGCCTGGCGCCCGTCCTGATTGACCTGCTGAACCGCGGCTTCCTTACCGGCATCGCCACCACCGGCGCCGCCCTGATCCACGATTTTGAGATTGCCCTCGTGGGCCACACCTCCGAGGACGTCCCCGCGCAGCTCGGCCAGGGCCGCTTCGGGATGGCGGAGGAAACCGGCAAGCTCATCAACGTCGCCATCCGCCGTGCCGCCGAGCGCGACCTCGGCATCGGCGAAGGCGTGGGGGAATTCCTGACACATCTGGACGCGCTGGGCGCCGGCCACCGCGCCCAGTTCCTCCACTATTCGCTCTTCGCCGCCGCCTACCGCGCGCGCATCCCCGTCACCGTGCATCTCGCGATTGGCACCGACATCTTCCACGTGCACCCTTCGGCCGACGGCGCCGCCCTGGGCAAGGCGTCGCTCCACGACTTCCGACTCTTTGCCGCGCTGGTGCGGCGGCTGCATCCCGGCGGGGTCTATCTGAATGTCGGCTCGGCGGTTGTACTCCCCGAAGTCTTCCTCAAGGCCGTTTCCGTTGTCCGCAACCTCGGCCATCGCCTGACGAAATTCACCACCGCTAACCTCGACTTCATCCAGCACTACCGCCCCACGCAGAACGTTCTCCTGCGCCCCGGCGGCACCCCCATCGCCCTCACCGCCCCGCACGAACTCCTCATCCCGCTGCTCGCCGCCGCCCTCATCGAATCTTCCCGCTAACGCAACTATTCCTCCGAACCGGCTTTGCCCGCCGGCACGTTTGCTGATAGAGTCGCGAACCTGCCTGCCGCAGGCAGGTTCCCAATGGCTGAGGCCCCGCTGCCGCCACCGTTCGTTGCACCTGCCACCGCACCGCCGGCGCCGCGCATCGGCCGGCCCCGGGATGTGCTCCTGCTGATCCTGCTCGGCCTCCTGCTGCTGCTTTCGGTTCAATTCGCAGCGCTCAGCCTGTGGGCTTCCCTCCTGCGCGAGAGCCATCCCGGGCTTCCCTTCCACGAATTGCTGCGGATGGCCGTCCGGAAAGCGGAATACAATGCCCTGTTCGCGGTCTTGGTACAAACTGCGCTCTACGTCTTGCTGGCGGCCTTCATCGCGCTGCGCGTACGGCGGGTCGCTGCGGCTTCTGTCTTGGCCACACTGGCCTGGCGACCCCTTCCATCCGGCCACGCCGCGCGCCTTGTGGTCGGCGGCTTGGGTCTCGCCATCGTGATCCAGCTCGGTACGGCCATCTTTCCGCCGCCGGAGACCCTGCCGATTGACAAGCTGATCTCGACGCGCCTAGCCGCCCTGCTGGTGCTGGGCGCGAGCCTGCTGGTCGCACCGTTCTTCGAAGAGCTGATCTTCCGCGGCTATCTCTACGGCCTACTCGAACCCGCCTGGGGCACAAGCGCGGCGGTAGTGGTCACGGGAATTCTCTTCGGCCTGCTGCACGCCCCGCAACTGGCGCCCGGGTGGGTTCAGATCGGATTTCTCTGCCTGGTGGGACTGACTTTCTCGCTCATCCGAGCCAAGACCGGCTCCCTGCGGGCGAGCTTCCTGATGCACCTGGCCTACAACGCTACCATCGCCGGGCTGTTTCTGGCCGGACCGGACTTTGCCAAGTTGCCAGCCGCCGGCGGGACGCTCCTCTGGAGTCTCTTCGCTCGCTGAGAGGGAAGGAAGAGTTCAGCGAAGGGGACGGACGAGCAGGCGGATGTCGTCAATCCAGGCCCGCCCGTGCCCGTTGACTACCAGATTCAACTGCACGCGGCTCGGCTTCTGCCCTTTCTCCAGGAAGAAGGGCGTTTCCACCCGCACCCAGGTGCGCGTACCGGTGACGGCCTGCGCCACACCGCGCGAGAAGAACTCTCCCACGCCATCAAAACTGCACCACATCTCCAAGTAGGCTTGGCCGACGAGGTTCTCGGTCTGGAGCCACGCCTGATAGACGAGCTGGGCGTTCTCAACGTCGAGGTCCGTGACTACATAGAGCGGCACCACCACCGGCTCGCGGGCGTTCACAACCACCGAGCCACCGCCATCCTTCGACTGCCGGGGATCGAAGAAGACCATCTCAATCGTTGTCGGCACCGCCTGGTTCACGGGGAAGTGCCGCACCTCGCGCTCTTCGGACGGGGTGCGGGGAGCGGGTGACGGACGCACTACTTCCGGCGAGCCTTCACGTTGCACGCGCAACTCGCGCGCAATCTCGCCGAGCGACGGGCCGCCCGCATCGGCGCGTGCGCCGCCGCGCAATTCCTCCAGCGACCCGAATCCGGCCAGTGCAGCCGCCAGCCCCGAATCCTCTGCGCCCAACCACCGCGCTTCGCGCTCACCCGTGAACCGGTAGCTCATCAGCGGGATGGGAATTTTTGCCTGCGGGTCATCCAGTTCGTTCCGCACCGTGACGCGAAAGAAGACACTGGCGCGTTCGTGCAGACCGAGCAGCAAGCCATCCTCGATTTCAACCAGCTCCAGCCGGTCGCCGCGGGCGTCACCGCTTGACCGCAGGCTCATTCCCTGGCGGGCCAGTTGCGCGGCGGCCTCCGCGTGTCCCGGGAGCTGCAATTTGGAGAGCGGAACGGAAGTCTGCGAGGCCAGTAGCGCACACAGGCGGTTCGCGAGCGTGCGCGTGCCGACGTATTCATAGGCCCCGGTCGCCGTCCCGGGGGCGGACTCCCCCTGATAGCGGTAGCGCCCCGGCGGAATACTTCGGTTCCACCGGCTCCCCGGTGCGACCCCCTCAGATCCAACATCGAGCAGAGGCAGCGCTGCCAGCGACTCCAGGTTTTGGATGTCGGGACGAAAGGCGTCGAAGGGAATGCGCTCGACGGAGGTCAGGCTGACCGTGCCGGCGGCATCGCGTGCCACCGTCATTCGCTGCCGCAGCAGCGCCTGAATCATCTGTTCCGCCGCCGCCCGGTCGTCACCCCAGAGCCACTTTTCCAACCGCAGCTCCTCGAACCGTGCTTCCAAACGCACGCTGCCGTCCGCCTGGGCTTCCGCTACCTGGATCGCGACCACGCCGCTGACTTCATACTTCCGGTTGACGTCCTGCCCGCGAATCGGGTAGCCCAGCCGCCGGCTGTAGTCCACCTGGAGGTGATGCTGGACGTGGAGCGTGTACCGGAGTTGCGTCCCCGCCACCAGGCGGTCGCGGAGGGTAGTCGTTTCCGCCTGGGCGGCCAGCGCCGCGGCCAGCACGAACACCAGCGTCCCCGGGATTCTCCCCCGCATGTCCCCGCAGCTCTCCTTTGCCGTTATCTTCGCACTCCCGCGCCAGGAGCGCAACTCGCTTGCGGCCCCGCCCAGCCGCACGCTACACTGCCCGTGCCTTCTTTCAGATGAGGTCAGAGGCAGGTCGCGTTGGCTCCGCTGCTGAAGCCGATTGCCTGGACCCCGCAGGGGGTGGTGATTCTCGACCAGTTGGAGCTGCCTGCGCGCGAGGTCTATCGCACCTGCACCAGCTACGCCGAGGTCGCTGACGCCATCCAGCGCATGGTCATCCGCGGGGCACCGGCCATCGGCGTGGCCGCGGCCATGGGCATTGCCCTGGGTGTGCTACATTCGACGGCCAAAGACGTCGAAACCCTCAAACTCGAATTCGAAACCATCTGCGACACCCTGGCCCGTACCCGCCCCACCGCCGCCAATCTCTTCTGGGCCATCCGGCGGATGCGCGAGACGTTCTATCGCGCCGCCAACGCCCAGCCCCCACCCTCGCTCGAAGCTCTCAAGAAACTTCTGGTCGAAGAGGCACAGCACATCCACGCCGAAGACATCGCCCAGAACGAGGCCATTGGCCGCTACGGGGCCGCCCTGCTCCCCGCCCGTGCGTGCGTGCTGACCCACTGCAACGCCGGCGCGCTGGCCACCGGCGGCTTCGGCACGGCGCTGGGGGTGATTCGCGCAGCCGTCGCTGAAGGGAAGCTGGTGCAGGTGCTCGCGCCGGAGACACGTCCCTACCTGCAAGGCGCGCGGCTCACCACCTGGGAATTGCAACGGGATGGCATTCCTACCACCCTCATCACCGACAACATGGTGGGGCACTTCCTGAAGAGCGAACGGATTGATTGTGTCATCGTAGGCGCGGACCGCATCGCCGCCAACGGCGACACCGCCAACAAGATCGGCACCTACACGATTGCCGTGCTGGCGCGCGAGAACCAGGTGCCCTTCTACGTAGCCGCGCCCTTCAGCTCGATTGACCTCTCGCTTTCTTCTGGAGAGCAGATTCCCATCGAGGAGCGGTCACCCGAGGAGGTGCGGCGCATCGGCGGCGTCCGCATCGCGCCGGAGAACGTGCCCGCGGCGCACCCCGCCTTCGACGTCACCCCGGCGCGCTACCTCACCGCCATCATCACCGAGCGCGGCATCGCCCGCCCCCCCTTCGCGGAGTCATTGGCGGCCCTGGCGCGCGCTCCGGCCCCCACGGCTGCGCGTTAGTCGAGCGGCCCGGGGGAAATCCCCAGTTCGCGCAGGACCTTCACTTCACCCGTGCGTTCCAGCAGGTCGCGCATCTCCTGCTTCGACCAGCGCCGCGCAAAGCGCTCGGGCAGGTTGGCGATTTCGACCACGGTCGCCGCCAGCACCGCCTGGGCGGCCCGGTAGTCGTCCGGATTGACCTTATCGAACGTGTCGGCCTGGGTGTGAATGTAGCCCTCGTATTCGCTGGTCTCCTGCATGAGGAAAAAGGCGGGGACGCCCACCAGCACAAACGGCCCGTGGTCGCTGTACCAGCTCTGCCCCTGACGAACTTCGCGCGGGCCCAGCGGCCCGAACTTGGCGACCAGCTTTTCCAGGCGCGCAGCCACATCCGGTCGGCCGGTGTTCTCGTAGGCCACCACGCGTCCCGCGCCGGTGTCCATCTGCACCATCGCCACGATGAGGTCAAGCTCATCGCGGTGCTGCCGGACATAGGCGAAGGAGCCGAGCAGGCCTTCTTCTTCTCCCATAAAGAGCGCAAAGCGCACGGTGCGCTTGGCAGGCTGCTGACGAAGGATGCGGGCGAGGTCAAGCAGCGCAGCCACGCCCGCGCCGTCATCGAGCGTGCCGGCTCCCGGGCCGATCGAGTCCAGGTGGGCACCGACGAGGACGATTTCTTCCGGCTTCTCCGTTCCCGGAACCTCCGCCACCACGTTCCAGGAAGTGGCCGCCTCGCGGATGCGGTTGATGGAGCGGATGCGGAGCGTGGTGGGCTGGCCACTCGCAATCCGCCGTCGCAGCCACAGCCCGTCCTCGCGCGTGACGCGGAAGGCCGCCACCGGCGTCGTCCTTCCCGACAAAGCCACCGACTGATAGAGCACCTGCCCGGGCTGGAAGTGCACCAGCAGGAGAGCGGCGGCGCGTTCCTGCTTGGCCCGCTCAACGATCCCGGGCACGGCCAGGTAGGCTGCGAGGTATTCTTCCAAGTTGCGCGGTGGCTGGCCGCTGCCGACCAGCAACACCTTGCCGTTGAGTTTTCCGGCCTGACGAGAGAACTCCTGTTCCGTTCCTTCACCGAGATCTATCACCGCCGCGGCTGTCTCCAGGCTGGGAGTGGCGGCGTAGGCAAGCATCTGGACGGGCCGGCGGGTTTCCGTCACTTCCGCCAGCAGCGCTTCCGATTCCCAGCCGAGCATGGGGAAGGGCTCCCGGCGGAAGTTGCTGGCACCGGCGCGGCGGAATTGCTCCTCTGCCCAGCCGACCGCGCGCTCGGCCGCGGCGGTGGTGGAAAGCCGCCCGCCAATGTCATCGCTCAACTCCCGCAGCAACTCATATGCGCGGCTCTCGAACAAGACCTGATTGATGACCCAGGCAGTGGCGTCGGATTGCGCGGCAGCAACGGCACTCAGGCAGCCGAGGAGCAGAACCGCCAGCCAAGCCTTCCTCGAAAAGTTTTTCATCGTTGTTCCTCGCGGGAATAGAGTCGGGGGCTGCATCCTACGCGCCGCCCGCCGCGGGGTCAACCCGCAGCCCCACGCGGGCATTTCCCTCTTCGTCCCTGCCGAACACCTACGGTAGAATGTGCCCAACTCAATGACGCCCAACTTTCTCCGCGACCTGCTGATCGTCTTCGGCACGGTCACGGCCGTCATGCTGCTGCTGCAACGGCTGCGGCAGTCAGCCATCATCGGCTACCTGCTCACCGGCATCATCGTCGGCCCCTACGGCTTCGGCTGGGTGAGCAACCGTGAAGCGGTGGACTTGATGGCCGAAATCGGCGTGGTGGTGCTGCTGTTCACCCTCGGGGTTGAGTTTTCGCTCAAGCGGCTCGAGCAGATGCGGCGGCTGGTGCTGACTTCGGGCGGCTTGCAGGTGGCGCTGGCGGTGGCGGCGACGATGGTGGTGGCGCGGTTGCTGGGACTGAGCACGCGCGAGGGAGTGTTTTGGGGCCTGCTGGTGGCGCTCTCGAGCACCGCCATCGTGATGAAAATCCTGCTGGAGCGCGGCGAGCTGAATGCCGTGCACGGCAAGGTCAGCCTGGCCATCCTGATTTTCCAGGACATCTGCGTGGTGCCGATGATGCTCTTCTTGCCCACGCTGGCCCCGGGTCAGCCCCTCGCAGTCGTTCCCCTGGTGCGGCTGCTGGTGCAGAGCGCGGTCATCATCATGGGCCTGCTGGTGGGCGCCCGCTACGTCTTTCCCTTCCTGCTCGAGCGCGTGGTGCATTTGCGGCAGAAAGAGTTGTTCCTCATCGGCATCCTGTTTCTGGCCATGGGAACCACCTGGATCGCCAGCGACTTCGGGCTTTCGCTTCCGCTCGGCGCCTTTCTGGCCGGGTTGCTGCTCTCGGAATCCGAATACTGCCACGCCGTGCTCTCCGAGATCCTGCCCTTCCGGGATATTTTCGCCAGCCTGTTTTTTGTTTCGGTCGGGATGCTGATTGACATCCGCGCCATCACCGGACAACTCGATGCGGTGCTGGGCCTGAGCGCGGCGATTGTGCTCGGCAAGGCGCTGGCGGCAGCCATCACCCTCTACGCCTTGCAGTTTCCTCCGCGCCTGGCGCTGCTGGTGGGGCTGGGGCTGGCGCAGGTGGGCGAGTTCAGCTTCATTCTTCTGCGGCAAGGAGCGCAGCTGGGGCTGGTGACGGAGCCGCAGTATCAACTCTTCCTCGGCGCCACCGGGGTCACCCTGGTCTTGACGCCGCTGCTCATCGCGGCTGCGCCCCACCTAGCCGCCCGCGCCGTGCTCCCGGCGCGCCTGGAGCAGAAGACCCGCCCGGGCGTCGCTTCGATGGAGCTGGAAGAGACGCACCTCGAAAACCACGTCGTCGTCTGCGGCTACGGGCTGAACGGGCGGCTGCTGGCGAGCACGCTGCGGGCGAACGACATTCCCTACATCGTACTCGAGGTCAACACCGACGTGGTACGGCGCGCGACCAAGGACGGCGAACGCATCTACTACGGGGATTGCACGCGCGATTCCATCTTGTTGCACGCCGGCATCCGCTCGGCCCGCGCCATCGTGTTCGCCATCAGCGACCCGTTTGCCCTAGGGCTGGCGGTGCGGGTGGCGCGCGCGCTCAACGACAAGATCGTCATCATTGTCCGCACGCGCCTGCTGAGCGACCTCAAGGAACTCTACGCCGCCGGAGCCACGGCAGTGGTATCGGAAGAGTTCGAGGCACTGTTTGAGATTGTGGCACAGGTGATGCATCTCCACGGATTGCCGCGCGGCCTCATCGCCCAGCAACTGGAAAGCCTGCGCACCACGGGCTATCTGGCCATGCGGGAGGTGAAGTACGGGGCGCCGCCGCTGCCCTTCGTAGCCGGCGGCCTCTCGGTCTCGACCGTGCAGGTGGGACGCGCGTCAGCGGCCGTGGGGCACACGGTTCGGCAGCTCGGCTTGCGGGAGAAGGCCGGGGTGCTCGTCATCGCGGTGGTCCGGCGAGGAGAACTCATCAGCAATCCCACCCACGATTTCAAGCTGGAAGCCGAAGACTACCTCGTCCTGCACGGCCAGCCGGAGCAGTTGAAGAAGGCGGAGGGAGTGCTGCGGCCCGGCGCGGCGGACGTTGCTTCCTGACGGCGCCGGCTACTCGTAGCGGAGGGCGTCCACCGGGTCGAGCCGCGCCGCCTTGACCGCGGGATACATCCCAAAAAATAGGCCGACACTGGCGGCCACCGACACCCCCAGCACTACCGCCCATACCGGCACAAAGGTGGGCAGACTCGGCATCGCCGAACGCACCACCAGGCTGAGCAGGAATCCGACCACGACGCCAATCAGCCCCCCGGAGGCGGTCAGGGCCATGGCCTCGACCAGGAATTGCCACACGATGTCGCGCCGGCGCGCCCCCAGCGCCTTGCGCACCCCAATCTCGCGCGTGCGCTCGGTGACCGAGACCAGCATAATGTTCATCACTCCCACGCCCCCCACCAGCAGGCCCACGCTGCTCAGCGTCATCGTCACCAGCGCCACCATGCCCACGATGTTGTGGAACTCTCGGATGATGGATTCGGCGGTGGCGTAGCTGAAACTGTCGGGCTTGTCGAATGGCACACGGCGCTGGCGGCGCAGAGCGTCGCGGGTCTGGTCAATAGCCCGCGGCAGCATTCCCGGAAAGGCCTCGATACGGATGCCGTGAACCTCCTCCTGCGGATAGACCTTGCGAAAGGTCCAATACGGAATGACCGCGCGGCGGTCTTCCTCCGAACCCGGCCCGCCGCCCCACCCTTTGGCTTTTTCGAACACGCCCAGCACGGTGAAGGCGTGGCCGTTGACGATGATTTCCTTCCCCAGCGGCTCCGCCTGGCCGAACAGGCCTTTGCCCAAGTCCTCGCCGATCACGGCTACCTCCACCCGATGCAGGTTCTCGGCGGCGGTAAAGGGCCGCCCGTGCTTGACGGAGGCATTGGCATAGACGGAGAAGAACTCCTCGGTAGCGCCGCGGAAGTCGAAGCCCACGATTTCTTCGCTCTTATAGCGCGCCCGGCTGAACCCGCGCTGGTTGAAGATGGAGATCGTGGTGTTGCGGCAGGCGGTGCAGGCCTCGTTCACGGCCAGAAAATCTTCGTAGCTGAGGGGCTTGCGCGTGCGCTGCTCCTTGGTGAGCCGGCCAAATTGCACAGAGGGCAGGTGAGAGAAGAAGGCGGTGTTGGTGCCGAAGCTCTGAACGTTTTCCTGAATGTTGCGGTCCAACCCCATCAGGATGGCGACGACGGCAATCAGGGTGGTGACGGCAATGATGATGCCGAGCACGGTGAGGCCGGAGCGGAGCTTGTGGCCGCGCAGGGTGGCGAGCGCCATCCAGACGTTTTCGCCGATGTCCCGCCGCCAGCGGAGCTGAATTTTTTCCCGCAGTGTCATCGCCCGCTCACTCCGCCCGCAGGGCCGCTACCGGGTCCAGCCGCGCGGCTTTTCGCGCCGGATAGATGCCGAAAAACAAGCCGACACTCGTGGCCACCGTCACTGCCAGCACCACCGCGCCGAGCGGTGTGCGCATCGGCACCGGCGTGGTCGCCGCCACCAGTTGGGTAAGTCCGAAGGCCGCCAGCACGCCCAGGATGCCGCCCACTGCCGCAATCACCGCTGCCTCCACCAAAAACTGCAGCAGGATGTCCCGCCGCCGCGCCCCCAGCGACTTGCGGATGCCAATCTCGTGTGTGCGCTCGGTGACCGAGGCCAGCATGATGTTCATGATCACGATGCCGCCCACCACCAGGAACACCGAAGTGATGCCCACGGCCGCCGCCGCCAGCCCACCGAAGATCTGGTTCCACAAATTCATCACACCTTCGCTGGCGATGATGCCGAAGGCATCGGGCTCATCGTATTTCTGCTGGCGGCGCGTCCGCATCAGCACCCGTGCCTGATCGGTAACTTGCTCCTTGACCCCGGGGGAATTGTATTTCACCCCGATCGCGATGCCGCCGGCATTGGGCGGGCCTTCCCCCCAAATCTTCAGATAGGTGGAGAGGGGAAGGTTGACGAAGTTGTCCTGGCTCTGACCGAAGACGCTACCGACCTTTTCGGCCACACCCACGACTTCAAACGGCAGGCCATCAATCAGGAGAGTGCTGCCGATGGGGTCCACTTGGGGGAAGAGTTGATCGACGATGTCGGTGCCGACAAAGGCGACCAGGGCGCGGCGCTCGTAATCTGGCTCGCTGATGTAGCGCCCCACCTCCACTTTTTCCCGGAAGATGTTGACCATATTGGGGGTGACGCCCCGGACGTTGATGTCTTCGAGGCTTTGCCTGCCTGCCCGCACCTCTGCCACCCGCCCGTCAATCGCTCCTACCTCCTCGGCCAGAGCCAACCGTGTGCGCAGGTACTCGAAGTCCTCCATCGTGATCTTCTTGTTCCGGCGCTGGGCTTCCAGGAAGTCCTTGAGGTTGGTAATGATGCCGTAGCGCTCGATGTAGAAGGTATTGGCGCCGAAATTCGCTACCCGCTCAGCCACGTAGGTGTTCATCCCCTCGACGATGGAGATCACCCCAATCAGGGTGGTGACGGCAATGATGACCCCGAGCAGAGTCAGGAAGGAGCGCAGCTTGTGCGCGCGCAGCGTCGCCAGTGCCAACCCGGCTGCCTCCCCCAGGAACAGTCCTCGACTGGAGAGTGCGATCACAGCCCTCTCGGCTCGGCTGCCGACTGCAAGACCCGGGTGAACCGTCAAAGGTTTTTCCTCCGATCCGGCGCGTCCTTCCGTCCCTGCCTCATTCCTCCCCGGTGAGGCTCAGGAGAAAATCGCCGCCCATCCCACCTTGATCGCCACCCACACAGCCCAGCTGATCACGACCCAGGTGAGTGCCTTGCGAAAACTGAGCCGGGGAGCCAGGCTGGCAACGCCGGTCGAAAGCAGGAACACCTGCCAGGCAGCAAAGAGGTCGAGCGCGCGTAGGAAGGCCAGCAAAGGTTTGGCGGTGCGGTTGGGGTCGAAGAGGGCACCGACGTTGGAGGCGACCAAGTTCTGCAGGTCGATATCCTCCGGCGGCTTCAAGCCGATGATGAGGAAAGCGAGCACGGTCGCCACCGCCAGCGGCATCAACGCCCAGCTCACCACGGAAAACACCCCTCGAAACGTCAGTTCGCTCCCGGCAAGCACGTTAAAAACAAACAGCAACACCCCGCCCACGACCACGGCGATGACGGGCATGGAGATGGCTCCGAAGACGTAACCGAACACGGGGGCGCGACTCGCCCCGTCCCGAATCATCTGCTCGCGCTGCTCGACGGGCATCTCCCGCACGCGCGCGCTCTGCTCCATCTGTTGGCGCACCACCCGCTCCCAGCCCATGCGCTCCCCGATCCACCAGGTGAGGCCCAGCGAAAGTATCGTCAGCACCACCAGCGGGACCAGAAAAGTCGGCCGGCGGGCAATGGACTGGTAGGTCTCGGTGGGCGCGAAAAAGATTCCCCCCAGGCGGCCCACCTCGCTCATTTCCGTCACGCTGGTCGGACTGTCACCCTCCATGACCGTGCCTCCCGTCAAGCAGAGTTAGAAAGCAATCGAAGAATACCGGCGCCTGGGTAAGCGCACCAGCCGCAGCCTAACGGGTGCGTTCATCGGATTCAATCTGGCCGTCGCGGAGATGGATGGCGCGGTGGGCATGGGCGGCGATGTCGTGCTCGTGGGTAACGAGCACGATGGTGTTACCCTGCGCCTGCAGGCGGTCCACCACCGCCATGATTTCAGAACTGGTCTGGCTGTCGAGGTTGCCGGTGGGCTCGTCGGCCAGCAGCAGCGAGGGCTTGTTGACCAGCGCCCGCGCTATCGCCACCCGCTGCCGCTCACCGCCGGAGAGCTCATTGGGGCGGTGGTCCATCCGCTCGGCCATGTCCACGGCCGCCAGGGCTTCGGCCGCCCGCTCGCGGCGGTCACGGGCGGGAATACCGGCATAAATCAGCGGCAACTCAACATTGTGGAGGGCGGTGGCGCGGGGCAGCAGGTTGAAGGTCTGGAAGACAAAGCCGATTTCCTTGTTGCGGATGAAGGCGAGCGCATCGTCGTCCAGCTGGCTGACCAGCCGCTGGTTCAGCCAGTAGTCGCCCTGGCTGGGGGTGTCGAGGCAGCCGATGAGGTTCATCAGGGTGGACTTGCCGGAGCCGGACGGGCCCATGACGGCGACGTATTCGCCGCGCCGAATCTCCAGGTCCACCCCGCGCAAGGCGTGGACGGCGTTCGCCTCGCCCATGTCGTAGGTCTTCCAAAGATTGTGCGTCCGAATCAGACTGTTGTTTCCCGCGCTCATCGCTCACTCAGGGCCGGGCGGGCTGGGGCTGCGCTGCTTTTCCTTTTCGATCCGCGCCAGGTGCTTCAGTTCGCGCAACACCCGGTAGCTGCCGGTGACAATCTCTACGTTTTCCTGCAAGCCTTCCACGATCTCGATGTCGGTGACGCCGGTGATTCCCGTCTTCACCGGCCGGAACTTCGCCCGACCGCCCTCAATCACAAATACGCCTTGCAGCTCCTCCTTCTTCCCCGGGTTGGCCGCCAGGCGGTCGGCGGCCTCTACCTTCTCCCCTTTAGACGCGGCTTCGGCGGCTTCGATATCAGCTTTGCGGCGGATGGTGAGGGCTTGGATGGGGATGCTCAAGACTTTCTCGCGAGTGGCGGTGGTGATGCGGGCGGTAGTGGAGAGCCCGGGCCGCACGCTGTCGGGGGGGTCGCTCAAGGTGACCACCACTTTGAAGTCCTTTGCCTCCTGGGTGCCGGTGGTGAGTTGGGCGGTGGACTGGCCGGTGGAGCGCAGGATGGCGGTGGTGCCGATTTCGGTCACCGTGCCTTTGAATGTCCGGTTGGGGTAGGCGTCCACGTTGACTTCGGCCGGCTGGCGCAGGCGGACGTTGACGATGTCGGTTTCGTCCACCTTGACCTCCGCGGTCACGTCCGTCATGTCGGCCACGGTCATCAGGAAGCTGCCCGGGCTGTTCTGAATCCCGGGCACCATCTGCTCGCCGACATGGACGGGCAGGTTGGTGACAATGCCGTCAATGGGTGAGGTGTAGATGGTTTTCTGCAGCACGTCCTGCAGGCGCGTAAGCATGGCATTGGCCTGCTGGAGCTGGGAGCGGCTGCGGTCGAACTCGGCTTCAGCTTGGCGGACACGCGCGCTGGCCAGATCCACGGCCGCCTGCGCACTTTCGAACCCTGCCTTGCGGGCGTCAAACTCCGACTGCGGGATGAGCCGCTCGCGCAAGAGCTGCTGCGCCCGTTCCCACTCTATCTTCGCGCGGTCAAAGTCCGCGCGTGCCCGGGCCAGCTCCGCTTGGGTGGTGCGCTGGTTGGCCTGGGCGGCTTCCACCGCGGCCTCAGCGGACCTCACCAGCGCCTTTTGCGCCTCGACTTCCGCGGCAGGCTGGATGGACTCCATCCGCAGTAACACGTGCCCTTTGCGCACCCGGTCGCCTTCCGCCACCTCGATCGCGACAATCTTGCCAAACGACTGCGAATTGATGTTGACGTAGCGCCGCGGCCGAATCTCTCCCGAGGCGGTGACCACCGAGGCCAGATCCTGCCGCATCACCTTGCCGGCCTGCACTTCCACGATCCCGGCGCGGCTCTTGCGCAAACTCACGCCCACCACCACTGCCAGGATCAGCACGACACCAATGCCAATCAGGTATTTGCGTTTGCGTGTCATCGGCACCGGAGACGGCTCCCTCCTCTATGGGATACGTATTCCCGCGGGAAAAGGTTTTGGGAATTTCAGCAGCGGGGCCTGCAGCGCGGACTGAAGTCCTACAACCTTTCTCCCCAACAATGAAATGGTAGCGCAGGCCCCCGCGGGCGTAAAGGAATCTTTCACCACCTCATCAACCCGGTTGCTTCCGGGCGCATCCAAAGACGGAAGGGCGGGCCCGCTGCCGTCCGCCTTGACCCGGCTCCCCGGAGCGGCCTAGAATAGGGGCCATTGTCCGGGGAGACGGCTGGAGGGAAAGGGTGAATCTGCTTTCCCGCACTGCTCTGGGCCTGGTGGCGGCGGTATGCCTGCTGCCCGCCACCTCCTTTGTCCAGGACGAACAGAAACCACCCAAAGAAGAGAAGCCGAAGAAGCAGCGTCCGCTGAGCGAGGGGCTGCCGCAGCGCGAGCTGAGCGAGAAGGAGCAGAAGCGGCGAGAAGAAGCGCTGCGCAAGGAGCTCGAAACCCACTACAAGAAGTGGATGGAAGAGGACGTGGCCTACATTCTCCTGCCGGAGGAGCGCGAAGTCTTCGGTCACCTGGGCACCGAGCAAGAGCGCGAGCAGTTCGTCGAGCAATTCTGGCTGCGGCGCGATCCCAATCCGGACACCATCGAGAACGAGTATCGGGAAGAGCACTACCGACGGATCGCCTACGCCAACGAGCGCTTTGCCAGCGGCATCCCCGGGTGGAAGAGTGACCGCGGGCGCATCTACATCATGCACGGCCCGCCCGACGAGATTGAGTCGTACCCCGCGGGGGGGATGTACGAGCGCCTGCCGGAGGAAGGCGGGGGCAGCACCTCGGTCTATCCGTTCGAGCGCTGGCGCTACCGCTACCTGGAGGGCGTGGGCAGCGACATCATCTTGGAGTTCGTCGACGTCAGCGGCAGCGGCGAGTACCGCTTGACCATGGACCCCTCGGAAAAGGACGCCCTTACCATGATCCCCGGCGCCGGGCTCAGCCTGATGGAGGAGATGGGGCTGTCCAGCAAGGTGGATCGCTTCACCCGCAGCGACGGCACCCGCTTGCCCAAGTCTCAATTCGAGCCGGCACGGATGCAGGCCTTCGAGCGCCTGGCGCTGCACGCGGCGGTACAGAAGCCGCCACCGGTGAAGTTCAAGGACCTCGAGGCGGTGGTGGAGACCCGGATTTCCTTCAACCTGCTTCCCTTCGACGTGCGTGTTGATTTTCTGCGCGTAACCGAGGACACCATCCTAGTCCCCATCACCATCAGCGTGCACAAACGCGACCTCACCTTCAAGCTGGAGGAGGGCATTCATCGGGCCACGGTCAACGTCTTTGCGCGCATCCACACCCTGTCGGGACGCCCGGTGCAGACGTTTGAGGACGTCATCCAGCTCGACGTTCCCACCTCGCTCTTCCGCGACGTGGTGAAAACGCGCTCCGTTTACCAGAAAGCGGTGCCCTTGCGCGCCGGCCTCTACAAGCTCAGCATCGTGTTGAAAGACTTGAACAGTAACAATGTGGGCACGATTGAGCAGCGGCTCCCCGTCCCCCGCATGGCTACGGAGCAGTTGACCCACAGCACGCTCATCTTGGCCGACCTGATTGAGCGCGTGACCACCCGCCAGGTGGGCACTGGCCAGTTTGTCATCGGCGACACCAAGGTGCGACCCGCCGTGGGCGAGGAATTCAGCCGCGACGACCGCATGGGCATCTATCTGCAAGTCTACAACCTCGGCATCAGCGAGGGGACGCACAAGCCCGACGCCACCATCGAATATGAGGTCGTTCGGGGCGACCAGAGCGTCTTCCGTCACACGGAAACCACCGCCGACCTGGAACGGGCGGGGGAGCAGATTACACTGGAGAAAGTTCTTCCGCTCACCAGCTTCACTCCGGGCGACTACAAGCTGCAGATCAAAGTCACCGACCGCGTGCGCAATCAGGTCATCAATCCCGCGACGCGCTTCCGTATCAACCCCTAAGCCATGCTGAACCCACCCCACAGCGACGCACAGGTTTTGCTTGCGCTCCCCTACCAAAATCGGGAGTGGGGTTACGGATTTTGGGACAAAAGCGGCAGACGCCGAGATTGCCTGCAAGCGATTAAGAACAGAATTATTACGGCGAACATGAAATCCGAGAATTGGTAGCGATGCCGACGGCCTCCAACCCGCAAACGCCCTCGCGTGAGCGTGAAGCGCGACAGCGGTTCAAAATTCTCCTGCTGGGCCTGCTGGCGCTGGTCGCGGTGGTGTTTGCGGGCCTGAACTTCCATCAACGCGCGCGCACCGTGCGGCCCTACGATGGCATCGCCTGGCATGAGACGCCCGCTGGCGTGCAGGCGCAGCTGGTGCTGCTCAACACACCCGGTCACCGCGCCGGCATCCGTGTGGGTGACCTGGTGCTGTACATCAACGATTATCCCATCCGCCGCGCCACCGACGTCACCAAGCAACTCTTCCGCGCCCAAGTGGGCACGCCACTCACCTACGAGCTGGAGCGCTACGGCAAGCGCATCACCACTACGCTGTTCGCCGTTCCGGAACCCGATCCCTTCTCCCTGCGGGGCTTCGTCGAATCGGTGGGAGTGCTCTATCTGGCCATCGGGCTGTTCGTGCTGGTGCGACGCGCGAACGCGCCCTACGCCACTCACTTCTTCCTGTTTTGCCTGGTGAGCTTCATCTTCTACACCTTCTCCTACAGCGGCAAGTTCAACCTGTTTGATTGGAGCATCTACTGGAGCGGCGTGGTGGCGCAACTGGCGCTGCCGGCGCTGTTTCTGCACTTTGCCCTGGCCTTTCCGGTGCCCAAGCGCGGCTTCCGGCGCTATCGCTGGCTGTTCGGGTTGGTGTACGTGCCGGCGGTGCTGCTGCTCGCGTCGCACCTGCTGGCGCTGGGGGCCCGGCTGGTGCCGCCCTCGCAGGCCGTCGTGGAGTGGCTGGAGCGGATGAAGTTCATTCACCAGGGGGCGCTCTTCCTGATGGCTGCCGGAGTATTCGAGTGGACCTACCGGCGGCGCACGCGCCAGCCGCTGCTGCGGCAACAGATGAAGTGGGTCACGCGCGGCACCTGGCTCGCCATCCTCCCCTTCACGGTGCTCTACGTCGTCCCCGTCTATCTGTTTGAGATTGCTCCCAACGACTGGATGAAGCTGTCTACCCTCTCGCTCGTCTTCATCCCGCTCACCTTCGGCTACGCCATCATCCGCTACCGGCTGATGGACGTGGACATCATCTTCCGGCGTGGCGCCGCCTATACGCTCGCCACCGGGCTGCTGATCGCCCTCTACTTCGGGATTGCCGCCTTGATGGCCGAGCTCCTGCACACCACCGCCGGCTTCGGCCTGGGCGGCTCCGTCATCGGCATCGTAGCTGCGGCGTTGCTCTTCCAGCCGCTCAAGGACTGGATTCAGACCTATCTCGACCGGCTGTTCTACCGCGAGCAGTACGACGCGCGCCGGACGCTGGAGGAGTTCGGGCGGGAACTCTCCCGCGAAGTGCACCTGGAGCGGATTCTGGACGCACTGCTCGACCGGCTGGCACGGACGCTGCTGGTGGAGCGGTTGGCGCTTTTTCTGGCGGCCGAAAACAACCCGGCGACATTCCGGCTGGCGCGTGCCCACGGCGCGCTGGCGGTCGAGCCGGTCGCCCTCGACTTCCTCGACCTCGACCAGGCGCAGCAGCGCGGGTATCTGTTTTTCGAGTCCGGGGCGGCGGCGCCCTGGCTGACGCCGGATCAGCAGCGGCAGCTGGATGAGCTGGCGCTGCACTATTTCATCCCCTGCCGCGTGCCTGCCCGCACGGGCGGCACGGGCACGGTGCTCGCCTTCCTGGCGCTGGGCAAGACCCGCAGCGGGCAATTCTTGACCAGCGAGGACGTGCGGCTGCTGATCACACTGGCCGATTACATCGGAATCGCGCTGGAAAACGCCCGCCTCTACGAGAGCCTGGAGCAGAAGGCGCTGCAGATTGAGAAGCTCAAAGACTTCAACGAAAACATCCTGCAATCGAGCAACATCGGCCTGGTGGCGCTGGACTGGGACGACCGGATCGAATCCTGGAATGCGGCCATGGAACGGCTCTACGGGATAGACGCGGCCCAGGCGCTCGGCCAGCGCCTGGAGGGGCTGTTTCCGGCGGAACTGGTGCGGGAGGTGAACGCGCGCAAGCAGGACCCGCGCCCGAGCTCGCTCTACAAGTTCTACCTCCAGCGGGGGGATGGGCAGCGGGTGGTGACGCACATCGCCATCGCACCGCTGGTCAGCAAGGAAGGCACGCCCATCGGGCGGCTGCTGCTGTTTGACGACGTGAGCGAGCGGGTGCAACTGGAGAATCAGTTGATGCAGAACGAGAAGCTGACCTCGCTGGGATTGCTGGCCGCGGGCGTAGCGCACGAGGTCAACACGCCGCTGGCCGTCATCTCCAATAACGCCCAACTGCTGGCCCGGCAGCTGGCGGCCGGGGATGAGCAGCGGCCACTGGTGGAAAAGATCATCAAGCAAACGTTTCGGGCCTCCGAGATCGTCAACGGCCTGCTGAATTTCTCCCGCACCACCGCCACCACCTACGGCGTAGTAGACCTGAACAAGCTCATCCAGGAGACGCTGAGCCTGATGGAGCCGCAACTGCGCTCCGGGCACGTCCAGGTGGCGGCAGAACTGGCCCATCCGTTGCCGACCGTCTACGGCAATGCGGGCAAGCTGCAGCAGGTGTTCCTGAACTTGTTCTTGAACGCGAAGGATGCCATGCCGGAAGGCGGCACGCTGGCGGTGCGCACGCGCCCACTCGACAGCCGGCTGCAGGTGGAGGTCACCGACAGCGGCACCGGCATCCCGCGCGAGCAGTTGCACAAGATTTATGATCCCTTCTTCACCACCAAATCCACCGCGCACGGTCGCGGCACCGGGCTGGGCCTGGCGGTTTCCTACGGAATCATCCAGGAGCACGGGGGAACCATTCTGGTGTCGTCGAGCGTAGGCCAGGGAACTTCGTTTCTGCTGGAATTCCCCGCCTACTCGGCGGTGGCGGCCGCGCGCTCGGGGCGTGAATCACCATGAATGACAAAGCGAACATTCTCGTCATTGACGACGAAGCGGAAATCTGCGAGGGACTGGAAACGCTGCTGCGCAGCGAAGGCTTTGCCGTGCAGGCGGCCGCCAACGCCCAACGCGGACTCGACCTGCTGGCCGACCAGCCCTTCGACCTGCTCCTGCTCGACATCAAGCTGCCCGACCGGAACGGACTGGAGCTGCTGCAGGACCTGCGGCGGCGTGACCCTCACCTGCCCATCATTGTCATCACCGCCTATGGCGCGGTGGACGTGGCGCGGGCGGCGTTCAAGGCGGGCGCCCAGGACTATCTGACCAAGCCCTGGAACAACGAAGACCTCGTCGCCCAGGTGCACCAGGCGTTGGAGAAGCGCCGCCTGATCGAGGAAAACATCCAGCTTAAGCGCGCCCTCAAGCAGCGTTACTCCTTTACCAACATCGTGGGGAAGAGCGAAGAGATCCTGAAGGTGCTCGACCTGATCGAGCAAATCGCCCCCACCCGCTCGACCGTTCTCATCCAAGGGGAGAGCGGTACGGGCAAGGAGCTGATCGCCAAAGCCATCCACGCGGCGAGCCCGCGCGGGAGCAAGAACTTCGTCCCGGTCAACACTGGCTCCATGCCCTCCGACCTGCTGGAATCCATCCTGTTCGGGCACGTCAAGGGAGCCTTTACCAGTGCGGTCGCCTCCAAGAAAGGCCTGTTTGAAGTTGCCGACCAGGGAACCATCTTCTTTGACGAAATCGGAACGGTGGGGCTGGAGACACAGGCGAAGCTGCTGCGGGTGATGCAGGAGCGCGAATTCATGCGGCTGGGCGGGACGGAAACCATGAAGGTGGACGTGCGCATTCTGGCGGCCACCAACGTGGACCTGCGGAAGCTCGTCGAGCAGGGACTCTTTCGCGAAGACCTCTTCTACCGGATGCACGTGATTTCCATTCCGCTGCCGCCGCTGCGCGACCGCCGCGAGGACATCCCGCTGCTGCTCGAGCACTTCTTGGAGAAATACTGCGCCGAAAACAACCGGCCCCCGCGGCGGTTTACGCCCGAGGCCATGCGCCTGCTGGCCACCTACCCGTGGCCGGGCAACGTCCGTGAGCTGGAGAACGTGGTCGAGCGCGCGGTGGTGCTCTCCCAGCAGGAGGAGATGGACGTGGACTTGCTCCCGCCGGAATTGTCGGAAGCCACGAGCCGCTACGCGGCGTTTGCCAGCGGCGAGGACGGCATCTCGCTCTTCGACCTGAGCGACGACTACGAGCGCCGCCTGATTCTGGAGGCGCTGGAACGCTCCAACGGGTCGCAGACCGAAGCCGCCCAGCGCCTTAACGTGCCCCTCTCCACGCTGAACCAGAAAATCAAGCGGCTCGGCATCGAAGTCCGTCGTCCCTCTCTCCGCCCGAACCACCGCAGCGCCCGCTGAGCGGGCTGCCTTGACGCCCCCGCAGGGCGGGACTATCCTGTGCGCGCTCCACGCGTCCATCATGGACCTCCTCGAGAACCTGAAAGCCCGCGCCCGCCCGCACCCGCAACACATTGTGCTCTCCGAAGGGGAAGACGTGCGGGTAGTCGAGGCGGCGGCGCAGGTGAGCCGGGAGCGATTCGCCCGGCTGACGCTGCTCGGCAATCCTCGCGTGATTGAGGCGCGCGCCGCCGAGCGGGGTGCGCGGCTCGACGGCGTCACGCTCGCCGACCCCACTGCCAGCCCCAAACTCGCGTCCTATGCGGAACTGTACTTTCAGTCACGGCGCAGCCGCGGAGTCACACAGGAGGAGGCGCGCACGACCGCCGCGCGGCCCATCTATTTCGCCGACCTGATGGTGGCGGCGGGGGATGCGGATGGGTCGGTGGGCGGGGCGACGCACAGCACGGCGGAGACGGTGCGGGCGGCGCTGCAGTGCCTGGGGCTGGCCCCGGAGTGGTCGCTGGTGTCGAGTTTTTTCCTGATGGTGCTGCCGCGTGCGGACATCGGCGTGCGCGGGGCGCTGCTCTATGCCGATTGTGGCGTGGTGCCCGACCCGAATCCGCAGCAACTGGCCGAAATTGCCCTGCAAACGGCGGAGAACACGCGGGCGTTTCTGGAGGCCGCGCCGCGGGTGGCGCTGCTGTCGTTCTCGACCAAGGGGAGCGCCGTGCATCCGCGGGTGAGCAAGGTGCAGGAGGCCACGCAGATTCTGCACGCCCGTGCGCCGGACTTGCTGGCCGACGGCGAACTGCAGGTGGACGCGGCGTTGGTGCCGGCGGTGGCGGAAGCGAAGGCACCGGGCAGCCCGGTTCAAGGCTGCGCCAACACGCTGATTTTCCCCGACCTCGACGCCGGCAACATCGGCTACAAGCTCACCGAGCGGCTGGCAGGGGGAACGGCGCTCGGGCCCATCCTGCAAGGGCTGGCGAAACCAGCCAATGATCTCTCCCGCGGCTGCACGGCGAGCGATGTGGTCAACGTCGTCGCCCTCACCGCCCTCCAGGCCATTTCCCTGAAGAAGAAAATAGGAAAGATCTAACCCACGTCGAAAGCCTAACGAACGGGCCTCGGAATGACAGCTGGGGCTCACGACCTCGGCGCGAGTTGGCTCAGGAAGGCGCGCAGGCGAGTGGCGTAGTCTTCCGGGTCGGCAACGTAGAGTGGTTCGTGGCAGGCGGCCGGGTAGCGGACGAAGGCTTTCGGTTCGTTGGCGGCGCGGAAGAGTTCTTCGCCCAGGTCAGAAGGAATCACCGGGTCGGCGGTGCAATGGGCGACGAGCACGGGCAGGTGCAAGCGGCGAAGGTTGGCGGCGGCGTCGAAGCGATTCCGCATCAGGAAATGAATGCCCGGCAGCCACATTACCCGCCGGGCGACGCGGGGCGCAGAGGGGAAGCCCGCCTCCAGAATCAAGCCCGCCACCGGGCGGCGCACGGCCAACTCGACGGCCACGGGCACGCCCAGCGATTGGCCGAGAGCGACGATGCGGTCGGGCGGAATGCCACGCATGCGGGCGAGGTAGTGGTAGGCGGCCTCGGCATCCCGATAGAGGCCGGCTTCTGTCGGGCGGCCCTGGCTGCGGCCGTAACCGCGGTAGTCCACCGCGAAGACGTTGACGGGGAGGCGCTGGAGGAAATCGATGTTGTCGAGGCGGTAGGACAGGTTCCCGGCATTACCGTGGAAGTAGAGGACGGTGAAGGTGGCGTCCGGCGCTGCCAGATACCAGCCGTGCAGTTTGGCCCCGTCTGAAGTTCCAAAGAAAACATCCTCAACCGGGAGACCTTGCGCGCGGGGATCGGGATCGGTGGGGGAAGCCTTGTAGGGAAAGAAGATGAAGCGGTCTTCAAACACCCGCACCAGCAGGATGAGCACGAGGACGCCAACCAGAACCGTGCGCGCTATTCCCCATACTGCATCCATTGGAACTAGGCCTGGGGGTTTTCAAGTTGTTGTTTGACGCGGGCGGACTTTTCGGCCACGGAACGCGCCAACTCTTCTTTATAGGCCTGGAGGCGGGCCGCCAGGTCTGGGTCGCTGATGGCTAGGATTTCGGCGGCGTAGATGCCGGCATTGGCGGCGCCTGGCTTGTCCACGGCCATGACGGCGACGGGGACGCCGGTGGGCATCTGGACGGTGGAGTAGAGGGCGTCGAGGCCGGCGAGCGGGGTGGTGACGACGGGGACGGCGATCACCGGAAGGGTGGTTTCCGCCGCGACAATACCGGCGAGATGCGAAGCCCCACCCGCGCCCACGATGATGACCTTCAGGCCGCGGCAAGCAGCAGTGCGCGCATACTCATGGGTGCGCTCAGGGGAGCGGTGGGCGGAGGTGACTTCAACTTCGAAGGGAACTTCGAAGCGGCGGAGCATTTTGATGGTTTCGGTCATGACCGGCAGGTCGGTGTCCGAGCCCATGACGACACCAATGAGCGCGCCGGCGGCGCGGGACGGCTTCTTCGCGGGCATACTTCCTCCTACCTGCTCAACTGGGCGACCAGGACTTCGTAGCGGCTGATGCCGAGGCGCGGGCTGTCTTCCGTGTGCGCTAGGAGCTTGGCGCTCACCGTCTTCAGGAAGTCACCGGCGGCGCTGGCCTCCAGATCCTGCAGGCTTTCCCAGAGGGCAACGATAATCACCTCGGGGAAATCGCCGGCGCGGTGCAATACCAGCAAGCCCCGGAAGCCCTGCTGTTGCTGCGCCAGCGGGATCAACTCCTGCTGCACGGTACGTTGCAGGGCCTCGAGGTGACTCTTCTTGACTTGGAGTGTGGACAAGCGTGCAACCATAGGTTCACCTCAGGGAAGAGTGGCCTCTGGCGCTTCCGATCGATCAAGCCTGCTGCCCTCTCAGGGTCTGGACGGCCTGGGCGGCAATGTCGCGGCGGTAGTGCATCCCCTCGAAGTTGATCCTTTCCACGGCCTCGTAGGCGCGGGCGACGGCCGCCGAGAGGTCTGCCGCGCGCGCGGTGACGCCGAGCACGCGGCCGCCGCTGGTGGCCAATGCCGCGCCCATCTTCTGGGTGCCGGCGTGGAAGACCTTGACCTGGGGCAGGCGTTCGGCGTCTTCCAGTCCGGTAATGGGCTTGCCGGTCTCATACTGCCCGGGGTAGCCGCGCGAAGCCAGGACGATGCAGACGGTTGGCTCGGGGCTCCAGCGCAGCTCAAGGCCGGCAAGATGGCGGTTGGCCAGGCGGTCGAGGATATCCAGCAGGTCGCTTTCCAGCCGCAGCATCAGCGGCTGAGTTTCCGGGTCACCGGAGCGGACGTTGAATTCGAGCACGCGCAGACCCTCGGCGGTGTTCATCAGGCCAAAATAAAGGAAGCCCTGGTAGGGACGGCCTTCGGCCGCCAGGCCACGAATGGTCGGCTCGACAACCTCATTCAGGATGCGGGCGCGCAGTTCGGAGTCGAGGATACTCTCGTCCGAGTAGGCGCCCATACCGCCGGTGTTGGGACCCTGGTCGTGCTCGAAGGCGCGCTTGAAGTCGCGCGTAGGGGCGAGCGGAAGGATGGTGGTGCCATCGGTCAGGACGATGAAGGAGATCTCCTCACCCTCCAAGTATTCTTCAATCACCACGCGGTCACCGGCCGTGCCCAGCTCGCGCTTCTCCATCAGGCGCTCGATGATGGCGGTCGATTCGTCGGGAGACTCGCCAATCAGCACGCCCTTGCCGGCGGCCAACCCGTCGGCCTTAATGACGACGGGGTACTCATAACTGCACAGGGCGCTGTAAGCGTCGCCGGGGGTGTCGCAGACGGTGAAGAAGGGCGTAGCGATGGCGTGGCGTTGCATGAATTTCTTGGCGAAGCCTTTGCTGGCTTCGAGCTCGGCGGCACCCCGACCGGGGCCGATGAGGCGCAGGCCGCGCCGCGCGAATTCGTCGGCAATGCCGCGCGCCAAAGGTAACTCCGGACCCACAACCGTGAGGTCGGCCTTGAGTTTCTCGGCCAGCCCGGCCAGGGCGGCGACGTCGGTGATGTCGGCGGGGACGCATTCGGCATCGCGGGCGATGCCGGCATTCCCGGGGGCGCAATAGACCTTGCCGGCGCGCGGGCTTTGCGCCAGCTTCCACGCCAGGGCATGTTCGCGGCCGCCGCTACCGATGACGAGGACGCCCAGCACCCGTTCCCCTCGCCTGCCTGCGCCAGGCAGGCAGGGGCGCCCATTGTACACCGCCACACGACAGGGTTGAATGGGAACAAGGTCACCGCTAAGCTCACCGTAGCATGACGCGACCCAATCGGCTGCGAGAGGTGGAGGCGATTACGTTCGACTGCTACGGGACGCTGATTGACTGGGAGGACGGGGCGAAGCAGACGTTGGGGGAGTTGCTCACGAAGAAAGCGGCCCCGCAAGCGGGACCCTTCCGGACAGAGCAATTGGACGAGTTCTTTCGGGAGTGGGAGCGGGCGCAGTGGCAGCGCATCCACGTCGCCTATCAGCCCTATCACACGATTGCCGCCGAGAGCTTCCTAGAGGTCGCGCGGGCACAGGGATTGCCCTTGACCGCTGCGGATGCCCGCGCCTTTGCCGATGCCATTCCGCGCTGGCCGCCATTTCCCGACACAGTTCCGGCGCTGGCCGCGCTCCAGCGACACGTGCGGCTGGGCATTATCTCCAACATTGACGACCGGCTGCTGGCGGGTTCGGTCGCGCAACTGGGAATCCCCTTCAAGGTAACGGTGACGGCGGAGCAGGCGCGCGCCTACAAGCCGTCGGAGCGGCCGTTTAGGCTGGCGCTGGAGCGACTGGGACTGCCGGCGGCGCGGGTGGCGCACGCAGCCTTCGGCTTCGAGTACGACTTGGTGACAGCGGCGCAGCTCGGCTTCCGCACCATGCTGGTGCGGCGGGGGCGCCGGGACTTTCCGCCGGAGCCCATACCGGACTTGATGGTCGCAAACTTGGCTGAATTGGCGGCAGCCTTTGGCCGAATATGCTAGGATGAGGCACCGCAGACGTCCTGGAACCTACCGATGATTGTTCAATGTCCGCAGTGCAAGGCCCGCTATCGGGTAGACGAGGCACGCCTGGGCGGGCGCACGCGTGCACAGGTGAAATGCACGAAGTGCCAGAACATCTTCCCCATCACCCTGGAGCCAGACGCGCGGCCGCCTTCCGGGGAGAGCGCGGCGGCCCGCTCGGCGCCGGAGGCCACCCTGGTCAGCAAGCGCGTGCCGAGCCCCGCCCTGCTGCCGGACAAGAACATCTCCCTGACGGTGACTGCGGGGCCGGAGAAAGGCAAGCGCTTCCCGATCACGAAGCCGCGGGTCATTCTGGGGCGGGGCGAGGTGGACATCGTGCTGGACGATCCCGAGATCAGCCGGCAGCACTGCGCGGTGGAGATGCGCGGGGTGACAGGGCTGCTGATTGATCTGGGGAGCACGAACGGCACGTTCATCAACGAACAGAAGATCGAAACCGGGGAGCTCGAGCATCTCTCCGAGTTCCGCGTCGGCTCCAGCACGTTGATGCTGATGGTCACCGACAAGCACTGAGCAACCCGTTGTCCGCAGGGTATCATCTCTACGGAGCCGCAGGTCAGCCGATGGAACGCTTAGGGCGGTACGAAATCCTGGAAGAGCTGGGACAGGGGGCGATGGGAACGGTCTATCGCGCCCGCGACCCCAAGATTGACCGCATCGTGGCCCTGAAGACCATCCGCCTGGTGGGCGGGGCGGCGGAGATTCAGGACTATCGCGAGCGGTTTTTCCGCGAGGCGCAGGCTGCCGGGCGGTTGTCGCATCCAGGCATCGTCACCATCTACGACGTGGGGGAACAGGAGCAGACGCAAACGCCCTACATCGTGATGGAGCACATCGGCGGGGAGACGCTGGAGAAGCTTGTCACCGCGGCGGGGGCGCAGCGGTTGCCGCTGGAGAACACGCTCGACCTCGTCCAGCAGGTGGCCGAAGCGCTCGACTACGCCCACGCCCAGGGGATCGTCCATCGGGACATCAAGCCTTCCAACATCATCGTTACGCCCGAGGGGCGGGCGAAGATCGCCGACTTCGGCATCGCCAAGCTCTCGGTGGCGCAGCTCACCGTCCCGGGCCAGATCCTTGGCACCCCCTCCTACATGTCGCCGGAACAGTTGAGCGGCGGCACCGTGGACGGCCGCTCCGACCTGTTCGCGCTGGGCGTGATCCTCTACTGGATGCTGACCGGCGACAAACCCTTCACCGGCGACACCACCACGGCGGTGTCGTTCAAGATTGTCTACAAGGATCCCGTCCCCGTCACCGTCCTCAACCCCACGCTGCCGGCGACGTTTGACGCGGTGATGGATCGGGCGCTGGCGAAGAACCCCGACCGGCGGTACCAGCGCGGGAAAGACTTCGCGCAGGATTTGGACGATATGCGGCATCGGCGTCCGCCGCGCTCGCTGCTGGCTGCCCCCCGAGTGCCGGCGGCCGAGCAGACGCTGGCACCACCCCGTGCTGCCGCCGCGGTCCCCTCATCGGCTGCACCCGGAGCGCGACCCCCGACCACCGCCGTAGCCGCCCAACCGATTCCCGCGCAGCCACAAAGAAGGTGGGTAGCAACCACCGCTGCCCTGCTGGTGCTTACGCTGGGTGCCCTAGGGGGCTGGTGGTGGGTGAACCGAGAGCACGCCACCCGCGACCAGGCTACACCCACACAGACCACCGAGAGCGCACCCTCCAGCCAGCCTCCGGAGACACAAACGGCCCCGCCTCCGACGACCAGCCCGCCTGCCCAACCGATACCTGCGGCAACCACCGGCAGCACGCTCCCGCAACCGACCAGGCCGGTCGCCACGCCGGCGGGACGCCAGACACGGACGGAGCAGCGCACGTCGGCGGTGACACCTGCACGACTCAACGTCGTCTCTCGGCACAGCTTCCGCCAGGCGCAGGTTTTCATCTGGCTCGAAGAAACCCTTGTCTACCAGGGCTTGATGCGAGGGCAACCGCGCGGTGGTGCAAGTCGCAGCATCCAGGGATTGTTCGCGGCCCGGCTGGAAGTCCCGCCCGGCTGGCACAACATTCGCGTGCGCGTCGTCTCCCGCGACAACGGAGGCTTTGAGGACACGGCGCAGATTCAGGCCGAGTTCGGGGCGAACACGGCGCACACACTGGAAGTCTATTTCAGCCGCGCGGGCGCGCTCGGCAACCCCACCCGCAAGCTCAGTCTCCGCTGGCGCAAGTAAGGCTCAGCGCACCCTTAAGAGCTGGCTGCCGCACAGCAGGACGTCACCCGCTTCCAAGCGACACCTCCCGCGAATCTTCAAGTAGGTGCCATTTGTGCTGCCCAGGTCTTCGAGCAGCCAGCGGCGACCCTCGCGGCGGACGCGGGCATGGCGGGTGGAAACCTGGGGGTCGTCCGCGAATGTGACGTCTCCCTGGGTCCGTCCCAGCAGCAAGCCCTGCCCGGAGATCGGGAACCGTTTGCGACCTGCAAGGAGCCACCCTGCCTCTCCCGCGCCCGCCCCGCCGAACTGAAACTCCACCAGTTCCTTGCCAATCAGGAAGGTGTCGCCCGCGGCCAGCACCACCGGCTGGCGGAGGCGGAGAAAGACACCCGTGGGACTGAGGTCCTCGGCCCAGAGAGCGCCTTCTTCCAGGCTGAACCGCGCGTGCTGGGGAGCCATCAAGGCGTCGCGGGGAAAGCGGATGTCACCCTCGCGCCGTCCCAGGAGGGTTTCTGCACGGAGGAGCGGATACTCCGCCGTCGGAGCCCCGGACAGGTCAAGGACTAGGAGTGTGTAGGAATGAGGCGGCCCGGCTCCTCCGGCCACCTGCCAGACAACTTCATAGACTGGGTGGGTGCCGCCCTTTCCGCGCAGCTCAAGAGGCCCAACCTCGGCCAGGCCGTATCCGGCGGCGCGGGCGGCCTCGCCCACGGGTGCAGAGACGACAATCTGGTTGGGCCGGGCCAACTCTTCCAGGCGCGAGGCGATGTTGACCACGTCCCCGAAAATATCGTTTTCCTTGACGAAGCCGGTGCCGTAGTTGATCCCGATCCGCAGTTCAATCCGGTCGCCCGTGGCTCTGGCCACGTTAAGACCGGCAAACTCCTGCTGGAGCTCAGCCGCCGCCCGGACGGCTGCAGTGGCATTCTCGAAATAGGCCAGAATCCCATCGCCGAGAGTCTTGACGATGCGCCCTTGATGGCGGCGAATGCTGGGCTCGGCCTGATCCACAAACCGCTGGACCATCGCCACTCCCGAAAGGTCTCCGCGCTGGTCGAAAAAGCGAGTCGAGCCGGAGACGTCGGCAAACAGCACGGCAAAACTGCGGCGGTATCGCGCCAGCCGCTCGTCGAGTTCGGTGCGTTGGCGCAGCAGGTCTTCGATTCGGGTTGGGTCACGCTCGCGCGCAGCCATAGGCAACGATAGGCTTCGCTAATCTACTACATCTGTGGGCGGAGTGGCTCTGTTTAAGATCCGGTAGTAGATGCGGTTCAGGTCTTCCAGCGAGTAAAAGTCGATTTCGATGCGGCCGCGGCTGGGCTTGTATTCGAAGATGCGCACGCGCGTGCCTAGCGCCGCCTGCATTGCCTGCACGGCAGCCTGGGTATTCGCGTCCAGGGTCTGGCTGCGGCGCTCTCTGCGGGTGGCGGTCACGCGGCGCTCGACCATCTGCTCGGCCTGGCGCACTGAGACACGCCGGCCTGCCATGCGCCGCCCCAGGACGCGTTGCAGGACGGGAGAGTCCTCAAGCTTGAGCAAGGCACGGGCGTGTCCGGCAGTCAACTTCCCCTGCTCCACCAGCTTCTGGACGTCATCTGGTAACCGCAACAATCTAATGGTGTTAGCTATTGTCGTGCGGTCTTTGCCGGTGCGGGCGGCGATGTCTTCCTGCGTGAGGCCAAACTCAATGGCGAGCCGCTCGAAGGCACGCGCCTGCTCGATAGCGTTGAGGTCTTCGCGCTGAAGGTTCTCGATGAGGGAGAGCTCCAGCGCCTGCTCATCCGAGATCGTGCGGATGACGGCAGGAATGGCAGCCAATCCGGCCAGCCGCACGGCGCGCAGGCGACGCTCACCGGCGACCACCTGATAACGGTCGGCGAGGGGGCGCACCAAGATCGGCTGCACAACGCCGCCGGCGGCCACGGAGCGGGCAAGTTCTTCGAGCGCGATGGGGTCGAAGTTGGCGCGCGGCTGGAATGGGGAAGAGTCAATCAACCCAACAGGCAGCTCCTGGAGGCCGGCGAGAGGCGCCGGCCGAGCGACGACCTGCTGGGTGGACAAGGCTGGCGGCTGCTCGGGTGCGACTTCAATCTCCCGAAGCAATGCGCTCAGCCCCTTGCCGAGCGCTTTCCTGGTCATGGTTCAGGACCTCCTGCGCGAGCTCGGTGTAGGCCGCGGAGCCGCGCGAGTTTGGTTCGTACAGAAGAATCGGTTTGCCGTGGCTGGGCGCTTCGGCCAGCCGGACGCTGCGGGGGATGACGGCGCTGAAGACCTGCCCGCCGAAGAAATCGCGGAGCTCTGACAGCACCTGCCGGGAGAGCGTGGTGCGCTCGTCGTACATCGTGCCCAGGATGCCCTCAACGGCCAGTTGCGGGTTGAGGCTGCGCCGGATGCGCATCAACGTGTCCAACAATTCGCTCACCCCCTCCAGGGCGAGGTACTCGCACTGAATGGGGATGAGAACCGAGTCGGCGGCACAGAGGGCGTTGATGGTGAGCAGGTCGAGGGCGGGTGGGCAGTCAATGAAGACAAAATCGTACTCGTTGCGCAGAGGAGCAAGCGCGGTCTTAAGCCTGAACTCGCGCTCGTCAACGCTCACCAGCTCGACAGTAGCACCGACGAGGTTCTTGTCGGAGGGAAGCAAGTCCAGGCCTGGGACAGCCGTGCGGAGGACGAGATTCCGGAGCGCTTCACCCATGACTAGGCCGTGGTAGAGGGAGCGCCGAGCGGGGTCGCGGAGGAATCCAAGAGCGGAGGTCGTGTTGGCCTGGGGGTCGGAGTCTACGAGCAGGACCCGACGGCCGGCAGCGGTGAGAGAGGTTGCGAGGTTGACGGCGGTTGTCGTCTTTCCTACGCCGCCCTTCTGGTTTGCTATCGCTATCGCCTTAGCCAATAGCCGTTTTCTCCATGGTCTATTTTCCCTGAGGATAATGTCTTGAGAAGGGGGTGTCAAGTGGAAAATGTTGCACGTGAAACAGGAAGCCCCTCCTCAGCCGTTTACCGTGAAACAGACCGAGGCAGGCTAGGACGTTTTCCTGCCCACCAGGATAACTCGCCTGCCAGTACCGGGCACATCAACGGGAGGATCCCACTCAAATCCCAACTTCAAGATCGCAACCTTGGAGGCCGCGGCAGAAGTCGTAAACACCGCCAGCTTACCTCCACCCGCCAGCACACTGCTCACGTCCGTGAGGAGGGGAAGCGACACATCTACTGCACGAGTAGTAGCCAAGTCGAATCTCCCCCGCACGTCCATTACAATCTCTTCAAGGCGCGCCCTCTCCACCGTCACATCCGACAAGTGTAGGGCTGAGGCGACTTCTTCCAGAAAGGTACACTTCCGCTGGTTGGACTCGACCAGGGTAACGGCAAGCTGGGGCTGCAGAATCTTCAGCGCCAGGCCGGGGAAGCCGGCACCGCTACCGATGTCGAGGAGCCGCCCCGAGAGCGGCAGGATGGTGCCCAGGTACATAGACTCGGCGAAGAGTTCCCGGATGATGCGGCCAGGTTGGCGGATGGCAGTGAGGTTGATGCGGCGGTTCCAGCGCAGGAGAAAATCCAGGTAGGTTTCGACCTGGCTGAGCTGGGCAGACGAGAGTTGCAGGTTGTAAGCAGCGAACTCTCGGGCGAAAGAGGCTGGGGCAAACTCAGGCATGAACGATGGACTTCAGCCGCGGGATTCTTTTTCGGCCAAGCGAGCCACCGCAGCCACGAGGTCGTACTTGGTGATGATTTGGTGGCCGCCGGGTTGCCGGACGAAGACCGCAGGTGATTCCGTGCTCAGGAGCTGAGTGATCTGGTCGATGCCGGCATTGGCTTCGACCACAGGGAAGGTTTTGCCCATAACTTCGCGCACGACGGCCTTGCGCAGGTCCTTGCCCTGGAGGGAGAGCTTCAGGATGGAGTCTTCGTAGATGGCACCGATGGGCTGGTCGTTTTCGAACACGGGAAGCTGGGAGACGTCGGCGGACTGCATGGTGCGGAGGGCGTGGTAAGCGGTTTGATAGGGAAGGACATAGAGGAGGTCCTTGGGGGCGCCGGTGGTGGCCTTGACGCGCAGGATGTCCTCGGCGGTCAATTGCAGTTCGCGCTCGAGGTAGGCGTTGTCACGCATCCACTCCTCGCTGTAAATCTTGCTGAGGTAGCGCATGCCGCTGTCAGGGAGGAAGGCCACGACCAGATGCTCCGGGCCGAGGGAGCGGGCCAGGCGCAGGGCAGCCGAGACCGCGCCGCCGCCCGAGCCGCCCGTGAAGATGCCTTCGGCGCGAGCCAGCCGGCGGGTCATCAGGAAGCACTCCTTGTCGGTGACCTGGAGGATGTCATCAAGGACGCTGAAGTCCATGGTGGAGGGGAAGATATCTTCCCCGATGCCCTCGACCTTGTAGGTGGAGGCCTTGCCGACGCGGCCGGTCTTGAAGAACTCATAGTAGAGCGAGCCGATAGGGTCCACGCCCATGATCTTGACGGCGGGGTTTTTCTCCTTGAGGTAGCGAGCGACGCCGGTGACGGTGCCACCGGTGCCGAGGCCGATGACGAAGTGGGTGACTTTGCCCTCGCTGTCCTCCCAGATCTCGGGTCCGGTGGTGAGGTAGTGAGCCTGGGGGTTCTGCGGATTGTCGTACTGGTTGGGGTAGTAGGCGTTGGGGATTTCCTTGGCGAGCTTGCGGGCGACGGAGTAGTAACTGCGAGGGTCGTCAGGCTCGACGGCGGTGGGGCAGACGATGACTTCGGCGCCGAGGGCCTTGAGCAGGTCGATTTTCTCTTTGGACTGCTTGTCGGTGATGGTGAAAACGACCTTGTAGCCGCGGACGGCGGCCAGCAGGGCGAGTCCCATACCGGTGTTGCCGGAGGTGCCTTCGACGATGGTGCCGCCGGGCTTGAGCAGGCCGCGGCGCTCGGCGTCGTCAATCATGGTGATGGCGATGCGGTCTTTGACCGAGCCGCCGGGGTTGAGGTAGTCGAGCTTGGCGTAGACCTTACAGGCCAGGCCTTCGGTAAGGCGGCGCAGGCGGACGAGCGGGGTGTGGCCGATGGCGTCGAGGATGCTTTCGCAGCGCATTGTGCGTGTGTCCTCCCCTGTAGTCACTCACACAGATGCGAGGGAGGCGTCGAGTGTAGCACGAAGGAGGAGTGGTTGGCTCGCCGCGTGCAGCGATTCGACGTCGGGAGGGAGCACAGCCGAGACGGGTGTGCGACGGGCCGGGCTTCGCGCTCGGAATGACAGGTGAAAAATTGCTTGCGCCGGCAAGGGGGAATTGCTAGATTCAGCGCAGCTTGCGGCCCCAGCGGCCGCACCTGCCCGCAGCGCCCGCACGGCAGGTCCTGTTCCTCCCTGCACTGGCAGCCAGGACAGGCCGGTGAAAAAACTCCGAGGTGAGAGAATCGATGGCAGGCAAGTGGCTCGGCAACAAGAACGACGAAAGCAAGGAGTGGATCGGCTTCCTCGATCGGGGGGTGAAGCTGGAGGGGACGCTGGAGCTGGCAGGCGCCTTCCGGATTGACGGCGAGGTGCACGGCAAGGTGGTGTGCCAGGAGCGGCTGATCGTCGGGGAGAACGGCCGCGTGGAAGGCGAGATCGAGGCGGAGGTGTTGAGCATCGCCGGCCAGGTGCAGGGAACGATCCACGGGCGCAACCGCGTGGAGGTAGTGGCGAGCGGCGTGGTCGAAGGCGACATCCACACGCCGTGCCTGGTGGTGGAAGCGGGCGGGATGATAGACGGCCGCTGCCACATGCGGGCGCAGAAGGAACCCGCCCTCCAGCCCAAGCCGCTGAAGTTGGTGTCGGAGTCGGCCGGCTCGTAGGAGACAGCGGTCAGCCGTCAGCGGTCAGCGAGGACAGGGCCTTAGCTCAGGGGCTAAAGCCCCTCTTTTTTCCCCTCCTATACGCACAGACTGAAGCCTGCCTGCGGTAGGCAGGCCCGTACCCGCCCAAACGCCCCAACCCAAACAGGAAGAAAAAGGCGGCTGCAATCTGGCCCGCTAGCCGCTACACTTCCCCCGGTCGCAAGACAACTCAGGAGGTGCGCTGTGCGAAAGGGAGTTGTGTGGGCGGTGGCGGCGGTGATTTTGTTGGCGGGGGAAATGCAAGCGGAGACGCACAAGTTCAAGCCGACAAAAGGCACGCAGACGTTTGCGGTGCGGGAGCCGGTGTTGAAGGTGAAGCCGGGCGACGTTGTGGAGACGGAGACGCTTTATGGCAGCTTCTACGACCCGGCGTTGAAGGAGGGTCTGGGGGAGTGGCCGGGGGAGGTGGGACCGTTCCTGATCGAAGGGGCAACGCCGGAGGACACCCTGGTGGTGCGAATTCTGCGCCTGCGCACCAACCGCGACCACGCCATCTCGGTGCACGAGCCGGGCTTCATCAGCGCCGTGGCAAGCGACCGCTACACGCGGATGCTGAACCCGCCGATCACGCGGCGGCGCTACGTGTGGCGGCTGGAGAGGAACGGGACGGTGGGCGTGCTGGATTTAGCCGCCCTTCCTACGTCAGGGCAAGCCAGCAAGAAGCGGGTGGAGGTGCCGCTGCGGCCAATGCTGGGGCGGGTGGCGGTGGCCCCAGAAGGGGAGGAGGCGTTCGGCGGGCTGTGGCCGGGGAATTTCGGCGGGAACATGGACGCGAGCGACGTGGGCGAGGGGGCGACGATTTATCTGCCGGTGTTTCACGACGGTGCCTACTTCTACTTCGGCGACGGCCACGCGTTGCAGGGCGACGGGGAGATTTGCGGCTCGGGGCTGGAGACGACGATGGCGGTGACGTTCGAGTTCCAGGTGATCAAAGGAAAGAAGATTGCCTGGCCGCGGATTGAGACCGCGGATTACATCATGACCGTGGGCAGCGTGCGGCCGCTGAGCGATGCGCTGCGGATTGCGGCGGTGGAGATGGTGGAGTGGGTGGCGGCGGAGTACGGGTTCGACAAGTGGGACGCTTATCAGTTCGTTTCGCAGGTGGCCGAGATGCGCGTGGCCAACATGGTGGATCCAAATTATTCGGTGGTGGTGAAGGTGGCGAAGCGATTGCTGCCGCCGCGGCCGTGAGCCGGGGTCCGCGAGGCGTTGCGCAACCTCCCTCTTGCGGGTGTCTCGGCGCGTCTGCAAGCGACCACCTCCGTCTCGATCCGTCCGGAAGAGTCCCGAAAAGATCGGCGCACTACGCCGTAGATTTGACAGGGGAAAATCGGTTGTGTAAGGTGGGCGGCAGCGAGCGTGGAAGGGTGGGCCGTCCCGGGGGCTTGGGACGGCGCAGAAATCCGCAGGCATGATGGGAGGGCTTATGCTGACCGCAGACGTGACGACCATTCTGCTGGTCGAGAAGGTAATGCCGCCGAGCGACCTCGGCACCAACCTGCAGTTGGTCTTGCGGTGGATTCACTTTCTGGCCGGCATCACCTGGATCGGGCTGCTGTACTTTTTCAATCTGGTGAACGTGCCGGTGATGAAAGTGCTGGACGCGCCCACAAAGGGCAAAGTTGTTCCTGTGCTGCTGCCGAAGGCGCTGTGGTGGTTTCGCTGGGGCGCAGTGGTGACGGTGCTGGCCGGGATCATCTACTGGTATCTGATCCTGCGGGTCGAACCGCCGGAGAATCCCGGTGCGTACCACGGCAAGACGCTTGGCCTTTGGCTCGTGCTCGTCGTGGTGCTGTGGTTCATCAACTATTTCCTGCTGAAGCAGGCGGCGGTGACCAAGAGCGGCTGGACGGTGGCGGTCATCACCGCCGCGCTGGCAGTGATCATTTTCTACGCCAACACCAACTTCATCGCCTACGAGAACATCAGCAACCGCGCGCTCGCCATCGGCATCGGCGGCGGCTACGGCGTCTTCATGATGCTGAACGTCTGGGGCATCATCTGGCCGGCGCAGAAGCGCATCATCGCCTGGACGAAAGAGAACGCCGAGAAAGGCACGCCCATCCCGCCCGAGGCGGCGGTGCTGGCGCGGCGCGGCTTCCTGGCGTCGCGCGCGAACGCCTGGCTCTCGATTCCCATGCTGTTCTTCATGGCCGCGGCCAGCCACTACCCGATGTTCGGCGGCTAAGGCGCGCCCAACAGGTAACGGCGGAACCAGGCCAGGTCTTCCTCCATCTTGCGCCGCTGGTGGGCGAGCTGCTGCAAGACGTGCGGCTCGCCGCCATAGACGACGAAACGCGTCGGCACCCCGAAGGCTTTCAGCGCGCGATACCAGGCGCGCGTGTGCGCAATCGGCACCCGCTCGTCGTTCGCTCCCGAATGCACGAGCGTCGGCGTGCGCACCTGCGCCGCCAGCCGCAGCGGCGACCGCTCCCAGTAGAACGCCTGCTTCTCCCACGGCGTCCCGCCCAGGTAGTAGTCGCTGCCGAAGGTGTAGTCGGAGAGGAAGTACTGAAACGTCCAGTCGGCCACGCCCGCGCCGGTCGAAGCTGCGCGATAGCGGGGGTTATTGGCGATGAGCCAGTTCGTCAGCACGCCCCCCGCTGACCAGCCCATCAGCGCGAGGCGCTGGGGGTCGGCCACACCGCGGGCAATCAGGGCGTCAATGCCTTCCTCGATGTCCTGCGCGTCGCGGCCGTTGCGGTCGCCCACGCTGCGCGCGGCAAAGGCAGCGCCGTAGTTGGTCGAGCCGCGGTAGTTAGGCAGAAACATCGCACAACCCAGTGCGGTCAACAGGTGCACCGGCCGCCCGGAGGAGGCGGCAAAGTTCGCTATCTCCGCCGCTGCCGGTCCGCCGTGAATCAAGGTCACCAGCGGCCACGGGCCGCGACCCGCAGGTGTGTAAAGAATCCCTTCCACCTCGACTCCATCCGATGCTTTCCAGCGGAAGACTTCATAGCGGCCCAGTGCCAGCTCGCGCACCTTGGGATTGTGGTCGGTGAGCGCGTGCGTCTCGCCTCCGACTTCGTGGAGCCAGATGTCGGCCGGTCGCGCCGGGGTCGAGCGCGCGAAGGCAATGCGCTGGGCGGCGCGGCTGAAGCTCAAGCCAGCATCCACCGCTGCTCCGGTCGTCACCGCTTCGAGCTTCCCCGTGCGGAACTCCAGCCGGTAGAGGTGCTGCTCGACGCCGCGCCCCGCCACCAACAGAAGGGTTTCATTGTCGAGCCACTCGCCTTGCTCGACCGCCCCGGGAAAGTCCGCGAGCAGCGCGCGCACTTCGAGCCGTCCCAAATCAAAGTAGAAGAGCGCGCCCTGGGGCACGCGCTGTGCGAAGGCCGCATCCGCTTCCGAGAGGAAGAGGAATCCTGTCCCGTCGGGCCGCCAGGCGAAGTCGCTTTCCCCCCAACCGTTGCGGGTCAACTGCCGCGCCGGAACCGCGCCATCCGCCTGTACGAGGAAAAGCTCCGTGCGCGGCCAGTCGTTGAAATAGGCGGTGGGCGCTGCCGCGTAGAGGATGAAGTTGCCATCCGGCGAAATCGCAAAATCCGCGAGATGAAAATCGCCGGCGAGGACGCGCGTCTTCTCTCCGGTGGCGACTGCCACCTGCCAGAGCCGCGCCGGCGGGCGCTCTTCGTCTTCGACTTGCACTTGTCCGCTGCGTGGGTCGGGCTTCGGCGGTGGCTCTGCCGCCAGGTAGTAGAGCCTCTGGCCGTCGCCTGCCCAGGCGAACCGCTGCACGCCCTGGGGCTCCTCGGTCAGGGCACGCGCCTCGCCACCAGCAATGGGCAGCAGATGAATCTGCGGGCGCATCACGTCCCCGCGCATGGAGAGAAACGCCAGCCAGCGCCCGTCGGGCGACCAGCGAGGCGAGAAGTCGCGTCCCGGCTGAAAGGTCAACTGCCGGGCGGTGCCCGCGCCCGCCCGATTCGGGGGCGTCACCAGCCAGAGGTCGCTCGTCCACCGCCCCGCGGTCGCATCGGCGGTCGAGACCACGTAGGCCACCATGCTTCCGTCGGGCGCCATCTGCGGGTCGCTCACCTGCTTGAGCGCCAGCACATCGTCCACTGTCATTGGCCGCTGCGCCGCCGCACCCTGCACCCACACCTGCGACACCGCGAGCAGACACAAAAGAAGCAACCGCTCTAGAACTCGCATGGGATTCCTCCGGTGCTCGGATGCTAGACGCCGCTCGCGCGGGTGTCAACGTGGCGCCGGAAGTGCGCTAGAATGGGCTCACCCGCGGAGGGCGAAAGTGCGGGGCGTGCCCGCATTCGGGCCAGGGAGGTGTTCGATGCGTCGTGTAGTGCCTTTGCTTCTCATCGTGCTGGTGGTTGCGGCTGGAGTCGCGCAGGCGCAGTCGAAAGATGAGCGCGCCATCCGTGCGCTCCTCGACCGCTCGATCCAAGCAGCCAATAGTGTGGATCCGAAAGTCATCCAGGCGATTTTCGCCGAATACGCTCGCCCCGGCGGGCCTTTCTACGCTCCCTTCGGCAACCCGCTGAGTTCCACCGCCGACGTGCAGGCTTTCACCAACGAGATGCTGGCGCAGATCGCTTCTCGCAGCTCCCGGGCGACCAGCCCCATCACCGTCCGCGTGGACAAGAACCTCGCCTGGGCCACCTACACCTGGCGCACGGAGGCCACTCTCAAGGATGGCACCCGCCGCGGCTTCGAGGGCCGCGCCACCGTCAGCTTTATCCGCGAGGGCAAGAACTGGAAGATTGCCCACTGGCACAGCTCCTTGCCCGCCACCCTGCCGCTTACCGCCAGCGCCTTGAACGCCGAGGCGCAGCGCATCATCCAGATCGAGCGCGACGCCTGGGAAGCCCTGCGCTCGAAAGACCTGGCCGCCATCGGCAACTACTTCGCCGACGACGTCTCCATCTTCGAATACGGCCAGGCCTACCGCATCCAGGGCAAGGCGGAAGTCCTGCGCGGCATCGAGACCTGGCTGGGCGACTCCACCATCCGCTCCTATCAGATTCTTGACCCCAAGGTGCAGGTGCTGGGGGACACCGCCATCCTCAGCTACTACTTCACCGATACGGTCGTGACCGCCGGCCGCGAGATGCCCCATTCCGGCAAGCTGACGGTGGTGTTCGCCAAGGAAGGCGGCGCCTGGAAGGCCCTGCACGAGCACGTTTCGCTGAACCGCTAGGAACTGGCGGGCTCAGCCGCGTTACGCCCTGCGAGCAGCGCCGGCTCGACTTGCAGCGTGCTGCTGGCGTGGTAGCGGTTGCGGGCTGGCTGCACGCACACCGCCGCCAGCGTGCACTGGGGGTGGCACTCCTGGGCGTAGTTGCAGTAGGTAACGATGCGCACGGTGTTACAGGCCGCGCAGAGGAGGTAATACACCGTGCGCCGTTCCTGCTCCGCCGGATGCGCACACGCGCTCATCGTCTAAGGCTTCTTCCGCTGTAGGAGTGAGAGCTTATCGAAGGAGACCTGTTCTCGCAATGGCCCGCACAAACTCCTGCGGGGCCCGGCCTCCAAACTGGCGAGGAACGGGATGTCGGGGAAACGCTACAGGATGAACTCGTCCGTCTCGGAGGAGAAAACATCCATGTTCACCCCTGAGGGGTGTATAGAAATCGCTATCCGGCAGTTTTCGCAGGAAGAAAATATACTCCTCTTTCGGGTGGAAGAAGGGATAGCCTTCCACTAAGTACGTCACCATACGCCCTTCAAGAAAAGCCACACCCCCGAGCCGCGTGATCCGAATCGTCCCCCCTGTCCCTCGCCCTCTAATAGTCTCAATCACCTGAAAAACATAGTCGCTCCAGACCTCGGTCTCATCTTGCGAGAGGCGCCCCCTCTCCTCCGTGATGATTCCACGAAGGATCAAATCACTCTGCCCAACTAGCGTAGAAAGGTTCTGCGGCGGCCTGCTGCCCTCCGCCCCTATTCCCACTGTAATGTCCTGTCCGCTTTCTCTGACCAGTTCGCGCAGGCTACGCCCCGAGACTAGGTTTTTCTGCTGGGCCAGCACCAGGCCTGTGAATACGAGTGTAATTAACAAAACGTTTGTTATGCGGGTGAATCGGTTATAACGTGCAAGTTCTCTTACTCCGCTCATCTAGCTTTACGACCTCCTGGCGCTAACTACCCGCAGATTCCCAAGAAACAACATTGCGTACCCAAATACTGCCAAGTGCTGTACATGTGTGTGCAACCGCCAGACGTGCACCAATAATAGCTAGTGACAAGATATACATCATAGCACTGGCCGTAGTAATAGTACTGATAGTTCTGCGCTGGATTTACTCTGCTAGCATAGAATTGCGATACTTTGTCCTTATCACACTGTGCGGGTGTGACACGCGCTTCCTCGGGAAGCGCGCACGGGAACCCATCTTGCATGACCGTAGATGATCGGTCTTGACAATCAGTATCGGGCGAACCGAGCATGTGGCCTATCTCGTGAGCAACTCCGAACTGCACGGACCGGCCCCCGGCCTGCACCACACTCGGATCCAGGAACAGATCAGCCCGGGCAATATTCCCCTGACTATCGCGCTGAAAGGAATAGTTCGCGCACGGGGTCTCCGTGGAACCAGGTGGCGCTGGCGGCGTCCCTTGCTTGACACCGATGACAGCATCGGAGGGAGGCGTGGTGGGCGAGGTGCTCCTGTCAGTGTTCACCGTGAAAGAAACCCAACTGGTAGCACCATTCCAGCTTTGAACTGCGGCCACCGCGGCGTTGAACTGTTCAGGAGGAAGCGCCGGATCCACCCAAACCCTAACAGTTCCCGGCTTCAATGTGTTCGCTGGAGTGGACCCTAGGGTACATTGCGAGAAGCATTGCGCCATCCCGGCCAGCGGAAAAAATAGGAATAGGCTCGCTGCGAGATAGACTCTCCGGGTCATAGTTGTGGGTGTCATGGCTTCCCGAGGGCTGTCAGCTTATATCCCCCCCCCGCCACAAGAAGTCAAGTGCCCCCTTTGCACTGCGCTCAAAGCTTGCCTTGTCTACACTGGGCGAAGTCGACTGCAGCAAGGACCAGGGGCTCGTGCCTCCCGGTAGGTTTGGACTTGCCATCGAACCGGCAAGACAGGTAGCCTAAGAGCGCTGCCGTGGCGCCGCCCACTGCTTCCGGCAAACGCGTGACTCAGACGACCAAGATCATCGGCACGATTCGCGTGGGCGAGGAGCCTTTCTTCGAGGTGGTGGACAAGGGCGACGCGCATCTGGAAATCCGCTTCGTCTACGACCCTGAGCACGGCCTGCGCATCCCCAAGAAGCTCGTCAACGCCCTGACCCAGATTCTGAAGGCCTACGACGGCCGCCGCCGCCATGCCCGCTACCTCTGGAGCGAGGAAGCCCAGGTCAGCTCGCTCGACGGCCGCACCAGCATTCGCGGCCGCACCAGCAACGTCAGCGACAGCGGCGTCTTTGTCGAATCGTCCGGCCACCTGCCGCGCGGCGCCG
>Ga0209172_10001871_pt1 | contig 41051 bp, 35 predicted proteins | sample LarsenN4metaG_FD_184113 | JGI IMG/M metagenome (GOLD analysis project Ga0209172, IMG submission 184113) | Hot spring sediment bacterial and archeal communities from British Columbia, Canada, to study Microbial Dark Matter (Phase II) - Larsen... ... | reverse complement strand
CGGGCCAAGCGCGCGCAGGCGATCGACAAGCTTGCCGCCGCCCACATCCTCCAGGGTGCGATCGACGCTCTGGCCAATCTGCCGCGCTGAGCGGCCTATTCGGCGGGCACCGCCAAAATGTCGAGCGCCGGCGGGTCGCTTTTCTTCCGGAACGGCGGCGCCTTGCCGTAGGTCAGGTAGCGCCACAGCCATTCCACCGGCCCGAAGTGGAAATGCTTCAGCCAGATCGGGCTCAACACGATCTGCACCGCCCAGATCGAGAAGACTATGTAATAGAGCTGGTGCCGTTCGAACGTGCCCCAATAACCGAGCAGGACGAAGATGGTCAGCGCCACCACCGAGTGAGTCAGGTAATTGGTCAGCGCCATCCGCCCGACCGCAGCCATCGACCGGCGGAACCATGAGAAAAGCCCCGACTTCAGGAACAGGCCGAGCAGGCCAAGGTGCCCCGTCGTTTGCGCCAGGCGGGCGAAGTCGTAGGTGATGTTCGCCTGGTGATAGGCCAGGCCGGAAAAGCCGTGGCTCATGATCCAATTGGCCTCGTAGATGTTGAGCGGGAAACCGATCGCATAGCCGCCCACCATCATCGCCACGTAGGTTCGGGTCTTAGCCTCAAGCGTCAGCACGCCCAGCTTGAACAAGGCCATGCCGATCATCATCATCCCGAAAATGTCGAAGAAATAGCGATAGGCCCACCAGGACTGGGACTCGGCGATCCGCGGGGCACGAACTTGCAGGGCGCTGGTATAGCCGGCCGTATTTTCCCGCTTCAGTTTTTCGACGATCGCCGGCGGCGGTCCGCCGCGGGACTCTTCCTTCCATTCTTCGATCGTCTTCTTCTGCTCCTCGGTCCGTTTGGCGGCCGGCACTTTTTCCGCGACGACCGCGCGGTCGTGGAGGTTCAGGAGGTTGACGGTATCGAGGCCGGTCCAGGCGGCGCCGAGGACGAAGGAAGCGACTCCCAGCGCCAGCAGGCGCTTGCCGCTCAGCTTGCGGAAGGCGAACAGGAACAAGGCGGTCAGGCCGTAAAAATAAAGGATGTCGCCGCCCCACAGCAGGATCCAGGCGTTGAACAGCCCGAATGCGATCAGCCACAGGTTGCGGCGGAAATAGATGTCGGCCGAATCGGGCCGCCCCGTCGCCTCCATTCGGCTGGTCAGCAGGATGACGCCGGCGCCGAACAGGATCGAGAACAGGCCGCGCTGCGTGCCCTCGAAGGTCACGTTGACGACGAACCAGGTCCACAAATTGATGCCGGTGTCGCCGCCCATGACGGTCGGATTGTCGTATGCCGGGCCCAGACCCATACCGACGATGTTCATGATAAGGATGCCGAAGAGCGCGCAGCCGCGGATGAAATCCAGCGATTCTAGTCGCTTCGACGCCGGTGCAACGGCAGCTTCGGCCATAAATCCCCCCAATCCCGAGGCCGTTATCTTCCCGTTAACCTCAACATACAACCCGGGTTTATCTGGAGGTGCTGGTCAAGCCGTCGCGGGACCGCTAGGCGGTCGTCTTCATGGACTTGCTATCGATCGACGATCTGGGGGACGCGCAGATCGCGGCGATTCTCGGCGCGGCCGAGCGCTGGTTCGCCTACAACCGCCTGCCCCGCCGCAACGACCGCCGGCTCGATGGCCTGACCATCCTCAATGCCTTCTTCGAAAACTCGACGCGCACCCTGCTCAGTTTCGAGATCGCCGCCAAGCGGCTCGGCGCGCAGATGGTAACGATGCAGGTCGAGCATTCCTCGATCAAGAAGGGAGAGACGCTGGAAGACACGGCGCGGACCCTGAATGCCATGCGGCCCGACGCCCTGGTCATCCGCCACGGCACCAGCGGCGCACCGCGCGCTGTCGCCGACATTATGGACTGCCCGGTGATCAACGCCGGAGACGGCACCGGCGAGCATCCGACCCAGGCCCTGCTCGACGCCGCGACGCTTATGCATCGCTTCGGCCGCATCAAAGGCCTGAAAGTCGCCATTTGCGGCGACCTTGCGCACAGCCGCGTCGCCCGCTCGAACGGCAAGCTCCTGCCTCGCCTCGGCGCCGATGTCCGCTTTGCCGGCCATCCCTCGCTGCTGCCGGACGGATTCGAAGGCTCGGGCGCGATCGACGAAGCGGTCGAGAACGCCGACGTGGTGATGATGCTGCGTATCCAGCGCGAGCGGCTGGAAGAGGATCTGAACGACGCTCCCGGAGAATATCTCGCCCGCTACGGCCTGACCGCCGAGCGCATCGCTCGGGCGGCTCCGGGCGCCGTCGTCATGCACCCCGGGCCGATCAATCGCGGCGTCGAGATTGACGGCGCGCTGGCCGACGATCCCGACCGGTCGTTGATCACCCTTCAGGTCGAAATGGGCGTGGCCGTGCGGATGGCCTGCCTGGAGCTGCTGACCGCCGAGCGGCTTAAAGCGCCGCCAGCCTGACCGGGGCGTCGCCCGCCACGCTGCGGACGAAGCAGGTCCCGCCGGCCCGCTTCAGCGAGGCGCAGAAGTCGCGGGCAGCGCCGTCGCTGGCGAAGCCCTGGACCGATAGGCGGTAGACCGTGCCCTTGGCGCTCTCGAAGCGGGCGGAAGCCGGCGAGTAGCCACGCAGCGCGGGGTATTTCCTGGCAAAATTGCTCCAGGCGACCCCGACGAAGCCACGCGAATTATAGGCGCCGAGCTGGACGACCGATTTGCTGTTGCCGCGGGCGACCTTCGGGAAGCTGGCCTTGTGCATCATGCTTGCAGCGCGCGGGCTCAACCCGGGCTTAGCTGCCGGTGCCTTGGCGGCGACGCGCTTCGGCCGCGGCTTCGGCGCCACAGCAACGGCCGGCGCTGGGTCGGCGGCGGCGACCATCACCGGCTCGGGAGCCGGGGCTGGCATTGCCGCATATTCGACCGGCGCCTGCATTGAGACCGGAGCTGGGACCGGAGCGGCAGCAGCCGCTTCCTCAACGATTGGCGGCGCGGCTTCGACGACTGGGACCGGAGCCGGCTCGGCGGCCGCCATGCGGCTGTCCTGCGGCTGCGGCTGCGGCGCCAGCGCCAGGCGGACCGGCTGGCCGGGATCGACCGCGGCGGGCGTCACTCCGGTCAGCGCCGCCACCTGGTCGGAAGCGCGGGCGGGCTTGGCAAACGTCATCCACTGCTGGATTCGCGCATCGAGCTGGTCCGCCGGCACGTCCTGGGCTGCTACCGTCCTGGCGGCGTTCCAATCGCCCTGCAGCGCGTGGGCCAGCGCCAAATTCTGGCGGACACGGGCGTCGGCACCGACATTGCGTGCCGCCTGGTCAAGGACCGCGACGGCGATCGCCGGCTGGCCGGCGAGAGCAACCGCCAGACCGTAATCGGCCGGATCGAGCTGATCGCGGGCGGCGTCGAGTTGCGCCATCGCCTCGCCCGCCTTGTCCTGGGCGATGGTGACCAGCGCCAACTTGAGGATCAGTTGCGGCTGGCTGGGCAGCAGGCTCAGCGAATCCTTGTAAGCGGCTTCCGCCGAAGCGAAGCGGCCGGCGGCGAAATAGGCATTGCCCAGCAGCGACCGGAATCCGGCATCGCGCGGGCTGCCGGCAACGGCACGCTCGGAGAGTTGCACCGCAGTGTCTACGTCGCCCTTTTCGAGCGCCGCCTGGGCGCGGGTGGCAATGCCGATGTTGGAAGTGTCGACCTTGTCGCCGAAAATGGAGGCGCTGCGGGGCCCGGTGGTGCCGGGGCTGGCGCAGGCGGCAAGCGCCCCGATCAGCCCCAGAGCGGTGAATGCGGATCCAAAGGACTTCACCATCTTGTCACCTCTTCCTGTCAACTTTGCTTGCGCTTCGTCGGCGCTTGCTCGGCCATGGACTCGAGTTCGGGCATATCCGCCAACAGCCGGTCGACGGCCTCAGTCACCAATTGCTGGGCCGACCGTCCACTGATGGCGCAGGCCAGGCGCAGTTTCAGATGCCTGGACGGGTCCAGGCGCAGCGTGAAAGCAGCTTTGCCGCCGGATCCGGGCGCGGAGCGCGCCTTGGGCTGGCGGAACGGCTTGCTGGCCGTGACCAGGGGAGCAGCCGGAACGAAGGCGGGTTCGGGAGCCGGCTGAGGCGCAAGCACCGATTCCGGCAACTCATCGCCTTCCACCAGCTCGGCGGTCTCGTCATAATCCTCGTCGAACGCCTCGTCCTCGTCGGCATCGTTCAGGCGATCGGCAATCTCGGCCTGCTGGTCATGGACCGGCGATCCGACCGGGGTCAGCGCCGCCAGCGGATTGCGCAGCGGATGCGGGGCCAGTTCCTCGCCGAACGCGTCATGGTCCGGGTCGCGACCGGTCTCGGCCGGCTTGGGCGGTTCGAAACCCATGTCGTTCCAGCCAAGATCTTCGAGCCCGGCGCCGGCCTGGCCGCCGAAGCCCTGGGGCCGCATGGCCGGGCGAGCAGCGCCTTTACGGGCGAGCAATCCCGAGGAGAGGGAAGCAAAGGGCTTGGGTTCGGTTTTCATCTTTGTACGCGCCCCTGACTAACCGACCACGCGGCGGCCAAAACCGCCGACCGGACGCGGTGCGGCGGCCGGAGCCGCGTTCGGCGCCGCGAACACGGTGCGGCGGAAATTCTTCTCGAGCCGGTCGGAGATGTAATCCCAAAGCTCGACCACCTCGCGGGCCGAGCGGCCGTTGGGATCGACTTCCATGACGGTGCGGCCGTCGATCATCGAGGCGGCGAAATCGGTGCGGTGATGGATGGTCACCGGGGCAACAGTGCCGTGCTGCGACAGCGCGACGGCCGCTTCATAAGTGATCTTGGCCTTGGGCGTCGCGGCGTTGACGACGAAGATCAGCGGCTTGCCGGCACGGTCGCACAAATCGACGGTGGCGCCGACGGCGCGCAAGTCGTGCGGGCTGGGACGGGTCGGAATAACGATCAGCTCGGCGACGGCGATGACGCTCTGGATCGCCATGGTGATCGCGGGCGGGGTGTCGATCACGGCCAGGCGGAAGCCTTGCTGGCGGAGGACTTCAAGGTCGGAGGCGAGCCGCGCGACCGTCGTCTGGGCGAAGGCGGGCATTTCGGCCTCGCGCTCGTTCCACCAATCGGCGAGCGAGCCCTGCGGATCGATGTCGATCAGGCACACCGGACCGGCACCGGCCGCTTGCGCCTGCACCGCCAGATGCCCGGAAAGGGTCGTCTTGCCCGATCCGCCTTTCTGCGATGCCATTGCCAGAACGCGCATTCTCTTCCCCTCGCCCTTATGACGCTGATCAGGCTGCCACCTGACAGGAAAGCCTCTAATTATTGGTTAATGACGTCCCGACCTTGTTGCCCGGCCATCACCTCCGGTAAGCTGGTCGCGGACCAGGTGAGTAGCCTGCGAGGTAGCGTTCGATGCGGTTGATATTTGCCTTTGCCATGTTCGCCGCCACGCTAGCCGCGCCGGCGCCTGCGGCCGCTCCGACGGTCAGGGCCGGAGTGGAAGCCTGGCAGAAGGGCGAACATGCGGCTGCGGCGGCAATCTGGCGCCGCCTGGCGGAAAAAGGCGATGCCGATGCCGCCTTTAATCTCGGCCAGGCCTACCGGCTGGGGCGCGGCGTCCCGGCGGACAGCGCCCAAGCCAAACGCTGGTTCGAAATGGCCGCCACCAAGGGCCATGTCGATGCCCAGGTCAGCCTTGGCCTGCTGCTGTTCGACAGCGGCGACCGGGGCGCGGCGATGAGCTGGCTGAAGAAGGCGGCCGACAAGGGCGAGCCGCGGGCGCTGCTGGTCGTCGGCACGGCCCTGTTCAACGGCGATGGGGTAAAGCAGGACCCGGTGCTCGGCTATGCTTTTGTCAGCCGCGCCGCGGCCCAGGGTCTGGCCCCGGCTCAATCGACGCTGGCCGAGATGGACAAGATCATGACGCTCGACGAGCGCAAGCGCGGCGTCGCCCTGGCAATCGACATCGCCAAGGCGCCGGCAACGGGTGGGAAAACGGCCGCAAAGGCGATGACCCCGCCGCAGCCAACGGCCAAGCCGCCTGCCAAGACTGCGGCAGCCGCAACCACGCGGGCGGCCGCGCGCGGTGCCTGGCGAGTCCAGCTCGGTGCCTTTTCGACGCGCGGAGCGGCCGAAGGCCTGTTCCGGAAGCTGTCCGGGACCGCTGCCCTCGCTGGCCGGCAACCCTATTATGTCCCGGTGGGCAGGATGACCCGGCTGCAGGCCGGGCCATTCGAGAGCCGCGCCTCGGCGACCTCGGCCTGCACCAGGCTCGCTCCCCAGCCCTGTTTCGCCGTGGAGGCTCGCTAGCCTGTCACCCAGTGGGCGCGCGGGATGCCCTGCGCCCAGAGCAAGGCGTCGAGGTTGTGATGGTCGAGCCTGGCGTCGGCAACGGCGGCAAGCGCCGGCTTGGCGCGAAAGGCGATCCCCAGCCCCGCTTCCTCGACCATGGCGATGTCGTTGGCGCCGTCGCCGATCGCCATGGTTTCGTCCCTTGCCAACCCCAGGCCGGCCCGCGCCGCGACCAGCGTGTCGCGCTTGACTGATGAATCGACGACCCGGCCCTCAACGGTCCCGGCAAGCCGGCCCTCGCGCACCGCCAGCACATTGGCCTCGAACCGGTCGAAGCCGACCAGTTCGGCGACCGGCGCAACGAACGCCGTGAAACCGCCCGAAACCAGGATGGTTTCGGCCCCGTGCGCGCGCATGGTCCGGACCAGAGTGGCCGCACCCGGATTGGGTCGGATCCTTTCGGCAAGGCAGCGGCTGATCGCCCCCTCCTCCAGTCCCTCGAGCAGGGCAACCCGCTGCGCGAGCGCTCCCGCGAAGTCGAGCTCTCCCTGCATCGCCCGCTCGGTGATGGCGGCAATCTGCGGCTTAATGCCGGCATAGTCGGCCAGTTCATCGATGCATTCCTGGCCGATGATGGTTGAATCCATGTCGGCCACGAGCAGCCGTTTGCGGCGCGGACCTGCAGGCTGGACTACGATATCGACGCCATCCCAGCCTTCCAGCGCCGATCGGACGCCGACAGCATTGGCAACTTCCAGGTCGGCGGCGTCGCCCTCTTCGACCCAGGCGAGGAAGCGTGCCTCATCGAGCCGATCGAGAGCAGCCTCCAGCAGCCTGTCATCCAGCCGTCCGGCTGCTATCAGCGTCGCAATGGCCACACCCAAGCCTCCTCTCGCCCTCATCGCCGGTCCTACCGCCAGCGGCAAGTCGGTGCTGGCGCTTGCGCTCGCCGAGGCCGAAAACGGCACCGTCATTAATGCCGACAGCGCCCAGATCTATCGCGACCTGCCGATCTTGAGCGCGGCGCCGTCCGAGCATGACAAGACACGGGCGGAGCATCGGCTCTATGGCGTCCGCGACGGCGCCGATCCCTGTTCGGCCGCCGACTGGGCGGCCTCCGCCAAGTTGGAGATCGATCTCGCGCATGACCTGGGCAAGTTGCCGATCCTCGTTGGCGGGACCGGCCTCTATCTGCGGACCTTGCTCGACGGAATCGCGCCAGTTCCGGCCATCGACCGCGAAGTCCGAAGGATTGTACGCGGCCGGTCCGTCTCGGAGAACCTGTCCGAACTTCGATCCATGGATCCCGCTGCGGCAACGAGGCTCCATGCCGGCGACACGGCACGCATCGCCAGGGCGCTGGAAGTGGTGCAATCCACCGGCAAGCCCCTGGCCGCATGGCAAGCCGGTCGCGAAGGAGGAATCGCCGACCAGATTCATCTCCGGCCATTGATCCTCCTGCCGCCCCGCGATTGGCTCTACGCCCGTTGCGACTCCCGCTTCCGGCAAATGGTCGAACTTGGCGCGATCGATGAGGTAGAGCGGCTGCTGGCGCGCGGCCTGGATTCTCACCTTCCGGTCATGCGCGCCATCGGCGTAGCGGAAATCGCCGCTTTCCTGCACGGCGAGACGAGCCGCGAGGCGATGATCGTCGCCGGCAGCCAGGCTACCCGCCGCTACGCCAAGCGCCAATACACCTGGTTTTCGCACCAGCCGCCCGCCAACTGGCCTCGCTATTCCGAGGCGCTGGAGGCCGGCTCGCCCGGCCCGGCGCTGGCGCTGCTCGGGCAAAAGCCGTAGCTCGCCGCCATGGAATTGCTTCGCGACGCCGACATCGACCCCTCGCCGCTTGCCGGCAAGCGCGTCGCCATCCTCGGCTTCGGCAACCAAGGCCGCGCCCAGGCGCTCAACCTCAAGGATAGCGGCATCGACCTGGTCGTCGGCCTGCGTCCCGGCTCGCCAAGCGAAGCCGAGGTACGCACGGCCGGCATCGCCTTGACCGGGATCGAGGATGCGGCGGCAAGCGCCGAAGTGGTGATGATGCTCACCCCCGACGAATTGCTGGGCGGCCTGTACCAGCAAATCCAGCCGCACCTGCGTCAAGGCGCGGCGCTTGGTTTCAGCCATGGCCTCGCTGTCCATTTCGGCCTGATCGAGCCACGCAAGGACCTCGACGTTTTCCTGGTCGCGCCCAAAGGACCGGGGACGGCGCTGCGCTCGCTGTACACTGAGGGCAAGGGCATGGTCGCGCTGTGGGCCGTTGCCCAAGATTCGACCGGGCAGGCGCAGGGCATTGCCCTCGCTTATGCCTGCGCCATCGGCTGCGCCCGCGCCGGGGTTATGGCCTCCAGCTTCGGTGAGGAATGCGAGGCCGACCTGTTTAACGAAGGCGCGGTTGTCTGGGGCGCCGTCCCTGAGATCCTGGTGGCCGGCTTCGACATCCTGGTCGAGGCCGGCGTTGCACCCGAAATCGCCTACATGGAATGCGTCGGCGAGCTGAAGCTCATCGCCGAATTGATCGAAGCGCGCGGTATCGCCGGCATGCGCGAGGCGATCAGCAACACTGCCGAGCTTGGCGCCGTCCTTGGCGGACCGCGCGTCGTCGACGACCATGTCCGCGACCGGATGCGCGAGGTGCTGGACGATGTGCGTAGCGGCCGCTTCGCCCAAACGCTGGGCAAGGAGGCGGTCGACGGTTATCCCCTCCTCAAGGCAGCGCGCACGCGCGCCCGTGCGCTCGCGGTCGAACGCGCCCGGACATCACTGAAGCTTTAGCCGATGATTTCGTGCGGAAGTTCTGGCCGGTCGCCGACGCTCGCCCGTTCGAGATAGGCGCGTTGCATCTTGCGGTGCGCTTCGGCGGCCTGCGGATCGGCGGCCTGGACGGCGAGCTTCTCTTCTTCCGCCGCCCGCCGGGCAAAATAGATGCGATCCTGGTTACTCATCGTGCCCCTCCCCGCAAGAGGAGCCTCGGCCATAGCAGAATCCGCTGGAAAGGGCCACTCCTACCGCCGTCCGAACAGCTTTTCGATGTCGGCATGGGCGAGCTTCACCCAGGTCGGCCGGCCGTGGTTGCACTGGCCGCTGTGCGGCGTCACTTCCATCTCGCGCAGCAATGCGTTCATCTCCGCCACGGACAGCACCCGTCCGGCACGCACCGATCCGTGGCAGGCAATGGTCGCGGCAACATGGTCGAGCCGGTCGCGGAGGCTCAGCGCCGTGCCTAGCTCCGCCAGCTCGGCGGCCAGGTCGGCCAGAAGCCCCCGGACATCGGCCTTGCCAAGCGGCGCCGGCGTGGCGCGCACCAGCATCGCCCCCGGCCCGAAGCGTTCCATCTCCAGGCCCAGCCCGGCCAGTTCGCCGGCTGCCGCTTCCAGCCGGTCGCAGTCGGGCTCGTCGAGTTCGACGACTTCCGGCATCAGCAGCGCCTGTCGGGCCACCTGGCCACCGTCGCCGGCTCGGCGCATGCGTTCCAACACCAGCCGTTCGTGGGCGGCATGCTGGTCAACGATGACCAGCCCGTCTTCGGCCTCGGCGACGATGTAGGTGGCTGCCACCTGGCCGCGTGCCACGCCCAGCGGATAGCGGGGAGCTTGGTCGGGCACCGGCTCGGCCCGTTCGGCGCGGCCCATCGGCCCGGCGAAGATCGCCGGGCGCTCCATGACGGAGGGAGACGGCGCCGCCTGCCCCTCGAAGAGGTTGGCGAAGGCCGCCGCCGGTGCCGGCGAGGCCATGGGCTCGACCTGCCAAGCTGCGGCTTGCGCGAATTGTTCGCGGGCGGCACTGCGGTGGCCCGCCTCGTCCAGCGCCGCCCGCAGGCCGCCGACGATCAGCCCCCGCACCGCCGCCGGATCGCGGAACCGCACCTCAGTCTTGGCCGGATGAACGTTGATGTCGACCTCTTGGGATGGCACGTCGACGAACAGTGCAGCCACCGGATGGCGGTCGCGGGCCAGTAGGTCGCGGTAGGCGGCGCGCAGCGCTCCGACCAGCAGGCGGTCCTTCACCGGCCGGTTGTTGACGAACAGATATTGGTGGTCGGCCATGCCGCGATTGAAGGTGGGCAGGCTGGCGACGCCGGCCAGGCGCAGTCCGTCGCGGACGCAATCGATGCCGATGCCATGGCGTTCCAGCTCGCGGTCGAGCAGTGCCGCCACCCGCGCGGGCGTATTCGACGGCTGGACGCCAAGCACCTTCCGGCCGTCATGCTCCAGGGTGAAGGCAACATCGCTGCGCGCCATCGCCAAGCGCCGCACAATGTCGAGGCAGGCAGCGTATTCGGCGCGTGGTGAACGCAAGAATTTGCGCCGCGCCGGCACCTTGTCGAACAGCCCCTCGACCCTCACTCGCGTGCCCGCCGGTAGCGAGGCCGGCCCCTCGCCCGCCGTCTCGCCATGATCGATGGCCAAGCGCCAGCCGTCCGCGCCCATTACCCGGCTTTCAAGCGTCAATCGCGCCACGCTGGCGATTGACGGCAGGGCCTCGCCACGAAAACCAAAGCTGGTCACGTCCTCGATCCGGTCGTCGGGCAGCTTGGAGGTCGCGTGCCGCTCCAGCGCCAGGCGCATGTCGCCCGGGCACATGCCGCAGCCGTCGTCGGTGACTTCGATCAGGTCGAGGCCCCCCGCCGACAGCCTGACTGCTACTATTTTCGCCCCCGCGTCCAGCGCGTTTTCAACCAGTTCCTTGACCGCGCTTGCCGGCCGCTCGACCACCTCGCCGGCGGCAATGCGATTGACGAGCTCGGAAGGGAGCCTTCTTATTGACATGTTAACTCTCGTAGCCCAATCCGAAGGGGCCTGCGAAGCACTGAATTCCGCGAAGAATTCACCTAGCTTTCACAAGGGTTTGGATAAGGAATCGTGAATTAGGGCGGCCAGTGGGGCAACCCTTCTTCCGACAAGCGAAGCGAGAGACGGGTAAAGCATGTTCTGGACGCGCTGGTTCAAATGGATGAGCCATGACATGGCCATCGATCTGGGTACCGCCAACACCCTGGTCTACGTGCGCGGCCGTGGTATCGTGCTGAACGAGCCGTCGGTCGTCGCCATCGAAACCATCAACGGGGTCAAAAGGGTCAAGGCGGTCGGCGACGACGCCAAGCTGATGATGGGTAAGACCCCCGACCAGATCGAGGCCATCCGGCCGCTGCGCGACGGGGTGATTGCTGACATCGACGTCGCCGAGCAGATGATCAAGCACTTCATCCACAAGGTGCACGGCGGCAAGATGCGCGCCTGGCGTTTCCCGGAAATCGTCATCTGCGTACCCAGCGGATCGACCTCAGTCGAACGCCGCGCCATCCGTGACGCCGCTTCCAACGCCGGCGCCAGTTCCGTCTATCTGATCGAGGAACCGATGGCCGCCGCCATCGGCGCCGACATGCCGGTGACCGAGCCGATCGGCTCGATGGTCGTCGACATCGGCGGCGGCACGACCGAGGTCGCCGTATTGTCGCTGCGCGGCCTTGCCTACACCACGTCGGTGCGTGTCGGCGGCGACAAGATGGACGAAGCGATCAGCTCTTACGTCCGCCGCAACCACAATTTGCTGATTGGCGAAGCCACCGCCGAGCGGATCAAGAAAGAAGTCGGCATCGCCAAGCCGCCGGTCGATGGCATCGGCAAGACGGTTCACATCAAGGGCCGCGACCTGGTGAACGGCGTGCCGAAGGAAATCTCGATCAACCAGGGCCAGATCGCCGAGGCGCTTTCGGAACCCGTGGGAACGATTGTCGAGGGCGTCCGCATCGCGCTTGAAAACACCGCGCCCGAACTGGCTGCCGACATTTGCGACCAGGGCATTGTCCTGACCGGTGGCGGCGCGCTGCTGCAAGGCCTCGACGAAGTGCTGCGCGACGAGACCGGCCTGCCGGTCACCGTTGCCGAGGATCCGCTAACCTGCGTCGCCCTGGGCACCGGCCGGGCGCTCGAGGAAGAGCAGTTCCGCGGCGTCCTCCAGACCGCCTAGGGAGTAGCTAGGCATGGCCGCGCCGGTGGTGGGTCCGCGCCCCGGCTGGTCGAGGCGCGCGCAATACAGCCTGTTCTTCGGTTTCCTGGCGGCTGTCGCCGGCCTGGTCGTCGGCCTCATCATGCTGGTGTTGTCGCTGGTTGCCCCGTCCAGCTATTCGGCCGTGCGCGGCGTTGCTCTCGATGCGACCGCGCCAATCACCGGGGTCTTGTCGCAAGTCGGGGCCACAGTCAGTGGTCTTGCCAGCGGCGCCGGCAATTATTGGGACGCGGCCAACCAGAACGCCAAGCTCAAGCGCGAGCGCGTGGCCCTTCGCCGCCAGGCGATTCGTGCCGCTGCGATCTTCCAGGAGAACCGTCAGCTCAAGGCAGCACTGGCGTTGCGCGAGCACAGCCGCGAAGCCGTCGCCTCGGGGCGCATCGTCGGTTCCAGCTTCGAAAGCCCGCGCCGCTTTGCCGTCCTGTCGGTCGGTCGCAGCGATGGTGTCGCTCCGGGCATGCCGGTCCGCACGGCCGACGGGCTGGTCGGGCGTGTCATCGAGGCTGGCCGCATCGCCAGCCGGGTGCTGCTGGTCTCCGACCGCGCCAATATTGTCCCGGCCCGCATCCTGCGCGGCGGCACTCCCGTCATTTCCACCGGGCGCGGCGACGGCACCGTCGATATCCGCCCGCTCGAAGTCGGCCGTAATCCCTTCAAGCGCGGCGACATCATCGTCACGTCGGGCACGGGCGGCCTCTATCCTCCGCTCATTCCCATCGCCCGGGTCGTACGCCTCGACGACGATGGTGCGATCGGCCTGCCGATCGCCGACCCCAGCCAGGCCAGCTTCGCCATTGTCGAACAGCCTTTCGAGCCGGAAGCGCTGGCTGTCGCATCCGGCGGCGAGGTCCAGCGCTGATGGTTCGCGCGGCGCTCCAGAGCCGCGGCCGTCTCAATCGCGGCCCGCGCCCGGGTGTGACCATCATCCCGGCTGCCAGCGTCGTCGCCATGTCCGCCTTGGCGATCCTGCCGGTAATCGCGGACCGCGGCGCCTGGCCGGATTTCGGCCTTCTCATGCTGCTTGCCTGGCGGCTGCTGCGTGCCGACGCCTGGCCCGCCTGGTGGGCGGCGCCGCTCGGCTTCGTCAATGACCTTCTGACCGGCGCCCCCCTCGGGCTGTCGGTGACCATGTGGACCGCGGTCATGCTGGCGATGGACCTGGTCGACCGCCGTACCCAATGGCGCGACTATTGGATTGAATGGGCGCTGGCCGCCGTCCTGATCATCGCCGCCGAAATGGCCGAATGGAAGGTCGCGGCCTGGTCGGGAGCGCCAGTGCCCTTCGCGCTGATGCTTCCCGCAATCGTCATCTCGATCCTCGCTTTCCCGCTGTTTGCGTTCATCGCCTCGAGGCTCGACCGCTGGAGGCTCGGGCAATGAGGCTCACCGCCGCCCACCAGTCGCTGGCCTTCTCGCGACGGATGCTCCTGGTTGGCGGTGCCCAGGTCGCGCTTGGCGGCTTGCTGATCGGCCGGCTGGCCTACCTCTCGGTCAGCCAGAACGAACATTACAGGCTGCTGGCCGAAGACAATCGCGTGCAGTTGATCATCGTCCCGCCGCGCCGAGGATGGATCGTCGACCGCAACAACCGGCCGATTGCCATCAACCGCTCGGATTTCCGCATCGACCTCATCCCCGAACAGGTCGAGGACCCCAAGCGCACGCTGCAAGTGCTGGCCAAGCTCCTCGATTTGGGCGCCGACGAAGTCGACCGCATCATCCGGGAAATGAAGGCGGCGCGCGGCTACAAGCCGGTCCAGGTCGCCGAGAATGTCCCCTACGAACGCTATGCCGCCGTCACCGTGCGCCTGCCTGAACTGCCCGGCGTCCAGCCGATGCGCGGCTTCTCCCGTTTTTACCCGGCCGGGCCAGCCGTCGGCCATCTGGTCGGCTACGTCGGTGCCGCCTCGGCGGCCGAATATGAAAAGGAAAAGAATCCCCTGCTGATCACGCCCGGTTTCAAGATCGGCAAGGAAGGGCTGGAGGAAACGCTCGAACAGCGGCTGCGCGGCACGCCGGGCGGCCAGCGGGTCGAATTAACCGCCCGCGGCAAGCTGGTCCGCGAGCTGGAGCCCAAGCCCGACCGCAGCGGCGCCACCGTGAAACTGGCCATCGACGCGCAGCTGCAGGAATTCGCCGCCCGTCGGCTTGGAGAGGAATCGGGATCCTGTGTCATCCTCGACTGCCTGACGGGCGACATCCTCGCCATGGTGTCGATGCCGGCCTACGACCCCAACAGCTTTTCCGACGGCATCGGCCGAACGGAGTGGCGAATGCTCTCCGAAGACCCGCGCAAGCCGCTGCTCAACAAGGTGCTGAACTCGCTCTACCCGCCCGGCTCGACAATCAAGCCGATGGGTGCGATGGCCTTGCAGCTGCACGGCGTCGATCCCACCGAACGGGTGTTTTGTCCTGGCGGCTATCGCCTCGGCAACCGCTTCTTCCGTTGCCTCGGACGCCACGGCTCGGTCGACATGCGCCGGGCCATCGCCAAAAGCTGCAACACCTATTTCTATTCCATGGGCCACCGCATCGGCTACGACCGGATCGCGCCGATGGCGCGAACGCTCGGGCTTGGCCAGAAATTCGACCTGCCGGTGGTCAGCCAGAGCTTCGGCACGGTCCCCGACAGCGCCTGGAAGGCTCGCCGTTTCAAGGACAGCCCGCGATTGATCGAGCGCCCCGACTGGACGGCATCCGACACGCTCAACGCGTCGATCGGCCAGGGCTTCCTGATCGTAAATCCGCTGCAGCTGGCAGTGATGGCCGGCCGGATCGCCTCGGGCCGCGACATCCAGCCGCGGCTGCTTGGCGCCCATCGCGAACCTGCCCCGCTTATCGGTCTTGACCCCAAGCATCTGGAAACGGTGCGTGGCGGTATGTGGGAGGTAGTCAACGGCGATGGGACTGCCGGCGCCAGCCGCCTGCCTCTGGATGGGATCGAAATGTGCGGCAAGACCGGCACGGCTCAGGTGCGGCGGATTGCCGGCGGACAGCGGGGCCAGAGCGGCGATTGGCGTTACCGCGACCACGGCCTGTTCGTCTTCTTCGCCCCCTTCGCCAATCCTCGCTATGCCGGTGCGGTCGTCATCGAACATGGGCTTGGCGGCGCCCGGGCAGCGGCGCCGGTCGCGAAGGATGTCCTCACCTTCCTCTACGACCGCGACAAAGCGATGGCGTCGCTAAGCGCGCTGGAACAGCAATGGGGCGGCACGCTGGCCGAGCGCACCGCGCGGCGTGGCCAGGCGATCGAAGCGGCAGCGGCAGCCGCGGCGAGGAGTGCATGATCTTCTCGGCGATCATCCCGCAGCCCCTCGCCCGCCTGCCATGGCGGCTGATCTTCCTCGTCGCCGGCATTGCCGGCATCGGCATCATCACGCTTTATTCCGCCGCCGGCGGATCCTCCCAACCCTGGGCGCTGAAGCAGGGCCTCACCATCCTCTTCTTCATGACCCTCGCCGTCGGCATGTCTTGGATTCGGGAAGAGACGATCAGGGCTCTGGTCTTCCCAGCCTATGGGGCCATCGTCCTCATGCTTATTGCGGTCGACGCCATGGGTTTTGTCGGCAAGGGCGCTCAGCGCTGGCTGGACCTCGGCTTCATCCGCCTGCAGCCGTCGGAATTCATGAAGCCAGCGATCGTGCTGGTGCTGGCGCGCTTCTATGAACTTCTGCCAGCCGGCTCGATCCGCCAGTGGCGAGCCATCTGGCCGGCGGCACTGATGATCGGCGTTCCCTGGTTCCTGATCCTCGTCCAGCCTGATCTCGGCACGGCGACGATGGTCCTGCTCAGCGGCCTGACCGTGATGTTCCTTGCCGGCCTGCCGATGTGGCTATTCCTTGGCGGCGCCGGCCTCGTCGCCGCCGCGCTGCCGATCGTCTATGCGATGATGCACGAATACCAGCGAAAGCGGGTGCTGATCTTCCTCGATCCCGAAAGCGATCCGCTGGGCGCCGGCTACCACATCACCCAGTCGAAGATCGCCATCGGCTCCGGCGGCATCTGGGGCAAGGGCTACCTGCAGGGCAGCCAGAGCCACCTCGACTATCTGCCCGAAGGCCACACCGACTTCGTCTTTGCCACCATGGTCGAGGAATGGGGCCTGGTCGGCGGGGTGCTGTTGATCCTTGCCTTCGGCTTGGTCGTGCGCTGGGGAATGAAGGTTGCCGCCAATTGCCGCACCCGCTTCGGCCAGCTCAGCGCCGCCGGGTTGACCGTCACCATCTTTTTCTACGTCACCATCAATCTGATGATGGTCATGGGCCTGGCACCGGTGGTCGGCGTTCCCTTGCCGTTGGTCAGTTGGGGCGGCTCGGCAGTGATGACCATCATGATCTGCCTTGGCATATTGATGGCTCTGGAGCGGCAGCAGCGGACCCGCAACACGCTGACTTGAAATCGAATGGTTGCGCCCCACCTGTCCTTTTGCTACCGGCCCGCGGCGCACGACGGCGAGGAAGCCGGCGCAACCGCCTCCCAGGCACCCCGATCACACTTTGGGGACGCATAGCTCAGTTGGTAGAGCAGCTGACTCTTAATCAGCGGGTCCTAGGTTCGAGCCCTAGTGCGTCCACCATTTCCTGTTCCTACAATGGCGAAGCAGCTTTCCTTGCGGGCCCTGAGGCCATAGCAAGGCAAGCCTGATGCACGCCCATTTCCAGCGCCATTTCGCCGCCTGCCCGCTTGTCGCCGTCCTGCGCGGGATCAAGCCGGACGAAGTAGAGCCGATCGGCGAAGCGCTGTTCCAAGGTGGCATCCGGATCATCGAGGTCCCGCTCAATTCCCCCGAGCCGCTGCAAAGCATCGAACGGCTGGCCAAATTGCTCGGCGACCGAGCGCTGGTCGGCGCCGGGACAGTCCTCAGCACCGTCCAGGTCCGCGACGTCAAAGCTGCCGGCGGGCAACTCATCGTATCGCCGAACACCGACCCGTCGGTCATCGCCGAGGCCGTTGGCGCCGGGCTGGTATCCTGCCCGGGCTATTTCACCCTGTCGGAAGCGTTCACGGCCCTTGCCGCCGGCGCCCATGCGTTGAAGTTCTTCCCGGCCGAGGCCGCTTCCCCTGCCGTCGTCAAGGCGCAGCGGGCAGTGCTTCCGAAAGACGTGCCGATCCTGGTGGTCGGCAGCGTCAAGCCCCAGGGTATGCAGGCCTGGCGCGAAGCCGGGGCGGACGGATTCGGGCTTGGCTCAGGGCTGTACAAGCCTGGCAACAGCGCCGCGCAAGTATTTGAAAATGCGCGTGCCTACGTGGCTTCGGCGGAGCCGGCGTGAGCCGCAGCTGGACCTTCGCCATCGACCGCGGCGGGACGTTTACCGACATCGTTGCTCATTCATCCGACGGCGCCGTGCGCGTCGACAAACTGCTGTCCGAGAACCCCGGCCACTATGCCGACGCCGCGCTCGAAGGCATCAGCCGCATTCTTGCCCGCGATGGCGGGTCCTTGCGCGAAGTCCGCATGGGCACGACCGTCGCCACCAACGCGCTGCTGGAGCGCAAAGGCGAGCGAGTGGCGCTAGCCATTACGAGGGGTTTCGGCGACGCATTGCGCATCGGCTACCAGGCGCGGCCGGAAATCTTCGCCCGGAACATCGTCCTGCCGACGATGCTCTATGAGAGCGTCGTCGAAATCGACGAGCGGATCGGTGCGGACGGCTCCGTCGTCCGCCCGCTCGACGAGCAGCGCGCCCGTGCCGACCTGCAGATCCTCCGCGCCCAGGGTTTCGACGCGATCACCATCATCCTCATGCATGGCTGGAAATTCACCGCCCACGAGGCCCGCCTCGCCCGAATCGCGCGCGAGCTCGGGTTCAGCCAGGTCTCGGTCAGCCATGAAGTCGCGCCGCTGATCAAGCTCGTCGGCCGCGGCGACACGACGGTGGTCGACGCCTATCTGTCGCCGGTCCTCAGGCATTATGTCGATACGATCGCTGCCGGGCTCGGGCCCGGCACCCGGCTTGATTTCATGCAGTCGAACGGCGGCCTGACCGACGCCTGGAGCTTCCGCGGCAAGGACGCCATCCTTTCCGGCCCCGCCGGAGGCGTCGTTGGCATGGTGGCCGCCAGCGCGCCCCACGAAGCGCATCACCTGATCGGCTTTGACATGGGCGGCACCTCGACCGACGTTTCCCACTACGCCGGCCAGTTCGAGCTCGGCGACGAGAATATGGTCGCCGGCGTGCGCATCCGCGCGCCGATGATGCAGATCCACACCATCGCCGCCGGGGGCGGATCGATCTGCCGCTTCGACGGCATGCGCTTCCGGGTCGGCCCGCAATCCGCCGGCGCCCGGCCCGGCCCGGCCTGCTACCGCGCCGGCGGGCCGCTGACCGTCACCGACTGCAACCTGTTCCTCGGCCGCATCAGCCCCGAACATTTCCCTGCCGTATTCGGCCCGGGCGGCGACCAGCCGATCGACCCCGAGGCGTCGCGCGCCCGGCTGCAGGAAATCGCCGACGAGCTCGGCGGCGCCAAGACCCTCGCCGAGATCGCCGAAGGCTTCCTCGAAATCGCCGTCGACAACATGGCGGCCGCCATCCGCAAGATATCGATCGCGCGAGGCCATGACGTCACCCGCTACACTCTGGCCTGCTTCGGCGGCGCCGGGGGCCAGCATGCGTGCCAGGTCGCCGACGCGCTCGGCATGGAGCGCATCCTCATCCATCCCTTCGCCGGCGTGCTGTCGGCCTATGGTATCGGCCTGGCGGAGGTGAAAACGATCCGCAGCGCCAGCTGGCTCAAGCCGCTGGGCGAGGATTTCGCCGTCGGCCTGGCCGCGCTCGACCAGGTTGCGAGCCAGGACCTGGCCGACCAGGGCGTCGATCCGACCCGCATCGACTTTCACCGCCGCGCCCGGCTGCGCACCGCCGGCAGCGACACCACGATCGAGGTCGACGTCGCCCCGCCGCCTGCCATGCGTGCCGCCTTCGAAACCCTCCATCGCAAGCGCTTCGGCTATGTCGAGGACGACGAACCGATCGTCGAATCGCTGTCGGTCGAGGCGGTTGCCGGCACCGACACGGCCTTCGTCGCCCATTCCCCGCCCGGCCCCGGCGCCCAGCCGATCCAGGCCGGCAACTGGACCGCCTATCGCCGCGGTGATTTGGCCGACGGCCAGGCAGTCGACGGTCCGGCCCTCATCCTTGAAGCCTCGTCAACCACGGTGGTCGAAGCCGGCTGGCGGGCGCAGCGCGCGAGCGACGGGACACTGGCCCTGGCCCGCATTGTTACGCTCGACCGCCAGCGCGCGGTGGGCACGGATGCCGATCCGGTAAGGCTGGAGATCTTCAACAACCTTTTCATGGCCATCGCCGAGGAGATGGGCGTCGCGCTGCAATCGACCGCGACCTCGGTCAACATCAAGGAGCGGCTCGACTTCTCCTGCGCCATTTTCGATGCCAGCGGCGCGCTGATCGCCAATGCGCCGCACATTCCCGTGCATCTGGGCTCGATGGGCGAAAGCATCCGCACCATCATCGATACGCGTGGGAAAGGCGCCGACGGCCGCGGCATCCGCCGAGGCGATGCCTATGTCTTGAACGACCCCTATCGCGGCGGCACGCATCTGCCGGACATCACCGTCATCGTTCCGGTCTTCTACGGCGAGGAAGCTGAGCCCTCGGCCTTCGTGGCTGCGCGCGGCCACCATGCCGACATCGGCGGCATCGCGCCGGGCTCCATGCCGCCCGACAGCAAGTCCATCGAGGACGAAGGCGTCCTCATCGATAATGCGCTGCTGGTCGACGAAGGCCATTCCCGCGAAAGAGAAATGCGCGAACTGCTGACGAGAGGCGCTTATCCGGCGCGAAATCCGGACCGCAACATCTCCGACCTGAAGGCCCAGCTTGCTGCGTGCGTGCGCGGCGCCGAGTCGCTGGCCGAAACCGCACGCGGCTATGGGTCGCGGGTCGTTGCCGCCTACATGGACCATGTCCTGGGCAATGCGGAGGAATCGGTCCGTCGCCTGCTCGATCGCCTCGACGACGGCGAATTCGTTTATGCAATGGACAACGGAGCGCAGGTCCAGGTCCGCATCACGGTCGACAAGGCCGCGCGCTCGGCGACGTTCGATTTCACCGGCACCTCGCCCCAGCTGCCCGACAATTTCAACGCACCCTATTCGATCGTCCGCGCCGCTTCGCTCTATGTCGTGCGCACTTTGATCGACGACGTCATCCCGATGAACGACGGCTGCCTGCGGCCGATCAAGCTGGTCGTACCGGAAGGGTCGATGCTCAAGCCCGCCTTCCCCGCCGCGGTCGTCGCCGGCAATGTCGAGACCAGCCAGGTTGTCACCGATGCACTGTTCGCCGCCACCGGCCGCCTTGCGCCGAGCCAGGGGACGATGAACAATTTCACCTTCGGCAACGACCGCCACCAATATTATGAAACGATCGCCGGCGGCGCCGGCGCCGGGCCCGATCATGACGGCGCGAGCGCGGTCCAGACGCACATGACCAACAGCCGGCTGACCGACCCCGAAATCCTTGAGACCCGACTGCCCGTGCGGCTGGAAGAATTCTCGATCCGGCGCGGCTCGGGCGGCAAGGGCGCACACCATGGCGGCGACGGCGTCGTCCGCAAGGTCACCTTTCTCGAGCCGATGACCGCCAACATCCTCGCCAACCGCCGCCGCGTCCCGCCCCGCGGCCTTGCCGGCGGCGGCGAAGGACAGCCCGGCCGCAATTGGGTGGAACGCGGCGACGGAACTATCGAGATGCTGACCGCGACCGATGCCGCCGATGTTGCCGCCGGCGACCGTTTCGTCATCGAAACCCCGGGCGGCGGCGGATTCGGGAAGGAGCGCGCATGATCAACTACTGGCCGCTGATCGGCATTGCCCTGGTCGTCATCGGCTTCGCGCTGAAGATGAACCCGATGCTGGTGGTCACGGCCGCGGCCATCGCCACCGGCCTCATCGCCGGCATGGACCCAGTCGAGGTCATCGCCACCTTCGGAAAGGCCTTCAACGACAACCGCATCATCGCCATCGTCTGGATCGTCCTGCCGGTGATCGGCCTGCTCGAGCGCTTCGGGCTGCAGCAGCGTGCGGCGGCGGTCATCCGGGCCATGAAGAATGCGACGACCGGGCGGCTGCTGATTCTCTACCTCGCCTACCGCCAGATCACCGCCGCCATCGGCCTTCATTCGACCGCCGGCCACCCGCAGACGGTGCGTCCCCTGGTTGCTCCCATGGCCCTGGCCGCCGCCGAGAAGCAGCATGGCGAGCTCGACGATGATACGGCGGAAAAGGTGAAGGCCTATTCGGCGGCGACCGACAATGTCGGCCTGTTCTTCGGCGAGGACATTTTCTTCGCCATCGGCTCGATCGTCCTCATCCAGCAGGTGCTGGCCACCTACGGCTATGACCTGGCGCCGCTCGAGCTGGCGCTGTGGGCGATCCCAACCGCCATCGCCGCCTTCCTCATCCACGGCGCCCGGCTGCTGATGTTCGACCGCAAGCTCAAGGAGCGCGGCCGATGATCACGCTCCATTGGCTCTATGCGCTGGCCGGCGCGATGTTTGCTGCCATCGCGCTGCTGTCCGCCCTCGACAGCAAGAACCCGAAGCGCCTCGGCAACGCCGCCTTCTGGGGCCTGATGGCACTGAGCCTGCTGGCCGGCGATGCGATCGGCGATTTCGGCAATGGGCTGCTCGTCCTCGGCCTCGCCGGCCTTGCCGGCTTCGGCTTCATCGGTCGCAGCCATCCGCCGACAACGGACGAGGCGGAACGCCAGTCCTGGTCGGACAAGCTCGGCAACAGGCTGTTCCTGCCGGCCCTGATCATTCCGCTGACCGCCCTCATCGGCACTCTCGCCTACAATTACACGCCGCTTGGGCAGGCCGGCTGGATCGAGGCCAAGCGCGAAACCTATGTCTTCCTTGGCCTTGGCGTGCTGCTGGCGCTGGGCACCATCTTCGCCTGGCTGCGGCCACCCGCCATCGCGCCGCTGCAGGAAGGCCGCCGGCTGATCGACGCCATCGGCTGGGCGGCGGTGCTGCCGCAAATGCTGGCGTCGCTGGGCGTCCTGTTCGCCGCCGCCGGCATCGGCGATGCCATTGGCTCGCTGACCCGCATGGTCATCCCCGAAGGCAGCGTCTTCCTGACCGTCGCCGTCTTCGGGCTCGGCATGGCCATCTTCACGATGATCATGGGCAATGCCTTTGCCGCCTTCCCGGTGATGGCGGCGGCGATCGGCGTGCCGCTTCTCATCCAGGGCTATGGCGGCGACCCGGCGGTGGTCGGCGCCATCGGCATGCTGGCCGGCTTCTGCGGGACGCTGATGACGCCCATGGCGGCCAACTTCAACCTGGTGCCGGCGGCGCTGCTCGAGCTGAAGGACCAGTATGGCGTCATTCGCGCCCAGGTGGCGACGGCCCTGCCACTGCTGCTGGTCAACATCGCCCTCATTTACTGGCTGGCGTTCCGATGAGGCTGGACGCCGCCCTCGCCGAGCGCTTCGCCGGCATTGCCCTTGGCCACGTCACCCGCGAATATCCGCACAAGCTCGACCATGTCCTGGCCGGCGACGAAGACGCTTTGCCGCCGCGCGTCCTGCACCCGATCTTCTTCGGCAGCGTCGACTGGCACAGCTGCGTCCATGGCTGGTGGACCCTGCTGACCCTGCGGCGGCTCTTCCCAAGCATTCCGCACGCACCGGCCATCGCCGAGCTTGCCGACGCCAGCTTCACCGCCGACAAGGTGGCGGCGGAGCTGGCCTATCTCGACCGGTCCTCCTCCGCCGGTTTCGAGCGGCCCTATGGCTGGGGCTGGCTGCTCTATCTGCACCTCGAAGCGTCGCGGCAAAGCGACCGGCCGTGGGGAACAGCGCTCGAACCGTTGGCGCGGGCTTTCGCCGGGCGGTTCAAGGCCTATCTACCAAAGCTGACCTATCCGATCCGCGTCGGCACGCATTTCAACACCGCCTTTGCGCTGATCCTCGCGCTGGAATGGGCCGAACGCTTCGACGACATGCTGGCCGATGCAATATGCGAATGGGTCGTCGACCGCTTCGGCCGCGACCGCGATTGCCAGGCCTGGGAGCCGGGCGGCGACGAGTTCCTCTCACCGGCGCTGATCGAGGCCCTGTGCATGGCGCGCGTCCTGCCCCCCGAACGTTTTCGGGAATGGTTCGCAGACTTCCTGCCGCGCATTGCAATTGGTGAGCCCGCCACCCTCTTCGCGCCCGCCTTCGTCAGCGACCGCAGCGACGGCAAAATCGCGCATCTGGACGGGCTGAACCTCAGCCGGGCCTGGTGCTGGCGCTCCCTAGCTCCCGCGATGGGCGGCGAAGCGAAGGCGCGGGCCGAAAGCGCGGCGCAAGACCATCTCGCCAGCGCCCTGCCCCATCTTGCCGGCGATTACATGGGCGAACACTGGCTGGCGAGCTTCGCATTATTGGCTTTGGTTACGGAACCGAAACCGTGATTTGCAGTTTTGCAACTCACGTCCAGATATGGGGGATTAACAATAAAAAATAGCGCTTGTTTAAGCCAAGGCTTTGCTATGACAGGCAAATCAGGCGGCCGGGGGGCCGCCACAACTTCGGGCGGGGGGAGACGCTAGCGAAGGACGAGACGTGAACGCCCAACCCCCGCGTGAGTTTGTCGACCGTCGTCGGCTGGTATCGGCCCTGCGCTCCCTGCGCCGCGGCGACTTCACTGTTCGCCTACCCGAGGATTCGGACGAGATCGACCAGGAAGTCGCGCTCCTGTTCAATGAAGTCGTCGGCCTCAACCAGCAGATCACCCAGGAATTCGAGCGACTAAGCCAGGTCGTCGGCAAGGAAGGCAAGATCGGCCAGCGTGCCCGCGTCCGCGGCGCCAGCGGCGGTTGGGAAACCACGCTTCGCGCCGTCAACGAACTGATCGACGACATGGTGCAGCCGACCGCCGAAGTGGCGCGCGTCATCGGCGCGGTCGCCAAGGGCGACTTGTCGCAGACCATGACCGTCGAGATCGACGGCCGGCCCCTACGAGGCGAGTTCCTGCGCATCGGCAAGATCGTCAACACCATGGTCGAGCAACTCGGCTCGTTCTCGGCCGAGGTGACCCGCGTCGCCCGCGAGGTCGGCACGGAAGGCAAGCTTGGCGGCCAGGCGAACGTCAAGGGCGTCGCCGGCACCTGGAAGGACTTGACCGACAACGTCAACGCCATGGCGACCAACCTCACCAGCCAGGTGCGCAACATCGCCGAGGTGACCACGGCCGTCGCCAGCGGCGATCTGTCCAAGAAGATCACCGTCGACGTGAAGGGGGAAATCCTCGAGCTCAAGAACACCATCAACGTCATGGTCGACCAGCTCAACTCCTTCGCTTCGGAAGTGACGCGCGTCGCCCGCGAGGTCGGCACGGAAGGCAAGCTTGGCGGCCAGGCCAAGGTCGAGGGTGTCGCCGGCACCTGGAAGGACCTGACCGACAACGTCAACTCGATGGCGGAGAATTTGACCGGCCAGGTCCGCAACATCGCCGAAGTGACCACCGCCGTCGCCCGCGGCGACTTGTCGAAAAAGATCACCGTCGACGTGAAGGGCGAGATTCTCGAGCTCAAGGACACCATCAACGTCATGGTGGACCAGTTGAACGGCTTCGCTTCCGAAGTGACGCGCGTCGCCCGCGAAGTCGGCACCGAAGGCAAATTGGGCGGCCAGGCGCAGGTGCCTGGCGTCGCCGGCACCTGGGCCGACCTCACCGACAATGTGAACCTCATGGCCGCCAACTTGACCGGTCAGGTTCGCAACATCGCCGAAGTGACCACCGCCGTCGCCAAGGGCGATTTATCCAAGAAGATCACTGTCGACGTACGCGGCGAAATCCTCGAGCTTAAGGACACCATCAACACGATGGTCGACCAGCTCAACAGCTTCGCTTCGGAAGTGACGCGCGTCGCCCGAGAAGTCGGCTCGGAAGGCAAGCTCGGCGGCCAGGCGCAGGTCGAAGGCGTCGCCGGCACCTGGGCCGACTTGACCGATTCCGTGAACCTGATGGCCGGCAACCTGACTGGCCAGGTTCGCAACATCGCCGAGGTGACGACCGCGGTTGCCAAGGGCGACCTGTCGAAGAAGATCACCGTCGACGTGAAGGGCGAGATCCTTGAGCTCAAGAACACCATCAACACGATGGTGGATCAGCTCAACGCCTTCGCCAGCGAGGTGACCCGCGTCGCCCGCGAGGTCGGCACGGAAGGCAAGCTTGGCGGCCAGGCGCAGGTCGAGGGCGTCGGCGGTACCTGGGCCGATTTGACCGACAACGTGAACCTGATGGCCGCGAACCTTACCGGCCAGGTGCGCAACATCGCCGAAGTGACGACCGCGGTGGCGCTGGGCGACTTGTCGAAGAAGATCACCGTCGACGTGAAGGGCGAGATTCTCGAGCTCAAGAACACCATCAACGTCATGGTCGACCAGCTCAACTCCTTCGCCTCGGAAGTGACGCGCGTCGCCCGCGAAGTCGGCACCGAGGGCCGGCTGGGCGGTCAGGCGCAGGTCGAAGGCGTCGGCGGCACCTGGAAGGACCTGACCGACAACGTCAACGCCATGGCCGCAAACCTCACCGGCCAGGTGCGCAACATCGCCGAAGTGACGACCGCGGTGGCGTTGGGCGACCTTTCCAAGAAGATCACCGTCGACGTGAAGGGCGAGATTCTCGAGCTCAAGAACACAATCAATACCATGGTCGACCAGCTCAACTCCTTCGCCTCGGAAGTCACCCGCGTGGCGCGCGAGGTCGGCACGGAAGGCAAGCTTGGCGGCCAGGCGCAGGTGCGCGGCGTCGCCGGCACCTGGAAGGACTTGACCGATAACGTGAACCTCATGGCGGACAACCTCACCGGCCAGGTCCGCAACATCGCCGACGTCACCACTGCGGTGGCCAAGGGCGACCTTTCCAAGAAGATCACCGTCGACGTGAAGGGCGAGATCCTCGCTCTCAAGAACACGATCAACACCATGGTCGACCAGCTCAACGGCTTTGCCTCGGAAGTGACGCGCGTTGCCCGCGAGGTTGGTACCGAGGGCAAGCTCGGCGGCCAGGCCAAGGTTCCGGGCGTCGGCGGCACCTGGAAGGACCTCACGGATAACGTGAACCTGATGGCGACCAACCTCACCAACCAGGTGCGCGGCATCGCCGAGGTGGTGACCGCCGTGGCGCAGGGCAATCTGCGTCGCAAGCTGACGCTCGATGCGAAGGGCGAAATCGCGGCGCTCGCCGAAACCATCAACTTCATGATCGAGACACTGTCGACCTTCGGCGACCAGGTGACCAACATGGCCCGCGAGGTCGGCATCGAAGGCCGCCTCGGCGGCCAGGCCCGCGTGCCGGGCGCCGCCGGCCTGTGGCGCGACCTTACCGACAACGTCAATCAGCTCGCCGCCAATTTGACCAACCAGGTGCGCTCGATCGCCGAGGTGGCGACCGCGGTGACCAAGGGCGACCTCACCCGCTCCATCGCAGTCGAAGCGCAGGGCGAAATGGCGGCGCTCAAGGACAACATCAACGAGATGATCCGCAATTTGAAGGAGCAGACGCTCAAGAATGCGGAACAGGACTGGCTCAAGACCAACCTCGCCCGGTTCAGCCGAATGCTGCAGGGCGAACGCGACCTCGCCACCGTCTCCAACCTCATCATGTCCGAGCTGGCGCCGCTGGTCGGGGCCCAATACGGCGTGTTCTACGTCACCCACCGCGACGAGGAAGAGACCAAGCTCGAGCTCGTCGCCAGCTATGGCGCCGAAAGCGCCGACGAGATCAAGCGCGAGTTCAAGCTGCGCGAAGGCTTGATCGGCCAGTCGGCGGCCGACAAGAAACCGATCCTCCTCAAGGACGTGCCGCCCGATTTCCTGCGGGTCGCTTCAGGCCTCGGCCAGGCTGCGCCGGCCAACGTCTCCATCCTTCCCGCCTTGTTCGAGGACGAGGTGCGCGCGGTCATCGAGCTCGCGTCGTTCAACGAGTTCAACGAGACCCACCAGAGCTTCCTCAACCAGTTGATGGAATCGGTTGGCATCGTCTTGAACACCATCGCTGCGACCATGCGCACCGAAGGCCTCCTCAAGCAGTCGCAGCTGCTCACCCAGGAGCTGCAGGCCCGCCAGACCGAACTCACCACCAAGCAGGAGGAACTGCACAACACCAACGAGGAGCTACAGGAGAAGGCCCAGCTGCTTGAAAACGAGAAGAAGCAGGTCGAAGCGAAGAACATCGAGATCGAGATGGCTCGCCGGGCGGTCGAGGAAAAAGCCGAGCAGCTGGCGCTCACCTCGAAGTACAAGTCCGAGTTCCTGGCCAACATGAGCCACGAGCTGAGGACGCCGCTCAACTCGCTGCTCATCCTCTCCAAGCTTCTGTCCGACAACCCGCAGGGCAACCTCAACGAGAAGCAGACCGAGTTCGCCCGGACCATTCACTCTGCGGGTTCGGACCTGCTCAGCCTGATCAACGACATCCTCGACTTGTCGAAGATCGAGTCCGGCACGGTTTCGATTGAGATCGGCGAGATGCCGATGCGCAATCTGAAGCAGCACATGGAACGGACCTTCCGCCAGTTGGCGGCGGACAAGAACCTCGACTTCAACGTCGAGTTTGCCCCCGACCTTCCGGAGACGATCCGCACCGACGACAAGCGCCTGCAGCAGGTCGTCCTCAACCTATTGTCGAACGCCTTCAAGTTCACCTCGCGCGGCAGCGTTACACTGTCGGTGCGGAGCGCGAGCGGCGGCTGGAGCCCCAGCCACCCGGTGCTGCGTAACGCCGACAAGGCGATCGAAATCTCGGTCACCGACACCGGCATCGGCATCCCCGAGGACAAGCAGAAACTGATCTTCGAGGCCTTTCAGCAGGCCGACGGAACGACCAGCCGCAAATATGGCGGTACGGGCCTGGGCCTGTCGATCAGCCGCGAGATTGCCCGGCTGATCGGCGGCGAGCTGAAAGTAACATCGAAGCCCGGAGAAGGCTCGACCTTCACCCTGTTCGTGCCGTTGCAGGTTGCGCCTTCGGATTCGGCGATCGGGACGACCGTTGCCCGCTACGACAACAGCGGCGCCGTCGTGCCGACCGCATTGCCCACCAGCTATGAAGTCAGCGACGATCGCGACGCGCTGGGGAACGATCCGTTCGTCCTCATCGTCGAGGACGATCCCACATTCGCCTCGATCCTGCTCGACCTGGCGCGGCAAGCCGGGTTCAAAGGCGTCGTCTCTACCGCCGGCTCCGGGACGGTCGCCATGGCGCGCAAGCTTCAGCCCAACGCCATCACCCTCGATCTTGGCCTCAGCGACATCGACGGTTTCGTGCTGCTCGACCTGTTGAAGCACGACCCCGACACCAGCCATGTGCCGATCCACGTCATTTCCGGCGTCGACCGCATCGCCTCGGTGATGGGCATGGGGGCGTGCGGCGTTACGGAAAAGCCAGCCGACGACGTGACGCTGCAGAAGGTCTTCACCGACCTGCACGCCCGCGTTTCCAAGCAAAAGCCGAGGAAGCGGCGCCGCGAAACCTCGGCCGATGAACCGCCGGCCCCGGCCACCCGCAACGTTCCGGAGCTGGCGAGTGCAAAGATCCTCATTGTTGATGACGACATCCGCAACATCTATTCGCTCACCAGTGTCCTCGAGAATTACGATGCCGAGGTGCTGCATGCCGAACGGGGCAAGGACGGCATCCTGATCCTGGAACAGACTCCGGGCATCGACGTGGCCCTGATCGACATCATGATGCCCGACATGGACGGCTATGAAACGATGCAGGAGATCCGCAAGCGGCCGGAGCTTGCCGAGGTGCCGCTGATCGCGGTGACCGCCAAGGCGATGAAGGGCGACCGGCAGAAGTGCCTTGATGCGGGCGCATCCGACTATATCGCCAAGCCGGTCGACATCGACCTGTTGCTCGCGCTCCTGCGGGTCTGGGTCGAACGGTCACGGGAATCGGCCCGTCAGCATGAGTTCGCCAGCGCCGAGGCTGCCCAGTAAATGCAAGCCAAAAGCTCCCGCAATCGGTCGCATGAAGGCTCGCAGCAGGCCACCCAAGACAAGGGTCCGCCGCGCGTTCTGGTCGTCGACGATGACGAGTATAACCTGCTTGCCGTCCGGACCGTGCTGGAAGACATCGGCGAGGTGATAGTCGCCAGGTCGGGCGAAGAGGCGCTCCGGCAACTGCTCAAGGGCGAGTTCGCGGTCATCCTGCTCGATGTCTACATGCCGGGCATGGATGGCTACGAGACCGCCCAAATCATCCGCGAGCGCGACCAGACCAAGCGCATCCCGATCGTTTTCCTGTCCGCCGTCAACAAGGAAACCAAGCACCTCATCCGCGGCTATGCGATGGGCGCCGTCGATTATGTCTTCAAGCCGGTCGACCCGGTTGTCCTGCGCTCCAAGGTGGCAGTGTTCGTCGACCTGTTCGCCAAGACCCGCGAAATCGAGCGCAAGGCGGAACAGGAGCAGGCGCTTCTCGACGAAAACCTTCGCGCCAACGCCGATTTGCTAAAAGCCGAGCAGGATCTCCGCCGCGCCGAGGCCCAGCTGTTTCACGTGCAGAAGATGGACGCGATCGGCAAGCTCACCGGCGGCATCGCGCACGATTTCAACAATCTGCTTGCGGCGGTGATCGGAGGGCTCCGCCTGATCGAACGGCGCGCCGAATTGTCCGAGCCGGCGCTGGAAGTGCTCGAAATGACGAAGCGCGCGGCCGAACAGGGGACCGAACTGGTCCGCCGCCTGCTCGCCTTCGCGCGCCGCCAGCAGTTGGTACCGGCTGAAATCGAAGTGCCGGCACTCGCCAAGGCGGTGACCAGCCTGCTCGGGCCGACGCTTGGCGGGCGTCACCAGCTCAAATGGCAATTCGGCGATTCACTGTGGAACGCCTTCGCCGACCCGGCGCAGCTGGAGCTCGCATTGATGAACCTGGTCATCAATGCCCGCGACGCAATGCCCGACGGCGGCACTATCATGGCGGGTGCCGAGAACCGCACCATTGGCCGCGGGAAAGCCGAGGACCTCTCCAAGGGCGATTATGTCGTCTTGACTGTCACCGACACTGGTTGCGGCATTCCCAAGGACATGATCGAGAAGGTTTTGGAGCCATTCGTCACAACCAAGGATGTCGGCAAGGGCACCGGACTTGGGCTCAGCATGGTCTATGGATTTGCCCGCCAGTCGGGCGGCAATTTCCGCCTGCAAAGCAACGTTGGCAAAGGTACGCGGGCGGAAATCTGGCTGCCGCGTTCGCTGGCGCCCGCCGAGGGTCGCCCGGCGAAAGCGGTGTCAACTCCCGTGCAATCGAGCCGTCCGCTGCGGGTCCTGCTCGTCGACGACCATGACGAGGTACGGGCGACTACGCTCGGCATGCTCGAAGACCTCGGCCACAGTGTCGCCGCCGCGGCCAATGGCATGGAAGCCATGAAAACGCTCGATGGCCAGCCCGCCAGTTGGGACCTGCTGATCACCGATTACGCCATGCCGCACACGTCGGGAACCGACCTCGTCCGCGAGGCCCGCAAGCTGCGCCCCGACCTGCCGGCGCTGATCATTACCGGCTATGCTGAGGGCGAAGCGATCGGCGAACGGCCGGACGACGTCGCGATTCTCGCCAAGCCGTTCAGCCTCGAACAGCTGGCGCACATGATCGCGCTGGTCAGCCCGGGCAATCACTCACTCGCCGACCTCGGCGTCTCCGTCGGCTAGCAAGATCGGCTTCCACGCCATCCCCAACATGACTAATGTCTCGCCGATGCGACGGCTTATCCGCGGCCTGATCCCCATGCTTGTCCTGTGCGCCGGCTGCACAGCGCCGGCCGCAGCCCAGCAGGCGGTGCCGCCGGCGCGCTTCGACCCGCCTGCCGCCGGATCGCAGACTGCGGTGCTCGCCGGCGGCTGCTTCTGGGGGATGGAAGCGGTGTTCGAACGCCTCAAGGGGGTGAGATCGGTGGTTTCGGGCTATGCCGGCGGCACGCGAAAGGATGCGACCTATGAGCGTGTCAGCAGCGAGCGCACCGGGCATGCCGAGGCCGTGCGCATCACCTATGATCCCCGGATCATCAGCTACGGCACCCTGCTGCGGGTCTATTTCTCGATCGCCCACGACCCTACCCAGCTCAACCGGCAGGGTCCCGATGTCGGCCCCAGCTACCGCTCGGCAATCTTCCCGCAATCGCCGGGGCAGGTGCGTGTTGCGCGCGCCTACGTCGACCAGCTGGCTGCGGCCCGTGCCTACAAACGGCCGATCGTCACCCGGATCGAAAGCGGGCCCTTCTTCACCGCAGAGCCCTATCACCAGGACTTCATGGCCCGAAACCCGCGCCATCCCTACATCCTGGCGCACGACGTCCCAAAGGTGCGGGCGCTGCGCCAGCTGATGCCGCAACTGGTGAAGGGCTAGCGAAAGCGGCCGAGGTACCAGGGCAGCGCGTCGGTTATGCCCTGCTCGATGCTGTGGGTGGGCTGGTAGCCGATCAACCGCCGCGCCTTGCCGATATCCGCTTGCGAATGGCGCACGTCGCCGGGGCGGAAGTCGGCGTGGCGCGGTTCACGCGCATAATGGACCTGGTGCCGGCGCAGGCCGTCGCGGATCAGCGCGAACAGCTGGTTCAGGCTGGTCCGCGCGCCGACCGCGACGTTGAAGACCTCGCCCTGGGCGTCTTCGGGCGCCAGCGCGGCGCGGATATTGGCCTGGACCGCATTGGCGACGAAGCAGAAGTCGCGGCTGGTCTCCCCGTCGCCGTTGATCGTCACTTCTTCGTCGCGGAGCATCGCCCGCACCCATTTGGGAATCACCGCGGCATAGGCGCCTTCCGGGTCCTGGCGAGGCCCGAACACGTTGAAATAGCGCAGGCCTGTCGCCTTGTAGCCGTAGCTGCGGGCGTAGACGTCGGCGTAGATTTCATCCGCGAGCTTGGTCACGGCATAAGGCGACAGCGGATTGCCGATGCGCTCTTCGATCTTGGGCAGGTTGGGCTCGTCGCCATAGGTCGAGCTCGACGCGGCATAGATGAAGCGCGTGGCGCCGGTCCGGCGCGCCGCATCTAGCATGTTGAGAAAACCGGTGACGTTGGCGTCGTGCGTGGCGAGCGGATCGACAAGCGAACGCGGAACCGACCCCAGCGCCGCCTGGTGGAGAACGATGTCGACGCCATCCACAGCCGCTGCACAGGCCGGCCGGTCGGTGATGTCGCCGACGATCATCCGGAATTGGCCGGCGTCGGCCGCCGCGGCGGCTTCGTCAATGTTGCGCTGGTGGCCGGTGGCGAAATTATCGAAGCCGACAACCTCCTGGCCGGCGCGCAGCAGGCATTCAACCAGGTTCGAGCCGATGAAGCCGGCAGCGCCGGTTACCAGCCACCGGCGCAGCTCGGATCGAAGAGTGGTGAACAGGTCGTCGGGGAGGAATTCCATCGCCGTCACGCACTGGGCAGTCGCCCAAAGCCTGTCAATCGACTTGCCTAATCCCTGCCGGCAAGGCTAGCGCGCTGGCAAGCCAAGCCAGGGGACCAGCCTTGTTCAAAGCTCCAAAGCCGCTCCCCGACGCCCTTTCCCGCCTGCGCTTGCCGGTGATCGGTGCGCCCCTGTTCATCGTTTCCAACCCGCAGCTGGTCATTGCCCAGTGCAAGGCAGGCATCGTCGGCAGCTTCCCGGCGCTGAACGCGCGACCGCAAAGCCAGGTCGACGAATGGCTGCACGAAATCACCGAGGCGCTGGCCAAGCACGACCGCGACCATCCCGACGCCCCGTCCGCCCCGTTCGCGGTCAACCAGATCGTCCATCGCTCGAACGACCGGTTCGAGGCGGACATGGCGACCTGCGCCAAATGGAAGGTGCCGATCGTCATCACCTCCCTGGGCGCGCGCGAGGAATTGAACCATGCCGTCCACGACTGGGGCGGCATCACCTTGCACGACATCATCGACGACCGCTTCGCCCGCAAGGCGATCGAGAAAGGCGCCGACGGCCTGATCGCGGTCGCGGCTGGTGCCGGAGGCCATGCCGGCAAATGGTCGCCCTTCGCCCTCATCCAGGAAATCCGTAGCTGGTTCGACGGGCCACTGATCCTGTCGGGGGCCATCGCCACCGGCCGCGCCGTCCTTGCCGCCCAAGCGATGGGTGCCGACCTCGCCTATATCGGCTCGCCCTTCATCGCCACCGCCGAGGCGCGCGCCAGCGACGAATACAAGCAGGGCATCGTGGAAGGCCACGCCGCCGACATCGTCAACAGCGCGCTGTTCACCGGCATCCCGGGCAATTATTTGCGCAAGTCGATCGAGGCGGCGGGCATGGACCCCGACAATCTGCCGCCGCCGGGGCCGGAAGCGATGAACTTCGAATCGGCAAGCGGCGCCAAGGCCTGGCGCGACATCTGGGGCTCGGGCCAGGGCATTGGCGCGATCGACGCGGTGGTGCCGGCGGGGAGCCTGGTCGACCGGCTGGCGCGCGAATATGCCGAGGCCCGCGCCGCGCTCTGCGCCTAGAGCAAGGTCTCCAGCAATTCGCGCCACTTCGCCGGCAGCGGCGTGGGCTTGCGGCTTGCGCGGTCGACATAGACGTGGGTGAACTCGCCTTGCGCGGCGGCGGCCTCCTGCCCTTCCGCGAAAATCCCCAGCCGATAGGTGACGCTGCTGCTGCCAAGCTTCTCGACGGCGATTCCGACCTCGGCGTCCTGCGGGAAGCTGAGCGGCGCGAAATAAGCGCAGCGGGTCTCGACGACGAGGCCGATCGTGTCGCCACGCGCGATGTCGAGCAGCCCGGCCTCGACCAGCCAGGCATTCACGGCAGTATCGAACCAGGCGTAGTGGACGACGTTGTTGACGTGACCGTAGGCGTCATTGTCGGCCCAGCGAGTGGGGATCTTCCGCCAGGCGCGATAGGCTGATCGCGGGCGCGGCGGATTGCGGCTCACCAGGCCGCCTCATAAAGCCGTCGCGCATCCGCCTCCTCGATCGGGCAGGGATTGTTCACCAGCAGCCGGGTCTGCTTCATCGCTTCGCTCGCCAGCAGGTCCAGGGAGTCCTCGCCGATTCCATGGTCCCGCAGGCGCAAGCTGACGCCGGTGTCGGCAGCCAGCTGGCAAACCGAGTTCACGAAGCCCTGCGCCTGCGCCTGCGAGCCGAGGCCTTCCAGGCCAGGATCGAGGATCGGCGCCAGCTCGGCATAGAGCTCGCGGGCCGCCTCGCTGTTATGTTCCAGCACCGGCCGCAGCATCAGGGCATTGGTGAGGCCGTGTGGCAAATGGAACAGGCCGCCGAGCGGGTAGGCAAGCGCATGGACGCCGCCGACCGGGGCGTTGGAAAAGGCGATTCCGGCAAGGTGGGCGCCAAGCAGCATAGCCGAACGTGCCTCGAGGTTTCCGGGCTCCCGGCAGGCCGTCAGCAGGTTTCCCGTCAGCAGCCCGAGCGCCTCTCTCGCCAGCGCGTCCGACAGCGGGTTCTTGAGCCGCGCCGACGTGTACGCCTCGACCGCATGGACGATGGCATCGATACCGGTCGCCGCCGTGACATGCGCCGGCAGGCCGATTGTCAGTTCGGGGTCGAGCAGGGCCCAGTCCGCGGTCAGCGGCCGGGCATTGACCGCCAGCTTGGTGCCGCCTTCGCAGGTGATGACGGAGATCGGCGTCGCCTCCGACCCGGTCCCGGCCGTCGTCGGGACGAGGACAAGCGGCAGGCGCTGTCCCTTCGCCACATCAACGCCCCAGACCTTGTCCAGCTCGTCGCCCGAGCCCAGCAAATAAGCGGCTAGCTTGGCGACATCCATCGGGCTGCCGCCACCGAAGCCGACCACCGATTGAACGCCGGCCAGCCGGCCAGTCTCGACGGCGGCCAGGAGAGTGTCCTTCGACGGGTCCGCCTCGACCCGGTCGAACACCGTCACCAGCCGCCCCGATTCCTCCACCGCCGCGCAAAAGCCATTGGCAAGGCCAAGGCCCCGGACGCCGGCATCGGTGACGAACAGGCACGGCCCTTCCGGCAACAGCCCGGGCAGGCGCTCGTGGAGGGCATGGCCGGCGATCAGGCGCGGGCCCGGATGGAAGGTGAACGGCCGCATTGCTGCGACCCTTAGATGCTGATCAGGTTCGATTCCAGATGAGGTCGCGTTCCAGCCGCCCCATCAGCGCCCGTGCCGGGCTGGCAACCGGCTCGTCCAGCAGCTGGCCCTCGTCGAGCCGCTTGATGCGCGCGTAGAGGTCGGCGCTGGCGTTCACTAGCCGCTGCGCGCTTGCCGGCAGCTGCTCGATGACCAGCGGATCGCTGTCACTGGCATGGCCCAGCCGTCGCTCCGGCCGCCGGCCCTCGGAGCTCTTGATTTCACCGGTCTCGACCGCCCGCTGGGTCAGAAGCCAGGCGACGATGTGCATGATCCGCGTCGTCACCTTGAGCGATTCGCAGGCGAAACCGACGCGAACGAACGGGGGCAAGGTCATGCGCTCGTCGCGCGCTTCCTCGTCGAAGTAGGCGCGCGCCTCGTCGGCGAGCAGCATGGCCTCGGTGTACAGCGAGTCAATCAGCCTCGGCGTAATCCGGCTCTGCGGTTCTTGTCCGTCGTTCGATTCGTCCATGTTCACCAGCGTGCCAATTTCTGCTCGGCGATGAAACGCATAAGTGGCGCATCGGGAAGGGATATTCGACGTCCGTCCTTAATCGGGACGGTTACGCAATGATGTCGGGGATGATCCGGTCGGTCAGCAGCTGGATCTCGTCCTTGAGCAGCAGCTTGCGCTTCTTGAGCCGGGCGAGCTCCAACTGGTCGGACGTCCCAGTCTCGCGAAGCATGGTGATCTCTTCGTCGAGCCGGCGATGCTCGGCCTTCAGCAGCTCGACGACTTGCCGCGGATCATCGTCATTCATTGCCGCGGCTTCTACTCCAAATGCGCGCTTGCGTCACCAAGCCCGGCTCGACGGCACGCGCCGAACCGGCGTCGGGACGATTGCAAAAGGCCTGACAAAAGCGCGGAATCGTGATTTACTTGGCCGTTGTCAGTCCAGCCATGAAAGGAATGACTCCGATGGACCAGTCGCAGGTCGAGGCCCTCGAAGCGAAGCATGCTCAGCTAGAGGCGCTCATCGACGAAGAGGAACACCGCCCCCACCCTGACGATATCCGCCTTCACGAGCTCAAGAAGGAAAAGCTCAAGGTCAAGGATCTGATGGTCGGCCATTAGAGGCCGGCCTTTTTCATATTGAGCCGCCGGGCGGGCGCGAAGCCCGCCCCTGTTTCACTCAATCAGTCGTCGCGGGATACCCGCTCGATGCGCTCGTGGCGCTCTTGCGCCTCCAGGGTCATCGTGGCGATCGGCCGCGCCTCGAGGCGGGCCAGGGAAATCGGGTCGCCGGTCACTTCGCAATAGCCATATTCGCCTTCGTAAAGGCGGCGGACGGCGGCATCGATCTTTGCGATCAGCTTGCGTTGGCGGTCGCGGGTCCTGAGCTCGATTGACCAGTCGGTCTCGCTTGAGGCACGGTCAGCGATGTCAGGCTCACGCAGGGAGTCGACCTGTAACTGCGCCATGGTCGCCCGCGATTCCTCGACGATGGCTTCCTTCCAGGCCTTGAGCTTGGCCAGGAAATAGGCCCGCTGCGGCGGGCTCATGAATTCTTCCGATTCGGACGGCTGGTAGCCGTCGGGCAAGATCAATTGATCGAACGAGCCGGAACCGGAACTGTAAAGGTCTTTTAGAGCGGTAGCCATCAATCCCTCCCCGCAACGCACGCCAGCCGCTTCCGCGACCGGGCCCACCGGTCGCGGCCGGAGGCGATTCCACTAGGCTTTACCGGGACTTGCCCCAGAAAGCCGGTGATCCCCACGCGGGCCTATAGTTAAGCGTCCAAGGCTTAACAAGGACTGACCAGTGCAAGGTGAATAATTACTGTGGATTGTTGCTCAATAAGCGCAGCGCCCCCGTCACGATTGCCGCGCCGGGCCGTTTTCGCCCATAGCGGGGACCATGCGCATCCTGCTGACCAATGACGATGGAATCGACGCCAAGGGGCTGGCCCTGCTTGAAAAGGTCGCCCGCGGCCTGTCCGACGACCTGTGGGTGGTGGCGCCCAGCGAAGAGCAATCGGGGACCGGCCATTCGCTGACCCTGACCCAGCCTGTGCGCCTGCGTCGCCACGGCGACAGGCGCTTTTCGGTCAGCGGCACGCCGACCGACGCGGTGATGATGGCGCTTGCCCACATCATGAAGGACACGCCCCCCGACCTCATTCTTTCGGGGATCAACCGCGGCGCTAATCTCGCCGAGGACGTGACCTATTCGGGCACCGTGTCCGCCGCCATGGAAGGGGCGCTGGCCGGCGTGCCGTCAATCGCGCTCAGCCAGGCTTACGCCCGCCAGGGCCTAGGCGCCGGCGTGCCCTTCGCCGCCGCCGAAGCCTGGGCGGAGCGCGTGCTGCGTCCGCTGACCGAGCGGCCGATGGAGCCGCGCACCCTGGTCAACGTCAATTTTCCGGCGATCGACCCGGCGGAGATCAAGGGCGTGCGCGTATGCCGCCAGGGCCTGAGGGATTATGGCCGGCTACGGATCATCGAACGGACCGATCCGCGCGGCTTTCCCTATTTCTGGTTCGGCCTGGCTCCGGTGGTCGAGACCCCAGGCCATTCGACCGACCTGGAAGTGATCGCCGATGGCTATGTCTCGGTGACCCCGCTCCACCTCGACCTTACCCACGAGCCATCGATGCCCGGCCTGGAGGCGCTGTTTGACTGAGCCCGGCGCGGCGGCCGTGGGAATCGGCCAGGCGGCGATAAGGCTGCTCGCGGCGCTGGACGGGCGCCGCCGCCGGCAGCTGGTCCTGCTGACCTTGCTTACCGTCGCCAACGCCGTGGCCGATCTGGCGATGGTCGCGGCGGCCATGCTGTTCCTGACCGCCCTTGCCGGCCAGTCCGGCGCCGCACTGCCGCCTGTCCTCAGCGGCTGGTTCAGCACCGTGCCGCCGGGCAGCCAGGTCGCACTGGGCGCCTTGGCCTTCGCCGGCAGCGCGGTGGCCGCCAATTCGCTGCGGCTCCTCTACCTCCGGCTGAGCGAGCGGTTTGTCGCCAATGTCACCCATGAATTGATCATAGCGGTCCATGCCCGGGTTTTCGCCCAGCCCTATGATTACCACGTCCGCCACCACAGCAGCGAGCTCATCGGGTCGCTCGAGACCGTCCAGGTCCTGGCCTACATCCTGATCCACCAATGGCTGCAGTCGGTCGCGGCGCTGGCCACCGGCGCCGCTTTCGCCTGGCTGCTGATCGCCATCGACCCATTGCCGGCGGTCGCCGCCTTCACGCTGCTCGGGCTCTTCTATCTGCTTGTCGCGCGAATGGCTTCTCGCCGCCTCAAGGCGAATTCGATCGTCGTCGGCCAGGCCTATGGCGATCGCATCCGCAAAGTGCAGGAGAGCCTCGGCGCCATCCGCGACCTCAAGATCGATCATTCGGAGCGGGCGCAGCTCGACGACCTGCGCCGGGTCAACGCCCGCTTTGCGGCGGCGAGCGCCAGCACCAGCTTCATCGCCGGCGCCCCCCGCTTCGTCGTCGAGGCGGGGGCGGTTCTGCTGGTGGCTGCGCTTGCCACCTTGCTGGCGGCACGCAGCGACGGCAGCGCACTGGTGCTGGTCGGCGGAATAGCGCTCGGCGGGCTGCGCCTGCTGCCCTTGCTGCAACAGGCCTATCGCAGCTGGGCGATGATGGCCGCCAACCGCGCCATCGCCACCCAGGTCGTCGAGCTGCTCAACCTGCCACTGCCGGCGGAAAGCGAGGAAAAGGTCGCGCCGCTCCCCTTCCGCACGGCAATCAGCCTCGACCAGGTCGCCTATCGCTACCCGGAGCGCCCGGATCCGGCAGTCGAAAATGTGACGTTGGTCATCGAGCGCGGCAGCCGGGTCGCCTTCGTCGGGGAAACCGGGTCGGGCAAGAGCACGCTGGCCGACATCGTCATGGGCCTGCTGGCGCCGCAATCGGGCTCGGTGCAGGTCGACAGGATGATCCTTGGCCACGACAATATCCGCGCCTGGCAGCGCAACATCGCCCATGTCTCGCAAAGCATCTTCCTTGCCGACGCCAGCATCGCCCGGAACATCGCCTTCAGCGTGCCCCAGGCAAGGCTGGACATGGCGCGGGTGCGCGCCGCCGCGGCGCGCGCCGGCATCGCCGACTTCATCGGCTCGCTGCCGGAAGGGTTCGAGACTGCGGTCGGCGAGCGCGGGGTCCGCTTGTCCGGCGGGCAGCGCCAACGCATCGCCATCGCTCGCGCGCTCTACAAGGATGCGCCAGTCCTGGTCTTGGACGAGGCCACCAACGCGCTCGACGAGGAAACCGAAGCGAAGGTGCTGGACAGCCTTTTCGCCGATCGCGCCCTGACCATCCTGATCATCGCCCACCGGCCCTCCGCCGTTGCGCAATGCGACAAGGTCATCAAGCTCGAGAATGGCAGGGTAGTGCTCGGGGCCTAGGCGGCCTGCAGCCGATCGCAATAATCGCACTGGGTCATGATCGCGATCTTCCCGGCGTCCCGCCGCCGGGCGACCTCGGCCAGCACGTCCTCCAGCACCGGAGCCGTGCCCGGCGCGGTGATCAAATTGTGGGGATGCAGCCAAAGGTGGACGATCCCGCCCTCGCGCACACACGCATCCAGCTGGTTGCGCCAGCGCGCGCGGGTGACGGCCGGCGGGACCAGCCGGCGCAAGCCCAGCCGCCAGTTGAAGAAGTGGCCCGGCGGAATCGCGATAATGCCATCAGCACTGGCCAGCGGCGCTTGCGGCCCGCGCCAAAGGACAAACTCCTCGAGCAAGGCGGCAGCCTTGCCGCCGTGGCGGTCAAGGCGGGAACGATAGCCCAGATAACCCGCCGCGCGGACCGCGGCGAGGTTGCCCACTTCGTTGCGCGGGAACACCAGGGTCTTGAGCTCGACCTGCTTGAGCCTGGCTGCCTCGGCGGCAAGCGCCAGCTCACGCGCAGCACCCGCACCGTCGATCGACCGGTCTCCCAGCGGCCGGTGGCAGAAACTGTGCGAAGCGATTTCGTGGCGGCCCGCATCGCGGACCATGTCGAAAGCCTCCGGCTGGTGCCAGCCATCGCCCTGGCCGCGCTTCACGCTGTCCCAATAATGCCGAAGCCAGGTGTCGCCGGGGTTGCGCCGCTCGTCGAGGACATCGAACTTTTCCCGCTCGCCTGCGGACAAGGCGAAGGCCATGACGAAGGCGAAGGTCGCCGCGATCTGGTGACGGTCCAGCATGGCGATCAGCTGCCGATAGGCCGCCGCCAGGCTGGCGTTGGTGATGTCGCGGTGGTGGAAGGGCTGGAGCATGTCCGCCATCCCCCATTTGCCCTCGCAATCGAGCGACATGATGAAGGTGGGCGGATGGGTCATCGGCCCGGCTATTTGCGCGATTTCGGCCTGGCTTCAGGCACCCGGCCGATCGCGATCAGGTGGCCGGCGAACGGCTGGGTGAAGCGGCGGCGATGCAGGCGGTCGTCGAATCGCTCCAGCCTGCTTGCCAACCAGCCGCCGAATCCTTCGCCCAGCTTGTAGGCGATCCTCAGCGGGGCCAGCAGGCGGCCTTCGATGCGAACCTCGTCGAACCCCGCCTGCAACAGGTCGCGGCGGGCCGAGGCGGGGCTGTGGAACAGGCAATACGGATTGACCGCGTCGAACTGCTTGCCCTTCACCACCGAGCGCAAGCGCTGAAGGATGTAAAAGCCGTCCAATGCCCAGCGGTTGACCAGGGTGACGAACAGCAGGCCGCCGGGCTTGAGCACCCGGCGCGCCTCGCTGAGCGCCTTCTCCGTGTCGGGGCGGTCGAGGTAGCGCAACACCTCGACCATTATGACCAGGTCGAACTGCGCGTCCTCGTA
>Ga0209172_10001870_pt1 | contig 41076 bp, 37 predicted proteins | sample LarsenN4metaG_FD_184113 | JGI IMG/M metagenome (GOLD analysis project Ga0209172, IMG submission 184113) | Hot spring sediment bacterial and archeal communities from British Columbia, Canada, to study Microbial Dark Matter (Phase II) - Larsen... ... | reverse complement strand
GCAGTAAAGCCACGCCCCTCAGTGCTCCTCGTCGACGACCTCGTCGAGCATCGACCGCACCTTCACGTTCAGCGCGCGGTGCTCGATGTGCGTCAGACCCGGGTCCTCCTCCAGCATCCGCTCCGCCTCCGCGCGCGTCAGCTCGATGAGCTTGGCGTCCGTCAGCTTCGCGACCTTCAGCCCTGCCACGCCCGACTGGCGCGTACCGAAGAACTGCCCCGGCCCGCGCATCTCCAGGTCGGCCTCCGCCAGCCGGAAGCCGTCGGTCGTGCGCTCCATCAGCTCGAGCCGCTGCCGCGCCTCCTCGCTCGGCTCGTCCGCGAGCAGGAGGCAGTAGCTCTGCTCCGCGCCGCGGCCGACGCGTCCCCGGAACTGGTGCAGCTGCGCCAGCCCGAAGCGGTCCGCGCCCTCGATCAGCATCACCGTCGCGTTCGGCACGTCGACGCCGACCTCGACGACCGCCGTCGAGACGAGGATGTCGGCCTGGCCGTCGCGGAAGCGCCGCATCGCCTCGTCCTTCGCCTTCGCGCCCATGCGGCCGTGCAGCAGCTCCAGCCGCAGGTCCGGGAACACGCGCTGCCGCAGCCGCTCGTACTCGGCCACGGCCGACTTCACTGACAGCGACTCCGACTCCTCGACGAGCGGGCAGATGATGAACGCCTGCCGTCCCTGCGCGACCTGCGCGCGCACGAAGCGCTCGGCATCCTCGCGCTCGTCGGGTCCGACCCACGTCGTCTTGACCGGCTGGCGGCCGGGCGGCAGCTCGTCGATGACGCTGATATCCAGGTCGCCGTATACGGTGAGCGCGAGCGTGCGCGGGATCGGCGTCGCCGTCATGACGAGCATGTGCGGCGTGTGCGCGCCCTGCGACCCCTTCTCGCGGAGCGCCGCCCGCTGCATCACGCCGAAGCGGTGCTGCTCATCGACGACGGCCACGCCGAGGTCGTGGAACCGCACGCCCGACTGGATCAGCGCGTGCGTGCCGCAGGCGATGTCGATCTCGCCCGCCTCGAGCGCGTCGTAGAGGATGCGGCGCTCGCGCTGCTTGAGCGAGCCGGTGAGGAGGGCGACGCGCACGGTGCGGGCGCCGTCGGATGGTTCCGAAGATGGAGGATGGAAGATAGACGATGGAAGCATCCGTGCTCTATCGTCCACCCTCCCTCCTCTATCGTCGCGTCGTATGTACGGCAGCCACACCTCGGCCACCGCGCCCGACACCGCCTCGGTCCCCGCGCCGAACAGCGCGCACAGCGTGCGGAAGTGCTGCTCCGCCAGGATCTCCGTCGGCGCCATCATCACGCCCTGCGCGCCGTTCTCGACGGCCGCGAGCAACGCCGCCGCAGCGATGACCGTCTTGCCGCTGCCGACATCGCCTTCGACGAGGCGCGACATCGGCACCGGCCTGCGCATGTCGGTGAGCACATCGAAGAGCGCCCGCTCCTGTGCGCCGGTCAGCGTGAACGGCAGCGCCTCGCGAAAGCCGCGCTCGGCTTGCGGGGAGAGCGGCAGCGGCTGCGCCGGCGCGGTGCGCTGGAACACGCGCCTTCGGATCTGCACGGCGAGCTGGATCGGCAGCAGCTCCTCGAACGCCAGGCGCCGCCGCGCGCGGTCGAGCGCCGCGCTGTCCGTCGGGTAGTGCATCTGCGCGACCGCCTCGGCGATCGGCGCCAGGTCGAGCCGCTCGCGCAGCTCGTGCGGCAGCGGCTCCGGCAGCCGGTGCGCGAAGCGCTCGATCGCCTCCTGCATCACGCGCCGCACGGTGCGGTTCTGCAGCCCCGCCGTGAGCGGATAGATCGGCACGAGCCGGCCCGTGTGCAGCAGGTCGTCGCTCCAGATCTCCCACTCAGGGTTGTCGAACTTCGGCCGCCCCTTGTACTCGCTGACGCGGCCCGACAGCACAATCTCGGCGTTGACCGGGAGCTGCTTTGCGATCCACGGCTGGTTGAACCACACCGCCGTCATCATCCCGCTGCTGTCGCCGACCGTCGCTTCAGTCGAACGCATGCGGAAGCCCATCGGCCGCTCACGGGCGCTCCAGACGCGCACGCGCACCGTCTGCTCGCGGCCGACCTCGAGCTGCGATACGGGTACTGGGCGGCCGTAGTCGACGTGCCGGCGCGGGAAGTAGTGCAGCAGCTCGTCGACGGTGTGGATGCCGAGCTTCTCGAACTTCACCTTCAGCGCGAAGCCGACGCGCTTGAGCGCGTGCAGCTCCACCTCTGCGCCAAGCGCCTGCAGCTCCTCCTGGGTGTACGGGCGCAGATGCACCGGTGCGTTGCGCTCGTTGGCCGGCGCGCGCTTCGGCCCGCGTGCGGCGGGCACGCGCACCGCCGGCGCATCGCCCCGGGCCGCGCTTGTCCGTGCCGTCGAGTTGCGGGCGGGCGCGAGCGGAAGACGTGCGCTCGAGGCATCGGCGCCCGTACGTCCGCCGCCGGCCGTCGCTGTGGCACGCTTCGGCGCCGCCTCGCCCGGGATGGCCGCCAGCAGCCCCTCCAACCACCGCTGCCGGCGCTCCGGCGTCAGCGACCGGTAGCCCGCGACCGGCAGCGACCGGATCGTCGCGTACACGCCGTCCGACAGCTCCGCGGCGTCGTGCGCGATCAGGTTCTTGAGGAAGCTGTCCAGCCCCGCCGTGACGGCACGGTCGTTGCAGCCCTTCGAGCGTTCCAGCTCGAGTACCTTCCGTAGCCGCTCCTGAGCAGGCGTCGTCGTGACCAGCGCTCCATCCTCGCCGCGCGTAGGACAGCCGCCCTCGGCTGTCCCAACACTTCATCCGCGTGGACACAGCCGCCCTCGGCTGTCCCGGCACTTCATCCGCGTGGGGACAGCCGCCCCCGGCTGTCCTCGTCGTTAGCGCAAACGTTCGATTGCAGGCTAGGCGCGGTCCCGCCTTCGGGTCAAGCCGGCGCCGCCACCTGCGACCGCCGTGGTCGCAGCACCGGCAGCCCGCCCTCGGTCCCCAGCACCGGCAGCGTCGATGTCGCATCCACCCGCGCGGCGCAGGCCAGATCTTCCTCGAAGCCGAGCGCCCGCAGCGCGCGGGCGTGCGTCGACTCCCGGAACACCCGCTCGGGGTCGCAACGATACCAGTGCCAGAGGTGCAGCGCCGCCCACGCCTCGTCCGTCATCACGACGGCACGGTCCGTCTCATACACACGCTCGACGATCGCCCCCGCCGCCGCGGTGTCTTCCAGGCTGAACGCCGTCCCCCGCTCGCTCCCGGCGCAGACGACCGCGATATCCGTCCGGCGAGCGTCCGCCTCCGCGAGCAGCCGCTCCGCCACCGCCGAGCGGTTCGTCAGCGCAGCCGACACCACGAACGGCGCGGGCGCCGACCGCACGAGCGCGCGCGTGCCGTTCGTCGTGAACAGCACCGCGCGCCTCCCCGCGATGGCCGCGCGCGACAGCTCGGCTGGCGAGTTCCCGTAGTCGAACCCGGCCGGCTGCGTCGACTTCACCTCGCCGCACAGCAGCGCTGCCTGTTCGATCGCGACCTTGCGCGCCTGCTGGATGTTGTCGCTCACGAACACGCGCTCGACGCCCGCGTCGAACATCGCGACGAGCGTCGTCGTGGCGCGCAGCACGTCGACGACGGCGACGGCAGAACCGCCGGGGTCGCGCAGGAGCGCCGGTGTCAGGGCAACGGTGATCCGCATGTAGCGATCGTACGCCCGCCCGGGCGCGCGCGTCGATGCCGGCGCGTCAACTTGACGTGCGCGGCCACGTCAAGCTCGTTCTCGGCGAACCACCGGACGCCACCAGCCAACAGCGGACAGCCACCGGACTACCGCGCCGCGGCGAACGCGTCCCGCGCCGACGCCAGCGTCTGCTCGAAGTCCCGCTGTTGGTGCGCCAGCGAGACGAACATCACCTCGAACTGCGAGGGTGGCAGCCAGACGCCCGCGTCAAGCATCGCGTTGAAGAAGCGACCGTAGCGCTCCGCATCGGCGCGCCGCGCCGTCGCGTAGTCGCGCGGCGTCTCGCTCGCGAAGAACACCGTCACCATCGAGCCGAGCTGCGCCACGGTCACGCCCTCGCACTCGGCCTCGCGCGCTGCCTCGCGCAGTCCCTCGGCGAGCGCGTGCCCCATCAGGTCGAGCCCGCGGTACACGCCGTCGTTCGCGAGAATCCGCAGCGTCACGATCCCCGCCGCCATCGCCAGCGGGTTCCCGGAGAGCGTGCCAGCCTGGTACACCGGCCCGCTGGGCGCCACCATCGCCATCACGTCCGCGCGGCCGCCGTACGCGCCGACCGGCAGGCCGCCGCCGATCACCTTGCCCATGCACGTGACGTCCGGCAGCACGCCGTAGTACATCTGCGCGCCGCCCGGCGCGAGCCGGAAGCCCGTGATCACCTCATCGAAGATCAGGAGCGCGCCCGCACGTTGGGTCGCCGCGCGCAGGTGCTGCAGGTAGCCGGGCTGCGGCGGCACGAGCCCCATGTTCGCCGCCACCGGCTCGACGATGACGGCCGCGATCGCGCCGCCGTGCGCGTCGAACGCCGCATCGACCGCCGCCGTATCGTTGTACGGGAGCACGATCGTCTCGGCGGTGAACGACGCCGGCACGCCGGCACTGTCCGGCAGCCCGAGCGTCGCCACGCCCGACCCCGCCTTCGCCAGCAGCCCGTCGGCGTGGCCGTGGTAGCAGCCTTCGAACTTGACGATCTTGTCGCGGCCGGTGAACGCACGCGCCAGCCGCACCGCCGACATCGTCGCCTCCGTGCCGCTGTTCACGAACCGCACGCGCTCGACCGACGGCACCATGCCACACACCAGCCGGGCGAGCTCGACCTCGAGCTCCGTGGTCGCGCCGTAGCTCGTGCCGCGCTCCGCCGCCCGCTGGATGATCTCGACGACCGACGGATGCGCGTGCCCGAGGATCAGCGGCCCCCACGAGCCCACGTAGTCGACGTACTCGTTGCCGTCGACGTCCCACAGCCGTGACCCGCGCCCGTAGGCGACGATCCGCGGCTCGCCGCCGACGGCGCGGAAGGCGCGCACCGGCGAATCGACGCCGCCGGGAAGGAGCTGCTCCGCCGCCTGCTGGATCTGCGCCGACCGCTCGCGCTTGCTCACGCGCGCCAGTCTACGGGCGGGGCCCCGCTGACGCGCGCTGCGGCGCCAAAATCTGGGTAAAGCCGGACGGGCCGGGACACCGGCGCCGTGCGAGGCGCCTGCTATGCGTCCTCGAGCGGGACGATCACGCTCGCGTGCGATGCGTTCACCAGCACGAACGGCGCGCGCTCGAACTCGTGCGCCGCCGGCGTGCCATCGAGCCCGCGCAGCTCCGTGTCCGTCAGCAGCATGTAGCGCTCGCCGGAAACCGCGTTCCGCAGCGAGTCCGACAGCCGCACCCCCGGCGGGTGCGCGTGGTCGCCCTCGATGATGCCCGACGGCGTCACCACGCGGACGCGCGTCCGCTTCATCTCCAGCCGGTCGAGCGTCGGCGTCAGCGTCTCGTTCATGCGCGGGCCTCCCTCTCCATCGCCTCGCCGAGCAGCCCCGCCGCGGCGAGATGCGAGCGGTCGTTCAGCAGAATCAACGTCGGCGCCGGGCCCCGCATATCGACGACCGAGATCGCCGCGACCTCGTGCCGCAGCCGCCGGAAGCGCGCCAGCGGCAGGTCGAGCGCGCGACACAGCAGGGAGAGGACCACGAAGTTGTGCGTCACGACAACGACCGTCGACTCGGTATGCGCCTCTGCAATGCGGTCGACGGCCGCCCCCGCCCGCTCCTGCACCTCGCGGAGCGACTCGCCGCCCGGGATCCGCGCTTCCGCGCCGTCTTCGCCCAGCCACAGGCGCAGGAAGTCTGGGTAGCGCTCGCGCAGCTCCCCGCTGGTCAGGTGCTCCAGCTCGCCGACGTCCATCTCGATCAGCCCCGGCTCAACGAGAACCGCGCGGCCGCAGGCGGCGCCGACCGCCCTCGCCGTATCGAGCGCGCGCGAAAGCGGGCTGCTGTAGACGGCGTCCGGCGCGTACCGCGCGACGGCCGCTGCCACCGCCTCCGCCTGCTGCCGGCCGGGCTCGTTCAGCGGCACGTCCGCCCGCCCGAGCGTCACCCGACCCCGGTTGTGCTCCGTCTCGCCGTGCCGCACCAGCACCAGCCGCATCTCAGTTGCCACATCCTCCGCTGCCGCGACGAGCGAGCATGCCAGCCGCAGCCGATCTGCCGCGTGACGTCGGCTCTCGGTCGTCCGTCACGACGCGAACCGTCCGCGCGCCCGCCACGCCTGCCGCGCCGGCGATGTCTCCGCCAGCACCAGCGCCGTGCGGTGGATCCGCACCGGGGCCGGCAGCCCCAGCGCCGCCACCACCTGCTCCGGACGGCCGGAGCCGCTGTTGTCGTTCTTGAGCCGCATCCACAATCGCAGGCCGCCGTCCGCCGTCGCGCCCTCGACCCGCATATCCGCCACGAGGGCGCGGATGTCGTACGACCGCACCTCGTCCTCGCGCCGGTGCTCCCACGGGACCGCCTCGGCCGCGAGGAATGCCGCCACGGCGCCCCGGGCCCGCTCGATCAGATCGCTGCCCTCGCCCGCCGCCGATCGCGGCGGTTCGATGTTCGATGTTGGGTGCGCGTCCCCTCCATCGTCCATCCTCCATCCTCGATCCTCGCCATCATCACGCGCCGCGGGCGCGCCCACGTCCACCACGTACTCGGCGAACAGCACCGCCGCCTGCAGCGCCGGCAGCGAGAGCGCCACTTCCTGCACCGAACGCACCTCCACCCCCGCCGGCAGCTGCGCCGAGACCGTTTGCAGGAACGCGCGCGGCGTCATCCGCTCCGCGAGGAACACGTCCATCAGCTCCGCCTCGCTCGTCGTCCCCACGGCCAGTGGCGCGGCCAGCGAGATCTGCGCATGCGGCGAGAAGCCCTCGCTGTAGGCGATCGGCACGTCCGCGCGGCGCAGGACGCGCTCCCAGAACCGCATGAGGTCGAGGTGCGTGATGTACTGCAGCTCCGACCCACGCGTAAACGTCACCCGCAGACGCTGGACCTTCATGCGGCGCGTGGAAGCAGCGCGCCTGTGCCGGTTGCCGACGCTGTCATTCTGAGCGAAGCGAAGAATCTTGCTGCATCTGCCGCCGATGCCCGGCTCCGTGCACGCGGTCCGTCATGCTTCGTGACTGTCTGCATCGTCTTTTGTCCGCGTCGCCCTTCGCCTGCTGGTCTGACCACAACGCGCCCTCTTCGGCCATCGACTCCGCGCACCGCGGCATCGCCATGATCCTGCTGCGCGCGCGTCGAATTCCTGTCGCGTCAACGGCGTCTATCCGGCCGCCGCGACGTGCTCCATGCGCCGCCGACGAAGTTCCGACGGCGGGCCGGGGTTCCTCTGGCCGTTCTGCACCGATTTGGTTGCCTCCCCGGACTCACCCCGCCCGCGCGATCTCCACCGACTCGATCTTCACGCCCTTCATCTCCGATACCGTCAGCCGGTAGCCGTTTTCCGCCACCGTCTCGCCGACGCGCGGGATGTGTCCCAGCCGGTCGAGCACGAACCCCGCCACCGTCTCGTAGTCGCCCTCCGGCAGCGCGATGCCCAGCTCCTCGCGCAGGTCGTACAGGCTCATACCGCCGTCCACCCGCGTCTGCCCCGTCGGCAGGTGCTCGTACTCCTCCGACGGCTGCCCCAGCTCGTCGACGACGCGCCCCACCATCTCCTCGAGCAGCAGCTCCAGCGTGACGACGCCCGCCACGCCGCCGTACTCGTCGACGACGATCGCCATCTGCTGCCGCTCGTCCTGCATCTGCCAGAAGAGCGTGCTCACCAGCTTCGTCTCCGGCACGAAGAACGCCGGCCGCAGCAGCTCCGTGATCGGCGACGAGTCCGTCACGCGCGACTCCGCCTCTGCCTTCAGCACGTCCTTGATCGAGACGATGCCGACGACATTGTCGACCGTCTCCTCGTACACCGGGAACCGCGAGTGCGGCGACTGCCGGAACGTCTCGTAGAACTCGCCGAGCGTCTCGGACTTCTCGAGCCAGACGACCTCCGTGCGCGGGATCATGATCTCGTTCACCCGCCGGTCGTGGAAATGGAACACGCGGTCGAGCAGCTCCGCCTCGCCCTCGCCGACGGCGCCCTCCTCGGCGCCGATGTCGATCAGCATCCGCAGTTCCGCTTCCGTCACCGTGTGCGTCTCGCCGCCGCGGGAGAACAGGTTCGGGAACAGCGCCAGCGCCCGGATCACCGGCGACAGCACGCGCACGATCGCCTGCATCGGGATCGCCGCCGCCATCGCCAGCCGCTCCGGCGAGCGCGCCGCGATGACCTTCGGCGTATACTCGCCGAACTCCGTTGCGATCAACGGGACGACGACCAGCGAGAACAGGAAGCCCCAGCGCCCGAACGCGTCGACCGCGATCACCGTCCCGGCCGTCGACACCAGGAAGATCGAGAGGTTCTGCGCGATGACGATCGCGCCGAAGTAGCGCTCCTGGGCGGCCTTCAGGCGCTCGAGCGCTTGCGCCGACCGGCTCCCCGCCCCGGCCGCCGCCCGCACCCGGATCCGGCTCGACGCCACGACGGCGATCTCGATCGCGTTCACCAGCGCATACCCCACCAGCCCGCCGACGAACAACGCGACGGCGAGCGGGGTCGGCAGGTTGAGCGAGGCGCCGGCTTCGAGGAGCGTCGGCCGGAAGGCCAGTGCGGGGAGATCGAGCATGCGGGGCGCGCGGACTCGGCGCGCGCCGTCCGGGGCCCACTCGGCCCCACGCCCGATTCTAGCCAATTCCACACCGGGCGCGCGGCCGCTAGCATGCCGCCAACGGCCAGCAGCCCACAGCCAGGAGCACCGCATGGTCTTCCGCCGCGCCGGTGACCAGGACCGCGACGAGGTCGTCGAAGAGGACGAAGACGGCCTCAACATCATCAGCGACGACGACGAGGACGACGTCGAGCCCGATGACGACCTCTTCGCCCCCGGCGACCTCTGCTGGGCATGCCAGGAGCGCGAGGCCCGCGTCGGCTTCGACCCCTCCTGCCACGGCACCTACGACGGCGAGGCGCAGGCCCTCTGCTACGAGTGCCTCGCCGACGCGCTGCAGAAGGCGTACGCCGGCATCGACGGCATCGCCGCCGTCGTCGAGCCGTTCGGCGAGCACAAGTTCCACCTCTACTACCGCCTCGACGAGATGCCTGCGTATCAGTTCCCGCGCGACGATATCGAGGCGCTCTCGTGGCTCCTCCTGACCATCGGCGACGGCTGCGCCGAGTGCGGCGAGCAGAGCCACTTCGCCTGGCTCTCGCGCGAGTTCGTCGACCCTGAGCTGCCCGAGGACCCGGACCGTCCCGTCTTCCGCAACCTCGACGGCGATATCCCGCATCTCTGCGGCACGCACACCGCCGCACGCCTGCTCGAGGCCTACCGCACGCTCCGCCTGCCCGTGATGACCGTCGAGGTGCCGCGCAGCGCGATGGGCGTGCTCATGCCGTCGGGGGAGTAGCGGCGTGGCACTCATCCTCGAACGCGCGTACATCGATGAGATGATCCAGCACGCGCGCGACGACGCGCCGAACGAAGCCTGCGGGATCATCGCCGGCGAGGGCGGCCGCGCCCGTAAGCTCTACCGCGCGATCAACGCCGAGGCCTCGCCCTACCGCTACAGCGTCGACGCGAAGGACCTGTTGCGCATCTACCGCGACGCCGACGAGCACGGCTGGGACTTCCTCGCCATCTACCACTCCCACACCCACACCGAGGCGTACCCCTCCCCCACCGACATCCGCCTCGCCGCCTGGCCCGACGCCTACTACGTCCTCGTCTCCCTCATGGACCCGAGCGCCCCCGTCGTCCGCGCCTTCCGCATCCTCGACGGCAACGTCACCGAAGAACCGATCGAGGTGTCAGATGTTTGATGTTTGATGTTTGATGTTCGATGTTTGATGTTCGATGTTTGATGTTCGATGTTTGATGTTTGATGTTCGATGTTTGATGTTTGATGTTTGATGTTCGATGTTCGATGTTTGATGTACGATGTTCGAAGCTACGCGCTGAGCCCTGACAGCTGACGAGCCGAACCATGAACAAGCAACACCTCGACTTCTGCTCCAGCGACGAATGGGCCGACGCCCTCCGCAAATGGATCGTCCCCCAGGCCCTCGAAGGCGTTGACCTCGGCGATGACGCCCTCGAGGTCGGCCCCGGCCCCGGCCGCACCACCGACCTCATCCGCACGATGGTCCCGAAGCTCACCGCCGTCGAGGTCGACCCATCTCTCGCCGCACCGCTGCGCGAGCGCATGGCCGGCACGAACGTCGAGGTCATCGAGGCGGACGCGACCGACCTCCCGTTCCCCGACGCGCGCTTCACCGGCGCCGTGTCGTTCATCATGCTCCACCACGTCCCGACGCCTGAAGCGCAGGACCGCCTCTTCGCCGAGGTCGCGCGCGTCCTCAAGCCCGGCGCGACGTTCGCCGGCGTCGACAGCCTCGACTCCGCCGACTTCCGCGCGATGCATGAGGACGACATCTGCGTCATCGTCCCACCCGAGACGCTCGCCGCCCGCCTGCAGGCCGCCGGCTTCAGCGACGTCAACGTCACCACGAACCCCTACGTGATGCAGTTCCGCGCCCGTCGCTGACCCGAAGCCGGCTGCGCCTCATCCACTGGACCGAGCGCGGGCTTCAGCCCGTGCGGATACGGCGAGCGTTGCAGCGATGTCGCACGGCCCGGCATGGCAATGCACCCCATCTGGACACGAGCGCATCCCGCATCGCCGGCCACAGCGAACAGGCCCGCCGTGCGGGCCTGTTCGTCCGTATGCGCGTCCGCGGGCCATGCGGGCTTACGCCAGCGGCTCGTCCCCCGCCAGCCGGCAGATCCGCTCACTGTTCGCGAGGAAGCTCGTGCCGGTGATCCGCGCCGTGGCCGTGCGGCCATCGCCGAAGTGCACCACGACATCCCGCAGCCCCTCGGAGAAGTACATCGATGCGACCGCCCCCGGCCGGTCGAGCGACCGCACCAGCGCCGTCCAGCCACCCTCGAGCGTCGGCGCCACCTCGGCCAGCCCACCCGTCACCCGCCGCCCCGCCGGCGTGAAGATCGTCGCCTGCACCGTCGGCCGCCGGAGGCCCGGCAGCGCCACCGGCAGGTTGAAGTCGACCCGCGGCTGCACCGGCGGCAATGGGCGTACGCGCTCGACGCGCGCATACGGTGTCGCGGCGACCGGCCTGCTGTCCCGGGCGGGCATCATCGCGGGGCTCCAATTGTGGCGGCCGTTGGCGGGACTCTGAGGTGCCCGCATCCTAGGCCAGTATCGGTTGCGTCCGGATACACACGTGTTAAGTCGGCATTACACGAATATGAACAGTCGGGGGACCGCCGGATTTCTTACCGTGACGCACGGGCCACGCGACGGAGCCTGGGCTGCAGGCCGCGGGCCAGACGACGTAACGCCCCTCCGTACGTGGCTCGGGGCGTCGCGCGCAGGGCGGGACGAGCCCGCGATTCGGCCAGCGTGGCCGCTGGCGCCCGCGCCGGACGACCGCTACGCGGTTGGCATCGGGAACGTCTTCGCGAACAGCGCCCAGAACTCCTCGTCGGACATCGGCGCGCCGAACTCGACCCACTCCTCGTCGGTCAGGTTCGCGCGTCCGTCCAGGAACACGGTCGCATCGACGCCGACGGGATAGCGCAGCCGCGGCGCGTCCGTCGAGACCGCATGCTCAATGGCCTCGGCGACCGTGCGCGGGTGCTGGCCCGCCGCGGCGCCGGCGGCGTAGATCCCCGCGATCCGGCGCTCCACCGCCGCGTACGGCGACGCCGGGTCACCGCTGAGCGCCCCTATCGCCTTGCCGATGATCGGCGTGTTGAACAGCCCCGGCTCGATGATCGCCACGCGGATCCCGAACGCCCGCACCTCGATCGCCAGACCTTCGCTGATCGCCTCCAGCGCGTGCTTCGAGCCGCAGTACAGGGTCTGCCCGAACGCGCCGATCCGGCCGGCCACTGAGCTCACGTTCACGATCGTGCCGGACCGCCGCTCGCGCATCCCCGGCAACACGGCCCGTATCAGCCGCAGCGGCCCGAACACGTTCGTATCGAAGATCCGCCGCGTCTCCTCATCAGTCGTCAACTCGAGCGGCCGCAGCTCGCCGAGGCCAGCGTTGTTCACCAGCACGTCGATCCGTCCCTCCGCCTCGAGGATCGCCGCGACGCAGCGGTCCACCGACGCCTGGTCGGTAACGTCGAGCTGCGCGACCTCGATCGTGGCGCCGGCCGCCTTCGCCGCCTCCTCGAGCGCGGCGGCGCCGACCTGCGGGTTGCGCATCGTCGCATAGACGCGATAGCCGCGCTCCGCCATCAGCCGCGCCGTCTCGAAGCCGATGCCGGTGCTGCAACCGGTGATGAGGGTGACGAGCGCCATCGGTCTGCTCCTTGTGTTGGACGATAGAGGTCTGATGTCAGAGGTCAGAGTTCGGATCGCATCCCGTCTGACATCCGACCTCTGACCTCTTTGCTACCTGCCCGGGCGCGCTACAGCCATCCCATCTCGCGCTCGATCGCGGCGAGTTCCGGCGGCACGCGGTGCACGCGCGGCTCTTCCGTCAGCGCCGTCTCCGGGTCCTTCAGTCCGTGCCCGGTGATCACACAGACGACCGTCTCGCCCCGGAAGGCGTGCGCCTCCGTCGCCGCCGTCTTCAGCACGCCCGCCACGCAGGCGGCCGACGCCGGCTCGCAGAAGATGCCCTCCTCGGCCGCCAGCCGCCGCCACGCCGCCAGGATCTCGTCGTCCGTCACCGCGCTGATGCTGCCGCCCGACTCGTCGCGCGCGGCGATCGCCGTCTTCCACGATGCCGGGTTGCCGATGCGGATCGCCGACGCCACCGTCTGCGGCTGCGCGACCGGCGCCCCCTCCACGAGCGGCGCCGCGCCCGCCGCCTGGAAGCCCAGCAGGCGCGGACGCCGGCTCGTCCGCTCGGCCCGGTGGTACTCGACAAAGCCGCGCCAGTACGCCGTGATGTTCCCGGCGTTGCCGACCGGCAGCGCGAGCACCTGCGGTGCGTCGCCGAGCGCGTCGGCGATCTCGAACGCCGCGGTCTTCTGCCCCTCGATGCGGTGCGGGTTCACCGAGTTCACGAGCACGATCGGGTGCTTCGACGTGATCTCCCGCGCCAGGCGGAGCGCGTCGTCGAAGTTCCCCTGCACGGCGATGATCTCAGCGCCGTGCACGACGCTCTGCGCCAGCTTTCCGCGCGCGATGTTGCCGTCCGGCACGATCACGTAGACGCCGAGCCCGTAGCGGCCGGCGTACGCCGCCGCCGAGGCGCTCGTGTTGCCCGTCGAGGCGCACAGGATCGCCTTTGCGCCCGCCTCCATCGCCTTCGCCACGGCGACCACCATGCCGCGGTCCTTGAAGGACCCGGTCGGGTTGCAGCTCTCAAGCTTGAAGTACAGCGCCTCACACCCGAGCTCGCGCTCGATGCTCGTGGAGCGCACGAGCGGCGTATCGCCCTCGCCGAGGGAGATGCGCGGCGTGGCGTCCGTCAGCGGCAGCCGGTCGGCGTAGCGCGCGAGCACGCCCGGCCGCCGGGCGTCGCCCGCCTCGAGACCCGCCAGCGCCGTCATTCGTCGTCGACCTTGAGCTGGTTCGCGAATGTGCGCAGCTCCTTCGCCTGCCGCTCCAGCTCCTCCGCTTCGCGCCGCCGCATGCGCTCCAGCAGCTGGTTCATCTTCAGCAGCTGCTCGTTCAGCATCCGCCGGTAGTCGAGCGTCGACGCGTGCACATGGTCGACACGGGACTCCTGCGCGCGCAGCCGCACATCGACGTGCGCCGTCACGTCTTCCTCGCGCTCCACACGCGTCTGCAAGTCGGCGATCTGCTCCTCCGCGCGCGAGGTGCGGTCCTCGAGCCGCTGTCGCTCCGCCCGCAGCAACTCCACGCGCTCCTGCAGCAGCGGCAGCACTCGCAGCTCCTCCGACTCCTGGTGCAGCTCGGCCTCCAACCGCGCGGCGATCTCATGCGCCAGCCGCGCCCGCTCCGCGAGCACGTCGTCCTCCCGCCGCAGCGCCCGGATCGCCGCCTCGATGTCGCCATGCGTCTGCTCGATGCGTGTGATCGCGTCCAGCGAGCGCGCCGCCTTCGTCTCCAGCGCGTCGAGCCGCTGCCCGACCGACTGCCCCTGGACGTGCGTGCGCCCGATCTCCTCCTGCACGCGCCGCACGTTCTCATCGAGCGCCGACTGCCGCTCGTGCAGCAGCTCCGCCCGCCGCTCCAGGTCCTGTGTGCGCCGGTAGAGGTCGTTCTTCTCCGCCTGGTCGCGCGTGCGCTCCTCGCCGAGTGTGCGCTCGAGCATCTCGAACTTGGTGTCGATCAGCACCTCGGTGTCCTGGATGCGGTCCAGCAGGCCGGCCAGCTGTCGCACCTGCTCGGCCATCTGCGGCAGGCCCACCACCTTCGCGCCGAACTCGCGCAGCCGGCCCTCCATGTCCCGCAGCTTCTCGTTCAGGTCGGCGATCGCCGCCTGGACCTGGTCGCCCTGCTGGTACAGCTTCGCGAGGTGCGACTTCGACTGCACCATTTCGTTCTGCAGCCATGACAGCGCATCGTGCGCGGAGCGCGCCTCGCTGTTCGGGTCCATCGTCGTCATCGTCGCGTCCTCAACGCCCTCACCACCAGTGGCCTCAGCGCTTGCGCGCCGCCCGATGTTGCGTCCGGCGGCCGCGCCGGCAGTCGCAGCGCCCTCGCCTCCGCGACCCTGCTCACGGCCGCACCCGCAGCATCGTCTCGACGGCGTCCACCCCTTCGAGCGCCCGCATGCCATCGAGCGCCCGCCGCAGGTCCGCCTCCGGTGCCTCGTGCGTCATCATCACCAGTTCCGCCGTCCCGTCCCCCTCCAGCTCGCGCTGGATCACCGACGCGATGCTGATCCGGGCATCCGCCAGCACCCCGGCGATGCGCGCCAGCACGCCCGGCTGGTCCGCCACACGCAGCCGCAGGTAGTACCGCGAGCGCACGTCGTCGATCGGCACCACCCGCAGGCCCGCCTCGCGCCGGAACGAGTGCGGCCAGTAGACGCTGTTGCTGATCGACACCGCCGCGTCGAGCGCGTCCGCGACGACCGCCGATGTCGTCGGCAGCGACCCCGCGCCCGGGCCCTGGAAGAGCACCCGGCTCATCAGGTCGCCCTCGATCTCCACCGCATTCAGCACACCGTCGACGTTCGCCAGCAGCGCGTCCTGCGGCACCAGCGTCGGGTGGACGCGCAGCTCGACGGCGCCGTCGCGCTTCCGCGCGATCGCCAGCAGCTTGATGGCGTACCCCAGCTCGCGCGCATAGGCGAAGTCCCGCTCCGCGAGCTTCGTGATCCCCTCGCGGTACACGTGCTCCGGGTGCACGTCCATGTGGAACGCCAGCGTCGCCAGGATCGAGAGCTTGTACGAGGCGTCGATGCCCTCGACGTCGTTCGTCGGGTCGGACTCGGCGTACCCCAGCCGCTGGGCATCGGCCAGCACCTCGTCGAACGAGCCGACCCCGCGCGACATTGCGGTCAGGATGTAGTTCGTCGTGCCGTTGATAATCGCGGTGACGGAAAGGATGTCGTTCGCCAGCAGGTCGCGCTTCAGCGGGGCGATGATCGGGATGCCGCCGCCGACGCTCGCCTCGTACAGCAGGTCGACGTTGCGCTGCCGCGCGGTCGCCAGCAGCTCCGCACCGTGCTTCGCCATCACCTCTTTGTTCGCCGTGACGACGAACTTCCCCGCCTGCAGCGCCTCGAGCAGGTAGCCGTACGCCGGCTGCTCGCCCCCCATCACCTCGATCACCATCTCGACGCCCGGGTCCTCCAGGATCTCGCGGACGTTCGTCGTGATCAGCGCCGGGTCGACCGCGACGTCGCGCGGCTTCTTCGGGTCGCGCACGAGCACCCGCCGGATCTCGAGCGGGTAGCCGATCTGCCGCGCGTACACCGCCGCCTTCTCCTGGAGGATGCGCGCGACCCCGGCCCCGACCACGCCGAGGCCGAGCAGGCCGATGCCGATCGACCGCCGCTCACTGCCCATTGCCGGGCACGACGGGCTGCTGGGGCACCGACGGCGTGCTCCCGCCGGCGGCCGCCGTCGCCGCGGGCGCCGTCTCGCCCGCCGCGGGCGTCCCCTCCGCCACCGGCGTCTGGTCGCCCGGTGGTGTGGCTCGCGGCGTCCCGGCCGCCGCCGTCAGCTGTGCGTACGCCGTCGCCTGCGCCTGCTGCTGTTGCTGCTGCTGTTGCTGCCGCTGCCGGATCCGCGGCTGCAGCTCCTCGGACAGGGCCAGCAGCGCATCGCTCTGCGACTTCGTATCCCACTTGTCGATGATCTTGTTGTGCGCCTGCAGGTCGTCCTTGGTCTGCTGCAACCACTCCGCCAACTTCTGCGACGCCAGTTGTCCCTTCTGAGACTCCTGCACCGGCTGGTCCGACCGGTCGACCACGCGCACGATGTAGAAGGGCCCGTTGTCGCTCGTCGAGAGCGGGTCACTCACCTGCCCGACGGGCGCGGTGAAGGCGTAGTCGTCGTACGCCTTGGGGAAGGTCGTGCCCTTCGGCGCGTAGTCGTGGACGCCGCCCGTCGTCTGGACGTCCGATTCCTTCGAGACCTCCTTCGCGACCGCCGCGAAGTCCTCGCCGGCCTTGATGCGGTCCGCCGCCTTCTGGGCGTCGTCCTTCGTCGTGGTCTGGATCACCTCGAGCTTCGCCTGCTGCACCGCCAGCGGCAGCTCCGCCTTGAACTTCTCGGTGATCTTGTCGTCGAGCACCTCCGCCTTCATCATGCGCCGGTACTCGTCCTCGTGTAAGCCCGACGTGTCGAGCGTGCGCCGGAACGCGTCGGCGAACACGCGCGCGTCCGCGTCCTGCGTCACGCCGATCTGGTCGCGCAGGTGCTTCGTCACCTCGTCGTCGCTCGCCGTGATCCCGAGGCGTGGCTCCGCCTGCGTCACCTTCGTCAGCTCGTCGACCAGCTTGTTGTACGCGTCGCGCGGCAACTGCGCGATCGCGTTCTGCGACTGTTGGTAGCGCACGTTCTGGAAATACTCGTACCCCATCCGGCGCTTCATCGCGGTGTACGAGACCTTTGCGCCGTCGACCTCGAGCACCGTCCGCCCGCGCGGGCGCACCACCGAATACCAGTACCCGAACAGCACCAGCCCGAACACGAACGCCAGTATCGCCACGACGCCGCCGATGATCAGCAGGCGCGTGCGCTGCTCGTCGTCGAGCGCCAGCCACCCGCCTGGCCGCCGGCGCAGCGCCGAATCAGGCGCGCGGCCACGCGCCGCCTGGGGCGCCGCCGCCGTCCCGCGCGCCTTCGCGCGCCCCGCCGCCTCTCCCGGCTTCCGCTGCGTCGTCATTGGGCGGCCCCCGGCCTCGCCGTCCGGCGCGCGGCAGCCACACCCCGGCGCCGGTATCGACGCGCCGGAGTTGCGCCGTCACGCGCGCGCACGAGCCGCCCGCCGCCCCATGCCGGGCGCGCGCTCATATCCACTCCACCTGTCGCCGCTGGAGGAAACATGGGCTACCCGCCCGAGGGGAACACGTGGTCGGCGGTGTATGGCATCAGCGCCAGCTGGCGCGCCCGCTTGATCGCCAACGTCAGCTTTCGCTGGTGACGCGCGCACGTCCCCGTCTTCCGGCGTGGTTCGATCTTCCCGCGCTCCGAGACGTAGCGGCGCAGCTTCCCCGGCTCCTTGTAGTCGATATGGTCGACCTTATCGACGCAGAAGGCGCACACCTTCCGTTTGCCGAACCGGCCCCGGCCACCGCCGCCGCGCCGTGGTGGCGCGGAAGGCCGCTCCTCGGACCGGCCCTCCGGCCGGGACGGCGCGCTCGTGGCCGTGGCCTGCGCCGCCGGAGCGTTGCGTTCGCTCTCCGTTACATCCGTCGTCAATGTCGCGCCTCCATCATGCTTACTCCTCGTGTTCGGACCTTCATCGCCTCGTGCCCCTGTCAGCCCATCGGCTCGTCGGCCAGTCAGTCAGTCCCCATTCGGCTTCCCGGAGGGCGCTGGCCAACTGCTGCGCTGACAGGCCGGCCGCCTTGTTCGTTCACTCGAAGGGGAGGTCATCCGGGTCCACGGAACCCGCCACAGCGGGCGGCCCACCCGCGTCATCGAACCGCTCCGTGCGCGCCCCGCCGCCCCCGCTCCCCAGAAACAGCACCGACTGCGCGACCACCTCCGTGCGGAAGTGCTTCTGTCCGTCCTGCCCCTCCCACGAACGCGTCTGCAGCCGTCCTTCCACGTACACCTGCCGCCCCTTCTGCAGGAACTGGCTGCACTGCTCCGCCAGCTTCTCCCAGGCGACGATGTTGAACCAGTCCGTCTCCTCGTGCCGCTCCCCGCTCGGGTCGGTGTACGTCCGGTTCGACGCCACCGAGAACGTCGCGACAGCCTTCCCGTTCGCCGTGTAGCGCATCTCCGGGTCCCGCCCGACGTTCCCGATGAGCATCACCTTGTTCAGCCCGGCCATCTCCGACCTCCTGCCGCTTGCATCCGGTCCCACCGGCCGCCGCCAGCCTCCGGCGCCGAACACCACAGAACCGCTTCTATACCTCTATCGTCCCCCGTCGATGATCGCGCCGGACGCCGCACCTCACGACCAATGACGCATGACCAACCGCAGACCCTACGCCTCATCCTTCCGCACCAGCAGGTGCCGCAGGATCTCCTCCGAGATCGCGAACCCGCTCTCCAGCTCGTGCGCCCGCTGCGGGTCGAGCCGGATCTGGGTGATTACGTAGTTACCCTCGGTGTGCCGGCCGATCTGGTACGCGAGCCGTCGGCGGCCCCAGTGCCGCACCTCCTCCACCTCGCCGCCGCGCGCCGCAACCGCACCCGTCACCCGCTCGATCGCCTGCGGCACATCCTCCTCGGCGATGTCCGGGCTCAGCACGACGACCAGCTCATACTCCCGCACGACGACCTCCTCAGGCCTGATCCCGCGACGCGCCCCCACAGGCACACCGCGATACGATCTCATTCCGCCAGCACCCGCGGAGCTTCCGCTCCACCGGTTGATCCACCCGCGGGCGGCGCCACCGCGCGGCGCCGTGCGCGACGCAGCCACTCGCCCCAAACAAAACGCCCGCGCCTTCCATACCCATGGAGGGCGGGCGGACCGCAACATCCGCAACGCGCGAGCGCGCCGAAAAGTATAGGTTCGCCCCATTCGTCAAGTCAACGACGCCGCGACTGCAGCGCCCGGGCCGGCACACCGTTGCTGAAGGTAGCCGCGTCGTCCGGCGCGCCGGTCGCAACCGTCGCCGCGACACCCTGGCGAGAGGTTGGTGAGAACTCAGCCCTTACCCTCCCCGCACTGGAGCCAGCCATGTTGCCTGCCGTCGTCCGACGCATCTGCGCCCTCGCCGCCGCCATCGCGACGGTCGCCGCGCTCTCGACGTGGCCGCCGCCGCGCGCCGCCACCCGCGCCGACGCCGCCGCCCGCGCCGAGCGCGACTTCGCCTGCCGCAACCGGTTCGAGCTCGTCCCCGCCGCTTCCGCCGGCACCCTCGACGCGCTCTACGGCGTGGCCGGCGCCAGCGCCGACGACGTCTGGGCCGTCGGATCGAGCGAAGGTCCGGGCAGGCCCCTGCGCGCCCTGATCGAGCACTGGGACGGCACCGCCTGGTCGGTCACGCCCTCGCCGGCGCCGCCCAGCCCGAGCATCCTCTTCTCCGTCGCCGCCATCGCGCCCGACGACGCGTGGGCCGTCGGCACGCAGGTCGTGCCCGGCAACGTCACGCAGACGCTCGCCATGCACTGGGACGGCGCCGCCTGGTCGATCGTGCCGACGCCGAACACCGGCTTCGTCAACAACTTCATCTACTCGGTCGCCGCCGCCGCACCGGACGACGTCTGGGCCGTCGGCACCACTGCATCGTCATCGCGAGCCCTCGCCCTGCGCTGGGACGGCGTCGCATGGTCGATCGTCACCACGCCCGACACCGGCGCAGGGACGCGCGCCATTCTCAGCGACGTCGCCGTGGTCGGGCCGGACGACATCTGGGCCGTCGGCACGGTCATCGACAACAACACGACCGCGCGGACGCTCGTGGAGCACTGGGACGGCGCCGCGTGGAGCATCGTGCCGAGCCCATCCGGCGCCGGCACCTCGAGCCAGCTCTACGCCCTCGCCGCGCGCAACGGGCACGACATCCTCGCCGTCGGCTTCAGCGGCACCGGCGCCACCACCCACACCCTCGCCGAGCGCTGGGACGGCCGTGCCTGGACGATCGTCGAGAGCGACGACGCCGCATCAACCGGCGCCAACATCCTCCGCGACGTCGCCCTCGTCACGAACAACGACGCCTGGGCCGTCGGCTACACGCAGTCCGCGACCGGCGTGCGGACTGCGGTCGTCGAGCGCTGGGACGGCCACCGCTGGCGCCTCGCCCGCAGCCCGCAGTCGGGCGCACCGGGCACATTCCTGAACGCCGCCGGCGTGGCCGGCCATCGCACCGTTTGGGCCGTCGGCGGCACCGAGAGCGTGACCGGCCCGCCGTTCACGGCGGCGCCGCTGGCGGAGCGGCGGTGCAAAGGCGCCGCGCCACGCTAGGCCCGCGCCCTCGCGCGAGGCGAGCGAGCCCCGCGCTGAAGGAGCATGGCGGCAGCGAGGTGAAGCACACCGGCGACGGCATCATGGCGTCGTCCGGGAAGGCGTCGTCGGCGCGGGCGTGCGCATCGGCGACCCAGCGCGCGTTCGAGGAGCGCAACGAGCGCGAGCCGAACGCGCGCGTGCGGGTGCGCATCGGCCTGAACGCGGGCGAGCCGGTGGCGGAGGACGGCGACCTGTCCGGGACGGCGGTGCAGCTGGCGGCGCGCATCTGCGCGCGGGCGGAGCCAGGGCAGATCCTGGCGGCGGACGTCGTGCGGGAGCTGGCGGCGGGCAAGCAGTTCCTGTTCGCGGACCACGGGGACGTGGTACTGCGGGGGTTTGAGGACCCGGTACAGGTGTTTGAGGTGGGGTGGCGGGGGTAGGGGGCGTCGCGCCCCACCACGCCTTTTGGGCACCGCGAGCCATTCCTCTTTGCCCGCATCACCTCGCGCGACAGCTCCTTCGCCGAGGCTGTCAAACGCTGCATAGTGATCGCTCTACCACCGGCGACGAATCAAGAAGAACTTGACGTCGCACGGCGCCGCGCATATTGACAGCGCGGGCACGTCCGATCTACGCTAGCCCTAACGTCGCCCGAGTCGCGGCCGCAAAGGTTGCTGAATGGGGACGGAAGTGAGCGCTCCATGTTTCCCCGAGCGCGTCTCTCCTGATGCCATCCCGCCCTCGACGCGACAGCGTGCCTACGTGCGTCTGACGTGCGAATAGGAGGGCTCGATGCTTCTCAAACGATAACCGCCGGCTGGGCCGGACTGGCGGCGCCTCTGCTCGCGCCGCCATCAGCGCAAGCACAACCATCGACCTCAGTGCAGTCGGAAAGGCTGCGAGAAAGGCAACCCAGGATTTGACACCGCTCAAGACGCGGACAGAGCTCGACGCCCAGCGCGCATACATCGAAAAGAAGGTCGCCGAGGGCTTCGACTTCAACCTCATCGTCGCGGACGCGTTCCTCCGCGGGATCCGGGATCTCGGCTACCGGAGCACCGCCACAGCTCTCGATGAGCTCATCGACAATTCCGAGCAAGCTGGGGCGACCAAGGTCACTGTGGCCTTCGCGTACGGACAGTCCGACAAGAAACCCACCCACATTGCCGTCATCGACGACGGACATGGGATGGATCCCGAGATGGTGCGCATGAGTGTCGTGTGGGGCGGCACACACCGCGAAAACGACAGGCGCGGTTTCGGCCGGTACGGCTATGGCCTCCCCAGCGCCTGCGTGAGCCAAGGCCGAAGGTTCACGGTGTACTCGGCAACCGGAGGCGGCAACTTCAGTTCGGTCACCCTTGACGTGGACGACATCGGGGCCGGGAAACTGAACCGAAACGGGCGGGTGGTCGTGCCGGAGGCCGCTGCGGCAGAACTGCCCGCTTGGGTCCAAGAGGAGATCGCCGAGCACTACGGCTCGCTCGATCACGGCACGGTCGTCGTGATCACTAAGCTCGACAGGCTTTCCTGGAAGACCGCCGACGCGTTGGAGCGCAATCTCCTGCACCACTTCGGGCTGACGTACCGCAACTTCCTGCGCGATCTGACGATCGTGGTGAACGGCGTGACCGTCGACCTCATCGACCCGCTGTTTCTCACGCCGGGTGGGAGGCATTACGGCGAAGACGGTGATCGCGCTGAGGCGCTCGACCCGCTCGCGTTCGACGTGCGCGACGCTGACTCCGGGCAGGCACTCGGAACGATCAGGGTGCGCTTCGCATACATGCCGCCGTCGTTCCTGAAGGTGGACGGGAAGCGCGGCAGCACGAACGCGCGCTTCAACATCCGGAAGGAGAACAGCGGCATCATCGTGATGCGCCAGGGGCGGCAGATCGACGTCATCACACGGACGCCGTTCATCACCATCCAGAGCAACGACCGATACTGGGGAGTCGAGGTCGACTTTCCGGCAACCCTCGATGAGGAATTCCGCGTTACGACGTCCAAACAGCAGGTGGTGCTGTCCGACCGAATCTGGGAGCTGTTGAAGCAGCATGGGGTGTTCGCGGCGATTCAGTCATTCCGCGCGCGATATGAGCGCGAAGCCGCGGAGCTGCGGGCGCACGACGCCGAAGAAGCCGCCAAGCGGGCGTCTGAGCAGGCCATGGAAGAGGCGGCGAAGTTCAAGACGAGCAGACCGGGCGGAGACCCGGAAGACCGGCGCCGTCGCGCCGAGGAGGCGTTCGGCCGCGAAGCCGAGCGCCGGGCGGCCGAGTCTGGCGTTCCGCTCGAGATCGTTGAGCGTGAGCTTGAGTCGGAGATCGCCGGGCAGCCGTACAAGCTCGAAGAGGAGTCGCTGCAGGGCGCGCCGTTTTTTCGGCCCGAACAGCGCGGGGGACAGCGTGTCGTACATCTCAACACGGCGCACCGCTTCTACACAGATCTGTACGCCGGTCGCGGCACGACTCCCGAGTTGCGCTCCGCTCTCGAGGTGCTGCTGTTTGTGATCGGCGAGTGTGAGCTCGACGCGAATGACGACCGCCGGCAGTTCTATGAGGGAGAACGCAACGAGTGGTCGATCCGCCTCAACCGCGCCCTTGACCGCCTGAAGACCAAGTCCGGAGCCGAGGATGCGTCGGCGGCCGCAATCGAGTACGCCGAGGCGGCACAGGAGATTGCCGACGTACTGCACTTCTAGCTTTCGCTAGCGCGGCGAGGGAGGCAGCGTCGCTCAATCCGCAAGGAGCGTCCGGAATAGTGCCCGGGTATCGCCGCTTTGCCAACTGCGGTACCCGGGCATTCGTTCGGCGCGTGGAAGTACCCACCGGCGCAACGCAGCGTCCGCGATGTCAGCGGCTTTCGGCGGCATCCCGTTCAAGCGCGTGGCATCGCCCCGCAGGTACTCGCGCCAGTTACTCGCCATAGGCAGCGCATAGACCTCACGGCACACGCCATGCCGCAAGAGATCGCCCTTCAGCCCCACCTGGTCAAGTGCCTCGCGGATAACCCGTATCCGCCAATTCGGCCCATCCCCATATTGGTGCCCATTTGCATACCGGTGTCCATCAAGTGCGAGCAGCTCGCGCATCTGCGAAAAGAGATTCTCCGGAATGTGGAAATGCCCCCAGCCGTTCGTCTCGCCGATCCGGTAAAGTGTGAGCATATTCGGCAGCCGGACACGATTATACAACGACGATCGTCCCAAAGCCGAGGTAACAGTGATTAGCGCGAGGCGCGCGGATTTTGACTCACCACTGATGCCGCCGACACTACGGCCATACTTCCTCGTAAAGCTTCTCACGATCTCTCGAGATCCCATAAGAGATACGACAAGCTTCCCACCAAGCAGCTGGTTGTACGGCGGAACAGAACCAGCAACGAATGCGTCCATGACGCTAACGAGCCTTCGACGACGCTGGTCAGTCGTCCAGCCTATCCACTCGTCTCTGACCCTGAGATTGAAGACCGGGTCGCCAAGAGCGAACAATCCGATAAGTTTGCCGTTTTGATCGTCAGTCACTAAGTACCGAATTCGGCGGCCATATCCGCGTGAAACGGGAACGGACCACAGCGTCGTCGCCAGCCGAAACAAATCCGATTCTGGCGTGTCTGCATGAACTTCTACGAGCCTCGGCGAGATGCTCTCCGGGTCGATCTCATGGCCTGTCGCGAAGCGATCGATCAGCGCCGAAGCTTTCCGGGCCAAAGACCGGTACTCCTCGTCAAGCACAGATGCGCGCTGCACTGAGTGCAGTTGCCGCACGCGATCTTTTGAAAGGGCTTCGCTGCCTGGTCGGTTCTCGGTCGGGCCAAGGCTTAACCCAAGTACGGCAAGATGTTGGCGTACCTCTCGTCGAAGCCTGGCAGCCCGCGCCGCGCGCTCTGCGACGGCCGCGTCGTCCGGATGAACTTCGGTTGCCGCCATCATCGGGAATCCTTTCCGAGCCAGAGCGCCTAACGTGTTTACCGTACACGATACCGTGCACGGTGTCAACGGCGTCGCTTGTGCGGATCGTTCCGTCGCTTTGCTTCATCCGCGAGGTACGCGCCCACTGCGCGTCGCGTCGTGACCCAGTTCCGGCCTATCTTCGACGCTCGGAGGTCGCCGCGCTCCGCTAGTCGCCGAAGATGGGCCGCGCTTAAACCCGTTACCGCTGCCGCGTCGGCGAGCGAGATAAGGGCATCCGGATCTGTCTGCTTCCCGGATTCCTGGCGCCGCTGCGTTAAACCCATCGGCAAGCCACCGCTGCCACGCGCCACTGCTTAGGCATCCACCAAAAGATACAGCTCCTGCTGCCGAGATGTCCTGGGCGGCTATGCGTTCGGTGCTCGGGTAGCGCACGTTATGACGAGACGATGCTTCGAGACGGTTCCCGCGCCCTGCTACCCTGTACCGAGCACCGGGAGGTGACATTACCGATGCCGTCCATCCGCATCGACTCGCTCCTGCCCCGCGTCCAGAAGGCCGCCCGCTACACGGGGGGCGAGTGGAACGCCGTCCGCAAGGACTGGGACGCCTGCGACGTGCGCGTCGCCTTCGCCTACCCCGACCTGTACGACATCGGCATGTCGAACCTGGGGCTGGGCATCCTCTACGACATCGTCAACCGCCGCGAGGGCATGCTCGCGGAGCGCGTCTTCGCCCCCTGGTCCGACATGGAGGCCCTCATGCGCGCCGAGGGCGTGCCCCTCTGGAGCCTCGAGTCGCGCCGCCCCCTCGCCGAGTTCGACATCATCGGCTTCTCGCTCTCGTACGAGGGCACGTACACGAACATCCTCAACATGCTCGACCTCGCGGGCCTGCCGGTGCTCGCGGCCGAGCGCGACGAGCGCCACCCGCTCGTCATCTGCGGCGGCTCCGGCGCGCTGAACCCGGACGCGCTCGCGGACTTCGTCGACGTCTTCGTGCTCGGCGACGGCGAGGAGACGATCGTCGACATCGTCGACTTCGTGCGCGAGTGGAAGCGGCAGGGCGGCGGCCCGCGCGACGAGATGTTGCGCCGCCTGCAGAAGATCTGGGGCATCTATGTCCCGCGCTTCTACGAGCCGCGCTACCACCCGGACGGCACCGTCGCCGCGGTCGAGCCGGTCGAGGACTGGCTGCCGCCGCGCGTGACGAAGCGCTTCGTGCAGCAGCTGCCGCCACCGCTGACGAAGCCGATCGTGCCGTTCCTGCAGACGGTGCACGACCGGATGGCGATCGAGATCCAGCGCGGCTGCACGCAGGGCTGCCGCTTCTGCCAGGCGGGGATCATCTACCGCCCGCGGCTCGAGCGCTCGCCGGAGGAGGTCGTCGCCGCGGCGAAGGAGCTGCGCGCGAACACCGGCTACGACGAGCTCTCGCTGGTGTCGCTGAGCACGACGGACCACTCGCGAATCGTCGAAATCGTCGATGGCCTGCGCGGCGCCTTCGGCAACACGATCGCGATCTCGTTGCCGTCGATGCGCGTCGACAGCTTCTCGGTGCGCATCTCGGAGGCCGTCGCGGCGCGCGGCAAGCACAGCATCACCTTCGCGCCGGAGGCCGGTACCGAGCGCCTCCGCATGACGATCAACAAGATCGTCACCGACGAGGACCTGTTCCGCGCGGTGGATAACGCGTTCTCGAAGGGCTGGACGAACGTGAAGATGTACTTCATGGTCGGCCAGCCGACGGAGACGCACGAGGACATCGAGGGGATCGTCGCGCTGGCGAAGCGCGTGCGCGAGATCGGGCGCTCGTACCACGGCGGCCGTGCGCGCGTGCGCGTCAGCACATCGAACTTCATCCCGAAGGCGCACACGCCGTTCCAGTGGGCCGTGCAGGAGCAGCCGGAGGTGCTGCGCGCGCGGCACCTGTACCTGCGCGACGCGCTGAAGAAGGCCGGCGTGCAGTTCACGTGGGAGGACCCGGAGCACAGCCTGCTCGAGGCCGTGCTCTCGCGCGGCGACCGCCGGCTCGGGAAGGCGATCCATGCCGCCTGGCGAGGCGGCGCGCGCTTCGATGCCTGGCACGAGCACTACGACTGGTCGCGCTGGCTGCGCGCGTTCGACGAGACGGGGCTCGACCTGGCGTTCTACGCCTACCGCCCGCCCGACCTCTGGGGGAAGTTCCCGTGGTCGCACATCAACATCGGCGTCACCGAGAGCTACCTGCGCGCCGAGTGGCTGCGCACGCTGAAGCACGAGACGACGCCGGACTGCCACAAGCAGCCGTGCAACGTCTGCGGCGTGCAGAACCAGAACGCGGAGGACTGCCTCAACCGGCTCGACCTGCGCCTGGCGGCGAAGGGGAAGGCGCCGGTCGCGCGCGAAGGGCTGATCCGGCCGATCGAGATGTTCTCGCTCGTCTAGCTACAGCAGCGTTCGAAAGCCCGCCTGCGCGAAGTGGCGGTCGTGCGTCGCGACTTCGGTGATGTCGAGCTGGCGGCAGATGATCATGGACATGCAGTCCGTGAGGCTGTAGCCCTTGTCGGGCCGGGCCTTGTAGAGCTCGAAGCCGGCATCGAAGAGCTCCGGCGTCTGGCGCACGATCGTGAGATCGCGTTCGCTCCGAAGTCGTTCAACGAACGCGATCGCTGCCTCACGCGCACGCCGACCTCGTCCCGCGACGTAGGCGAGCAGTTCAACGAACCCGGCGTCCGACGTGACAATGTCCGACATGGCAACGTCAGCGCTGAGAGGCAGCGCCTTCTCGGCTAAGTGATCGCTCTCTACAACGAGCGCGATGTAGTACGACGTGTCAGCGAAGATGCGCGGCACTACGGCTCTTGCTTGGGAGCGCCGTAGAGGTAGTGGTCGAGGTTGGTCGCGCCGTCGGCCGGGAAGTGCGCAAGTTCCTCCGGCGGGATGGTCTTTCTCAGCTCGACGACCCACTCCCAGAACGGCTGATCCGGCTTGCGCTTGGGGATGCGCGGAGCACGCGTCGCGCGGGGGGCGCGGCGCTGGGGGACGGCTCGTTTCGTGGGCTTCCGTACGGCCATGGCGGATGCAGTATAGCCACGGTGCTGCCGCCGCCCCTCAGCCGTGCCGACCGCAAGCCTCACCTCACGAGTACCACCATTCGCACCGCGTGGGCACGCGAGGGATCAGCCCAGCTCGTGCACGACGCGCCGCCGCGCGGCGAACGACACTGCTTCTCTGTATCCCGCCAGACGCGCCGCCGCGACCAGCGCGTCGAAGCTCTCGCCCACCCGCTCGGGGGTGTGGGCATCCGACGCCAGCGTGATCGCGAGGCCGGCGCCGTGCGCACGCGCCAGCAGCGCCGGCGCCGGATACATCTCGCGGCACGGCTTGTTGAGGCCGTTGCTGTTCAGCTCCACGGCGACGTCCGCCTTCGCCGCCGCCTCGACGATCGTCCGGTGCAGCGGCGTCTCGTCCGCCGGCCGGTGGCCGAGCACCTTCGGCAGGTCCGGGTGCGCGATCACGTCCGCGAGGCCGCTCGCCGCCAGCTCGGCGACGAGCGCGCCGTAGTCCGCCCAGGCCTGCGCGACATCGCGCCGTTCCCATTCTGCGGCGAACTCGCCGCTGTCGAAGCCCCAGGCACCGATGTAGTGCACAGAACCGACAACGATGTCCCAGTCGTACGGCGCGAGGAACGCGCGCAGCGTCTCCTCGCGCCCGCGCAGCCAGTCCAGTTCGATGCCCAGCCACACCGGCAGCCCGTCGCGCTTGGCGTCTTCGACCAGCCTCACGTACTCCGCGACCGCGATCGTCGCGTGGTCCTGCCAGTAGCGCTGCGCGAGCGCGGCCAGCTCTGGACTGGGGTCGTCGTCCCACCAGCCGTACAGCGCGCGGTACGCCTCCTCGAACCGGAACAGATGCTCCGTCACGCAGATGCCGTCGAGGCCGCGCTCGCGCGCGACGGCGACGTAGCGCTCGAGCCGCTCGCGCGTCAGCGGTGGCGCCGCGCCGTGCGGCTGCAGGTGGGTGTGCGAGTCGATCATCGCGCGCGCCGCCGGCGAGACGCCGCGTCGCTCGACGCTCGCGGCTGGCTGCTGGGTCGAGCGCGACCGCGCGACCGCGGCTTCGCCGCGCGTACATGCGAAGCGGGCCGTCCGGCCTGCAGCGTCAAGCGCCCAGCCGCGCCAACGGCCGCCAGCACATCTTCGAGTTCGAGCAGCGGCCACATCCCCCGCATCAGCGCGACCACGCGCTCGGCGCCCTCCTCGGCCAGCTCCGGCGTCAGCGAGGGCGCCGCGGACGAGTGGTGCAGCCGCGTCCACGCGGGCGTCCACTCCTCGAGCTCGTACTCCGGGCCGACGGCGGCCGCCACCTCGTCCGCGCGCGCCGCGAGCGCGGCGGCGCAGGCGTAGTTCCGCTCGCGGTCCGGCGTCTCAAAGTGCAGGCCGACCTCGAGGCGCTGCGTCTTGCGCTGCACCCAGACCTCGAAGTGGACGCCGGGGTCGCCGCGATAGTACTGCGCGTAGCCGAAGCGCTGCCGCATCGTCATACCGTCGAGCCGCGGCCCGAGGCGGGCGCGCACGCCCTCGTGCACGAGCGCGAGGAAGTCGCGGATGCGTAGCGAGGCGGGGTCGCGCTGGCTGCGGCGGGCGGTCGGCATGGCGTCGGGAGGGTAGCGAGGGCGACCGTCGCGGTCGAGGCCCTCGCCGACCATGCGCCGGGCGCGGGTACAGTGTGAGGGTGACGTCGGCCCGTCGCATCGAGCCAGTACAAGGCATGCCGTCCGGCACGGCCGCGCCCGCGTTCGTTGACCGCATGCGCCCGGCGGTGCGCGCGCTCGCGCCCGCGCTTGTCGCCATCCGGCGCGACCTCCACCAGCACGCCGAGCTCTCGACGCAGGAGCAGCGCACGCAGGCGGTGATCCTCGACCGGCTCAAGGCGCTCGCGCTCGACGACGTGCGCGCCGTCGCCGACACCGGAGCGACGGCGCTCGTCCGCGGCGGACGCCCCGGCCCGAACCTCCTCTGGCGCGCCGACATCGATGCGTTGCCGATCGTCGAGGAGACGGGGCTGCCGTTCGCCAGCACGACGAAGGCGATGCACGCCTGCGCGCACGACGGCCACGTCGCCATCGCGCTGGGCATCGCGGAAGCGCTCGCTGCGCGACGCGCGGCGCTCGCAGGCACGGTGCGCTTCGCCTTCCAGCCCGCCGAGGAGCACGTCGGCGGCGCGAAGCGCATGGTCGATGCCGGCATCATGGACGACCCCCGCGTCGACCACGCATACGGCCTCCACATCTGGGCTGGCAACCGGCTCGGCGAGGTGCTCGTCGCGCCCGGCGCGATCATGGCCGCTGCCACGCACTTCCGCATCATCATCCGCGGCCGCGGCGGGCACGCCGCCTCGCCGCACCAGGCCGTCGACCCGATCGTCACCGCCGCGCATGCGGTCGTCGCGCTGCAGACGATCGTCTCGCGCTCGGTGGACCCGCACCAGACGACGCTGCTGACGATCGGCCGCATCCATGGCGGCGAGCGCGGCAACATCATCCCGGACGAGGTGATGATGTCCGGCACGATCCGCACGTTCGATGACGCCGTGCTCGCGCGCGTGCTCAAGCGCGCCGAGGAGATCCTGCGCGGGGTCACCGCGGCGTTCGGCGCCGACTACCGCTTCGACACGTCGACGCTGCCCGCCGTCGTCAACGACCCGGAGCAGGCGGCGCTCGTCGCCGGCGTCGCCGCCGGGCTCGTCGGCCCCGAGAACGTCGGCGAGACGCGCGTCATGGGCGCGGACGACGTCGCCTACTTCCTCCAGCGCGCGCCCGGCGTCTTCTTCCTGCTCGGCGCCGCGCCCGCCGGCCGCGAGCACGTGGCCCCGCACCACAGCCCCCGCTTCGACTTCGACGAGGCGTGCCTGCCGCTCGGCGTCGAGCTGGCGCTGCGGATCGTCGAAGCGGTCTCCGGCTCGTCGCTGTAGCGGGGCGACGTCAGCGCCCGCGCCTCGGAGTTCTGAGCACCGCCGCTCTTCGCGGCGGCAGCCTGTCATTCCGAGCGCGGCGAGGAATCTCGCCGCGTCGCCGCAGCCTGTCTCAACCGTAGCCGGCCGTCGCCCCGATGGCACTGCGAGCACTGCCGCGTGGCCGCCTTTCGTGCCGCCGAGACCGCCGTCCGACGGTTCGGATCTGATAGAATATTGAAGCGAGCCCGGCCCGGTCCGGGCCATTTTTCGGGAGGGCCAGAGCGCCCCGGCGCCCGGGCCCTTGTCGATCGCCGGACACCCCTCAGGCGCCTGCGGGACGCGCGGCGCGAGACCAGGACAAAAGGCACAACATGGTACGACAACGCGTCGAGGACGAGATGCCGCGGGCGAAGCGCGGGAAGCAGGACGCCTCCTACACCGCCTCCGACATCCAGGTCCTCGAGGGGCTGGAGGCTGTCCGCCGCCGCCCCGGCATGTACATCGGCACGACGGACCAGCGCGGCCTCCACCACCTCGTCTACGAGATCGTCGACAACTCCGTCGATGAGGCGATGGCCGGCTTCTGCTCGCGCATCGAGATCACCATCGAGGCGAACAACTGGGTGACGGTGCGCGACAACGGCCGCGGCATCCCCGTCGACAAGCACAAGACCACCGGCAAGTCCGCGCTCGAGACGATCATGACGGTGCTGCACGCCGGCGGGAAGTTCGGCGGCGGCGCCTACAAGGTCTCCGGCGGCCTCCACGGCGTCGGCGCCAGCGTCGTCAACGCGCTCGCCCGCAAGATGTGGGTCGAGGTGCGGCGCGACGGCAAGGTCTACCGCCAGGAGTACGAGCGCGGCACGCCGAAGGGCGGGCTCAAGTCCACGCCCGACCCCAAGCAGAAGGCCACTGGCACGACGACCGCCTGGCTCGCCGACGACGAGATCTTCGACTCGATCGACTACGACTACGACGTGCTCCTCCAGCGCTTCCGCGAGATGGCCTACCTCACGAAGGGGATCTGGATCCGCTTCGAGGACAAGCGCGAGGGACGCGAGCGCGAGATGAACTTCTGCTTCGAGGGCGGCGTCGCGTCGTTCGTGAAGCACGTCAACAAGGGCCGCAACACGCTCTCGCCGCGCCCGATCTACATCGAGAAGACCGTCGACACGACGCAGGTCGAATGCGCGATCCAGTACAACGACGGCTTCTCGACGGCGGAGTTCTCGTTCGCGAACACGATTAACACGATCGACGGCGGCGCCCATCTCACCGGCCTGCGCGGCGCCATCACCAGCGTCCTCAACAGCTACGCGCGCAAGAACAAGTTCCTCAAGGACGACGATGCCAACCTCTCGGGCGAGGACACCCGCGAGGGCCTTGTCGCCGTCATCAGCGTGAAGCTGCCGGACCCGCAGTTCGAGGGCCAGACGAAGACGCGCCTCGGCAACGCGCCCGTCGAGTCCCACGTCAAGAGCGCGGTCACCGAAGGGCTGATGCAGTACCTCGAGGAGCACCCGTCCGACGGGCGGCGCATCATCGAGAAGGGCATCATGGCCGCCCGCGCGCGCGAGGCCGCCCGCAAGGCACGCGACCTCGTCGTCCGCAAGGGCCTGCTCGACGGCACGATGCTGCCCGGCAAGCTCGCCGACTGCTCCGAGCGCGACCCGTACCAGTGCGAGCTGTACCTCGTCGAGGGCATCAGCGCCGGCGGCACCGCCAAGACCGGGCGCGACCGCCGCTTCCAGGCGATCTTGCCGCTGCGCGGCAAAATCCTCAACGTCGAGAAGGCGCGCATGGAGAAGATGCTGGCGCACGAGGAGATCCGCGCCCTGATCACCGCCCTCGGCACCGGCTTCGGGGACCAGATCACACTCGACAAGCTCCGCTACCGGCGGATCATCATCATGGCCGATGCGGACGTCGACGGCGCCCACATCCGCACGCTGCTGCTGACGTTCTTCTTCCGCTACATGCGCGGCATCATCGAGGAGGGCTGCCTCTACCTCGCGCAGCCGCCGCTGTACCGCATCCAGGTCGGCCGGCAGCACACGTGGATCTACTCCGACCAGGAACGCGACGCATTCCTGGCGAAGCTCAAGGACGGCCAGAAGGCGCAGATCCAGCGCTACAAGGGCCTCGGCGAGATGAACCCCGAGCAGCTCTGGGAGACGACGATGGACCCGGAGAAGCGCACGCTCCTGCGCGTCAGCATCGAGGACGCAATGAAGGCGGAGGAGATCTTCTCGACGCTCATGGGCGATGAAGTCGCCCCGCGCAAGAAGTGGATCCAGGGCCACGCCACGCAGGTCCAGAACCTCGATATCTAGCATCGCTCTCGGCTCCCGAGATGCCGTCTGAAGCGGCGAGCAGGTCTAGCGGCATGCCGGAAGAACAGAACCCATGGCTCGCCGGCACGCGGATGGACGCGCGCATGTCCGCGGACGCCTACGACGCGCGTTATGAGGCCGCCGCTGCCGCCGGCAAGGACGTGCACGGCGAGGCGAATTTCGTCGAGTCGTACGGCGTGCGCTCGGTGCTTGATGCCGGCTGCGGCACCGGCCGTGTCGGACGCGAGCTCGCGCGCCGTGGGCTCGACGTCGTCGGCGTCGACCTCGATGACACGCTGCTCATCAACGCCCAGCGCAAGGCGCCCGAAGTCCTCTGGCACCTGGCGGACCTCGCGACGATCGACCTGGGGCGCACGTTCGAGTGCGTCGTCGCCGCCGGCAACGTCATGATCTTCCTGACGCCGGGCTCCGAGCAGGATGTGATCTCGAACATCGCGCGTCACCTGTCGCCCGGCGGCCTGCTGATCGCAGGCTTCCAGCTCACGACGCCACGGATGTCGCTCGAGCGCTACGACGAGCTCTGCGCGAACGCCGGCCTCGCGCTCAGCGAGCGCTTCGCAACATGGGACAGAGCCGCATGGCGCCCCGGCGGGGACTACGCCGTCTCGGTGCACCGCCGCCCGCTCTAGCGTCGCGCCCGTCAGCGGCGCGTTACTGCGTACGCCACGGCTTGGCGCGAGCTGCGGGGCGTGGAACCTCGCCAGCCCGAGCGTCGCCGCGGGGTCCAGGCGGACCAGACATCGGAGCCGCGCTGCTCGCCGTCTATGCTGGCAAGACTGTTGACCGCCGACCGTCGACTTTCGGCCCCCCACGCCCCGTGGTACACATGCCCCGTCACGCCAACTCGCCCCGAACAGGATCCCGTGGACGTCCTCTTCGCCGCCGTCGAGATGAGCCCGCTCGCGAAGGTCGGCGGCCTCGGCGATGTCGCCGGCTCCCTCCCGCGCGCGCTGCGCGAGCGCGGCGCCGACGTGCGCGTCGCCATGCCGATGCACGGCGCCATCGAGCGCACGACGCTGCGGCCGACGCACCTGCTGCAGGGCGTGAAGGTGCCGTGGCCGGGTGGCGACGAGCGCGTCGACGTCTGGCAGGCCGAGGTCCGCGGCGTGCCGGTGTACCTGCTCGAGAACGAGCGCTACTTCCGCCGCCCGGACGTCTACGGCTACGACGACGACACGCAGCGCTTCCTCTTCTTTAGCGATGCGCTGCTCGCCTGCGCGCCCCACCTCGGCTTCCGCCCGCAGGCCGTCCACGCGCAGGACTGGCACACCGGCTTTCTGTTGACGCGCCTCGCCGCCGCCGGCGACGCCCACGTCTGGGCCGAGGCCGGGCGGGTCTTCACGATCCACAACCTTGCGCTGCAGGGGAAGATCGACGACGGCTTCGCGCGCCACTTCGGCATCGGCGAGGCGCAGCTCACGCCTCCCGAGCACCTCCCGCGCGAGATGGCGCTCAGCGGCATGGCGCAGGGGGTCATCCACGCCGACCGCATCAACACCGTCAGCAACACCTACGCGAAGGAGATCCTCACGCCCGAGTACGGCGCCGGCCTCGACCCGCTGCTCCGCGCCCGCGGCGAGCGCCTCTCCGGCATCGTCAACGGCATCGACTACGACGAGTTCAACCCGAAGACCGACCCGGCGATCGCCTGCAACTACGACGCGGACTCGCTCGACGACCGCGCGGAGGACAAGCGCGCGCTGCAGGAGCGCGCCGGCCTGCCGCAGCGCGCCGGCGCGATGCTGTTCGGCGCGGTGACGCGCCTCTTCGCCCAGAAGGGCATCGACCTCGTGCCGCCGGCGTTCGAGTCGCTGCTCGCGCAGCGCGACGTCCAGCTCGTCGTGCTCGGCACGGGCGACCCGCAGGTGGAAGCGGAGCTGACGCGCCTGCAGGAGCGCTTCCCGACAAAGGTGCGCGTCTGGCTCGCGTTCGACCCGCCGCTCGGCCAGCAGATCTACGCCGGCTGCGACGCCTTCCTCATGCCCTCGCGCTACGAGCCGTGCGGCCTCGGTCAGCTGATCGCGCTGCGCTACGGCGCCGTCCCCGTCGTCCGCCGCACCGGCGGCCTCGCCGACACCGTGCAGGACGCCGACCTGCCGCTGCGCTCCGGCACCGGCTTCGTCTTCGCGCAGGCCAACGCGCACGACCTCGAGCACGCCGGCGAGCGCGCGCTCGCCGCCTTCGAGCAACGCGACGCCTGGCGCGCGCTCCAGCAGCGCGGCATGCGCCAGGACTGGTCGTGGGGCCGCGCCGCCGGCCAGTACCTCGCCCTCTACGAGGAGGCCGCGCGCGACCGCGCCGACGAGCGCGAGCGGGCGCGCCGCGCGCGGGAGGCGGCGAAGTGATGCCCGTCCCCTTGCATGTACATCAGCCGAAGGGGGAGGGAGGAGGCCCGACGGAGGAAGACCGACCTCCATCGTCCATCGTCCATCGTCCATCGTCGTTCGCGGCTGGCGGCACGGCGCCATGAACGCCGCCTACGCCGGCATCGACCTCGGCGGCACGAAGATCCTCGCGCTCATCGCCGATGACGCGGGCCATGTGCTCGGCGACGCGCGCATCGCCACGCTGGCGAAGCAGGGGCCGGAGGCGGTGATCGCGCAGATCGTGGCGGCCGTCGGCGACGCCGCCCGCGAGGCCGGCATCGAGGTGCGCTCGCTCGCGGCGTTGGGCGTCTCCGCGCCCGGCCCGATCGACGCCGGCGCCGGCGTCATCACCGACCCGCCGAACCTGCCCGGCTGGCACAACGTCCCGCTCGCCCGCATCCTGCACGAGCGCCTCGGCGCCCCCGCCTACCTCGAGAATGACGCCAACTGCCAGGGCGTTGCCGAGCACCAGTTCGGAGCGGGGCGCGGGCTGCGGCACATGATCTTCGTGACGATCAGCACGGGCATCGGCGGGGGGATCATCATCGACAGTGAGCTGTACGCGGGCACCTCCGGCGCGGCCGGTGAGGTCGGCCACATGCCCGTCGACATCGACGGCCGCCGGACGTGTGGGGCGGGACACCCCGGCTGCCTCGAGGCGTACGCCTCGGGCACGGCCATCGCCGCGATCGCCCGCGAGGAGATCGCCGCCGGCGGCTTGCCGCGCACGGCGCGCATCGCCGAGCGCGAGCCGCCGCTCTCGGCGGAGACGGTGTACCGCGCGGCGATGGAAGGCGAGGCGCAGGCGATGGCGATCATCCATTCGGCCGGGCGCTACCTGGGCATGGGGCTCGCCAGCCTGGTCAACATCTTTAACCCGCAGGCCATCATTCTCGGCGGTGGGCTGGTTAATATGGGTGAAGCCATCCTCGGGCCGGCGGTCGAGACGGCGCGCACGCGCTCATTCGGCCAGTCGTTCCAGGATGTCCGCATCGTCGAGGGCGAGCTGGGGGACCGGGCGGGGGCGCTCGGGGCGATCGCAATCGCTCGTGGCCGGGCCGGGCGGCCGCGCAATACGCGCCCGTAACGTCCTTAGGCCACCCGTAAGGGCGGCCGATACTGTTGGGGAGCGAACCTGCTGTCGGGGGAGCTCACGGAGGGGAAGTGGGGTACATGGACGTCCGCAGGCTCGCATCGAAGCTGACGGGGTCGCGCGCGCACACGTTCGAGCTGTGCGCGATCGTCTTCCTGTGGCAGGGCGCCGTCGGTATCTACCTGCTCTCGCTCGTCCAGCAGTACCTGCCGCAGGAGCTGCGCACCGGCCCCGCCTGGCCCGGATACGCGATGGCCGCCTACGGCACCGCGAAGTTCCTCTGGAACCCGGCCGCCGGCTGGGTCGCCGACCGCATCGGCCGCCGCCTGATGATGGTCATCGGCATGGCGCTCAGCGTGCCGGTCCTCGCCGGCATGATGGAGAGCGGCGACGAGCGCACCTTCCTCGCGTTGTCCGCCGTCCTCGGCATCGGCGCGGCGACCATGTGGCCCGCCTTCATGGCGCACGTCGGCGACTCCACGCCGCACGCGCGCCGCACACGCACGATGACCACGCTGAACCTCGCGCAGATGGCGGGCCTCGGCGCCGGCACGGCGGCCGGCGTCGTCATGGTGGATTACGTCACCTACGGCGCGGCGTTCTGGATGTGCATCGGCTTCAGCTCGCTCGCGCTGCTCTTCGTGCTGCGCAGCGTGCCGCCGCGCGAGCGTGAGACACACGAGGTGGTCGCTGTTCCCGTTGCGCACGAGCCGTCGCGCCGGCACGAAAGGGGCTGGACGCCGTCGGTCGCGATGCTGGGCGTCATCGTGCTGTTCCTCACGCTCGGCACGAGCATGCACACGCCGATGATCGGCGCCTACACGCACGACGTGTTGCGCGTGAAGATGTCGCACATGGCGCTCTTCTTCCCGCTGCCAGCGGCCGCCGCCGCCATCTTCATGTGGAAGATGCGGCGCTCACTCGACGCCTACGGCCGGCACGTGCCGCTGATCGGCGGCCTCTTCGTCGCCGCGCTCTCGATCTTCGCACTGACGCTGACGCGCAACCCCTTCATCGCGGTGAACCTCGTCGTCCTCGCTGGCGTCGCCTATGCGATCAGCATGCCGGCGTGGGGCGCCGCCGCGCTCGACGCGACGGACGCCGGGAGCCGCGGCCTCTGGCTCGGCGCGCTGAGCGCCGTCCAGGGGATGGGCGTCGCGGGCGGGCAGGCGCTCGGCGGCGTGATCGGCGGCATCTGGGGCCCGCTTGCCCCGTTCAAGATCGCCGCACTCATGCTCACGATCGCGCTCGCGCTGATCATCGGGCACTTCGCGTCACAGCGGCGGCGGGAAGCGCCGGAGCGCGCCTTCGCGCCGGTGCGCGCGCGGTAGGCGCGCTTCGCGGCGAGGCCCCACCGGCACGCAGGCCGCTCGAAGCCGGCCGACAGGTGCGGGTGCGTCAGCGCGACGCGGCGTCCGGTAACTCGACCTTCTGCAGCGTCAGCGACGCGGTCGGCTCTCCCGACGCATCGATCGTGCGCGAGCCGCGCACGCGCCGCCACGTCCACGAGCCGTCGGCGTCCTCGAGGCGTACAACGACATCGATCTCGCCCGTCCAGCCGACAGCGAAGTAGCGCATGATCAACGGGCGGTCATCGGCGTGGATGACATCGAACACCAGCCGGCCGAGATAGCGCTCGGGCGGGAAGCCGCTCACCTCTCGCGACGTGTCACTGACGGATGTGATGCGTCCCCGCCGCACCACGCATGAAACGGACGCCGCACCAGCGATCATGGCGACAACCTCTGTGTGCCCGCCACCCCGTCGGGCCGTTCGCAAGGACGACGTGTCACGGCGATTCTAGCACCGTCGCGACAGCGCCCGCGACAGTCCCACTCCGCTATCCTGCCGTCGATGGGTCGCCGCCTCGCCCGTACCCTCGCCGCCGCCGCCATCGGCCTGCCGCTCGCGGCCGGACTCACGGGCTGCGGGCTCGTCGGCAGCTCCGGGCCGACGAAGACGCCGACCTCGACGCCCACCGAGACGGCGACATCGACGCCGACGAAGACGAACACGCCGTTGCCGACGAACACGCCGACGACGACGCCGACGCCACTGCCGACGGATACGCCAACGCCGCCCCGCATCTCGCTATCGAGCGACACCATCCCGCAGGGCCGGACCGCCGTCGTGCGCATCGGCGCCGGCACTGCCGCCGACGCGCTCGCGCAGTTCGCCGGGCGCAAGTACGGGATGCTCCACACCGGCGGCATGTTCTGGACCGTGATCGGCGCCGGCTTCGGCGACGCGCCGGGCGACGCCACCGTCACCGTCACGCTGTTCGACGCCGGCGGCTCGGTGCGCGAGACGCTATCGGTCCCCGCGACCATCGCGCACACCGACTTCCCGGTCGAGTACCTCGAAGTGCCGACATCCGGCCCGAACGGCCTGCGACCGCCCGATGACGTGCAGCGCGAGCTGAACATCCGCGCCCAGGTCTACGCGCAGTTCACGCCGCAGCAGTACTGGTCCGGGCCATTCGTCCTGCCCGTCAACGCGCCGATCAGCACCGCCTTCGGCACGGCCCGCAGTTACAACGGCGGCCCGCCGAGCCTCAACCACAGCGGCACCGACTTCGCCGCCGACCTCGGCACGCCCGTGCTCGCCGCCGCCGCCGGCCGCGTCGCCTTCGCCGGCGAGCTGACGACGCGCGGCACGTCCGTGATCATCGACCACGGCGACGGCGTGTTCACCGCGTACCACCATCTCTCGCGCATCGACGTCGCCGAAGGGCAGATGGTGGCGCAGGGCCAGGTGATCGCCGCCGTCGGCATGACGGGGCTCGCGACGGGCCCGCACCTGCACTGGGAGCTCGTCGTCAACGGCGTGAATGTCGACCCGGTGTATTGGACCTATGCCGGCGTCGCGCCCTGAGCGGCGTATCCCTCATGGATTGACCCCCGGCCTGCCCGGCTTCGGCGCACCCCAGCGTTGACACATGCGGACCCCCGTGGTAGGTTAGTGTCAGAGTGACACTAAGTCGCCCGCAGTCCCCCGAGGAGGCCCGAATGGCCCTCGCGACCATCTCCCCGCCCACCGAAGAGCAGAAGCAGCGCATCGCGCTCAAGGGCATCGCCTGCGAGAGCGACAGCATCGCCACAGTGCCGCTGGCCGAGGAGCGCGCCTTCGCGCAGTGGCAGCAGGACATCCCGCGCGAGTACTGGGCGCTCGGGGCGGAGGAGCTGCGGGCGCGCATCGCGTCGGCCCGCCAGAAGCTCGGCACGCGGCTCGTCGTCCTCGGCCACCACTACCAGCGCGAGGACATCATCCAGTTCGCCGACTTCCGGGGCGACAGCTTCAAGCTGGCCCGCTGGGCGGCCGAGCGCCCGGAGTCCGAGTACATCGTCTTCTGCGGTGTCCACTTCATGGCCGAAGCGGCCGACATCCTCAGCGCGCCGCACCAGAAGGTGATGCTGCCGAACATGGCCGCCGGCTGCTCGATGGCCGACATGGCCGACCCCGACGACGTCTACAGCGCCTGGGCGGAGCTCGAGGAGCTGGGCATCGCGCAGGACACGCTCCCGATCACCTATATGAACAGCGCCGCCTCACTGAAGGCGTTTGTCGGCGAGCACGGCGGCGCCGTCTGCACCAGCTCGAACGCGAAGAAGGTCCTCGCCTGGGCGTTCGAGCAGAAGAAGCGCGTGCTCTTCTTCCCCGACCAGCACCTCGGCCGCAACACCGGCTACGCGATGGGCATCCCGCTCGACGAGATGGTGCTCTGGGGCTGGGCGCGGCCGTACGGTTCGATGGGGGGCCGCACGCTGGAGGAGCTGGAGCGCTCGCGCGTCATCCTCTGGGCCGGCCACTGCTCCGTGCACCAGCGCTTCACGCCGCAGCAGATCGCGGAGGCACGCGCGAAGTACCCGGACATCACCGTCATCGTCCACCCCGAGTGCCGCTGGGAGGCGGTGCAGGCATCGGACCTCAACGGCTCGACGGAGTTCATCGCGAAGACGATCGCTGAGGCGCCAGCCGGCGCGAAGTTCGCCGTCGGCACCGAGATCAACCTCGTCTCGCGCCTGGCGAAGGAGAACCCGGACAAGCTCGTCTTCTGCCTCGACCCGGTCGTCTGCCCCTGCTCGACGATGTACCGCGTCCACCCCGCATACCTGGCGTGGACCGTGGAGTCGCTCGCCGAGGGGCGCGTCGTGAACCAGGTCGTCGTGCCGGAGGACATCGCGGCGCAGGCGCGCGTGGCGCTCGAGCGCATGCTGTCGATTCCGTAGCCAGCCGCCGGGCTCCGGCTCGGAGCGTCGATACCCCCTACTGCGTTTGGCAGCGGATGCTGCTCGTCGCCCGCGCCGCGGCTACCCTGAGGGGGTGAGCCGCCCCGCTGGCCTGTTCGCGCTCGTCCTCGCGATCCTCACGCTCGCCCTCGCCGGCTGTTCCGAAAGCGGCGGCGCTGGCGGCCGCACGCCGGGCGTCCAGACGTCGGTGGCGAAGCCGTCGGGCGGCCCCGGCGTCCTGATCATCGCCAACCAGCAGGGCCTCGTTGAATACCGCCTGAAGGACGGGAGCACGCGGCAGCTCCTCGCCCCGGCGACGCCGTCGACGTTCCTGCTCGACCCCGCGGTCTCGCCCAACGGCAAGCGGCTGGCCTACATCGTCCAGCCGCCGCCGAATACGCAGGGCGGCCGCTACGACGCTGGCTCTGACCTCTGGGTAGCGGACCGCGACGGTTCGAACGCGCGCGAGCTGGTGAAGCACTTCCAGCCGAACCAGCTCATCCGCTTCCCGCAGTGGCAGGACAACGACAACGTCCTCGTCATCGTCCAGGAGATCGGCACTGCCGGCGGTACCACCCGCGTCGACTACCGGCTGACGCGCGTCGACGCGGCCTCTGGCGAGCGGACGCCGGTACGCGACGACGTCCTCGCCTTCGGCGTCTCACCC
>Ga0209172_10001869_pt1 | contig 41087 bp, 27 predicted proteins | sample LarsenN4metaG_FD_184113 | JGI IMG/M metagenome (GOLD analysis project Ga0209172, IMG submission 184113) | Hot spring sediment bacterial and archeal communities from British Columbia, Canada, to study Microbial Dark Matter (Phase II) - Larsen... ... | reverse complement strand
CCCCAGAACCCGCACTTGCAGGGGTTCATGGCCGCCGCGAGCATGAACCGGGCCGGGTAGCACAGCGATGAGGACGCCCGGGAGATGGTGACGAAGCCGTCCTCCAGCGGCTGCCGCAGCACCTCCAGCACGTTCTTCCGAAACTCCGGCAGCTCGTCCAGGAACAGCACCCCGCCGTGCGCCAGGCTCACCTCCCCCGGTCGCGGGTGCGTGCCCCCGCCGATCAGGCCCGCGTCGCTGATGGTGTGATGCGGCGCGCGAAACGGCCGGCTGGCGATCAGCGCCGCACCGGGCGGCAAGGTCCCCGCCACGCTGTGGATCCTGGTGGTCTCGAGCGCCTCCTCCAAACTCAGGTCCGGCAGGATCGTGGGCAGGCGCCGCGCCAACATGGTCTTGCCCGATCCCGGCGGGCCGATCATCAGGACGTTGTGGGCCCCGGCCGCCGCAATCTCCAGCGCCCGCTTGGCGTGCTCCTGGCCCCGGACTTCGGAGAAATCCGCGCTATCCGCGGTGCGCTGTCCGAAGAGACCGCGAGGATCGGCCTCTGCCTGCCGCAGCGCGGCACCATCGCTGAAGAACGCCGTCACCTGGCCCAGCGACTCGGCGCCCAGGATCTCGAGGCTGTCGACCACCCCAGCCTCCGCCAGGTTCTGTACCGGGACGATGAGTCCCTTGGCCCCGGCCTGCTTGGCAGCCAGCGCGATCGAGAGCACTCCACGGACGGGACGGAGACCGCCTTCCAGGCTCAGCTCACCCACGATGACATAGTCGGGGATGGACGGACCGGCGCACGTGCGATCGGGCGGACCGTGAACACCATGCCGCCCGCCCGCCCGTCCGCCCGTCCGCCCGCCCTCGACCTGCCCGGTCGCCGCCAGGATGCCCAGCGCGATCGGCAGATCGAAGGCCGAGCCGTCCTTGCGGATGTCGGCCGGAGCCAGGTTCACGGTAATCCGCTTGAGCGGGAACTCGAACCCCGCATTCGCGATCGCCGCCCCCACCCGTTCGCGGCCTTCCTTCACGGCCCCCTGTGGCAGGCCCACCGTGGCGAACGTGGGCAGGCCGTTGGCGATGTCGGCCTCGACGTCCACCAAGTAGGCGTCAATGCCGAGCACCGCCGCGGAACGAACCCGGGCGAGCATGGGAACCACGGTAGGGCGGAAAGGACGGCACCAGGTAACAGAACCAACGCGGGCCGGTGCGTTTTGTTGCGCGCCGGCCCGCCGCTTCTGGCCCGCCGGTTCCAGACCCCGCGGTGCGGTTAGCTGCGCGGCGGGAACCGCTCCAAGATCCTCCATCACCCTGGCATAGCCCCTGGCGGCGAGCCGGCGCTCCACCGAAGCGCGGACCCGGGAGTCGAAGAAGGGGTTGTGGTCGAGCCGCGGCGATCGCAGCGCTGAGAGCGGTGATGACCAAGAGCCTGACCAACGCGACCGCGTGACGCCTGGCGCGCCGGCGCGTTACTATTGCGCCCCATGTCGTACGCCCTGATGAGCAGCGGCGGCAAGGACTCCACGCTGGCCCTGGACCGCGCACGCCGCCACGGGGTCGACGTCCGGTTTCTCGTCAACCTCTACGACGGCACCACCGGCCGAGTGCGGTTCCACGGCGTACGCCACGAGCTGATCCAGGCCCAGGCCGCGTCCCTGGGACTGGAATGCGTGCAGGCCGGCGCGCAACCGGAGGAGTTCGAAGGCGTCTTCCTCCGCGTCCTGGACGACCTCAAGGCGAGAGGATGCCAGGGGCTGGTCTTCGGCAACATCCATCTGGAGGACGTGCGCGGGTGGTATGAGCGGCGGGTCCACGGGAAGGGCCTGGCACACCTGGAGCCTCTGTGGGGTGAGCCGGCGATCGAGTTGCTCCACGAGGTGGTCGAGCGCGGCTACCGGGCCCTCGTCGTGGGCGTGGACCTCAACCAACCCGCGGCGGGTTTCCTGGGGCGCGAGCTGGACGCGGACCTGCTCACGGAGATCGGCATTACCGACGGGCTGGACGCGGCCGGTGAGCGCGGCGAATACCACACCTTCGTCTACGACGGCCCCTCGTTCGCGTATCCTCTGCTCATCCAGCCCGGCGAGTCGGTGGACTTCGACGGCCACCGGTTCCTGGATCTCACGCTGGCGCCGGCGCACTGACGTTTTCCATTCTCCGTTCTCCGTGGTCCGTGATGCGCAGGACCGCCGTACGCGGCTCCGGGGGGGTCAGGGCGGGGGCGGGGGCGGGAACGGACAACGGATAACTGTCACCGGACAACGCCGCTCATGAAATGGCGCACCCTGCTGCTCCTCGCCCTGTCCCAGTGCCTGGCCATGGGCCTGTGGTTCTCGGCGACGGCCGTATCACCAGCTCTGGTCCGCGAGTGGTCCCTGAGCACCGCACAAGCCGCCTGGCTCACCATGGCGGTACAACTGGGGTTCGTGGCCGGCGCGCTGCTGAGCGCGCTGCTCAACCTGCCGGACCTCTGGCCGCCGCGCCTGGTGGTCGCGTTCGGCGCCTTTGTCGGGGCCGGGTTCACGTTTCTCATCCCGGCGCTGGATGCCTCGTTTGCCCTCGCCGTAGCGCTCCGGGCCGGGACCGGGATGATGCTCGCGCTGGTCTACCCGGTGGGCCTGAAGATCATGGCCACGTGGACTCGCGAGGATCGGGGGCTGGGGCTCGGTCTCCTGGTGGGGGCGCTCACGCTGGGCTCCGCTTCACCCCACCTGATTCGCGCACTGGGCGGCTTTGCCGATTGGCGGCCGGTGCTGCTCGTCGCGGCGGCCCTGGCCACAGCCGGTGGCCTGTTGGCGTGGCGCTTCGGGGAGTTGGGGCCGTATCGCGCCGGCGTACCGCCGTTCCAATGGCGCCACATGACCAAAGCCCTGCGGCTTCGGCCGCTCCGGCTGGCGAATTCGGGATACCTGGGGCACATGTGGGAGCTGTACGCGATGTGGACCTGGGTGCCGCTTTTCCTCCTCCACACTTACTCCCCCCCCGCAGGAGGGGCAGGAGGGGCAGAAGCGGCAGGGGGCGCAGGCGGCGCCGGGATGCCTGACGCCCTCTGGGGCGGGGCTCCCGAGACGGCGGCGGCGCTCGTCGCGTTCGCCGTCATCGGGGCCGGAGGACTGGGCAGCCTGCTCGCCGGCCGGCTGGCCGACCGCTGGGGCCGGACCCGCACCACCATGCTCAGCATGGTGATCAGCGGGTCGTGCGCGCTCTTGATCGGCTTCGTAGCGGAGGGTCACCCCGGGCTCGCCACGGCCATCGGCCTGGTGTGGGGATTCGCCGTGGTGGCGGACTCGGCCCAGTTCTCCAGCGCCGTGAGTGAGCTGTCCGAGCCCGAGTACATGGGTACGCAGCTTACCACCCAAACCTCGGCGGGGTTTCTGCTCACCCTGGCATCCATGCAGTTGGTTCCCGCGATCCAGGAGGCCGCGGGCTGGGGATGGGCGTTCGCCGCGCTGGCTCCCGGCCCTGCGGTGGGCACCCTGGCGATGTGGCGGCTCTTGCGGTCGCCGGAGGCGGCGAAACTCGCCGGTGGGCGGGGCTAGCGGGCGGTCAGGCGCCCCGTCAGCGTCTCTCGATGACCGTGATATTCCCGCTCTTGTCGAAGCTCACGACGTTGAACGGTTCTTTGGGACCCTCCATCCCGGGCGAGCCCGACGGCATGCCGGGCACCGCGATCCCCACCACGTCGGGCCGGTCCTTCAACAGCTTGCGCATGGCGTCGGCCGGCACGTGACCGACCACCACGTACCCCTCGACCACCGCGGTGTGGCAGGCGCTGGCCGCCCGCGGGACGCCGTACTGCGCATCCACCGGCGCCAGATTCTCGACGTTTCGCTCCTGCACCTTGAATCCCTGTCCCCGTAGGTAGCCTACCCACGCAGAACAGCACCCTCAGGTGGGAGATTTGTAGACGGTGACTTCCGGTGCAGACGCCTGGCCTTGTTGCGCCAGGCCCGCCCCGGCGGCAACGCTGCCACCGGCCAACAGCCCCGCCGCGAGGGCGATCGGTACGCTTCTGCTCCGCACAGTCGCTCCTGGATGTGAGACGTGAGAAGTGAGGTGTGAGAGTAAGAAGGACAAGGCGCGCCGAGTTGTCAACGTCCGGGCTCCTGCGTCTTACTTCTCACTGCTCACGTAACCTGCCCTCGGCGCACGGCCTCGATGAAATCCGTGTACGCCGGCTCCCAGCCTTGGGCCCGCACTTCCGCCGCGATCTGTCCGCGGTGATACGCCGAGCGCAGGACCCCGTGGGTGAGCACGTCGCCCACCGTGCTCGTCGAACCAGCGGCGGACTCCGGACACGCCCGCGGCGTCAGCCGCCCAACACCTCGCGCACCTTCCGCACCAGCGCTTCGGGGGTGAACGGCTTCTGGACCAGAGGCCCAGCGTCCGCCGGACCCTCCGGGCCGGCCTGGCCGGACAGGTACAGGACCTTGAGGTCCGGTCGGGCGAGGAGCACGTGCTCCGCGGACCGACGCCCGCCCAGCTCCGGCATCATGAGGTTGGTGAGCATGAGATCAATGGTGCCTGGGTGCGCTTGCGCGACGCCCAGCGCCTCCCGGCCGGTGCCGGCTTCGAGCACCTGGTAGCCATGACGCTCCAACGCGCGGCGCACCAGGGCCCGCACCGTCGCGTCGTCCTCCACCAGCAGAATGGTCGGGGATCCCTGCCGCGCGCCGACCTCGGCGGTTCCGTCTCCCGCGGCATCCGCCGCTTGTTCGACGGACGGCAGGTAGATGTCGAACGTCGTTCCCCGTCCCGGCTCGCTCCGGACCCAGATGTATCCCTCGCTTTGCTTCACGATGCCGTACACGGTGGCCAGCCCCAGGCCGCTGCCCTTCCCCGGCTCCTTGGTGGTGAAAAACGGCTCGAAGACCCGGGCCCGGGTGGCCTCGTCCATCCCCTGGCCGGTGTCGGTCACCGAGAGCCTCACGTGGGGGCCCGGGACGGCGCCGGCGTGGTGCTGGACGAAGGCCGCGTCCAGCACGGCATTCGCGGTCTCGATCCTCAGGCGTCCGCCCTCCGGCATGGCGTCGCGCGCGTTGACGGCCAGGTTGAGGATCACCTGCTCGATCTGGCTCCGGTCGGCGTTCACCCGCGCCAGCCCGTCGCCCCGCACCACGTCCAACTGAATGGTCTCGCCGATGATCCGCGGGAGGAGCTTCTCCATCCCGCCCAGGACTTGGTTGAGATCGATCACCCGCGGCTGCAGCACCTGCCGGCGGCTGAACGCGAGCAATTGGCGCGTGAGCGAGGCGGCGCGCTCGCCCGCCTCCCGGATCGCGAGCAGGTCTTCGCGCCGCGGGTCTTCCGCCGGCAAGTCGAGCAGCAGCAGGTCGGCAGACCCCAGGATCGCCGTGAGGAGGTTGTTGAAGTCATGGGCCACGCCGCCCGCGAGCTGGCCGATGGCCTCCATCTTTTGCGCCTGGCGGAACTGGGCCTCCAGCGCCCGCTGGGCGGTCACGTCCTCCACGATCACCTCGTACTCCGCCGGGATCCCGGACTGGTCCCGTACCACCCGCCCGCTGAGCCGCACCGTGATCGGCGTGCCGTCCTTGCGCTTCCAGCCCACTTCCACGCCTGAGATCCGATCCGCGTCCCGGGATTCGGCCACCAGCCGCGCGCGCTCCGCCGCATCCTGATACACGTCCCGCGCCCAATCCACGCTGAGCAGCTCACCCTCCGAGGCGTAGCCCAGCATCGCCACCAGCGCCGGATTCGCCTCGAGCAGCCGGCCGTCTACGGTAGACCGGTAGATCCCGTACAGCGCGCTGCGCACCAGCGACCGATACCGGCTTTCCGAACGCCGCAACTCGTCCTCGGCGCGCTTCCGCTCGGTAATGTCGGCGGTGATGCCCAGGAGCCTGGTCACCCGGCCGTCGGGATCGCGCAACGGCACCGCGTGGGTCTCGAGCCAGCGGCGGGCTCCCTTGAGTCCCAGAAGCTCGAACTGGAGCGTGCCCCCGCCTCCGGCCATCACCCGGCCGTGCAGCTCCCTGAAGGCCTGTCGATACGGGGGTGCGACCAGCTCCGCCATGTCCCGCCCGCGGACCTGATCCACCGAGTCGGCTTCGATCATCCGGAGCCCCGCGGGGTTCATGTCCACCAGCGTCCCGTCCGCCGCGAGCACCTTCACGCACTGCGGTTCGGTCTCGACGATGGCTCGGTAGCGTTCCTCGCTGGCCCGCAGCGCCTGCTCGGCCTGGCGTCGCTCCGTGACGTCCACCGCCACCGACATCAGCGCCGGCCGGCCGCCGTACTCGACGGGCCAGACCATGGACTCGATCCAGCGCACGCTGCCGTCCCGGTGCAGGGCCCGATACTGACGGCGCCCGGGCGCGGACCGGCCCTGGCGCTGGTCCTCGATCCACTGGACCACTCGGCCGCGATCGTCCGGGTGCACCACGAGGAACAGCTCCTCCCGCGGCATGGCGAGGAGCTGGTCCACAGTGCGCCCGGTGAGCTCGGCGGCCGCCTGATTGGCGAACACGATGCGGCCGTCCTGGTAGATGGTGATGCCCTGCAACGAGCTCTCGACCAGCGTGCGGTAGTTCTCTTCCGAGCGCGCCAGGGCCGCCTGCGTCACTTCGCCGGCCGTGAGGTCCTGGGCGTGCACCACCACCGTGTCGGGCGGAACCGGGACGTAGATCAGGTGCGTCGTGCGCAGCACGCCCGAGGCGCGCATGCTGGTGATGCGCTCGACCAGCCGCTGCTCTCGCCAACAGCGGGCCAGATCCTCGAGCAGCGCGGGACGGGTCTGGAGCAGCACGCTGGCCCGCTGCCCCACCGCCGCGGCCGAAAGCTCCGGGACGAACGTGTCGCACGCCCCGTTGAACTCCACCAGCTCGAAGTCGTCTCCGGTAGGGCGAAACAGGTAGGTGGGGGTCGGCAGGCGCCGCAGGTGCGCCAGGAACCGGCCCTCGTCGCTCACCCCGCCCTTCCGTGGACCCGCCGGCCTCCGGCGTCTTCGTTTCTGGCGCACGCAGCTCTCCGGGTGGAAGGCCCCGCCGTTGTCCCCCAAGCTGCGCCCGCCGAGCCCCGGGGGCAAGCGCCCCGGGCCGTATCAGCGGGCCGTATCACCACTGCGCTGCGAGCGCCGCCACCTCCGGCCAGAGCAGGCTCAGGGGGTCGAACAGGACGCGGCCGAAGTAGGCCGTCCAGTGGAGATGGGGGCCGGTCACCCGACCGGTGGCGCCCACGAGGCCGATCACCTGGCCCCCTTCGACGGTGTCCCCCACGGATACCAGAACCCGACTGAGGTGCAGGTAGGAGGTGAGGAGACCGCTCCCGTGGTCCAGGTAGACCGCGTTCCCCTGGTAATAGAACGGCCCGGCTACCACCGCAACGCCCCGGTTGGCGGCCTTGACCGGCGTTCCGGTGCGGCCGTCGAGGTCGACGCCCAGGTGCCGGCTTTGCGTGGTGCGGTTGATCTCCCGGCGCGTGCCGAACGCTCCGGTGACGCTGAGCGGGAGCGGCTCTTCGAACGCGCGCCGCCACAGCCTGGGAGTAGCGGCCGCACGGGCCAGGGCCTCGCGGATGGTGCGCCGTTCTTCCTCCAGCCGCTCCCGGAGCGAGTCCGGCGGAGTCACGAACCTGGCCGGGAGGCGTAAGCGTTCGGTGGCGAACGCACCGCCCTTCACCGGCGCCCGCGGGAACTGATGTAGTGTGTCGCCGCCGCGCCGAAGCACGCGGAGGGGAATGGGGATGGTCCCGCCGGCGGTAACCGGAATCGCGCCCAGAGCTCGGAACCGGCCGTCCCGACCTCGCTCGAACCGCAGCGGCTCCCCCGCCAGTGTCCCCGTCACGGCCAGGACGGTCTCGTCTCCGGTGGCCCCGGTATCCGGCCCGAGCACGACGATGGCCGCCGCTCCCTGTTGCAGCGTGTCCGGTATCCAGGCCACGGGCAGCGGCGCGAGCCGGGCGCCCCGCGGATACACCGCGCAGAGTGCGACGGCCGCCGTGCCTACCAGTAGCACGGGCAGGACTCCGCGCCGCAAGGCCGACGCTCGCGTCATGCCGTAAGATACCGTCCTGTCACGACGCGTGGCCTGCTGTATCTTCTCCCATCACATGAGCCCTCGGATGGTCCGTCCCCTGATGACGCTGCGTCACGCCAGCCCTTCGGGCCGGCGCCGGGCGCACCGGGTGCAAGCGCTGGTTCTCGGGATCGGCCTGGTGGCGGGGCTCAGCCGCGGAGCGGCGCATGCCCAACCGACGGCGACGGTGAGCCGCTTCGCCATCGCCCCCTCGAGCGTGGGGCTCACCGGAGACGCCCGGCCGCACCAGTACCTCGGGGTCATCGGGCGGCGCGCCGCCTGGCTCGGCCAGGAGACCGGCGCGGCTGAGCTGTGGATCCACCCCTTCAAGCTGGCCGACGGCTTCGAGCTGGCCTTCCGCATCCCGGACTACGTGGACCCCATCCGCGGCGCCGACGTCGCGCGCACGGTGGAGGTCCGGCCGGAACTCGCCACCATCACCTACTCCCACGCCACCTTTACGGTGCGCCAGCATATCCTGGCACCCCTCGACCAGCCCGCGTTGCTGGTGCTCCTCGACGTCCAGGCCGTCCGCCCGCTCGAAATCATTGCCAGCTTCCGCATGGTGTTTCAGTACGCCTGGCCGGCCGCGTTCGGCGGACAGTACACTTTTTGGGACGAGAGCCTCAAGGCCTTCGTCCTGTCGGAGAGCCGGCGTCAACACAACGCCGTGATCGGCTCGCCCTGGGCCACCACGGCGTCGAGCCACCCGGCGCACGCCCTGCCCGACGCACCCAACACCTTCGCCCTTCCGGTGGACACCGCCCGCGCGGCCCGCGAGTTCGTGCCCATCGCCGTCGTAGGGGGCACCATGCCCCGCGACACCGCGCTGGCGTTGTACCGCCGTGTGATCGCGGGCGCGGAGACGCTCTACCGCGAGCGGCGAGCCTACGACAGCACGCTCCTGGCCCAGACCACGGACCTGGAGACGCCCAACCCGGAACTCAACCTCGCGTTCCAGTGGTCCAAGATCGCCCTGGACGAGCAGCTGGTCTGCAATCCGGACTTGGGATGTGGACTGGTGGCGGGCTGGGGTCCCTCGGGAAAGAGCGCCCGGCCGGGCTTCGGCTGGTTCTTCGGCGGGGACGCCGCGATCAACTCGTTCGCCATGGACGCCACCGGCCAGTGGGCGCCGGTGGCGCAGGGGCTCCGCTTCCTGGCCAGGTACCAGCGCGCCGACGGGAAAATCACCCACGAGATCTCCCAGGCCGCGGCGCGGATCCCGTGGTTCACGGAGTTCCCCTACGCCTACTATCACGCCGACACCACGCCTTTCTGGCTGGTCGCCCTGTGGCGCTACTGGAAGGCGAGCGGCGACCGCGAGCTGCTGCGCGAGCTGTGGCCCGCGGCGCGCCGGGCGTACGCCTGGTGCCTCACCACCGAAACCGACGGGGACGGTATCATCGAGAACACCACCGGCGGCCTGGGGGCGATCGAAGTCGGGGCGCTGGGGGAGAATATCCACCAGGACGTGTACCTGGCCGGGGTGTGGATCGAGGCGCTCCGCGCCATGACCGAGATGGCCCGCGCCATGGCCGACGAGCGCGCCGCCTCCGCCGCGTCCGCCCTGCGCGAGAAGGGCCTGAACACCTTGAACCAGCGCTACTGGCGCGAGGACGAGGGCTACTACGCCTTCGGCATCCTGCGCTCCGGAGGCACCAACGACAACCTCACCATGTGGCCGGCCACGGCGCAGTCGTTTGGCCTGCTCCGGCCGGACCGAGCCGAGCGGATGATGGGCCGCCTGGCCGGCGACGCGATCTCGACGGACTGGGGCGCGCGGCCGCTTTCCAGCGGGAGCCCGCTCTACGATCCCATGCACTACAACAACGGCGCGGTGTGGCCGTTCGTCACCGGGTTTGTGAGCTGGGGCCAGTACCGGGCGCGCCGGCCCTGGTCCGGGTATCCCCTGATCGACGCGCTGGCGCAGATGACGTTCGACTGGGCACGCGGGCGCCACCCCGAGCTGCTCTCCGGCGCGTTTTATCGTCCTCTGGACACCGCGGTGCCCCACCAGTTCTTTGCCACCTCCATGCTGCTCTCGCCCGTGATGTATGGGTTGCTCGGCTGGGAGCCCGATGCCCCGGCGGGGTTCGCCCGGCTGGCACCGCAGTTGCCGCCCGGTTGGGAGCGAGTGACGGTGCGCCGGCTGCGGGTGGGGCCGGCGGCGCTCACGGCGCACCTCGAGCGGGGCTCGGGTCGGGCAACGGCTACCTTGAGCGCCAGCGCACCGGTGTCGCTGGAGTTCGCGCAGTCGGTACCCCCCGGCGCGCGCGACGTGCGCGCCACGCTGGACGGGCGACCGCTCGACGCGAGCCCCGAGCCGGGGCGGCACGACCAGCGCGTGCTGGCGACGGTGCCACTGGGCGCAGAGCCGCGGCGGCTCGAGGTGACCTGGACCGGCGGGTTGGAGGTGGAGCCGCCTCCGGTCGCGTTGGCGCCGGGGCAGCCTTCCATCGGCGCCCGGGTGCTCGATTTCGGCGCGACCGACGGCGGGTGGAAACTCGTGGTCGAAGGGTTGGCCGCGCGGCGTCATGAAATGGCACTGGTGGGTGAGCGCCTGGGCGGCGTGCAAGGCGCCGAGGTGGTGCGACGACACGGCGACGTCACCACCATCGCGGTGACCTTCCCGGCGGGCGTGGGGCGCCAGGTCAAGACGATCACGCTCGCCCGGGCTCCGGCGGCGGGGGAGGTGCGTTGATGGAACTCAAGCGACTGCTGGCGCTGGCCCGGGGCGACGAGCCGGCTGAGGTGCTGCTCCAGAACGGGCAGGTGATCAACGTCTTCTCCGGCGAGGTTCATGCCGCGGACGTGGCGGTCGCGGGCGGTGTCATCGTGGGCGTGGGCAAGGGCTACGCGGCCCCAGAGACCGTGGACCTGGACGGCCGGTTCATCGCTCCGGGGTTCATCGACGCTCACGTGCACATCGAAAGCTCCATGGTGACGCCGCGCGAGTTCGCCCGCGCCGTGGTGCCCCGCGGTGTGACCACCGTGGTCACCGATCCGCACGAGATCGCCAACGTCTGCGGGCTCGACGGCATCCGGTTCATGCTGGCCGACGCCGAGGGCGCGCCATTCACGATGCTGGTCAACGCCTCCTCCTGCGTCCCCGCCACCCACATGGAAACCTCCGGCGCGGCGCTCTCGGCGGCGGACCTGGCGTCGCTCAAGCCGCTCCCCGGGGTCTTGGGATTGGCCGAGGTCATGAACTTCCCGGGCGTGGTGTACGGCGACGACACGGTGCTGGCCAAGCTCCACGCCTTCGCCGATCGGGTGCGCGACGGCCACGCGCCGGGGTTGACCGGTAAACCGCTCAACGCGTACGCCGCGACCGGCATCAGCTCGGACCACGAGTGCACCACGCTCCAGGAAGCCCGCGAGAAGCTCCGCCTCGGCATGACCATCTTCGTGCGCGAGGCGACCAACGCCCGCAATCTCAAGACGCTCCTTCCGCTGATCACCGCGGAGAACGAGCGCCGCTGCTGCTTCTGCACCGACGACCGCCAGCCGGCGGACCTGCTGGACGAGGGCTCGATCGACCATCTGATCCGCTTGGGAATAGCCGAAGGACTGCACCCCGTCACCGCCATCCGCATGGCGACGCTGAACCCGGCCGAGCACTTCCGTTTGTACGACCGCGGCGCCGTCGCGCCGGGACGACGGGCGGATCTGGTGGTGTTCGCGGACCTCCAGTCACCGCGCGCAGAGCGGGTGTACGTGGGTGGCAGGCTGGTCGCAGAGAGCGGTCGCCTGTTTTCGGCTGCCGCTGCTGCCCGTTCTGCCGCTTCTGCCGCCCCTGCCGCCCCTCTTGCCGTGCAACACACGGTCCACGTCGACTGGAGCCGCGTGGATCTTGCCATCCCCGCCACCGGCCGGCGAATCCGCGTCATCGGCGCCATCGAGAACCAGCTCATCACCGAGCATCTCATCCTGGAGGCGGCGCGCGATGACGGCCGCCTGGTGGCGGACCCGGCGCGCGACTTGTTGAAGATGGCCGTGATCGAGCGGCATCGCGGTACCGGCAACGTCGGCAAGGGGTTCGTGACCGGGGTCGGCCTTAAGCGCGGCGCCCTCGCGGGAACCGTCGCCCACGACCATCACAACCTGGTGGTGATCGGTGCGGACGACCGCTCCATGCTGGCCGCGGCCCGCGCCGTGGCCGACGCAGGCGGGGGACAGGCCGCGGCGGAAGGCGATCGGGTCATCGCGTTGCTTCCCCTCCCCATCGCCGGGCTGATGTCGGATCAGCCCATCGAGCAGGTGCGGGCCCGCATGGATGAGCTGCTGGAGGCGGCCCGCCGGCTGGGCTCCTCGCTCCATGATCCATTCATGGCGATGAGCTTCCTGGCCCTGGAGGTGATCCCCAAGCTCAAGTTGACCGACGTGGGGCTGGTGGACGTGGAGGCGTTCGAGGTGGTTCCCCTGGTGCTGAACCCCTGAGGTGACATGGCCGACGACCGTTTGGAAGTGCTCATCCCCTCCCAAGCCATCGAACAGAAGGTGGCCGAGCTCGGCGCACGGATCTCCAAGGACTACGCCGGACGAACTCCCCTGCTCCTGGTGGGGGTGCTCAAGGGCTCATTCATCTTCCTGGCGGACCTGTCGCGCAAGATCTCGATCCCGCACGCGGTGGATTTCATCGCCCTGTCGAGCTACGGCGACGCCACCAAGTCCACCGGCGAGGTGCGCCTGATCATGGACCTCAGGCAAGCGATCGCGGGCAAGCACGTGCTGATCGTCGAGGACATCGTGGACACCGGGCATACGCTGGCCTACCTGACTCACATCTTGGGCGCCCGCCAGCCCGCTTCGCTCGAGACCTGCGCCCTGGTGCACAAGCCGTCGCGCCGCGAGGTGGACGTGCGGCTTAACTACGTGGGGTTCGACATACCGGACAAGTGGGTGGTGGGGTACGGACTGGACTACGCCGATCAATATCGGACGCTGCCCTATATCGGATACGTTGAGCCACCGAAGGCCTCGTAGCGGGAAGCACCGCCGGCGGGCAGCGGGGAGCACACCGTGATCAGGCGCGACGCCCCGTCCGCCAGTCTCCTCTCCCAGCTCCCCTGGCTGCTGGACGCGAACGCCTGGGCGATGGCTCTGACGCCGGACCAAGGGCCATCCGGCCCCGCCGGAATCTGGCCGCTCGGCAACGGCAAGGTCTTCGCTCATGCCGGGGCGGCCACGCCCCTCAATAGTCTGAGCGACATCATCGGCCCGCGGTACGGCTTGCAGCCCTTCGGCCACTGCTGGCTGGAGCTCCAGGCGGAGCGCCGGAGCGTCGAGCTTGCGTACCAGGCGATCTGGCGGCCGCGGGAATCCGGCGTGCTGATCACCCACGCCCACGACCGCACCGTCTCGCTGGTGACCATCGACTATGCCCCACCCGACCACAGCCTGGTCCTGCGCGTCGTCGAGATCTGGCGGGGGGATCGGTTGGGCGCGGATGCCCAGCTGGCCGTCCACCTGCCACGGGGCGAGCCGCACGAGGAGCGCCGGCGCTCCCTGCGCGTGACCGGGGATCAGGGCGTGCTCATTCTGAGTGCGCTGGCGCCGGGACGCCTGGCCTCGTCCGGGCGGATCGACATCCCGGTCGGGGACGTGCCGGCGAGCGGCGGCGTGCAGCGAGTGGTGCTGGTGCTCGCCACGGGACCGGACGACGAAGGAGCCTACGCCGGGCTCCCGCAGCTGCTTCATCCGGTCACGCTGCTGGAGCGAACCCGGGCATCCTGGCACACCTGGCTCCGCGGCACGCACACCCCGGATCTGTGGCCCCAGAATCTCCAGGGCCCCACCAGCACCACGCGATCGGTGGCAGATCTCATCGAGGCCGCCAAACTCGGGCTCAAGATGCAGCAGGCCCGCCCCGGCGGTGGGTTGGCGGCCATGGCCCGCCGCGCCCCGCTGAGTGCGCCGGCGGCGGCGGAGGCGGTGCGCGCCTTCCTGGCCATCGGCGCCCGCGAGGAAGCGCGGGACCTGCTCGAGTATCAGTATCGGAGCGCGGTGGTCCTGGGCCGCGTCCCGGACACCGTCCCACCGGACCTGCCCACCGCCGGGGCTGGGGAGTTGAGCGACTGGTCGCGACTGCCGCCGCCGCACCCCGAGACGGCGACCTGGGTGGTGCTCCCGCATCGGTGGTGGCTCGAGGCCGGTGGCGGCGTGGAGCTGGTGCGCCGCCACTGGGCCTACCTGCGGCGGTGTGCCACCGGCCATCGGCCCACCCGAGACGGCCTGATGCCAGCACCCGCCAATGAGGCTCACCCCTGCACCGCTCTCGCGGCGCTGTTTCCCCACGGCTGTGGCTGGCCCAACCATCTGGTGGCCCAACCCGCGACCGGCGGCGACGGACCCCGGCTGCTCGACACCATGGCGGGCTACGTGGCCGCCCAGGAAGCCATGGCGTGGATGGCGGAGCGGGCCGGCCACGGCAAGGAGGCGGCGGAGTACGTCAAACGCGCGAAGCAAGGACGGACCGCCGTCGAACGCACCTTCTGGATGGAGGAGCGCGGCTACTACGCTCCGGCGGCGTACCCCTTGAGCGGCGCCTTGCACGAGGCGCCCTGCGCGCCGGTCAATCTGCTGCCGCTCTGGCTGGGGTATCAGCGGGCCGGCGACGAGCGAGCGCGTCGCAACGTGGAGGCCGTGGTGGACCTGGTAGGATTCCGGGGGAGTACCCCCGAGTGCGAGCACGCTCCCACGTCCGCTGCCAGCCGTCTGGCCTGGGACCTCACCAGCCTCGAATCGGATCTGGCGCCGCTGGCCCTGGCGAACCTCGTCTCGCACGCTTCCGCCAGTGGCGGCTGGGCCGCGCTCAACGGCCCCGGCGCCAGCCCCGCCGGACTCGATCCGGGCGACCTCGGCGCGGCACTCGACGCGATGTACCGCTACTTCACCGCGCGCACCGCCGCCGGCGAGCCCACGCGCGAACTCCGGGGCGTCTCGCGCGACGGCAAGACCTATGGCCCCGGACCGGTACGGCCGTTTCGGATGGGCGCGCCGCCCGAGCCCGGCGGACTGGTGGTGGTTACCGCTGAACCGGCGGAACTCGCGTCCGCGCGCCGCAGCGCCGGTGTCAGGCGCACGGAGCGCCTGACGGTGATCGAGCCGGGCCTGCCCTTCGGGCCGGAGTTCCTGGGCCAGCTCTTGTTCGACCCCGCGAGCGGGCGCCGGCGCGTCAAGGCGCTGGTGCTGGGCCCCAGCGCGCTGGCCGGCGACCGCCGCTCCATGAAACCGGCGGCTTTCTGGCAGCTCCCCGATGTGGTGCAGACCCTGGAACGCTTTCAAGCCGCCGGGGGGCGGCTGGTTGCGCCGTTAATTGGATCCGGGTGACCGGAGCGCGGTGCGCAGCACGCGCCCGTCCACCCGTTCGGTGGGCGCCACGCCGAGCACCGCGGCCAGGGTGGGCGCCAGGTCCACCACCCGGGCATCGTCCCGATAGGTCCCCGGCCGGAACGGCGGCCCGTAGAACACGACCGGAACGTTGGCATCGTCGTCGTGAGGACTGCCGTGCATGGCGATCCCGTAGTTCCCCCAGACGTAGTGCTCCTTCAAGGTCACCACCGCCTCGACCCCCAGGTCCGGCGGGATCATGTGATACCAGCGGCGCGCGACGTAATCCCGCGCGGTGTCCTGTTGCGCCAGGGTCCGCACCTGATCCACCCGCAGCACTCCCGGGTCCGCCAGCGACGCGGTGAGAAACTCGCGGACCGCGAAATCCGCCGACACGCCCGCTCGCCCGAGCGCCGCCCGATCCACCCGGAGCACGCCGTCCTCCCATGCCCAGGCACTGGAATCGGCGCCCCGGGCCAGCACCATCGCCTTCACCGTGTTGGCAGCCCCCGAGAGATCCACGTACCCCGCGGGGCGGCGGGAGCTGGCGCTGTACACCTCGGGGTACGACGTCACACCGTGGTCGCCGGTCAGCGCCACGATGACGCCGGCCGAGTCCCGCAGCTGGAAGAGGCGATCGAAGAAGGCGCCCAGCATCCGATCGAGCCGGAGGACCTGATCGTGCAGCTCCCGCGAATCCGGCCCGAACGCGTGCCCCACGGCATCGGTACTCGACAGGGAGATCGCCAGCAGGTCCACCGCCGGTCCTTGACCGAGTCTCAACTGCTGGAGCCCCTCGAGGGCGAAATCCAGCGTCACCTGATCCATCCACGGGTAGTTGCCCAGGAGCCGCGCCGCGAGCCCTGAGTCTGCGGGTACCAGGTGCGGAAAGGCGATGTCCTGCCCCCGGTTCTCGACGGCCACCGAGTCCGGCTCGGGGTACGACGATGCCGGCAGCAGCAGGGTCCAGCTCTTCCCGGCGTACTGGTGCGGCAGCCGGCGCGCGTTGAACTGCCTGACCCACGTCGGGAGGGTGTCCGCGTAATACGTGCTGGTGGTGAACCGGCCGTCGGAGGCGTACCAGTAGGCCGCCTGCTTGGCGCGGCCCAGCGGGAGAATGGCGCCGCGATCCTTGCGCGAGACCGACAACGCTCGGGATCGGGGATCCTGCGCCCGCAGCCAGTCAATCAACGTGCTGCCGCGGAATCGGAACGGCGACGCGGGTAGCCCGCCGCCGCCCAGGACCGGGGCCTGCGGATCCAGAACGCCCAGCGTGTTGGAGAAGATGCCGGTGCTCCGGGGAAACCGGCCGGACATTCCGGTGGCGTGCCCGGGAGCGGTCTCGGTGATGGCGTAGTCCAGTGAGCCATTCGGGAACACCGCGCCGCGGGCTTTGAGCCGGCCCAGGCCACCCGTCAGCTGCGCCCCGAAGCGGTCCAGGTAGTCGCCGCGGAGCTGATCCACGGTGATGAAGACGACCAGCGTGGTTCGCGCTGGCGGAGCCTGCGCTGGGGAGGCTGAGGTGAGGAGCGCCGGAAGCGACAGAAGCGGCAGGAGACCGGGAAGGCCACCCCGGCGCTTCACCGTGCCCCCGCCATCATGGCGTCCCGCGCGGCCTTGAATTCCGTGCCCGGCCGCCAGTTCGGGAACGTGGCTTCGTTCGCCAGGCGGTAGCCCACCCGAAAGAGCAGGCGCAAATCCTCCACCGCGCCGCTCACGTCCCAGGTCGGATCGTAGTCGTCCGAGGGTTTGTGGTAGCGCTGCGCCGTGTATTGGTCGCGTTGCTGGCGGGCCCAGGCCTCGCCGTGCCGGACACTGTTGGTCCCGGCGTCGGGATCGAGCGCGGGCACGCCCACCTTGGCGAGCGGGAAATGGTCCGACCGGAAGTAAAACCCCTTCTCCGGCTCGGGATCGGGCCGAACCACCCGATTCTGCGTCTTCGCCGCCTCGACCACGTAGTCGTCGAGCTCCGAGTTGCCGTAGCCTACGACCGTGATGTCCCGCATCGAGCCCCAGACGTTCATGCCATCCAGGTTGATCGCGGCGACCGTCCGGTTGAGCGGAAACACCGGGTGGGTGGCGTAGTACTGCGATCCCAGCAAGCCCTGCTCCTCCGCCGTCACGGCGAGAAACAGCACCGAACGCGCCGGATTGCGATCCAGGGCCGCGTAGGCCCGGGCCAGCTCCAGGAGTCCCGCGCTACCGGAGGCGTTGTCCAGGGCTCCGTTATAGATCTGATCGCCCTGCAGGGCGGTGTCGCGCCCCAGGTGGTCCCAGTGCGCCATATAGATCACGTACTCGTTCGACCGGGTCGTCCCGGGCAGCAGCGCCAGCACGTTCCGGGACACCGAGCGGCGTAAGGTGTTGCGCACGCTGACGGACGCCCGGAGTCCCAGCGGGACGGCTTTGAACGCGCGCTGCGCGGCGCGCGCCTTGAGCGAGTCGTAGTCCTGGGCGGCCTCGCGGAAGATCTCCCGGGCGGCGTCCACCGTGATCCATCCCTCCACCGCCGCGCGGGACATGTTGTTGTCGGCGCTCTCCAGCTGGAACCGGGCTCCGGACCAGCTGCCCGTGACCACCTCCCAGGGATACCCGGCAGGCGCGGTCTCGTGGACGATCAGGACGCCGGCGGCACCCTGGCGCGCCGCCTCCTCGTACTTGTAGGTCCAGCGCCCGTAGTAGGTCATGGTGCGACCCTTGAAGAGCGTGGTGTCCCCGGTGGCGAACCCCGGGTCGTTGACCAGGACCACGATGGTCTTGCCCTTGACGTCGGTGCCGACGAAGTCGTTCCAGCCATACTCGGGCGCTACGATGCCGTAGCCGGCGAACACCAGTTCGGAGTTCTGCAGCGTCGCGCGCTCCACGATGCGCGAGGTGAACGCCACGAACTGGTCGCCGTAGGCGAGGGTGGTCGTTTTGCCCCTCCCTTGGACGGCGAGCGTCATGTTGCGGTCCGCCGCGATCGAGACCAGGGGCACCTGCTGCACGTAGTCTTCCCCGCTGCCGGAGCGTAGACCCAGGCGCCGGAACTCCTCCACCAGGTACTTGATGGTCTTCTCCTCGCCCGCGGACGAGGGGGCTCGGCCTTCCATGCTGTCCGCGGCCAGGACCTGGATCTTGTGCGCCAGATTCGCCGCATTGATCGCGCTGAGGCCCCGCTGGACCTCGGCGTTCTCGACTCGGCAACCAACGCCCAGCGCGAGACTCAGCGCGACCGCATACCTCTTATGGAGACTCATTGGTCCTCCGCCAGGTAAGCCGCCAGGAGTGACCGGCCGTCCGGCCTCGGCCGGCGCTCGGAGCGCCTAGCAAGTTATCCGGTTGTGGCGAAAAACAAGGCCGCGCGTCGGCCGGGACGGGCCCGCGGTGAGCTCGAGGTAGAGCTCCATGGTGCGCGCTGCGGCCCGATCAGCGTCGTCGCGGAGGGCGCGGGCCTGCGCCTCCGCGCCCAGCGCCAGCCGGCTGCCGTCGTTCAAGAGCAGATCGCTGATACCCTGAGCCAGCGCCGCATGATCCTCCACCGGCACCGCCACGGCCGCCTTGGGCGCCCATTCCACGAAGTGCCCGGTCTCGGTGCCGACCGCCGGGACCCCGGCCACGGCGGCCTCGAGCAGAGCTATGGGATCGGCTTCGTGCCGCGACGCCATGACGAGGAGATCGGCCTGCTCGACCAGCGGTCGCAGCCGCCGGTGAGGGAGGAAACCATGGAAGGTGGTGACCCCCGCCAGCCCGTATCGCCCGGCAAGGCGCTGCACCTCGCCTCCCAGGGTGTCCTCTCCAACGATGTCCGCCCGGAACGCCACGCCCTGCTCCCGCACCGAGGTCAAGGCCCGGAGCAGCGTGCCTTGGTCCTTGACCCGATTCAGGCTGGCGACGTGGAGTAACCGCGCCGGCCGGTCGGGGGGTCGCGCGCGGGGCGGAAGCGGCGGCCAGCGGTCGAGCGCCACCCCCATGACCAGGCGCTCGGCGCGAACCCCGAGCGAGTGCGCCGTTCGCTGCATGGCCAGGCTGGGAACCGTGACGCTGGACGAACCCGCCACCGCCATTCGGAGCTGCAGCCGGCCCCGGCGTCGAACCCTGAGGCCGTAGCCGATGTCCGGAAGCGCGGCGAGGTCGCCCCCGGTCAGGTGGAGCACGACCGGGATCCCCAACAGCCGGCCCGCCACGGCCGCGATCGTCCCCGGAACCGCCCAGATCGCGTGGAGCACCTGGAACGGCCGCCGGCGGTGCTCCGCCAGGAGCATCGCCAACAGGCGGGCGCGTCGCGGGCGCGCGCCCGCATTGTGCACCGTGGCGCCCAAGAGCCGGTAGCGAGCCGGGCGCGGCTCCTGGTGGAGCGCGAACACGTGCAGCTCCACGTGGGCCGCGAGCCGCTCGATGAGCCACAAGAGGCAGGGGATCACGCGGTACTCGCCGCTCCGGTCCACGCCTCCCGGGACCAATAGGGCCACCTTCATCGTTCGCCGGCCAACGCCTGGTACGCCTCGCGATGCTCCGAGGCGAGGGCGGCGAAGGAGAGGCCCCGCTCGAAGCGAGCCCGAGCGGCGCGTCGCAGCTCGGCGCGATCCACCCGCGAGCAGGCCACCAGGGCGCGCGCCATCGCGGCGGCGTCCCCCGGCGGAACCAATGCGCCAGCCTCCCCATCGGCGGTGATCCGCCGGAAGGATGGGATGTCGGTGACCAGCGCCGGCGTGCCACAGGCCAGGGCTTCGAGCAACGCGTAGCCACTGCCCTCGACGTGGCTTGCGAGCACGAAGCAATCCGCCGCCCGGTAGAAGGTCTCGATCCGATCGTGGGGCACCGCTCCCAGCAAATGGACCCGACGGCACAGCACGGGATCCGACGTTACCCGCCGCTGGACCTGCCGAAGCAGGGGCGCGGCCGTGTACCCCATCCACAGATGAGGATCAGGAAGGTCGCGGCTGGCGCGAGCCAGCGCGTCGAGAACGGTCAGGGGATCCTTGTTCCCATCCAGTCGCCCCACCCACAGGACGCAGGGATCACCGTGCAGGCCGGTCGTGGCCCGCGCGGCGGCCTGATCGCCGGGAGTGAAGAGCGTGGACGACTCCAGGACCTCGAAGACGGGCGTGCCTCGCCGCAGAATCCCGCTCCGCCGGTAGGGCTCCGCCTGCTCCCGCGCCGTGAACGCGGCGCCGCCGATGTGTCGCGCGCCCCACGCCGCGACGAGTCGCCGCCACCCCTGCGGGACCTGCCCGCCGTGGTCTTGCACCAGCACCGGGACCCGAGGCAGGCGTCGCTGGACCGCTCGCGTGTGCCGGGCGAAATGCAAGCTCTGCTGATGCACCACGTCGGGCTCGCATCCGGCGACCGCCTCGGCCACGCGCCTGGGTCCTCCGGGCACGAACCAGTAGGCTACCCCGTCGCGTTGCAGCGCGGCCTCCACCGTCGCGGCCACGACCACATCCACGTGGACGCCCGCTCGCGATACCGCCGCGGGGACCTGAGCCAAGGTGGGCCAGGCCGCGAGCACGGCTTCGGGCCCAAGGTCCGCGGGCGGCCTGAGGCAGTTGAGGTAGACCACGCGCATGGAACGAAGCGGCTAGGTCGGCGAGGCGGCGGCGGTGAAGATCTCCTCCAAGCATGCCACCGCCGCATCAGGGTCCGTCCCCGGCCAAAGCCGCCAGCCGCCTCGCGGGGCGAAGGCCTTCACCACCGCCGGGATGGTACCGGGAAAAAGGTCGAACCCTGACTGAAGCGTGGACTGGAGAGTCTCGGCCAGCGCCGCCGCCGAGATCCGCTCCAGCCGCGCCAGGCTCCCTTCACGCGCCAGGACGCACACCGCGGCCCGGTCGGCGAACGGCGCCGCCGGACGAGACCCGCTCGCCACGCCGATGACGACCTTGGGTTCCCCGTTCGCGACCAGGGTTGGGACGGCGCCCAGCTCCGGGAAGGCCGCCCTGGCACTCTCACGGAGCTGGATGACCGGGGTGAGGCCCCAGATCCGGCAGCTCGGACGCTGCTGAACCCAGACCATGTCCTCCGCCATGACCGGGAGCCCCCGGCGCAGAGCGGCGTAGGCGAGCGTGCTCTTTCCCGTCCCGGGGGGACCGCTCAGCAAGACGACCGTTTCGTCCCGAGCGATCGCGGCACAGTGGAACGGTTGACGGTCCAGATGGCTCAGGAGAAAATAGACCATCGCCTCTACGATCCCGTATCGGAAGTGATCCGCATCGGCTACGAGGTCGCGAGAGACGCTGGCCCACGCCGCGCCCCGCGTCGCGTCCGCCGTGGCGGTACTCCCGGGGGTGGTGATCAGGACCCGCTGCGGACCTTCCAGACGGTAGCCGATGGGCGCGTGCTGGCTCGAGTCTTCCTCAGCGTCGGTCACGCGGATGCGAACGCTGATGGTGGATTCGCGCCGCATCGGCCGCCGGAAAGCGTCCGTCCAGGCGGCAAACGCCCGGTCCACTGCCGGGGCGACCGCCGGATCCGTGGCCTCGATCACGGTCTCGATGCCGAGGACCGGGTAGGAGCGAATCCAACGAGGCTCGAAATCGCCGCTCCACGTCGCATCTTCGGTCACGGGACCTCTGCTCCCGGGGCCGGACCAGGCGCTCGCGACGCTGCCCTCGCACCGGACGGAACGACCGCCACCAGCGTGCCCGCGGCCATCAGGCCCAGCGTCCCGGCACCCAGGAACAAGGCGTCGAACGAGAACGCCTGAAGCACGAATCCTCCGACTCCCGCACCCACGACGCCCCCGACCTCCGTGGCCGCGTTCCGCCAGCTCGAGACCAGTCCTCGTCGCTCCACCGGAGCCATTTCCAGCACGATCTGATCGATCAGCGGGTTGGTCGCGGGCGACACCAGACCCTGGATCAGGTACAACGCGCCCGCCGCCAGGAGTCCGTTCGCTCCGGCCAGGACCCACAAGACCGGGCCGAAGAGCAGCGACCAGAACGCCAGGAGCCTGGTGGGACTCCACCGGGCCGCCAGCTCGCCGCTGCCAAGGATCACGACCGCCGTGACCCCGTGTGCTAGCCCAAAGAACAGTCCGATGCGATCCACACTCAGGCCATGCTCCTGGAGGAAGTAGAGGTTGAAGAACGGAAGCACCAGCGCCGGTGCGATCATCCACCAGCAAACCACCAGCACCACCCACCCAAGCCCCGGCGGCAGGGCCAGCATCTCGCGGAACGGCCGCAGACGTGGTGCGCGGGGCAACCCCGCGGACCCGGCAGACCGGCCTTCCCGATCCGAGAATCCCCAGGCGAAGACCGGGGCCGCCAGCAGCGTGCCCCCTACACCGACCAGCAGCGCCCACCGCGTCGCCCCCAGCTTGGAGAGCCCGCCGGCGGTCTCGAGCCACCCCGCCACGCCTCCCGCAGCAGCCATCCACAGCGCGCCCGAGCCCACCAGGAACGCCACGTTCCAGGAGAAGGCGCGGGTCCGCTCCTCCCGCGACGCGATGCCCATGAGCAGCGGTCCCATGGCCACGCGCCAGGTCACGGTGCCTGCTCCGGCCAATGCGGCCGCGCCGTAGATGGCCCACGGCCGCTCCACCACCGCCCCCAGCGCCAGACCGCTTGACGCGGCCGCCACCGCGAGGTAGAAAGCGACCTTCGACCCCACGCGATCCACCAGGGTTCCAGCCGGAAGCAGCGCCACCAAGCCCCCGGCCGTGAGGCAGGCCGCGGCCAGGCCCATGACCGACTCCGGCCTACCCAGAGAGGTCAGGTAGAAGTTGTACAGGAACCCGTGAAAGAAGAGGCCGGCGCCGAAGCACACGTTGGCCCCGAAGAACGCGGGAAGCGCCCGCCCGGATGACTGGAACATTTTGACAACATTCGTTGAATTAATCACGTCCCGCCACTGGCCCTCACCCACAGTTGACGGAGGTACGCATGCGGCACACCTGGTTCGCCATCCTCGCGCTGACCCTCGGACTCGCAGCCCCGTCCCTGGCCCAACGCGCCGACACCGCCCGCACGCCCGCTGACTCGGCGCGAGCGGCCGTTCGGCTCCCCGCCGTGGTGGTCACCGGGACCGCGGCTCCCCTGCGGCCGGCCGACGTGGGATTCGCCATGACCGTGATCGACTCGGTCGCCCTCGCGTGGAGCCAGCCCCGGGTCGCCGCCGACGTCCTGCGCGACGTGCCGGGGGCCTACCTGGAGCAGGCCGCCGGGCCCAACGGGCCCACCATCGTGCGGCTGCGCGGCGGTGAGGAGATCTTCACCCAGATCCTGATGGACGGGGTGCAGTTCAACCAGAACGGCGGGTTCTTCGATTTCGCGGGGTTCCCGCTCACCAACGTCGAACGGATCGAGATCGCCCGAGGGCCGCAGAGCGTAATCTATGGTTCCTCAGCCGTGAGCGGCGTGGTCCATCTCATCACGCAGGAGGGGCGGGCTGGCCCACCGCGCTGGCACCTCACCACCGAAGCCGGCGCACCGATCGGCGTCCTGCCCGGCTCCCAGGTGCGCGGTGCCGCGCTGCAAACCGAGCTCACCGCCCGGGGTGGATCCCCGCGCCTGCGCTACTCCTTCGGCATCGGCAGTACCTACGGCCGGGGCGTCTTCGCCCTGCCCAGCGCCGAATTCACGCGTGACCTGTCGGCGCGCTTTGACTTCACCCCGAGCGACCGGTGGCAGATCTCCTCGGCCTGGCGGGGGATCGCCATCGACGTGAAGCGGCCGGTCCGCGATCCCGGGGCGACCCGCGTACCGCTCGATCCCAACGCCCGCGAGTCGCGCGACCGCGCGGCCGGCTCGGTGCAGACCACGTTCCGCGCGCGGCCGGGGTGGACCCAGCAGGTGCGGGTCTCCGCCTATCGGGAAGCGTTCGTGTACGAAGATCGGTTCGACAATGTGGCCTCCACGGGCATGTATCCGTTCGGCGTCTTCGACGCCAACTTCCTGCTGGACAGTCACCTGTGGCGCGCCACCGCCGGATACGGCGCGTCCCACGAGCGCCGCCTGGCCGGCGGTCCATCGGTGCGCTTCTCCTACGGCGGCGAATGGCAACGAGAGTCCTTGACCGACAGTACCGCCGGCGACTTCGGCTCGGGAACCCTGCCCCTGGCGCGCCACAATCTGGGCGGCTACGCCGAGCTCCACCTGAACGCGGCCGACCGCTGGACCCTGCTGGTCGGCACCCGGATCGACAAGTACGCCAAGCTGGCTTCGGAGCTGACTCCTCGAATCGCAGCCGTGCTCACCGTTCTCCCGGGCACCTGGCGGGTGCGCGCGGCCGCCGGACGAGCCTACAAGGCCCCGAATCTCCAGCAACAGTACCTGGACAACCCGTTCATTGCCGCGAACCCCGGCTTGGGAGCGGAGACCAGCACCAGCTGGGAGATCGGCTCGCACCTTACGCTCCTGGCCGGACGGCTGGCCCTGGAGGCGGGCTACTTCCGGCAGCTGTTCGACGGACTCATCCAGCTGGTGCCGTTCGACACCACCGGCAGACTGACGTACCGCAACCTGAGCAAGACCGCGGCCCGCGGCATCGAGTGGACCGCCCGCGCGCTGCCGGCGCCGTCGTGGGACGTGCGCGTGGATGGCGCGTGGCTCCAAACCGAGATCCTGGACAACACCGGCCTCGACCCGCAGCAGTTTCCGAAGAGTGGTCCCTTGCCCTTCCGGCCGGACGTGGTGATGAGCGGCCAAATCGGACACCAGGTGACGCGAACCCTCCACCTGCTGCTTCGGGGGCGGTACCTCGGCCGGCAGACCGTGCTCACGGAACGGTTCAGCGGCACCCGGGTCGAACTGCGACACGGAACCATGGGCACGCGACCGGACGTGGTCATTCCCGATTTCCTGGCCACTGTTCGTCCCTCGGCGTGGATCGAACTCTACGGCCGAGTGGAGAACCTCTTCGACACCAAGTACCAGACTGCGTTTGACCGTCCGGGGCTGCCGCGGACGGCAGTGGTGGGAGTGCGGCTCACCAACTGAGGATGCTCCGCGTGCGGTCCGGCCCGACGGATGCCTACGAGGACTCCAGCGCCGGGGTCGGCTCCCGGCTCCGGCGCTCGGCCGCGGGTCGGGCGCTCCGCAGCCGTTGGTACACCAGCCGCGTCGCCAGCAACCCCACCAGCACCAGCCCGTACGCGACCGGCTGTCGGACATCCGCCTTCACCAGCCACAGGAAGTGCAGCACGCCCAGCGCGGCCGCCACGTAGACCAGCTGGTGCAACCGCTGCCACCGCTTCCCGCCTAATCGCTTCACCATGCCGTTCGTGGAGGTGGCCGCCAGCGCGCCCAGAATGAGGAAGGCCGTAAACCCCACCGTGATATAGGGCCGCTTGCCGACATCCTCCACGATCGACCGGAACGAGAGCCCGGTACCCTCAAAGAGCGTCCGGTCCAGCCCATAGATGGTGAAGTGCAAGACCGCGTAGAAGAACGCGTACAGGCCCAGCATGCGGCGAAGCTGAATCAGCGGGCTGAGCCGGAAGAGCCGGCGCGCCGGGGTGATGCCCAGGGTGATCAAGAGAAACGTCAGCGCGGTCAAGCCCGTGAAGTGGGTGATCCGCTCCACCGGGTTGGCGCCCAGATTGCCGGTCAGGATGTCTCGGGTCAACCAGGCGAACGGGCCCAGCGAAGCCACGAAGGCCAACGGCTTGACGACGCGCTTGATCCACTGAGCCTGGGTCATGGCCCCGGCGGCAGAAGCGGCAGAGGACTCAAGGGCGGTACCGCCTCTGCCGCTCTCGTCAGAAGTACTTCCGTAGATCCATCCCCGCGTATAACGACGCCACCTGCTCCCCGTATCCGTTGAACAACAGCGTCGGCCGCTTGAACAGCTCCCCAATCCGACGCTCGCGCTTCTGGCTCCAGCGCGGGTGATCCACCGCCGGATTCACGTTGGCGTAGAACCCGTACTCGTGCGGTGCCACCACGTTCCAGGTGTTGAGCGGCTGCTCCCGCACCAGCCGAACGCGCACGATGGACTTGATGCTCTTGAACCCGTACTTCCACGGCACCGCCAAGCGGATGGGCGCCCCGTTCTGGCTGGGCACCGGCTTCCCGTATAGCTCGGTGACCAGGATGGCCAGCGGGTGCATCGCCTCGTCCATCCGCAGGCCCTCGACGTACGGCCACGGCAAGACCCCGGAGCGCTGCCCGGGCATCTGCTTGCGGTCGTGCAGGGTGGTGAACTCCACGTACTTGGCGAACGACGTGGGCTCTGAGCGCTTCAAGAACTTGCCCAGCTCGAAGCCGCCCCAGGGAATGACCATGGACCAGGCCTCGACGCACCGGTGCCGATAGATCCGCTCCTCCGCCGGGAAATCCTTAAGGATCTCCTCGACGTCCCAGGTCCTGGGCTGGTGCACCTCACCCTCTACCCGCAGGGTCCACGGGCGGGCCTTGAGCGTGTGGGCGTGCTTGGCCGGATCGCTCTTGTCGGTCCCGAACTCGTAGAAGTTGTTGTAGGTCGTCACGTCCTCGTACGGCGTGGGAGTGTCGTTGGCGTCGACGGATTGACGGTTCGACGGTTCGACGGCTCGACGGTTGGTTGAACCCGGGGCCGCCACCGAACCCTCGAACCGCCGACCCGCCGACCCGGCGATCAGCGCCCCGGCCGCCGCCATGAACTCTCGCCGGCTGAAGTACAACGACTGGTCCGTGATCTCGGACGACGGAATGTCGGGAGGCCGCTTGATCAGCATGCTCGTGGCTCCTGGCGCTGCCCCTGACACCGGAGGAGGTGGAAGGGGCTGGAAGGGGACCGAAATATAAACCTCCACACCCGGCCCCGGGTTCCCGAGACCTACTTATCCCTCCGTGACGATGGTCACGGTGGTGCCCCGCCCCACCTCGCTCGCGGCCTGGATCACCGCTCCCCACGACTCGACCAGCCGTTTGCAGATGGCGAGCCCCAGCCCCGCCCCGCTGGTGGTGGTGGAGAACTGGGGCTCGAAGATCCTCGGCAGGTCCTGGGGCAGAATGCCGCGCCCGTCATCCTGCACCACGACCCGTGCGCCGCCGTCGGCGGGCTGCACCAGGATGCGCACCAGCGAGGCCCCGGCGTTGCGGGCGTTCTCCACCAGATTGACCAGCACCTCTTTGAATTCGTCCCGCCGCACCCGCGCGTACACGGCGGGCGGCCCCTCCACCTGGACCCCCGCTCCGGCTCCCAGCGCGTAGAGCTGCGCGGTCTCGCGGGCGGCGTCGGCCACGTTCTCCCGAGCCAGCGGGCCGGCCTCCGCCGGCGGCGCCCCGAAGCGCGCGAAGGCCCGGGCGATGGAGTCCAGGCGCTCGATCTCGGCCAGGATCTGCCGCGCGGTGCGGCGCAAGGTCTCCGCGTAATCCTCGCGCCGATCCCGGTAGGCCCGCTCGAGGTGCTGGATCCCCAGTCGCACCGGCGTGAGCGGGTTCTTGATCTCGTGGGCGATCTGCCGTGCCAGCTCGCCCCAGGCCAGCACCCGCACCGCATGGGCCAGGTCCGTGGTGTCGTCCAGGGCTACCACGCACCCACCATCACCCCCCAACGCCGCCACCTGCGCCCGGATCCGCCGCTCGTCGACCACCAGCTCGTGCGCCTCAGGCTCCGCGCCCCCGCTCGCATAGGCCTGGACCCATTCCCACAGCGACTGCCACTCCTCACCGGTCAGGTCCCGGGCGTCCGCCCCCTCCCGCAGCGGGACGCCCAACAGCTCCTCCGCCCGAGGATTGGCCATCGCTACCTTGAGATGCCGGTCGAGCGCGATGACGCCCGTCGCGACGCTCCGGAGCACGGCTGCCGTACGCTGGCGCGCCGCTTCCAGCGCCGCCTGGCTGGCCCGCACGTCTTGCGCCATCCGCTCCAACCCCTCCACCACCGGAACGAATTCGGCGGGCACGGCCGGATCGCGGGGCGGCGCCGGCTGCCCGTGCCCGATCGCCACGGCCGCCGCCCGCAGCGCGTGCACCGGCTTGGCCAAGGCGCGCGCCGCCAGCGCCGCGAGCCACGCCGCGGCCGCCAGCCCGCCCACCGTGGCGAGGGTGAGCGCGAGCGCCAGGTCCTGCCGGCGCGCCAGCAACTCCGCGTCGTCCACCAGCCGGGGCGAGCCCAGCACCAGGGGCCGGCCACGCCACGTCCCGATGTTGCGGTACCCCACCTGCGTGCTTCGCCCCCCGATGACCGCCTCCAACGCGACTTCGAGATCGTCTTCGATCAACAGCCGGCGATACGCCGCCGGTGGCAGGTACGGATCCACCAGCCCAAGCTGCTGCAACACGGGTGTGCTCGTCGCCACCAACCGGCCCGACTCGTAGACCAGCAGGTCGGCGCCGAAGCGGCTCCCCTGGTCCCGCAGGCCCTCTGCCCCAGGCCCCCCGAAATCCGGCCCCAGGTCTCGGGTCGCCACCGCCGCGTCCCGCAGCGTCTGGCGGGTCAGGAGCTGGGCTCCGCTGTCGGCCTCGGCCTGCACCCGCACGATGCTCCAGGCGGCAAACCCCACGGTCGGAGCGACAAAGAACACGCTCAGCACCACCGTGAGCTGCCCGCGATACGACCGCCCCCACGCCCACCCCAACCTCGGGACCGCGAGCGTTACCCCGCCGGCCAACCCGTAACCGGCCAGCCAGAGCAACCCGAGCAGCGCCACATCCGCCAAGACGACCAGGACGCCACGCACCAGGAGTTGGGTCGGCGTGCCCAGGCCCACCCGCAAGTGGACGTCGCGGGTACCGCTGGGAGAGTCGAGGGAACGCTCGGACCGGGCCAGCCAGCCTTCTCGCCGCCAGCCGGGCGAGTCCGGCAGGGAGCGGGCGAAGGGCTCCGAGAGGGAGATCTCGTAAGGGGCCGGGAGCACCGGCTCCCCACGCAAGAACCGGGCGACCCGGACCGGCGGAAAGGCGCGGGACCGAGGGCCTACGCCCACGGTGACCACGGATCCGTCCCCGTACGGGACGGCCAACACGTAGCGCACCCCCGGCGCGCGGTGAACCTTCTCGACCCTCGGCGTGCGCGCGTTGGCCGCCGAACGCGCCAGCGCCTGTAGTAGCGGTGTCGGGAGATCCAGCTCGGCGAGATCGAGCCGCGCCACCAGCCCTCCCGCTGGATCCCAGGTGGCCAGGACCGCCGGGTGATCGGCTTCCGGCACCACGAACGGCGAGCGTCGCCACTCCCGGTACAAGGCCGCGGCGCTGCCAGCCACGGGATACTCCGCGAGCGTGCGCCCGAAGCGCTCGAGCAACCCTGCGGTCACCGGCTCCTCGCTCCCCTCGAGACGCGCCAGGTCCCGCTCGGCGAGTGCGATGCGGCCCCGCATCTGCGCCCCCCAGGCGAGGAGCGCCGCAGCCGATCCCGCGACCACCGCGATTGTGGCGGCGCTCCGCGTCAGTTTGGCCGGCTGGATGGCCAGCACGAAGGCCGGCACCCAGAGGAACACAAACCAGGGCGGCCAGCCCTGCGGTGGAGACCACAGCAGCAATCCCGCGACGGCCAGGACAGCCGCCCAGGCGCCTGCCGCCCACATCATTCCACGCGGGGCGTCCCGGACCCCGGGGGCGCGCAGCGCGGCCGCGGCAAGCACCAGCAACGCACTCGACGCGGCGGTGATCGTGACCTGCCACGAGAGCCACAACACCAGCGAGACGCCGCCGCTGGGTGGCGTGATCCCGCCCGCCAGCGAAGACAGGGCATAGGGCGTCGCGAGCACGAGGGCCGCCGCGACCACCCAGCCGAGCCGGCGCCGCCCCAAGCCCCAGCGCCACAGGCCCGCCGCGGCGATCGTCGCCAGCGCCGCGCTCAGCAACAACGCGCCGGCGGAGGCTGACAGCGCGCCCAGAGGCTCGAAGAAGTACGTGGCCGCAGAAAACGCGGCGCCCAACCCCGCGTGCTCCCCGGCGGGCGTGAACAGATACGTCGCCACCACACCACCCACCGCGGCGTAGCGCGCCATCGCGCCGCCGGCCACCGCGAGCAACCCGAAGGCGAGCGTCGCCGCGATCGCCGTCCAGCGCTGCCCCGTGGCCACCAGCTCCAGCTTCCGCTCCCCTTGCGCGGGCGGCACGGCGCGGATGCTGAACAGGGTGTCCGGCACCACCCCGACCGCCCGGCAAGATGGCAGGCAGTAGTCGAAGACGTCGCTCCAGGGCGCCCGCGCCGTGCGCGGTGCCAGGAACTCGAGCCCCACCCCCGTACGCTTCGCGAATCGCTCGGCCACCGATCGCCCGCGGTCCGGCACGGCGGCATCCGCCGCCAGCAACACCTGGCTCGCGGCCGTCCCCGGGCCGTGGTGGCGCCGTGCGGTGAGCACGGCGTAAAATGGAGTGATGAAGGCGTCCAACTCATCCCGCGGAAGCGTCACCGGCACCCGATGTCGTCCGGCCCAGGCCGTCGGGCGGCCGGCATCGTCGAACAGCATCACGCCGTGCTCCGGTGCGCCGCGCCGGAGCTCCGCCGCCAGCAGGGCGAACTGGTCCCCTTGGGGCGCCCCGGCCGCCCCGGCCGCCCGCGCGGCAAGCCCTCTCGCCAGGTCCACGGCTTCCCCCAACGTCGCGTCCAACCGTTGGCGGGCGTCTTCCACCAGCGCCTCGCGTACGGACGGCCAGTTGGTTTCGACGGCACGAATTCTCTGCGCTGACACCAGCGCCCCGAGCCCGCCCACCAAACCCACCACGGCCAGGAGCAGGGGCAGGCGCCGCGATCCGGCCCGGCTCCACTCGGGCGCCGGGAGCCCCACCAGCGCCAGCGTGGCGCCAGCCGCGACCAGCGCCGCGACCGCCCACACCGTGCCGCCCGCGGCGGTCCAGGCGGACAGGGCCGCTGCCGCCGCCAGCCCGGTAACCTCCCAGTGACGCATCCCGTAGCCGCTCACCGCGACGCCCTACGGATCATGTGTCTCACTCCCGCCCAAATCTACGACGGCATGGCCCCGATTGGCTCTTTCTTCGTCGCCGGCGCGCGCGGAAGGGCAGCGCGCGAGGGACGGGTGCCGCGCTTCCCTGGGCTGTTCCTGGCCCTGGCGGCGCTGATCGCCGCGTCTGTCTCGTGGGCGCTCCCCCAAGGACCGCTCCTGGACGCCGGCACCCTGGTCATCAGGCGAAGCGACGTCGTGATCGGCCGCGAGGATTTTACGGTGCGCCGCGGGCGTTCGGCCGGCCCCGACGGTTACACCATCGCCTCGACCGTGACCTACCCACCGTCGTCCCCTCGGATAACGCTCTCTCCGGTCGTGGAACTGGGACCGGACTCGACCCCGGTGCAGGTGCAGTTCGACGTGTACGCAGACGGCCAGAGTCGAATCTACGCCCGCTTCGGCCCGCGCCGCATCACGCTACGCGTGGTTCGCCCCGGGGGCGAGAGCGCCCGCGAGCTGCCGGCCACCGGTCGCGAGATGGTAGTCGATGACTCGGCGTTCGCCTTGCACGCCGTGCCCCCCGCGCGCGGCACGCGCCAGGCCGTCTTCCCTCGGAACGGAGAGCGACTTCCCGTCGAGGTCGTGGACCGCGGAACGGAACAGATCACCCTCCAAGGGGTTCCTCGGGAACTCCGTCACGAGGTGCTGCGATTCGGCCCCCAAGAGCGCCATCTGTGGTATGACGAGGGCGGTAGGCTCATGAAGGTGGAGGTCCCGGCGCTGGGCCTGGTCGCGGAGCGAGGGCCCGCGTAACTTCGCCCCGCCGCGCAACATCCGCGCTTGGTCCGCCGCCGCCCGCCTGCTAGTTTCCGACCTGTCGTCATGGCCGTAACACGCTGAAACTTCACCAGGTACGGGTGCGTACGGCTGCGTGACTTCAAACGCCTGGATCCCAAGAGAAGGGTAGCCACGATGTCTCGCTCGCTCATGCTGGCCGCGATGGCGGCCCTCGGCGCCACCACCGTGCTGATCGCCCAGGATCGCCCCCTCCCCTCCGTCCCCCAGTCATTGAGCCTGCAGGAGGCCATTGACCTGGCAAACCAGTTCAGTCCCGTTTACCGCCAGTGGCACAACAACCGCGGCCCGGCGGCGTGGGGCGTGCGCAGTGCGCTGGCCTCCACCTTCCTGCCGAGCTTCACCGTGAGCGGCGGCGTCGGCTATAGCGGGCCGGGAGAGCAGCTTTTCCTGACGGCGTCCTTCGAACAACCCTCCGGGACCATCGGGTCCAGCTACTCCCTGACGCTCAACTGGCAGCTCTCAGGCCAGACGTTGTCCCAGCCCGGACTGGCACGTGCGCAGTTGGCGGCGACGGACGCCGAGATCAGCGGTGCCCGCATGAATCTCCGGTCCGCTGTGGCCCACCAGTACCTGGCCCTGCTCCAGGCCCAGGAGAACGTCCGGCTAACGGAAGCCCAGCAGAAACGAGCGGATGAGGCGCTCCGGCTGGCCCAGGCACGCTACCAGGTCGGGCAGACCACCGTGCTGGACGTGCGCCAGGCGGAGGTGCAGAAGGGCCGGGCCGACGTAGCGCTGATCCAGGCCCAGCAAGCCGTGACCGTCGAGAAACTGCGCCTGTTCCAGCAGATGGGGGTGGCGGCCCCGGACGATCCCGGCCTGGTGAGCCCATCCGATACCTTCCCGGTGGTCCAGCCCACCTGGGACCTCCAAAGCCTGCTGGCCGAGGCCGAGGAACACAATCCCGATCTCACGTCGCTGAAGGCCCGGCATGGCGCGGCGGTGTGGAACGAGCGGGCGGCGAAGTCCTCGTGGCTGCCCACCTTCTCGTTCTCAGCGGGTTGGTCCGGGTTCACGCAGCATTTCACGGACCTCAATCCCGTGATCCAGAACAGCACGACCGCCGCGCTCATCGCCGCGGCGGCGAGCGCCGATACCCTCGCCCGGAGCTGTCAGTACATCAACAGCGACCTGTTGAACCCCGGCCGCCCGCTCCTCAGTTGTCCCTCGCCCACGCTTTCGGCCGCAGACTCTGCGATCGTCATGGCCAGCGCCGAGCAAAGCGTCCGAAACCGGTACCCCACGGTAGGGCTCTTCAACTTCGGCAGCTACACGCGCCAACCGTTCTTCGCGCGCGTCGGAGTCTCGTTCCCCATCTTCACCCAGTTCAGCCGGCCGCTGCGAGCCTCGGAAGCGGCGGCGCAGGCGGATGACGCGCGAGAGTTGGTCCGGGCGCGCAGCCTCCAGGTTCGCACCGAGGTGAGCCAGGCGCATTACGGGGTCCAGACGGCCTACCGCACCATCGCCATTCAGGAGACCAACCGGGCCGCTGCGCAGGAGGGGCTGCGCCTGGCCACCGAGCAATACCGCGTGGGCTCCGCCACGTTTCTCAACGTACTCGACGCGCAGGCCGTAGCGCAGCAGGCCGAGGCGGATTACGTGCGGGCCGTGTACGACTACCACCGGGCGATCGTGCTGCTGGAGACCGCGGTGGGCCGGCCGTTGCGATAGTGCCGGCGGATAGATTCCAGACAAGTACCCAATTGAAAGAGTGACCATGTCACGACGCAACAAGCTCTTCCTCTCGGGCGGTATCCTCGGGGTTCTGGTGTTGGCCGTGGTGATGAGCACCGCGGCGCGCCGGGAGCGGGCGGTGCAGGTGCGCCTCGAGCCGGTGAGCAAGCGGCCGCTGGTGGCCACGGTCACCGCGAGCGGACGCATCGTGCCCAAGAGCGCCGTGGACATCAGCGCCGACATCACCGGTCGGATCGTGGCGATTCCGGTCAAGGAGGGGCAGACCGTGACCAAAGGCACGCTGCTCCTTCGGATCGACCCGTCCCAGTACGAGGCCGCCGTGGCTCGGGCCCAGGCGATGCTGTCGTCCGCCGAGGCGTCGGCCCTCCAGGCCCGCGCCAACCGCGATCAGGCGAAGCGGGCCCTGGACCGGGCCAACGCGCTCAAGCAGACGGCGCCCAACCTGGTCTCCGACGAGCAGCTGGAGCAGGCGCAGACCCAGTACGACGTGGCGGAGGCGCTGGCGAACTCGTCGGACCATCAGGTCAACCAGGCCCGCGCGGCGTTGCGCGAAGCGCAGGATGCGCTGGCCAAGACGGTGCTGCGCGCGCCGTTGGACGGCCAGGTGACGCGGGTGGCCGTGGAAGAGGGCGAAGTCGCCGTGCCCGGCACCTTCTCCCGCGAGACCGGCTTGCTGATGACGGTGAGCGATCTCTCGGTGATCATCGTCAAGGTGCAGGTAGACGAGACCGACGTGGTGCGGCTCCACCTGGGCGACTCGGCCGACGTGACCATTGACGCCTTCCCCGACACCAGCTTCTCGGGCCGGGTGAGCAAGATCTCGCAGAGCGCCATCCTGGCTGCGGCGGCCGCCGCGCAGGCCACCGGCGCGGCCGACCGGGCCGTAGACTACGACGTCGAGGTGACCCTGGACCGGCCGCCGCCGGACATCCGGCCGGACCTCTCCGCCACCGCCAAGATCGTCACGGCCACGCGCGACAGCGCGCTCAGCATCCCGATCATCGCGCTCACGGTGCGGGAGCACAAGCCGATCTCCACCGAGAACGCGCCGGTGGACACGACCAGGGCCAAGAAAGAGACGGAAGGCGTCTTCGTGGTGGATGGGGGCATGGCTCAGTTCCGCCCGGTCAAGGTCGGCATCGCGGGCGAGGAATACTTCGAGGTGCTGGACGGGCTGCGCCAGGGCGACACCATCGTGGCGGGCCCCTACCAGACCATCCGGGACCTCAAAGACAGCTCGCGGGTGCGGGCCATGAGGACGCCGGTGACCCCGGAGGAGCGGCGGCCATGAACCGCGAACCTCTGATCCGGGTGCACGGGTTGACGCGCGACTACGACATGGGGAGCGAGGTGGTGCGCGCGCTCCGGGGCGTGGACTTGACCATCCAGCGGAACGAGTACGTGGCCATCATGGGCCCCTCGGGCTCCGGCAAGTCCACCCTGATGAACCTGCTGGGCTGCCTTGATACGCCCACCAGCGGGGAGTACTGGCTCAACGGCACCGAGGTCTCCGGCATGGCGGACGACGAGCTGGCGCGGGTCCGAAACCGGGAGATCGGCTTCGTGTTCCAGACCTTCAACCTGCTGCCCCGGGCCACGGCGCTGCACAACGTGGAGCTGCCGTTGATCTACGCCGGGGTCAAGGCCAGCGAGCGCCGCCGCCGGGCCGCGCACGCTCTGGCGCGGGTGGGGCTCCAGGATCGCATGCACCACAAGCCCAACGAACTCTCCGGCGGCCAGCGCCAGCGCGTGGCCATCGCCCGCGCGTTGGTGAACGACCCCAGCATCCTCCTGGCCGACGAGCCCACCGGCAACCTGGACTCGACCACCAGCGCCGAGATCATGGAGGTCTTCGCCGGCCTCCACGCCCAGGGGCAGAACGTGATCATGGTGACCCACGAGGCCGACATCGCCAAGCACGCGCGGCGGGTGGTCACCTTGCACGACGGCCGGGTGCACAGCGACGTGCTGCAGGACGCGGCCTGAGTCATGCCGTTCCTCGAAGCGATCAGACTGGCTCTCCAGGTGATCTGGTCGCAGAAGATGAAGAGCGGCTTCTCGCTGATCGGCGTCTTCATCGGCGTCACCTTCCTGATCGCCGTGGTGTCCATCGTCGCCGGGATGAACAGCTACATGACGGAGAAGTTCGCCGGCACCTTCTTCGGCATGAACACGTTCCACCTCCGCCGCTTCCCCGAGTTCATGGACGTGCCCCCGGAAACCTGGCGCGCCTGGCGCCGCCGCCCCCGGATCACCACCGACGACGCGGCGGCCGTGGCCGCCGGGATTCGGGTGCCGGTCATCACGGCCGACCAGTCCTCCGCTCGCGCTACGCTCCAGTACCAGGGCAAAGTGGCGCGGGACGTGGAAGTCACCGGCGCCGGCGAGAAGTACTTCGAGATCAAGAACTACACCATCGAGCAGGGGCGGACCTTCACGGCCCAGGAGGCCCGGGCCGGCTTGCCGGTGGTGGTGCTGGGACACGAGCTGGCGGATCGCCTCTTCGAGGGACAAGACCCGATCGGGAAGGAAGTGAAGATCCAGGCCATCCCCTACCGGGTGATCGGCGTGGTGGAGACGCAGGGCAACCTGTTCGGGATCTCGCTGGACAAGTTCGCGGTGGCGCCGGCTGCCTCGCCGGTCAAGCGCTTCGTCAATCCGCCGGGCATCGTGGACCTGGTCCTGATCAAGGCGCGCTCGCTCCCCGAGATGCAGCTGGCCATGGAGCAGGCGGAGGCCATCATGCGGAGCCGGCGCGGGCTGCGTCCCTCCGAGGACAACAACTTCGTGTTGGAGACCTCCGAGGGCATCCTGGACACGTGGGGCAAGATCAACCGCATTCTGCTGGCGGCGCTGCCGGGCCTGGTGAGCATCTCGCTGGTGGTGGGCGGCATCGTGATCATGAACATCATGCTGATGGCGGTGGCGGAGCGGACCCGCGAGATCGGCATCCGGAAGGCGTTGGGAGCGCGCCGGCGGGATATTCTGCGGCAGTTCCTGGTGGAGGCGGCCACCCTCGCCGTGGTCGGTGCCATGATCGGCATCGCCACCGGGATCGTCCTGGCCGAGGTGCTCGCCGCCACCACGCCGCTCCCCGCCAGCGTGGCGCCCTGGTCCATCCTGGTGGGCGTTCTGCTCGGGGCCGGCGTGGGCATCGCCGCCGGCATGTACCCTGCCAACCGCGCCGCGCGCCTCGACCCGGTCGAGGCCATGCGGCACGAGTAGCCCATGCTGGCGCTGTTCGAGGGCGTGGGCATCGCCCTGGATTCGCTGCGGAGCAACAAGACTCGGGCGGCGCTCACCATCCTGGGCATCGCCATCGGCGTCATGGTGGTGATGGTGATCGCCTCGATGATCACCGGGATCAACAAGGGTGTTACCGACATCTTCGAGCAGGCCGGCCCGCGCACCTTCTACGTCTTTCGGTTTTTCCAGGGCGGCGTGGTGGTGTCCGACGGATCGGACGAAATGAGTCCCTGGCGGAGGAATCCGCCGCTCACCGTGGAGGAGGCCGAGCGGATCGAGGCCCTGGAGTCCATCGGGTTCGTGGTGCTGGACGAGGGCACCGGCGCGCCCATCGACTACGGCAGCCGAAAACTGAGTTCGGTGGGCGTGCGGGGTGTCGGCGCCAACTGGCTCCGGGTGTCGGGCGGCGACGTCTACCCCGGCCGCTCGTTCACCGTCCTGGAGGAACAGGCGAGGGCCCGGGTCATCATTCCCAACCAGAAGCTCGCCAGCGAGCTGTTCGGCCTGCGCGATCCCGTCGGGCAGGTGGTGAAGGTGGCGGGCGTGCCGTACGAGGTGATCGGCGTCTACACGCCGCCGCCGGACCTCTTCGGCGAGGGGAATCAACCGCGCGCCGTGATCCCGCACCCCACGTTCGACAAGTACGTCCCCCACTGGCGCGGCTGGATGAACTTCCTGGTGTCGCCGGCCCCGGACGCCACGGTGGCCGACGCCATCGAAGACGTCACGGTGACGCTCCGGACCATGCGCGGCCTGCGCCCCGGCGCCGACGACAACTTCGCGGTGGTGACCCAGGACAAGCTGCTGCAGACCTGGAACAATGTCACCGGCGTCTTCTTCCTGGTGATGATCGCGCTCTCCAGCGTGGGGCTCATGGTGGGCGGCGTGGGGGTGGTGGCGATCATGATGATCTCAGTGACGGAGCGGACCCGGGAGATCGGCGTGCGCAAGGCGCTGGGCGCGCGCCGGCGCGAGATCCTGTGGCAGTTCCTGGTGGAGGCGGCGACCCTCACCGCCGTGGGCGGGGCCGTGGGCATGGTGTTGGGCGGCGTGATCGCGTTCATCGTCAACAGCGCGACACCCATTCCCGCGGCCGTGCCGCTGTGGTCCATCGTGGTGGCGCTGCTGGCCTCGGTGATGACCGGCGTGGGGTTCGGCCTGTACCCCGCGGCGCGGGCGGCGCGGCTGGATCCCGTCGAAGCGCTGCGCTACGAGTGACAGTGAGCGGTGCTGCTCGGCTAGATTCCCCGCCATGCATTTCTTCGAGGGCATCCGCCTCGCCATCGACTCCATCCTGAGCCACAAGCTGCGTTCGTTCTTCACGCTGCTCGGCATCATCGTGTCGGTCGCGTTCCTGGTGGCGGTGGTGGCCATCATCCAGGGCATGAACGCCTACGTCCGGGAGAACCTGGCTGGGGCCATCGTGGGGCGGAATGCGTTCCAGGTCCGCCGCGAACCCATCACCGTGGGGTTCATTGACGACGAGGAATGGAAGGCATTTCAGCGCCGGCCCATCATCACCACAGACGACGTGCCCTTCATCGAGCGAGCCTTGCCCGACGCCGAGGCGATCGCGCTCCAGTCCGGCTGGCCCACACCCCAGGCGGACGTGATCTGGCGCAACCGCACCGTGGGCGACGTGCTGATCTACGGCGTCACGCCGCCCTGGCAGGTGGTGCAGGATTACGAGATGGCCACCGGCGAGGGGCTCACGGACGTGGACATCCGCGAGCGCAGACCCGTGGCCATTCTGGGCTATGACGTGGGCGAGAAGCTGTTCGATGATATCGCCATGGCGCCGGGCCAGAAGGTCCGCGCCCATGGGTACCAGTTCGTGGTCAAGGGAGTGGTCGCCAAGAAGGGCACCGTCCTGGGGCAGTCCTGGGACGGGTTCGTGATGCTGCCCATCACGGTCTTCGAGGCCATCTACGGGCGCCGGCAGACCACGGTCATTTCGGTCAAGATGGCCGAAGCCGCCGCGGTCCCGGACGCGATGGCGCGGGCCCAGGAGGCCATGCGCATCGCCCATCGCCTGCGCCCGGGAGAGGCCGACGATTTCAGCGTGGACACCGCCGAAGGGCTGATCACCTTCTGGCAGAATCTCACCCGGGTGCTGTTCACCGTAGTGCCTGCGGTAGTGGCGATCGGCGTGGTGGTGGGCGGGATCGTGATCATGAACATCATGCTGATGAGCGTCAACGAGCGGACTCGCGAGATCGGCGTGCGGAAGTCCCTCGGCGCCCGGCGGCGAGACATCCAGGGGCAGTTTCTGGCCGAGTCGGTGACGCTGGCGGTGGTGGGGGGGATCCTGGGACTCGCGGCGGGCATGGTGGTGGCCGGGCTGGTGGACCTGGCCTCGCCGCTCCCGGCCCGGGTCACCTGGTGGTCGGCAGCGATCGCGCTGGGCTTGGGCGCGAGCGTCGGCGTGCTCTTCGGCGTCTATCCGGCAACGCGCGCGGCGCGCCTGGATCCGGTCGTGGCCCTCCGCTACGAGGTCTAAAGAATGCTCCGGGCACGTCGTGCGGAGGTCCCGCAGGGTCTCCGGAGCGCGCGTCAGTGGAGCGCGCGTCTTGGAAACTCCCTCCGGTTGGGGCGCCCGTGGAACTGCAGCGCGCGAAGGAGACCCTGCGGGACCTCCGGCAGACCTTCCGGACTGCCGACATGAGACTGGAGAGCTTCACCGAAGGCGTGGCCATCGCGCTCTCCGCCATCCGGGACAACAAGCTCCGTTCCGGCCTCACCATCCTCGGCGTGGTCATCGGGGTGGCCACGGTCATGGCCATGGCATCGATCGTCACGGGCCTCAGGCAGCAGATCCTGAACGCGATCGAGGTGGTGGGCCCCACCACCTTCCGGGTCATACGGTTCTTCTCGCAGACCCCCGTCAACCCGGAACAGCTGCCCAGGGAGGTGCGCATCCGGCCGGCGCTCACGTCGGTGGAAGCGGCCGCCATCGCCAAGCTGCCGGAGATCTGGTACGCGGCCATCTGGACCCAGGTGTTCGAGCGGCTGGAGTACCAGCAGATCCGCACCCAGCACGTGAGCGTGTACGGCGCCGACGAGCGGTTCATGGAGATCCTGGGCGGGACCATGCTGAGCGGCCGGACCTTCACCCAGGCGGAAGCGCGTTCGGGCGCACCGGTGGCGGTCTTCGAGCGCCGGGCGGTGGAGCGACTATTTGGCCGGGAAAACCCGCTCGGCGCCATGGTCCGGGTGGGCGGGCGGCCGCTCCGGGTGGTAGGCGTGTACCAGAAGGCGGAGAACATCTTCGAGCCCCCGGGGCCCGAGATTGCCGTGATCACGCCGTTTGAGACGGCCCGCCGCGCGTTCCGGGTGGACGAAACCAACGGTCTCATCATTCTGGTGAAGCCGCGGCCCAGCGTGTCGGTGGAGCGGGCCATGGACGCCACCACGGTGGCACTGCGCCGCATGCGCGGCTTGCGTCCGGGCCAGCCCAACAGCTTCGACATGCTGACGTCGGACCAGGTCCTGAGCATCTTCGACAAGCTCACGGGCGCGTTCTTTCTGGTGATGATCGTGTTGTCCAGCGTGGCGCTGATGGTGGGCGGCATCGGCGTGATGGCGATCATGATGGTGTCCGTCACCAGCCGGACGCGGGAGATCGGCGTGCGGAAAGCCATGGGCGCCAGCCGGCGGGACGTCCTGTGGCAATTCCTGGTCGAGGCCGCGACGCTCACCGGGGTGGGCGGCGCCATCGGCATTGCCCTGGGCCTGGCGCTGGGCGAAGCGCTCAAGCGGCTGCTCGGCTTCCACGCCGGGGTGCCGGTCTGGAGCGCCGTGGTGGCCACCAGCGTGTCGGTGGGGATCGGGCTGTTCTTCGGGCTGTTCCCGGCCAACCGGGCGGCGAGATTGGATCCGGTGGAAGCGCTGAGATACGAGTAGGCAGCCCCTTCGCTGCTTCTCAAGCCCGGCCTCCGATCATTATCTTGGGCGCCATGACCGGGCCCTCCATCTACCTGGACAACGCCGCCACCAGCCTGTACGACGCCGCCACCACGCCCGCTGTGTCAGGTAATCGACGTGGTGGGACAGGAGGGGAGCCGGTGAGTGCGCGATCCGCAGTCCGCTGGTTGCAGGCCGGACCGCGGATGGCGGGCTTGGGACTGCTGGCCCTCTTGCTCGCGGCCACACGTCTCGCTGCCCAATCAAGCACGCAG